>Ga0075987_101_pt1 | contig 148973 bp, 152 predicted proteins | sample RifGroA2_FD_68035 | JGI IMG/M metagenome (GOLD analysis project Ga0075987, IMG submission 68035) | Parcubacteria bacterium GW2011_GWA2_48_9
AAAAAATTAAAAGTTTCTTTTGCCACTATTAATTTGATAAAAAATTCTAAACTTCGGGGCGGCAGCGGATATAGGCATTTGCTTGAAATATTGAGAAAACTCGGGGCAAATATCACCTTCGAAAACGGCACAGTTACGATCCAAGCATCGCAACTTGCTCTGACAAAGCCTGACTACCAGCTCGTGAAACACATGCGAGCTTCATTGGTGATAGTCGGCCCTATGCTTGCTCGACTCGGGGAGGTTATCTTGCCACATCCAGGTGGATGTTTGATAGGCGCGAGACCAATTAATACACATACAAATGCACTCGCGCAACTTGGCGTTTCTCTCGAACAGAAAGACGATCTATATCATTTCCGCGCCCCACGTCTATTGGGTGCACGGGTGGTGCTCGACGAAATGAGTGTTTCAGCGACAGAGAATGTACTTTTAGCAGCATGTTTAGCGGACGGGAAAACAGAAATACATCTCGCGGCTTCAGAGCCAGAGATTGTGGATTTAGCAAAATTTCTCAAGTCAATGGGGGCCAAGATTCAAGGTGAGGGCACTTCTGTCATAAGCGTTGAGGGTGTCAGGGAACTTCATGGAGCAGAGCATCACCTCATACCTGATAGAATGGAAGCAGGGACGCTCGCGATAGCCGCCGCTGTCAGTAGAGGAGATGTGCGTATAAAAAAAATCATTCCCGACCATTTGGATGCCGTGCTTAACGTATTTCGAAAAGCTAATGTCTCGTTCGCACTCGAGGAACATTCAGGTCTTTATGCGACACTTCATGTGAAACCCACCACGATATTTGAGCCGGTCCATATCGATACAAGGCCGTACCCGGGGTTCCCTACGGATCTTCAAGCACCGTGTAGCGTACTCATGACGCAAGCTCGGGGAACGAGTAAGATTTTTGAAACAATGTATGATAGTCGTCTCGGGTACATTAAAGAACTTGTCCGTATGGGTGCTATCGCAACAGTTGTTGATTCGCATACTGCAGTCATCGAAGGCCCTACGGCTCTCACTGGCAAGCGCATTACTTCTCTCGACATTCGTGCGGGAGCCACGCTGCTTATTGCCGCTCTCATAGCTCAAGGAGAAAGTGTTTTGGAACACGTGGAGCTTATTGACCGTGGGTATGAAAACATTGATGAAAGACTAAAGAATCTTGGGGCCAATATTCAACGTCAACAAACTCATGATTGAGGAACTTCATTCGACAATACCGCCAGCCAACCGTAGAAATCGTAGTACAAGTTTCACCATTCTTCTTGTGCTTGTTGGTGCTTCGATTTTTCTCTCATTGGGGTACATTATTGGTGTGTGGATGACTGTATCGACGTCTTCGCAAACGACGTTTGATGATTTTGTTTCGGCATTTCCAGATGTGTTAAATGGTACCCCAACTGATTATGCAACATTTGAAGATGTGCTGACTTCCATTCGCTCCCGTTTTGTATTTGATGTTCCAAAAGACCGTGATTTGTATTACGGTGCTTTGGCTGGCATTGTTGCGAGCCTCCAAGATCCATACTCTGCATTTTTCAATCCTGAAATCACGGATGAGTTTAATACTGAATTGGAGGGGGAATTCGATGGAATCGGCGCTGAGATAGGCTTCAAGGACGGGCAGCTTGTTGTTATTGCCCCGCTCCAGGATTCACCGGCTTCTCTCGCAGGATTAAGGCCAAATGACGCTATTCTCACTATAGACGGTGTTGACAGTGCCGTGCTAACCCTTCCCGAGGCTGTTTCAAAAATACGTGGCCCAAAAGGTACTACAGTGACATTAGACATTCTTCGCGAAAACAATGGTACGCCCTTTTCAGTGTCAGTTGAGCGGGATACTATCAATATCGAAAGCGTTACTTGGGAAATGGGAGAGAACGGCATAGGATATATTCAGATCACGAATTTCGATGCCAATGCCGAAAGCGGCTTTGACAATGCGGTGCGATCACTGATAGTTCAAGACCCGCGCGGCATCATTCTCGATGTACGCGATAATCCCGGAGGTTTTCTCGATGCTTCAGTCCATATTGCCGCCGCATTTCTTCCTTCTGCGGACGATGTAGTAGTAGTTGAGCGTTTTCGAAATAAAGAAGAAAAACAATACCAGGCTGGCGATCAAGCTGGCATGCTCACCGATATTCCAGTAGTTGTTCTCGTTAATGGCGGCAGTGCATCAGCATCCGAAATAGTCGCAGGGGCACTTAAAGACCACGAACGAGCGACTATCCTCGGAGAAACGACGTTTGGGAAAGGTACAGTCCAAGACCTCGAGGAATTTGGGGACGGTTCATCCTTAAAACTGACTATTGCAGAATGGCTAACACCAGACGGGAACTCGATTGACGCACACGGCATTGAGCCAGGAGTCACTGTCGAATTCACTCAAGAGGACCGGGATGCCGAGCGGGACCCACAGAGGGACTCAGCAGAAGAATTGTTGCTACAGCCATGATTACGGCGGAGTTCGACGTACACGGGCGGGTTCAGGGTGTTTCTCTCCGGGCTATGATCCAGGAACAGGCGACGCAGAAAGGACTTACAGGATATGTGAAAAATACATCTGAAGGATCGGTGCGCGTCGTATGCCAAGGCGATCCAGATGCAATTAATGCGCTGAGTGCGTGGCTGAAGTCAAACCCCGGTAGTTCGCATATTGACGACGTAACTGTCTCACAATTAGATACGAATATGCAGTACTCACATTTTACCACCCTATATTCATGAAAGTAATTTTTCTGAAAAACATCACAGGCACGGCGAAAAAATACGACGTCAAAGATGTCAAAGAAGGTTTTGCGAGAAATCATTTGTTACCCCATGGCATCGCCGTTGCCGCAACTCCCGAACAAATGCGTTTCATTAATCTTCAGCGTGAATCGATAGCCAGCGCGTCATCTGATATAGAAGCGACAGCGCGATCACTGTCAAAAAAAATCGAGGGGCATACACTCACAATGAAGTTGAAGGCTAATGATCGTGGCCATCTTTATGCTGGAGTTTCAGCGAAAGAGATATCGAAGCAGATGTACAAACAATTTGCCGTCCTAATCGGTGATACATCTATTCACATTTTAGAGCCCATCAGGTCGGTTGGTGAACACACTATCTCTCTTACGGTAGGTACTACAAAAATACCCTTGCTAATTTTAATAGAACCGATTACTTAGTATGTCAAAACCACGATTTATTTTTGTCACCGGTGGCGTGTGTTCAGGCTTAGGAAAGGGAATTGTCGCGGCCTCAATCGGGGCGATACTGAAAGCAGCAGATTTTCGAGTATTTAGTCTCAAATTCGATCCCTATTTGAATGTTGACCCCGGTACGATGAGCCCATACCAACACGGTGAAGTATATGTTTTACGAGATGGTACTGAGACAGACCTTGATTTAGGGCATTATGAGCGTTTCCTAGATGTCAATTTAACTGCTGAGAGCAACCTCACTACCGGCCAAGTATACCAAGAAGTAATCGGCAAGGAACGGAAAGGTACGTTTCTCGGCAAAACAATTCAAGTGATCCCCCATATTACGGATGCTATAAAAAAAAGAATATATTATACCGCTGAATCAAGTAAAGCAGATTTCTTGATTATGGAAATTGGCGGAACTGTAGGTGATATTGAGGGTGAACCCTTTCTTGAAGCGGCACGACAACTACGACAGGAAGTGGGCCCGCAAAACGCCCTCTATGTTCATGTAGCACTCTTGCCGTATTTGAAGACCTCGCACGAATTGAAGACAAAGCCCGTTCAAGCAAGTGTGCGGGAATTGAGGCGCTTGGGCATACAGCCAGAAATCATTATTGCGAGAGCCGACTACCCGATCAAGAAGGAGCACTTAGAGAAAATTGCACTTTTTTGTGATGTGCCTCTCGAAGCGGTCTTTCCAGCGACGACGAGCAAAAGTATTTATGAGGTCCCATTGAATTTAGAACAAAAAAATATTTCTCAAATAATATTCAAGCAGTTTGGTATCGTAAAAAAGCCTAACTTACATTCTTGGAATACCCTAGTCCGGCGTATCAAGCATCCGACGCGTGAAGTGTCCATTGGTATGGTAGGAAAATATACATCACTGGGCGATGCCTATTTAAGTGTGACAGAAGCGCTGAATTCAGCGGTCTACCACCACAACGCTAAGATGCGACTTCAGTGGATCGATGCAGAATCGCTTGAAAAAAAAGATGAACGCGAATGGAACGCACTCAAGCGGGTCGATGGGATCGTTATCCCGGGTGGATTTGGTACGCGCGGCACAGAGGGAAAAATAGCTGCTGCAAAGTATGCGCGAGAAAATAAAGTACCGTACCTTGGCCTCTGTTTAGGGATGCAAATTGCTACTATCGAATTTGCGCGAAGCATCCTAAAGACAAAGAATGTAAATAGCACAGAGTTCGATCCAAAGTCTGCTAATCCGGTTATTCACATCATGCCTGACCAGGAAAAGAAACTATTAAAGCGAGAATACGGCGCCTCAATGCGTCTAGGATCGTGGAAATGCCGGCTTGTCAAGGATTCTCTGTCATTCAAGGCATATGGCGTAGATGACATCGAAGAACGTCACAGGCATCGGTATGAATTCAATAACACTTACCGCGAACAGCTCGAGGCTGCAGGATTGCGGATTGCTGGCACGACACCTGATGGCTTACTCGTTGAAATAATTGAGATAAAAGACCATCCATGGTTCGTCGGTGTCCAGTTTCATCCGGAGTTTCAGTCGCGTCCACTTCGCCCCCACCCGCTTTTTCGAGAGTTTGTTCGTGCTTGTCTGAATAAATAAAACACCGCCTTACCCCTGGAGCAAAGACGGCACTCCGAGTATCGTTTTGTCTACGCTTTTGTCGGGATAACAGCGATGTAGGCAGACAACACACGATGGCCCGTAAATCGCTTACGGGATTTTTTTGAAAACTTAACCTTTCCACTTTTCAACGCAAAAAGAGTGTCATCATTTCCTCTTCGCACATTTTTGCCTGGGTGGAATTTCGTACCGCGCTGCCGTACTAAAATACTGCCGGAATGCGCGTATTGACCGTCAAAAATCTTTACACCGAGCCGCTTTGACTTAGAATCCCTGCCAAGGCTGGTCGTTCCTACACCTTTTACGTGTGCCATAGTATGTTAATTAGTTCGTAGAAGCAGAATAAGGTATGCTAAAAAATTTGTCAATAACCCATGATTCTTAGGGTCTTCTTGTACAGAAACACCTTGATTGTCGCTACTCAGCATTATCTCGAAAAGATATTACGCACACTAGATACTGTACCTTTTTCGGAAGTTTTATTTGTGTATGTTGTTAAAAGGGTTTCGAAAAGGTTCTTATCGATAACAACAGCACGGGCATTAATATCTGATTCCGGAATTTCTTTGGGGATAAAAACAGTTTGGATAAAGTTTGTATTAACAAAAAAAGCAAAATACACAGTAACGCTGCAGATTACGAAAAAAACCATAAGGTTTACCCGGGAGAGTAACTTACGCCCAAACGGCATTGCAGAAAATGCTATTCTTTTTTGTCTCATCGAAAATTTCATAAAACTTTTTCGATCCAATATGTTTTTGTCTGAATATCCATCTGCACTATTTCATCTGCAATGGGAAATATGACCATAGAGAGTGGGGAAACGTAGTATGGCGATGACTCTAGGCGACTCAAGTATTGAATGACTTGGTTTATAGTGCCCGTCAGCGTAATAGCCAACGGAACTTCCTGGACTTCAGCAGAATCAGTAAGCGGGGATAAGGACAAGTCCTGTGTCACAGATGAAGCATTCGCTATTTCCTCTAAAGATGAAACAAATTCCAATGATTTTTCCGATGGAATAATAACCGAATCGAAAGCACTGATGCGATTTTCAATACTTCTAAAATCCTGATTTAAAACAACAAGATTCTCTCTCTGTTTTTTTGCACTAGCGAGCTGTACGCGTGCGTCATATAGCTCAGTCGTCAGTGTTGAAATCTTTGTCATGTATGGCTGGACAAAAAACAGCAGTAATCCCGCACAAACGACAAGCATCGCACCAGCGAATATGTATATTTTTTTATCAGTTGGAATTCTTGTTTTCATCGGAAAGTAATGAAAGATAGTCATCAGAGAGTGTTGCCGAGAAGTCAAATTCGATGTTTTCTCTCTGCGTTAGGTTGCTAACTGGTGATGTCCATTCGGTAAAGTATGGTATCTTCTCGACCTCTGTTCTCAGAGCAATAAGTGAGTCGCGCGTATTGGCAATACCGATAAAATTGACGGTTTGTAGTTTTGCATCTACTAAAAAAGAATCAAGTGTTATTCCCTCAGGGATGCGGGTGAGTAAGTTATACACGACAGGACTTAGTGGGTTATACGCATCCTCAATAGTCTTAATTACTTTGAGTTGTTGATTGATCTTCTGGGTACTTTCGACAACTGTGCCGCCACGGTCGACTACCGTCGCGTTAGTTGTTTCTTGAATTAGTTCTTGGGTGTCACTAATTTTACGTTGAAGCATATTCTCGTTGAGAAAAAGTATTCCAGCAATACACACGACGAAGATGCCCACAGCAATAACAAATGTCTTTATTGCCATAGACACAACAGTAGTTTTGAGTGAAGCGCGCTTTTGTACTGGTAAAAGATTGATAATGATCATACCATCATAGAATCAGGGGAGAGGTGTGGTCTTAACGCTAATCCAACTGCTGTGGTAAACGAGCGTATATGAGTCTGAGGGATAAGAGTTTGCTTCGCTAGGGAGGGGGTTATTTCAGCTGGGTTGCCAATGGAGACTGGTAATGAAATTTTTTCCTTGAAATACTGCTCCATGCCAATCATTTGACTTACGCCGCCACTCAGGACGATTGATATGTCGTGCTTCTTGTTTAGACTGTTTTTATAAAAATTAATAATTTCGTCAATTTTATAGAAAATTGGTTCAAGCAATGGTAGTACTACAGTGCGGACGGCTCCTCGCCCTTTTCGTTGGTCCAAGCCGCAAATTTGTTTCGCTTTTTCTGCTTGTTCTGGCGTGAGACTGAGTTTTCTAGCAATGCTATTGGTCATTTCTTGCCCAGAAATTTCAATCGTCGAAGAATAATGTATGCCTCCCTCATCGTACAGGATGAGCGAGGTCCGGCTTGCCCCAATGTCGACAAAAATAGTGGCCAACTCGTCGTGAACCGGCATCAACGCTCGTGCAATAGCTCCTGATTCTGTTTCCAGAACCACTGGTGTGAGCCCTGCTTTTTCCAGCATCGAAACGTATGATTCCGGAATTGTTTTAGGAATTACTGCGACTGCAGCCCTCAACGTGGCATGCTTTTGATCCTGTGAAATAACCTGCCAATCGTAGGCTACCTCATCCATAGTTACCGGGATGTTCTGCTCAATGCCCCAACGAATAGTCCCAGCCATCTCTTTTTCTGGAACAAGAGGGATATCAATAACTTTAAAAAAAGTTTTTCGTTCCGGAAGAGACGCAATAACGTAGTGTGACCTGACTCTTTTTCCCGATACTCCCTCTACCAGTTTTTTTACTAGGTTTGCTACAGCTAGCTCATTTAGGATCTCACCGTTAGTAATCATTCCTTGTGGCACGACTATTTCATTGGCACAACGGAGTGATAGATGTTTTCTCGACTTGTCAAATTGAACAAGACGCAGGCGCAGATCGCTTATGTCGATTCCAAACGCTTTTAAAAATGGATTAAACGAAAGCATACGCTATGACAAGTATACCATCAGGGATGGTGATATTAAAACGCCTCCGAAAGGTTATAAATGGGTAGAATAATTGACACGGCAAGTCCAGCGACTCCAGCCCCAAGGCCGAGCATGAGCACTGGTTCAATAATTGTTGATAAGTTTTGCATTGTTTGGTCTACATCTTCCTCGAAGAACTGGGCAACCTCAGCAACAATTGTGTCTAACGTTCCACTTTCTTCGCCCACATTGATCATTTGAGTTACGATAGCAGGAAAAAGCTGTGGACGTTTCTCAAGCGTTTTTGCTATACTGACGCCTTTTTTAACTTGCTCCGCTGCTTCAACCATCACATTTCGGTAGTGAACATTGCCAAGAGTTCGGGAAATAATTTGGAGTGTTTGTACGATCGGAATATCTGTTTTGAGAAGTGAACTCAAGCTTCTAGTAAAGCGGGCGAGATTAACTTTCTTTATAATCGGGCCAGCTATAGGGACTTTGAGAAGTAATAGGTGGTAATAATATTTTCCGCGCTCAGTTTTAATAATGCGTAAAAGAATAACAGTGATAATGACAATAGCAAGAAGCGCCCAATGTCCTTGTGTTGAAACAAAGTTCGTTATAGCAATGAGAATTCGCGTTGGGGTGGGAAGTTCTACCGAAGCTTCCTCGAAAACCGACAAAAGATTTGGTAGAACAAAAAGCATCATCGCTATAATAAGACCAATCATTGCAACCACAACAATAACGGGGTACGTCATCGCAGACTTTATTTTGGCAATAAGCGTATGATCTTTTTTCATTTGCACTGTGAGCTGATTAAGCACTTCATCCAATTTGCCGCTCACTTCACCTGCGGCAACCATATTAACAAAAAGTTCTGAAAAGATTTTTTTGTGTTTACGTATAGCGTCTGAGAAAGTTTTGCCGCTTTCTACATCCTGCTTCATCTCCATTATAATTTCACGGAAGCCCTTACTTGGTGTCTGGATTGCGAGTGTGTTAAGAGCGTTTGAAAGAGAAAAACCAGTTCGGATCATAACCTGCAAATTTTGAGTAAAAAAGATTTTCTGTATATGACTTACCCGCGTGTTAGAAAAGAATTTGCTGAAGAATCCTTTTTTTGCGCTGGACATTACAACCTTCGCGCTAGTCAGAATAAGGTTTTCACTCGACAAGTGCTCTGCAAGTTCCTTCTCGCTTTGTATTGTGAGTCGACCTTCTTTAGCCTGGCCGTCCTTTGTACGAGCGGTGTATTCGTAGAGTGGCATATGGTTATTCTTTAGTAACCCTCATCACTTCTTCGAGGGTCGTAATACCGTTTTTAGCTTTTATAAAACCATCGTGTAGCATAGTAAGCATGCCGTCCGCAATTGCTTGCTGGCGTATTTTTTCTGTTGATGAATTTATTAAAATAAGTTCAGCCATTTTTTTTGTGACATCGAGAGCCTCATAAATTCCCACGCGCCCTTTATAACCCGAGTTATTGCACCGTTTACAGCCTTTTCCACGGTAGAAAAGCATCGATTCTATGGGCGCCTTTGCAGACTGGATGATAGATTCTTTTTCTAAGACCCCGAGTATTGCATCGAGATCGAAACGCTTCCTCAATTCTTCCACAGCTGTCTTATTGAGAGTGAAGCTATGAATACATCCCATACAAATTTTACGAACAAGCCGCTGTGCAATGATAAGATTGCTTGTCGATGCAATCAGAAACGACGGGATTCCCATTTCCGAAAGGCGGGGGAGTGTTGTCGGTGCGTCGTTGGTATGAAGAGTCGAGAGGACAAGATGGCCGGTCATTGCAGCATGAGCAGCAATTTCGGCAGTTTCATTGTCACGTATTTCGCCGACCATGATAATATCGGGATCCTGGCGAAGAAGAGACCGTAATCCATTGGCAAATGTAAAACCGATTTTTGGATTTACCTGACTTTGATTTACTCGGGGCATGCGGTATTCAATGGGGTCTTCAACAGTTGAAATATTTATTTCCGGAGTATTTAAAATATTCATGATAGTGTACAGTGTCGTTGTTTTTCCTGAACCAGTAGGACCAGTCACGTAGATAATCCCATGAGGTTTTTTGATAGATTGTCGCAGGAGCTCAAGAGCGCGCATTTGGAATCCTAGTTGCTCCAGGGTGAGTAAATGGGATGACTCATTGAGCAGGCGAAGAACAACTTTTTCGCCGTCGTATACTGGAAGGATTGATACGCGGAACGCAATGTTATGTTCGGCACTTGAAATTTTAAATCTTCCGTCCTGTGGTAGGCGGTGTTCATCGATTTTTAACTTTGAAAGGACTTTTATGCGCGCGACGATTCCCGCCTGTGCAGTTTTTGGGAGCGTCATGGCGTCACGCAAAACGCCATCGACGCGGTACCTCACGACTGTTTGGTTTTCTGTTGGTTCAATGTGAATATCAGATGCATTTTCGAAAATCGCGTATTCCAGCAATGTATCCACAATTCGAATAATTGGGAGGTCTTCAGCAAGCTTTTTTAAATCAGTTTGTTCGAGAGCGCCCTCGGCCTCATTTTCGCCAGTAATTTTTTTAAATTCGGCTGACAACCCCTTATGGTACTGTGACAAAGCCGTCTTCATGCTACCTGGTGATGTCAAATGTATCGAAATGTTGGTCCCGACTTTTTTCTTCAGAAACTCAAAAAGTTGTATGTTGAATGGGTCGAGGGTGGCTACCTTCAAGTCTCGCTCGGTTTTATCAAAGACGACAATGTGGTGCTTTTGAGCAATAGCCTCAGGAAGAACAGAAAGAATATCTTTTCGAATTGTTTGTTCGCGTAAGTCAGTGAAAGGAACTCGAAGAAAATTTGCTATAGCCTCGTACAGCACATTTTCCCCGACCATATTATTGTCTATCAAGTACTCTTCAAGTGCTACACCTTTTTCGCGCGCTTTTTCAACCGTTGACGACAGTTGGTCTTCGGTGAGTATTTTGGCTGACAGCAGTATTTTTTTTACCTCCTCAGGTGAAATCATACGAAGTTTTTCAGATGAATTATATCAAATTTCACGAAACAAGTCAATGTTGGCATTGCAAAAGTGGGATTCGTCTTGTATAATCCATCCAGCGTGATCAGTTTCCACTATTTTTCATGAGGATGAGCATGTCTTCAATTGCTACTTCTTTTAGAGGATTTATACCGCTTTTTCTTTGTAGTATCGTTATTGCAATTGGAAATGCTGCCATAGTCTTTTTACGCGTTGAACCAAGCGGTGTCCCTGTTTCACTCCATTACAACGTATATTATGGAATCGACTTAATTGGTGAATGGTGGCGTGTATATAGTATGGCGGCAGTCGGCATAGCTATAGTGGTGCTGAATATTGCCATCGTATTACTTCCTCGTATCAAACAACTTACACGAATGCTAGTCGCAGTATTAACGGTCGCTTGTCAGGTAGTTCTTCTTGCTTCATCAATACTCGTACTTCGTATTAACTTGTAGTTCCATGGAAACAACTATAAATTTTCAGATTATCAGGATTCTTTTCATGACCTTCTTGGCTTTTGTCATAGCAATTGCGTTGACTCCCGCACTTGCGCATTTTCTTTACAAGTTTCGACTTTCAAAGGAGATTAGAAATGAGGGCATAACGCCAATTTATTCCCGCCTCCACGCACCGAAGGCCGGAACGCCGACGATGGGAGGAATACTGGTGTGGATCTCGGTTCTTATATTAATACTTCTTTCGGCAGTACTGCCAAAAATATTTCCTTCGTCAGAATTCTTTTCACGTATTGATTTCTTGTCACGCGCTGAAACATTGTTGCCGTTGGGAGCGCTCATCGCTTCTGCGATGGTTGGTTTTGTGGACGACATCTTTAATACCAGAAAGATTGGGGCATCGGGTGGTGGTCTTCGTATTCGGCACAAAATATTGCTGTATTTTCTTATAGCGCTCTTTGGGGCGTATTGGTTTTACGCAAAGCTGGATTGGACGACAATTCATGTTCCATTTGCTGGCAACTTCGATATTGGAATTTGGTATATCCCGATATTTGTTTTTATCATTGTTTCAACAGCTTTTTCGGTCAATGAAACAGATGGGTTAGACGGACTGGCGGGCGGTACACTCCTCGCAGCATTTGGCGCATATGGAGCTATTGCCTTCGCTCAGCAACGCTACGATCTCGCGCTATTTTGTGCAGTCATTATTGGCGCACTACTCGCGTTTCTATGGTTTAACATCAATCCGGCACGTTTTTTTATGGGGGATACCGGTTCAATGTCGCTTGGTGTTACCTTGGGCATTATTGCTATGTTGACTAATTCAGCTTTGTTTTTACCAATCATTGGTTTGGTTTTTATCATCGAAGCACTTTCAGTCATTGTACAGGTTATCTCACGAAAATTTTTCCATAGGAAGGTTTTTCTTTCAGCTCCAATACATCACCATCTCGAGGCGCGGGGGTGGCCGGAGCCAAAGATCGTAATGCGTTTTTGGATTGTTTCTGCGGTCACCGCAGTTCTTGGATTGGTGCTTGCTATTATGGACTTTCAACGATAGCGGTGTGCCATGGTAATACACACTGACATGTTTCGCGGTAAAAAGGTTCTGATCTTTGGACTCGGACTCCATGGCGGAGGGGTTTCATCTGCACGTTATTTTGCTAAACACGGTGCAACTGTTCGTGTAACCGACTTGCGTCCGCGGTTACTGCTTCTATCGTCGATCAGGCGAATCAAGAAAGGTTCGGTGTCGTACGTTCTAGGACGCCATAGAACGCGAGATATTGATTGGGCAGATGTTTTGGTGAAGAACCCCGGTGTTTCCTGGTCATCTCCATATATGGAGTACGCGAGGAGAAAAAAAATACGGATCATCACCGATATCGGGCTTTTTGTTGAACACGTAAGGGCGCCAGTGATAGGCGTGACAGGCACAAAGGGAAAATCGACCACTTCGGCGCTGCTTGCGGCATTCCTACGTACACGTTGGCGCCAACTTATGCTAGCAGGAAACGCTCTTTATTCGCCGCTCGAACGCATAGATACACTATCATCCAAGATGCCCGTCGTTCTTGAACTTTCGAGCTGGCAGCTAGAGGATGCGGCCTATACTCGATGGAGTCCCCATGTCGCCATTGTAACGAATATATACCCTGATCATCTTAATAGGCATAAGAGCATGAGTGAATACATTGCAGCGAAAGAACTCATTGTTCGTTTTCAGAACCGTGGCGATATTTTTATCGCAAACAAAGAAAATCCATACGTAAAGCTAATAGCAAAAAAAACACGAGCAACATTGATATGGTTTTCAAAAAAACCTTTCAAAACAGGGGACGGAGTTTTTCTAAGGAATGGCATGATTGTGAGTCGCACAGGAGATAGCGAGCGCGAGATCATCCATAGCAAGTATCTGCGACTGAAGGGCAGACACAACCTTGAAGATGCATTAGCGGCAATAGCGGGAGCGCTCGTGTATGATATTCCAAAAACTGCAATTCATAATGTGATAAAAAGATTTATCGGACTCCCTGGAAGGTTGGAAACAGTGCGACACCTCAACGGAATAACGTATGTTAACGATACGACCTCTACCACCCCTCAGGCTGCCATGGAGGCACTACGGACCATTCATGGGCCAATACAGCTAATTGCAGGCGGTTTGGACAAAAAACTACCTTTGGGTAAGTTTTGTAGTGAAATTAAATTAAAATCGCGCGTAGTCATTTTGCTTCCAGGAAGTGGGACTGTGAGGATGAAGAAGTTTTTATTGCGACTCGGTGTAAAATACCACCTTGCAAGCTCAATGGTCGAAGCGGTCCATCTAGCAAAAATACATGCTGAACCCGGAGATACCGTATTACTTTCTCCCGGGTGCGCTAGTTTCGGAGTTTTTTTGCACGAATTTGACCGTGGTGATCAATTCGTGCGGGAAGTTGCAAAGTTTGCATAACGGCTATGGCAGTGCGACTTCATTCTCCCGATTACCCTCTCATCATTATTCTCACCCTCCTTGTTATTTGCGGCCTTGTTATGCTGATGTCAGCGTCAAGTGTAGTTAGTTTCGAACGATTTGGTAGCAGTACGTATCTCATTGGACATCAACTACTCTACGGCTTATTGTTCGGACTTATCGGTATGTTTGTTGCAATACGCGTCGAGTATCAACGGTGGAAGAAGTGGGCATTCCCAGGCCTTCTTTTGACAATATTGCTTTTAGTAGCAGTATTTATTCCTGGTATTGGTTACGGATTTGGAGGTGCTCGTCGCTGGATTTCTTTAGGTTCTACTACCTTTCAGCCTACCGAACTACTCAAACTAACGTTTGTTATGTATTTGGCTACTTGGGTAGAGAAGCGTGGATCCGCGATAAAGGATGCTGCATACGGTTTTGCACCATTTGTTGCCTCGCTAGGCATTGTGGCCGTTCTTGTTATGCTTCAGCCGGATCTTGGTACGATGACCGTAGTCGCCCTCATCTCCATAATTATTTATTTCGTGGCCGGGGCACCGCTGAAACATTTACTGTGGATGATGGGTGGCGGATCAATACTTACCTTTCTTGTTATCCAGATGTCAGACTATCGGTCAGCAAGGTTTACTGTTTTTCTTAATCCCAACCTTGATCCACAAGGAATCGGATATCACATTAATCAGGCGCTTCTTGCCATCGGTTCCGGGGGGGTCCTAGGACTTGGATTAGGCCATTCGCGGCAGAAATACAATTTTCTGCCCGAAGTAACGGGTGATTCAATTTTTGCAATTATTGCCGAAGAATTAGGCTTTATTCTCTCCGTCGGACTTATTGCTCTTTTTTTGGCTCTCATGTTTCGCGGTTTTTCAATTGCTCAGCACGCTCCTGATACATTTGGCAAACTGCTCGCAACAGGAATTACAAGCTGGTTCGTTCTCCAAGCATTTGTCAATATCGGGGCGATGGTGGGCATTCTGCCGCTTACAGGTATTCCACTCCCGTTTGTTAGCTATGGAAGTTCTGCACTTGCAGTTTCGCTTCTTGCAGCTGGGATACTTATCAATATTTCACGCCAGACAAAGACATGAAAATTGTGCTCACAGGGGGTGGAACTGCAGGATCCGTCACTCCTCTCCTTGCTATTCTCGAAGAGTTACGATCACGGGAGTCTTCAGTTGAGTGCTTATTCGTCGGAACGCGACGGGGAGAACCGGAAAAGCGCATGATTGATCCATACAACGTTACGTGGTCAACAATCACTAGCGGGAAGCTACGGAGGTACTGGAGCCCTGTAAATTTTATTGCTCCCTTCGCTGTCGTCATTGGATTTTTTCAAGCGCTGGTACTCTTCGCTCGTTTTCGCCCAGACTGCATAGTTTCTGCGGGCGGATATGTCGGTGTCCCGTGTGTATGGGCGGGATGGGTCCTGGGAATCCGGATAGTGCTCCACCAGCCAGATTTGCGGCCGGGACTCGCGACAATGCTTACGTACCGTTTTGCACATGAAATTACGACCGGATTCCTCGAAACATCTAATCGTTTTCCCGGAAAAACAGCGCGTTGGACCGGCGTCCCGGTCCGTAAAAGCCTCACAAAACCTATTCTTTCTGTACCGACACTTAATCTACCTTTAGAGAAGCCGTTTGTACTGATTCTCGGTGGCGGTACGGGATCCATGACCCTCAATAACCTTGCACTCGAAGTGTTTCAAATTATCAACTCCCAGATGAACTTACTTTTAGTGTCCGGGAAAGGCAAACAACCCATGGCATCCCATGGAGGACTTATAATACGCGAGAATCTTACGGCGGATGAAATGAATTATGCGTTGTCTCATGCAACGGTCATTGTATCCCGCGCTGGTGCAAACGCAATTTTCGAAGCCGCCTCAGTACAAAAACCGTTGATCCTAGTCCCGCTTCCCCATTCTCCACAAATCGCAAACACTGACTTTATGGTGCATGAAGACGCGGCTCTTCACTTCGAACCAAGTACAGGAAATGCAGAAAAACTATGCCGCATGATCAGTAGTCTCGAGACTGATCCTCACCTCCGCGCACGTATCATAAAAAATGCATACAAATTTGTTAGACCAGACGCAGCGCGAAATCTTGCAAATATTATATTTTCACTCGCGCAACGATGACCAATCCCTCACATCATATATATTTCATTGGCATTGGAGGTATCGGGACATCGGCACTCGCTAAATATTTTTTATTAAAGGGGATGCGTGTAACGGGCTCTGATGTGAAAGTAAGTCGTGCAACGAATGAATTGTCTGCACTTGGCGCAACGATCTTTATTGGTCCGCACACTGCCTCACATGTTCCTCCTGGTATCGACCAAGTGGTATTTAGTCCAGCCATTGAGAGCTTGAACCCGGAGTTGGTCGCCTCGAAGTCTTATACGAATGAGATTTACTCGTACCCCCAGGCGGCGGGAAAGGTAATGGAAGGAACGCATCAAGTTGTCGTTAGCGGTACACATGGAAAGTCTACTACTACATCAATGATTGGATGCGTACTATCTGATGCAGGACTCGATCCAACGGTCTTTGTTGGTGCGTACGTACAGGCATTTAACGGAAACGTGCGTATAGGTAAGGGGCCCCATTGTGTTATTGAAGGGGATGAATATGCCGGTTCTTTTTTTTCGTACCGTCCTGACACGCTTATTATTACCTCTGTTGAGCCAGATCATCTAGACTACTACGGAAACTTCGACAATATTATAAAAGCTTTTAGAAGCGTTGCGGAACGCGTCCCACAGAACGGGACAATTATCGCTTGCCGTGAGAACGACGGTGTTATTCAGACTCTTTCAGGGCTACACAAAAAAATCGTGTGGTATGGAGAGGGGACTGCGTATAGCCGCCTAGATTTTCCACTTAAAGTACCGGGCAGACATAACCAACTCAATGCGCTCGCAGCGATAGCAACTGCCGACACGCTTTCTATTAGTCGTGATGCAACGAAGCGCTCACTGATGAATTATAGGGGAGCCTGGAGACGTTTTGAAATTAAGGGAGAGGTTCGGGGAGTTACTATTGTTGATGATTACGCTCATCACCCTACAGAGATTCGTGCAACCCTACAGGCAGCGAAAGAACAGTTTCCCACGAGAAAGATATGGTGTGTTTTCCAGCCCCATCAACGAAGTCGTACGCGCATTCTTTTTAAGGATTTTGTTACAGCGTTTGATGGTGCCGATGAAGTCGTGTTAACCGAGATATACTATGTTGAAGGGCGAGAACAGGGCGAATCAATAACTGGACGCGATCTTGCTGATGCGGTAAGCAAACGGCGTACCGTGCATTACATTGCTTCCCTTTCTGACATTTCTGTAAGGTTACGTTCGATGGTCAGGCCTCACGATGTTGTCATAGTAATGGGTGCCGGTGATATTACCTCGGTCGGTGATGCGTTAATGAAGAAGCTTTCGTAACGAGAGCTTGCGCGTTTATCGCTTGTACAGCATTTTTTATGATGATACTATAGATGTATGAGCATCGCTGAACTCGAGTTATTGCCGGGAATAAAAAAAAATGTACCCTTAGCTCCGTATTCAACATTTCGTGTTGGTGGGAACGCGAAATATTTTATCGAACCCGTAACACGCGAGGAGATAGCTCACGCATTCCATGTCATAAGAAATACAGGACTTCACTACTGGATTCTCGGTGGAGGTAGTAATATTCTCATCTCTGATAAGGGATTTGACGGGGTGATAGTGAGACCGTTAAATGTTGGCGTACAAATTACAAGCACTCAGGTCATCGCCGAAGCGGCAACGAGCCTACAGCAAGTCATACAAAAGACTGTACAGGCGAACTTATCAGGTCTCGAACACCTCATGGGCATTCCAGGAAGTCTCGGAGGTGCGATAGCTGGAAACGCAGGCACTGCGAAGGAATGGATTAGTTCAGCAGTGTCACATGTCGTCTTTGCCGAACAAACGGGAACTATTCACACTGTTCCGGCATCAGAATGTGCATTTGGGTACCGAACTAGCAGATTCAAGGATACCCAGGATGAAATTGTTCTCGCGGCGCAATTCCTTCTTACATCCGAGAGTCGGGATAAAATTCGAGAGCGTACACTCCGGTACATTGGACGTCGGACACATCAGCCATCAGGAAGTGCATGTGCTGGGTGCATTTTCAAAAATCCACCTGAATCACCTGCAGGAAAATTAATCGAAGAGGCTGGACTGAAGGGTAAACGTATCGGAGGCGCCATGGTTTCCGATGAACACGGGAACTTCATTGTAAACACTGGTTCCGCAACTGCCGAGGACATCATAATTCTTATTAGCTACATAAAACAGCAGATTCGAGACCGCCACGGTATACAATTGAAAGAAGAAATTAAATACGTAGGATTTTAACACTCCCTATGAATATAATGATATCAGGTAAAGATTTTTCCCTCACACCGGCGCTCAAGGCGTTTGTTGAGATCAAAATCCAAAAACTTTTTCATCTGGCACCCTCGATTCAGTCCGCGAAGGTAGAGCTCGATGTTGATAGGAACAAACACAAGGGGGATATTTTTCGGGCAGAAATCTCCGTGGTGATGCGTGGTACGGCATTAAAGGCCGGTGATAAATCAGAACATATGCAGTCAGCCATTCTTCGGTCAATTGAGAAACTATCGCGCCGCGTCACAACATTAAAAGAGAAAAACATATCTTCACACAAACGCCAGTAAGTGAATTCACATGGGGTTATCCACAGTCCGTATTTGTGTCAGCAGTAGGGACAGGTTACAATTGAGTCCATATAAATTCACGGTTTTAGCATGAATCATCAAAAGCACATAGGCGAAGCAATAATCAAAAAAAACGTTCATACGTTTCCAGTGAAAATTGCGCAAACGATGCACGAACATGTTCGTGCTGTGACGAATGAAATGCCAAATATTCCAACCCCGTTAGACGTCAAAGGTGAGGTTGCGACACATAATACTGTCGAGATCAGAAAACAGAAAAAGTTTTGGAAGCTAGGTATCGGAGACTATAATACAGATTTTCTGGACATTAATCGAGACGGAGAACTTGTTGTCCATGAGGGGAATTATGTATACAATATTGCAGAACTGGTCAAAAAGTACGGTACGTCTCTTGAAGTTTTCCTCCCATTTGTTGCCAAAGAGCGGCTCGTTGATCTAATTAGTATTTTTAATTTTTACATTAAAATTTTCAAGTATCGTGGTAAGTTTTTTTACCACTATCCGATGAAGGTTAACCAGAACCGTGAGTTTATACTCCCACTTGTCGGCGAGGGGGCTAATCTTGAAGTTGCCTCATTTAATGAGCTGAGTCTCGTAAAAAAGATGTGGGAACAGGAAAGTTTTAATCCAAAAATACGCGTATTATGTAATGGTCCTAAAAGTCCGGAATACCTGGGGCTTATTGAAGAGTTGCTGCAAAATAACCTCCGTATTGTTCCGATTATCGAGGATCTTGATGAGTACGGCAAGCTACAGAACTTTCGCGGAGAACTAGGTGTGAGAGTCGACCTTGGCGTTGTTGTTGATTCACGATGGGACAAAAAGATAAATAGATATGGATTGCTGCCTCAGGAAGTCCTGCAACTTGGTCGTATGAGGAACCTTAAAATTCTTCATTACCACGCCGGTTCGCAGATTCAACATCAGACTCATTTAATGGATGCGTTAAAAAAGGCTGCGCACCTCTACGTGAAGATGCAAAAGCTCAATCCTTCACTTGATACTATAGACGTAGGTGGTGGGATGCCCGTGCCGTACGAACGAAAAAAAGTAGTTAGTCCTGAAAACCTCATCAGAAAAATGATTACTTTTTTGGCGAAATTTTCTGAATCAAAAAAAATTAACCCACCGAACATCATCTGTGAATGGGGGAGGTATGTTGTAGCGCCATCCCAAATGACCGTGTACAGAATCATTTCTATGAAAAACATTCCGAAGGGTAATGCGCGAAAATGGTATGTCATTGATGGAAGCTTCATTAACGATCTGCTCGATACGTGGTCTATCCATCAAAAATGGCATGTAGTACCAGTAAATAAGCTCCACGCAAAGAAATATCATCGCTGCTGGTTTGCCGGACTTAGTTGTGATTCTGATGATAAATACAGCGCTCACGGCATGTATGTGCTCCTGCCCCGACTGGAAGATCTCGAAAAGGGGGAAAGCTTATATATTACGTTCCTCGATACCGGCGCCTATCAAGACGCCTTTGCTTGCCATCATTGTATGCTGTCTTCACCTACAAAAATCGCTCTCTCGGATGGAGAGGCGAAAATATTGAGGAGACGCGAGTCACCCGAAGAAGTCGGGAAACTATTTGGATGGTAATTATATGACGATTCATTATCGAGTTCCCTATACGTTTTACGGCGATAATCGTTTTAGTTATCAACGGTCGCGCGTTGTGATACTTCCCGTTCCCTATGAGGGGAGCGTTTCGTACCAGCATGGTACGAGTGGGGGGCCGCACGCAATACTAACTGCGTCTCGGCAAGTAGAATGGTATGACATTGAACTTGGAAGAGAAGTCCCTGATACTGCTAAGGTTCATACGTTAGCAGAAATAGAGCCAATGACTGACTCTGTCCGCGACATGATCGAATCTATTCGTACCGTGACAGAGAAAAATATTCAGAAGAAAAAATTCCAGTTGATGCTTGGGGGCGAGCATTCTATATCGCTCGGTGCAATACAGGCGTATCAGGCAAAGTACCGGGACATGTCGATTCTTCAGATTGATGCGCATAGTGACCTTCGTGACACATGGGAAAATTCTGCGTATAACCACGCATGTGTTATGCGGCGCGCGGCAGAGAGCGTGAAACGAGTGGTGCAGGTAGGTATCCGCAGCCAAGATAGTACCGAGGCATTATATGCTTCAGAGCATAAGGACCAGGTACGTATTTTTTATGGTGATGATGTCCCGGTGCAAAAGATCAGTGAGAGTCTGTCATCCCACGTGTATGTAACGATTGATGTTGATGGCCTAGACCCTTCTATTATGCCCGCTACGGGTACTCCGGAACCGGGAGGGCTCTCATGGAAGCAGCTTATAACCTTGCTAAGGTTCGTTGCTAAGTCACATACAATTATTGGTGCCGATATTGTTGAGCTCTCTCCATTGTCATCCAATGCAGCACCCGATTTTTTGACCGCAAAGCTCGCCCACAAATTGATAGCTTATACCCAGTTTAAGCGACTGCTGTAATACTTAGCAGTTTCACATCAAACGAACACCCTTCACGTTTTCGGAATAGTTTGGTATGGTAGGAGCGCTGTATGTCACTTTATACACTCATTTTCGGTGATCCGAATAAGAAAATACTTTCCGACTATCTACGGAAAGTACAGGTTGTTAATGGCCACGAAGACGGGTTAAAATCACTTTCAGACCAGCAACTTCTTGGCCGATTTATTAAGATTCGTTCATTCTATACACCGAATACAAGCCTTGACGACCTTCTCCCGGAGACGTTCGCCATAGTGAGGGAGGCTTCCAAGCGCGTTCTCGGGATGCGGCACTTCGACATGCAACTTGTCGGAGGTATGGTCCTACACGAAGGGAAGATTGCTGAAATGAAGACTGGCGAAGGAAAAACACTTGTTGCTACGTTGCCGGTGGTGTTGAACGCAGTTGCAGGAAAGGGTGTTCATATAGTGACTGTCAATGATTACTTGGCAAAGCGCGATGCAGTATGGATGGGACCAATATATAGCTTTTTAGGATTAACAGTCGGGTGCATTCAGCATGACCAGGCTTTTCTTTTTGATCCAGCAATCGGTGACAAAGGGGAAAACGCATTTTTACGCCCCATCAGTCGGAAAGAAGCTTACGCGGCTGATGTTACCTATGGTACAAACAATGAGTTTGGTTTTGACTATCTCCGCGATAATATGGTGCCTGCCCTTGAACATGAAGTCCAGCGTGCTAGAAATTATGCTATTGTCGATGAAGTAGACAGTATCTTAATCGATGAAGCGCGTACTCCACTTATCATTTCAGCACCAGCGCAAGAATCATCAGAACTGTACTACACCTTTTCACGAATTGTGAGTCGTTTGCAGGAAGGTGCCGATTATAATATTGATGAAAAAATGCGCGCATCAACACTTACGGAAGAGGGGATAACGAAAGTAGAGCGATCTCTAGGTATCAGTAACATCTACGACCCCGAAGGCATTGAAATGGTTCACCATGTAGAGCAGGCTCTGAAAGCCCAAGCACTTTTCAAAAAGGATCGTGATTATGTGGTGAAAGATGGTCAGGTGATTATCGTTGATGAATTTACAGGCCGTTTAATGCATGGGCGGCGGTATTCAGAGGGCCTGCACCAAGCGATAGAAGCTAAAGAGGGACTCGATGTTAAGCAGGAGAGTAGGACGCTGGCGACAATTACATTCCAAAACTTCTTCCGTTTGTATGCGAAGCTGAGCGGCATGACGGGAACAGCTGCCACAGAAGCAGAAGAATTTTCAAAAATATACGGACTTGAAGTCGTGACTGTTCCTACAAATAAACCAATGATACGGAGGGACGACTCTGATCGCGTCTACAAGAATGAGCGTGGGAAATTTTTGGCAATCGTACAGGAAATAAAAGCTCGACATGAAATTGGCCAGCCTGTATTGGTAGGCACAATTTCGATTAATAAGAACGAACTACTCGCTGACTTGCTCAGTAGAGAGGGGATTGTCTGCAACGTTTTAAATGCAAAAAACCACGAACGCGAAGCACAGATTATTGCACAGGCGGGAAAAAAAGGAGCTGTAACTGTTGCGACCAATATGGCGGGACGCGGAGTCGATATAGTTTTAGGTGGCAGCCCTCAGGATAAAACTGAAGCAGAGGAAGTAAAAAAACTCGGTGGATTACATGTACTCGGCACGGAGAGACATGAGTCGCGACGCATAGATAACCAGTTACGCGGACGTTCAGGACGTCAGGGTGATTCCGGGTCAAGTCAGTTTTACGTGTCGATGGAAGATGATCTGTTGCGAATTTTTGGTTCAGACCGCATGAAACGGCTCATGGATAGAATGGGTGTTCCAGACGATATGCCAATTGAAAATGCGATGATTTCGCGTTCTATTGAGTCAGCCCAAAAAAAAGTCGAAGGACATAACTTCGATATTCGCAAGCACTTAGTTGAATATGATGACGTAATTAATAAGCACCGAGACGTTATCTATAAGCTACGTAGAAATATAATAGTCAATGCAGCGACGGGAACTCCGGAGGCAGAGCAAGAAATGAAGTCGAAAATTCTGGGTATGGTTGAAAGCGAATTAAACCAGATCGTCTCATTTCACACATCGACAGGGGATGAGGGAACGTGGGATATGGAAGAAGTCTATGAATCAGTTGACACAATTTTTCCTGTCCCTCTCGAAGTGCGGATACAACTTGAAGATATTCGAGAAGAAGCAGGGGATGCATCTCATGATGCTGCCGCACGAACTAAACTCATTTCCTATTTAATATCTCTTGCACATAAAGCGTATGATGACCTTGAAAAGCGCGTTAACCAATTGACTGTCTTGCGCACAATCGAGCGAGCACTCTACCTTCGTGCAATAGATGCTCTTTGGGTCGATCATCTCGATCTCATGGATCATCTTCGTCAAGGTATCGGCTTACGTGGTTACGCACAACAGGATCCACTCATTGAGTATCAAAAAGAAGCGTATCGTCTTTTTTCTGAATTAATGAACAGTGTTCAGCGGCAAGTTGTCAACGCAATATATAAAATTGCTCAAATAAAGAAAGCTGAGGCTCGAACTCCTGTTACACAGGCGTTTGAACAAGGAACACAAATTTCGAAATCATCGGCCACGCAATTTCAAAATTCCACAACGCTACCAGCGCAAGAATCGACAACACAACAGCAAAATTTATCCGTACCAAAAGTAGGTCGCAACGATCCCTGTCCGTGTGGCTCCGGAAAGAAGTATAAAAAGTGTCATGGTCGCTAATGACCAGGAAATATGCTAACTGAGATTTTCTGGACGAACAAACGCGCGATCTGGTTATCTAGTTTCATTTGAAATAAGAATATTCCATTCTCTTCGCTTGAAGAGTGTTTTTTGCTTTGACAAAGAGTAGAAAACATGATATAATACATGTGAAAACATACAAAAACACAAATAAAATATGAAAAAGCAAAAACTGACTTTATTAAAGTTCTGCTTCGCGGCGTTTGCTTCGGTGCTGTTTTTGGCACTCGCTACAAACGTCCATGCATCATATGAACGGCCGCCGGAGGTGAAAGTATTTGACGGTCAGAAACAGTATGAAGCGTTCGTGGCATACGATCCGTCATTTACTGGTGGTGTGCAGGTCGCATCAGGTGACGTCAATGGAGATGGCGTAGATGAAGTCATCACCGCTCCAGGGAAAGGCGGCGCTCCTCATATAAGAATATTTACATCCAATGGGAAATTGCTTGGAAGTTTTTTTTCCTATGATCTAAATATGCGGGCCGGCGTAAATATCGCTGCTGGAGATCTTAATGGTGATGGAAAAGATGAAATTGTGACCGCACCCAGAGAAGGCGGTTCACCACACGTACGAATTTTTGATTCCCAGGGTGACTTGCAGTTTAGCCCGGGTTTTTTCGCGTACCACGAAACTTTCCGTGGCGGCGCTACAGTTTCTGTAGGGGATTTGGATGGCAACGGCAGCAATGAAATTATCACTGGCGCTGGAACGGGCGGCGCGCCCCATGTTCGGATTTTCGACCGTACCGGGAATGTGCTCGGTTCTTTTTTTCCTTTTCATCCAGAATTTCGTGGCGGTATTAATGTCGCGGTAGCCAATCTCGATGGTGGAAATGATGACGAACTGTTAGTTTCAGTTGCAAGTAGTGATTCAGCCTGGGTAAAGGTGGTAAAGAAAAATGGCCATGAGCACGTAGTGAGCCACTTTATGGCATATGGAGAAGAATTCCATGGCGGCGTGACGGTTGCGGGCGGCGATCTGAACGGCGATGGCATAGATGAAATCATTGTTGGTGCATCAAGCAGCGGAGGTCCGCACGTGAGAACGTTTAACGGCAATGGGGAAAGCACCCCCACGTCTTTATTTGCCTATGAGCAAGATTTTCGAGGTGGAATAAATGTTGCTGCAGGGAATATTAATGGAAGTGACCATGATGAGATAGTGATTGGCCCATCGAAGTGGTTACCGACGACACGTGAGGATTTCTCAAGATACGTCGAAGTAAGTCTCACCGATCAGCGGCTATATGCCTATGAATACGGTCGCCTCGTAAAGACGTTTCTCGTGTCGACAGGTTTGAGGGGTATGGATACGCGCACGGGAACCTTCTATGTTTCCCAAAAAATTCCTGTTAAGTTATACTCCGGCCCCGGGTATTACTTGCCGAATACGAAGTGGAATTTGCGTTTCGATGGGTCACGACTACTCCATGGTGCGTACTGGCACAATGATTTTGGGAGGCGTAAAAGCCACGGCTGTGTCAACATTTCGTATCCAAACGCCGAATGGCTTTATAATTGGGCACCTGTAGGTACGACAGTACTAGTCCGTAACTAGTTTTCAGCAAAACACAGCGCATGACTTGATGGGAGTGTGCCCACGTGCTACACTTTCCAAATAAACCCATGCGCAGAAAATTTTGGATTACTTTTTTAGGAATTCTCCTTCTAGCCGTAGTTGTCGGCCTGGTTGATTATCCAAGCGGCCCGAATATAGGTTCCGGTGAGGTAAAAGTTCATCTTGGACTCGATCTAAAGGGTGGTGTTCAGCTCGTGTATTCTGCTGACACCTCCGGAGTATCTGCAGGGGAGGAAGTGGACGCGGTTGAAGGTGTGCGAGACGTCGTTGAGCGCCGCGTGAACGCTTTTGGGGTTTCTGAACCTGTGGTTCAAACGAACAAAACGGCAAATGACTGGAGATTGATTGTTGAGCTTGCCGGTGTAACTGACATTGACCAAGCTATCGCCACAATAGGGGAGACACCGTTGCTCGAATTTTACGAACAGCAAGCAACTGAGATTACCGATGAGCAGAGGCAGGCCTTTGACGCGTATAATACGTCACAACGTAAAAAAGCCGAAGGGGTTCTCGCAGAGGCATTGGCACCTGACGCAGATTTTGGTGCGCTAGCTGACAAATATTCTGAGGACCCGGGAAACAATGGCGCTTCTGTAGATGAGAAAAAAGGCGGGGATCTTGGTTACGCAAGACGCGGGCAATTTGTTCCAGAGTTTGAGGCAGCGCTGTTTGATCAACTGGCAGTTGGAGAAGTCACTCCGTCACTCGTTGATTCACAATTCGGTTACCACATTATTAAGAAAGAGGACCAGCGGACAGTTGATGAAAATGGAGAATCAATCATTGAAGTGAGGGGGCGCCACATACTTTTTGCAACTCAGACAGAAGAAAACGCCGCACAGCCGCAATTCGCCCCAACCGGCTTAAGCGGACAGCAACTTGAACGCGCATCGGTGCTCTTCGAACCAAATACGAATACCCCCTATGTATCGTTACAGTTTAATAGTGAGGGATCAAAGCTTTTTGAAGAAATAACTACGCGCAATGTCAATAAACCAATCGCGATTTATCTCGATGGGGCGCCTATTTCTGCGCCGGTAGTTCAAGAGAAAATTGTTGGCGGGCAGGCGAGCATTGAGGGGTCGTTTACACTTGACGAGGCGAAGCAGCTTGCACAGAGGCTTAATGCGGGCGCGCTACCAATTCCAATAACCCTCATTTCTCAACAGGCAGTTGGCGCAACGCTTGGAAAGGAGTCTGTTCATCGCAGTTTTTTTGCCGGCTTGCTAGGAATTGCAATAGTTTCACTTTTCATGATTGTGTACTATCGCTACCCGGGGTTACTGTCAGTTTTTGCGTTGTGCCTCTACGCGCTTATCACACTCGCGTTATTTAAACTCATTCCAGTTACGCTTACACTGGCTGGAGTCGCAGGTTTTATCTTGTCGATCGGCATGGCCGTTGATGCGAATGTACTTATTTTTGAGCGTATTCGTGAAGAATTGCATGTAGGTAAAAACCTCCAGCAAGCCATCGAAGAGGGGTTTAAGCGCGCATGGCCCTCAATTCGGGATTCGAATGTTTCAAGTCTTATCACCGTAGCTATTTTAGCCTGGTTTGGCTCAAGTATTATACAGGGTTTCGCGATTACTTTAGGAATCGGCATACTGGTAAGTATGTTTTCTGCGATCACGGTCACGCGGACATTTCTTCGCATATCATCTGGTGCATGGCTTGAGAAAAGGTTGGGGCTTGTAGCACGAATGAGAGACCCCATATCACACTAAGGTATATGTATCGCATTATCCAAAAAAGAAAAGTTTGGTACGCCATTTCACTCATCCTACTCATCCCGGGAACCATTGCTCTCGTTGCTGGTGGGCTCAAGTTCGGCATCGACTTTACCGGAGGGAGTCTTACGCGGTATACCTTTGCTGACAAGCGGCCTTCTGTGACGGATGTCGTTGACACGCTAAGGGATAATACTCCCACGGAGTACCAGGCACAGCTCCTCGGTGATAAGGATGTCTTGCTTCGTACGTCCCCAATGTCAAAAGAGCAACGAACCACCATTCAGAAAAAATTCACTGAACAATTTGGCCAAGTGGAGGAAGCAAGTTACGAAGAAATTGGACCAACAATAGGGAAAGAGCTCCGCAGCAGGTCGATATCTTCAATTATTATTGTTCTTGGTCTTATTACAGCCTATATATCCCTAGCCTTTCGTAAAGTAGGGACTAGTCGTTTGCGTTCCTGGGTGTTCGGGACGGCAGCAATAGTTGCACTTGGCCACGATTTACTATTCGTTGTAGGAGTATTTGCTATTCTCGGATACTTTTTTTCAATTGAAATTGGGAGCCTCTTTGTAACTGCGCTTCTTACAACTCTCGGGTTTTCCGTACACGATACCATAGTTGTTTTTGACCGTATTCGTGAAAGGCTTAGATTCAACCCAGCGAAAACATTTGAGGAGACAGTTAACGAAAGTGTCAATCAGACATTGGTCCGGTCATTAAATACCTCACTCTGCACTTTATTGGTCCTCATATGTTTATATTTGTTTGGAGGGGAGTCAATTAAGACGTTCGTTCTTGCGCTGATCATGGGGATATCGATTGGTACGTACTCATCAATATTTGTAGCAAGCCCATTAGTCGTTACTTGGGATTTTTTTCAAGCAAAGCGAGGTAGATAATTGACCTAGGAGTGGAGGCCTACCCTGTTGAGAGCAGAGGACTCTTTGGCGTACACAGAAAAAACTGTTGTAGCTTACTTGACATGTAATTGACAATATGATATACTAAAAGTGGTAAAAATATGGAAGAACAGTCAATATCACTTCTTGATAGAGTAATATCCAGCAAAAAAACAGCGGAAATCGAGCAATTCCAGCCACTTGAAACTATAGCGGCACTTTTGAAACATCTGCCGTACCGTGAAGAAGACGTGCTCAGGAGAAGGTACGGACTGAGTGCTTCAGAACCAGAGACGCTCGAGGGGATTGGGAAATTATACGGCGTTACTCGTGAGAGAATACGTCAAGTAGAGTCGTCTGCTATATTGAAGTTGCGAGGATTAAAGAGTTTTCGAGAATTAGTTAAGCCGGTTCAAGACACCATCGCATCAGTGCTTGAACAGCATGGAGGGGTGATGCGCGAGGAGTCTCTTTTTGCCCACGTTTTACAAATTGCTGGCAATACGGAACAGAATCGTCGAGCAGTGCATTTTATGCTATCCGAGCTTCTCAAGGATGTTTTTCAGAAAATCAAACCTACGCGGGAATTACGTGGCTCATGGAAACTTACGGCCGCACCACTACATCTACTCAATATGTCACTAGAGAGACTCATCGATATCATCAGACATGCTGGAAAGCCCGCGCTATTTCATGATTTATACGAGCATGTATCAAAGGACCCTTTTTTCCAAGAACATGCTTCTCAGTTAACTGAGGATGCTGTCGCCTCATATATAGAGATTAGCCAGCACATAGATAAGAACCCGTATCAGGAGTATGGGCTCATAGAATGGGGGAACATTGCACCAAAAAGGATGGATGATAAAATATATCTCGTACTAAAAAAACATGGTAAGCCGATGCATTTCACAAAAATTGCGGAAATGATTAACCAGATGCACTTTGACGAACGGAAGGCATACCCTCCAACAGTGCATAATGAGTTAATTCTTTCCGAAAAATATGTTCTGATTGGACGGGGTATTTATGCTCTCAAGGAATGGGGATACACACCCGGGATAGTTGCTGACGTACTTGTACGGACATTGAAGGCCGCGGGAAAGCCGCTATCTCGTAACGACCTCGTTGAAGCTGTTTTAAAGCAGCGAATTGTTAAGAAGAATACCATCTATCTTGCATTGACTGACAAAAAGGCTTTCCACAGAATGTCTGATGGTACCTATACGCTTGCGGAATAATTTCCGCGTTTAACCCATCGCTCTTTTTCTCCTATGGGAGACTTTCTTGATCCTTCAGCGTTAACACGCGTAGACAACCCATTTGATGCCATGCTTTTTCTCATCCAGCACGGGGGATGGGTAGTTTTAGTGATCACTACCATGTGGGGCATTTGGATTGGCTGGCTGGAGTACATTAGGAATAGATATGACGCGAGCGTTGAGTTCGCTTTACTAGCAATTGACATACCAAAAAATAATGAACAAAGCCCAAAGGCTGTTGAGCACATTTTTTCTCACTTCACTGGTATTCAGAAGCACGGCACACTCTACGAACGTTACGTGAAAGGGTATAATCAGCAAGGCTTTAGTTTGGAAATAGTGAGTATAGAGGGGTACATTCAATTCTTAATAAGAACTCCGAAGGAGTTTCGCGATTTAGTTGAGGCAGCCACCTACGCCCAGTATCCTGATGCGGAGATTACTGAAGTTGAGGATTACATCGACAGCATGCCTAAGCCGTTAGAACTGCCCCACAAAGATTATGATCTTTATGGAACCGAATTTAAGCTTGAAAGAAAGGATGTGTATCCGATAAAAACCTATCCACAATGGGAGCATCCCTTAACTCAAACCTTTCTTGACCCTATGGCTTCTCTTCTTGAAATCATGTCTCGCTTTGGGCCGGGAGAGCAGCTATGGCTTCAGATAGTAATTGCCCCAATTGACCCGGAGTGGAGAAAAAGAGGCATTGCCCTAATCCGAAAACTTATTGGAAAAAAGTCTGAAAGTAAAGGAACCGACTGGTTCTATTTCCCTCGAGAGGTTTCCCGTGGGTTAACTGAATCAATAACAAGTAGTATCATCCCGCCGAGTGAAGGCCAAAGACCAGAGAAAAAGGAGCGCGAATGGCCATCACTTATGCAGCATTTATCACCCGATGAACGCGCCACAGTTGAGGCAATTGGGTATAAAATTGCCAAGATTGGCTTTTTAAGCAAGATTAGAATGGTTTACTATGCCCGAAAAGAGGTTATGCAAAAATCAAAGGGCGTAAACGCAATTGTAGGTGCTATCAAGCAGTTTAATACATTGGATCTCAACGCATTTAAAGTCGATAAAAAATCCCGCACGAAAGTATACTATGTCCGCGTGAAAAATAGACTGTTATGGCGACAGCGCCGTATCTTATGGGGGTACCGCTACAGAAGCCTCAAGAGAGGTAGAAACCGCTATGTGCTTAACACAGAAGAACTCGCTTCAATTTTTCACTTCCCTGTGATGACTGTTCGCGCACCGTTGGTTCAGAAGGCACAAACAAAGAAGTCGGAACCGCCTTCGAAACTTCCTATCGAACATTTTTTTAATACTCCAGAGCCCGTATCAGTCGGATCTGGCGTCCAAACAGCAGAAGAGCGGGGTACGCCCCCAGCAAATCTTCCATTCGCCTAGCTATGTCGACAGACCAAAATAACATAGAAATAACCGTATTCGCTAAAACAAACTTCCGTAATCAGGACAGGCGTTTTGGCATTAAGATAGATGATCGTCGCCGTCACATGTATTTGATAGGGAAAACCGGCATGGGGAAGACGACAGTATTAGAGAACATGATTATCGCAGATATTCGATCTGGCAGAGGACTCGCCGTGGTTGATCCTCACGGCGACCTTGTTGAGAAGGTGATCAATTTCATACCGTCATATCGAATCAACGATGTGGTGTATATGAATCCTGGTGATTTAGAATATCCTATTGGATTTAATGTATTAGAAAGCGTTGACATCACCCAGCGCCATCTTGTCGCGTCAGGACTCATGGGCGTTTTCACGAAGATATGGGAAGGAGTCTGGAGTGCACGAATGGAATACATTCTCAATAACTGTATATTAGCGTTACTCGAATATCCGGGCTCCACGATGCTCGGCATCGCCAGAATACTCGTCGACAAAGGGTTTCGCAGAAAAGTGATTGAAAAGATCACTGATCCCGTAGTCAAAAGTTTTTGGAAAGACGAGTACGCGGCGTATAACGACAAGTTCAGAAACGAGGCAATAGCACCGATACAGAATAAAGTAGGACAGTTCCTCTCCAGTGCGCTGATTCGAAATATAGTTGGTCAGCCGAAAAGTACGATCGATTTACGTAATCTCATGGATACGGAGAAGATAGTACTTCTGAACCTTGCGAAAGGAAGAATTGGCGAAGCCAGCTCGTCACTTCTCGGAGCAATGATGATAACACGTCTCCAACTAGCAGCAATGAGCCGCGTTGACATTCCCGAAGAAGAACGAAAGGACTTCTTTCTCTATGTAGATGAGTTTCAGAACTTTGCGACAGAAAGTTTTGCCGGCATACTCTCAGAAGCTAGAAAATACCGATTGGACCTGATTCTGGCACACCAATATATTGAGCAGCTGAGTGAAGAGGTTCGCGCGGCAGTTTTCGGAAACGTCGGAACCATCATGTGTTTTCGTGTCGGCGCTGCTGATGCCGAGTTTCTCGCGAAAGAATTTTTTCCAACTTTTGCTGAGGAAGATTTGCTTAACCTAACAAAATACAACGTATACATGAAACTGATGATCGATGGTGTTGCATCTGAGCCATTTTCTGCGTCTACATTACCACCGCTTGCTGGCCTCACCAACAATCGGGATAAGGTGATCGATGTTTCACGTGAACGGTATGGAAAACCTAGAGCTATTGTTGAGGAGAAAATTCTTCGCTGGAGCGGTGTAGATGAGGTATTTCGTGCAACAGCTGAAGAAGAGAACGAATCGTTCCACCAAATCGAGCCTATATATCGCGAGGGAAGTAAACGGCCGCAACAACGTCCGTTCCAAGAGCGTTTCGACCGGCCGCGACCTGATAGACGCCCCCAGAGAAGGCAAGCGCCACCCACTGAGGTCATACGAGATGTCCGGCCAGTAGAAGTAAACACTGAGCCAGCCATTTCGCTGCGTGAAGCGCTTACGCGCACACCGACTTCTATTCACCAAAAGAAGCCAACACCACCTCAGCAGAACCAGCAAAAGACGTATCAGCAGCCGCCTCAATATCCACAACATCACCTTAATCCCGGCGAAATTGCACACCCGCTACCTCCAAACTCATCGAGCCACTAATCCCACACTGTAGCCGCACTTGATTCTTTTCCTTGGCCTGGTACCATAATGTGGCGCTTTTAAGGTACACGGCTCGTTATGGCCGTATTACCTGTTTGACAGTGACTGCAAGTAACCCAGTCAACGAGGAGCTGCTCATGCAAAATACAAACAAAGTTGTTCTTAAAGGAACCGTGCTTACAGCCCACGAAGTTGGCGCCCTCAAAACTCTGGGGCCAGGGATATGGTTAGATGATGCACATTCTTGTGATGTGAGACTCATCGCTGTAATGCCAAGTGAACAGGTGGTAGATCTTGGCACGGTTGATGTCAGTCTTGCCGAAGTTGGGAGAGGAGATCTTCTGAAGGGCCCGTACAGGCTCGAGGACGGTACAGAGGTGTGTATCTCAAGTACTGTCACAGATTTCACCCAGTTTCTTATCGAGACATGAACGGCGCAAAAACACCTGTTGCCGTTCTTTTCTTATATTGCTACTATTTTGAATTATGAAGGGTAGAGTTTTTTTAGGGATGTCGGGTGGTGTTGATTCCGCAGTTGCTGGGGCGATTTTATTACAGCAAGGTTATGAAGTACATGGTGTATTCATTAAAGCATGGGAAAAAACTGTTTCAACCCAAGCCGTGTGTCCATGGGAAGAAGACCAACGCGAGGTTGAGCGTGTCTGTAAACACCTAGACATACCATGGGAGACGTGGAATCTCACACGGGAATATTCAACTCGCGTTTTTGATTACATGATCAGGGAATTTCAAAATGGCCGTACGCCTAATCCCGATATTATGTGTAATAGGGAAATTAAGTTTAATGAGTTTCTTAAGCGCGCAATGGCTGCTGGGGCCGACTTTATTTCAACTGGACACTATGCGAGATGTGTGAGTGAAGGCCATGAGTACATGCTATGTAAAGGCGTTGACACGGAAAAAGATCAATCGTACTTTCTATACACACTTAGTCAGGAACAATTGGCAAAAACACTATTTCCGATTGGGGAAATGACAAAAAATGCTGTTCGCATGCTTGCTAGGAAACTTAGACTTCCAAATGCAGACAGGAAAGACAGCCAAGGCATATGTTTCATTGGTAATGTAAAAATGAAGGATTTTTTACAACCGTATCTAAATCAACGCGTGGGCCAGGTTCTCGATAATCATGGGAGGAGCGTAGGAACACATGCGGGGCAGGCTTTTTTTACTATCGGCCAGCGCCACGGCATTGGGGTTGGCGGAGGTGCGCCATACTATGTCGTTGCCAAAAACTCAGAAACAAACACCATTACGGTTGCTCGTGAAAATCATGATACACTACTGCTATCCAGCTTCTTGACTGCTCAGGAGCCCTCATGGGTAGGTAAGTCGACCACTTTTCCACTTGCCTGCACAGCCAAGATACGTTACAGACAACCAGACCAGGATTGCTTCGTAACAGAAGCTGGGATGAATCTCAATGTTTCATTCACTCAGCCGCAGCGGGCGGTAACACCTGGACAATCAGTAGTCTTTTACCAACAAGGGAAAGTGTTAGGAGGCGCCATTATCAGCAATGCACATGACAACAAATAGCCTTCGTAAGAAATTTCTACAATTTTTTAAAAAAAATGGTCATACTGTCTTACCGTCTTCGAGTTTGATTCCTGCTAACGACCCATCAGTGCTTTTCACGACTGCTGGAATGCAGCAGTTTAAGTCGTATTTTTTAGGGAAAAAGGATGCGCAGAAGGATTTCGGGTCCAGGCGACTGGCTACTTCCCAGCTTTGCATTCGAACCTCTGATATTGAATCAGTAGGGGATGTATCTCATTTAACATTTTTTGAGATGCTTGGAAATTTTTCGATTGGTGACTACTTTAAGAAAGAGGCCATCGATCTTGGGTACCAATTTTTGGTTCATCGGGCGCACCTACAACCTGAGAAAATATACGCCACCTACTTTTCTGGAGCTGATGGGCTACCTGAAGATCGTGAGGCGCGAACACTTCTCGAAAATCATGTTGCTGCGGGTCGGATACACGGCTTTCCAAAAAAAGACAACTGGTGGGGGCCGACTGGTGACGCAGGCCCGTGTGGTCCATGTGCCGAATTCCATTACGATCTTACGGGCGTGTCATGTGAAAAGGGGACGCTCTGCATACCGAATTGTACGTGCGGAAGATTCGTTGAAATATGGAATCTTGTGTTTACTGAGTACGATTTTCACCCTGGCAAAAAACTCGCCTTACTTCCACAAAAAAATATTGATACTGGCCTTGGGCTCGAGAGACTCGCCATGGCAGTGCAGAAAAAAACAAGTGTCTACGAGACTGATGGCTATGAATCGCTTATCGACGCGATAACGAGTGATAAAAATTTCGGATCATTGGGCGCCTCTGAAGATAAACGACGCGTACGAATTGTCGCCGACCATTTGAAAGCGTGTTTTTTTATTGTTATCGAAGGAGTTCAATTCTCGAACAAGGAACGCGGATATGTGCTTCGGCGTTTATACAGGCGGGCGGCAGATCAGTTCATGCAGCCCTCTTTTTCGTTTTTCCCCTTTATGGAATTAATTGCACGTCAGTATGAGGTCCTCTCCCCTCAACTCTCCAAAAGTCTCGATGAAGTTCGACAGTTATTGGAGCGTGAGGATGTTTCATACAAAAAAATATTGAGCGTAAACGTTGAGGATGCAGTGAAGAAGTATTTAACACACACAACAGTTCCTGACACACAACAGCATGGCATTCCGTCAAAACGCGCGCTCCCAGCATCTGATGCCTTTCAATTATACTCCACTTATGGAATTTCCCCTGAACGACTCCAGCGTGCCGGATTTACATTCTCAATTACCGATTTCGACAAGGAGGTAGCCTCTCATCAGGAAAAATCTCGAGCTGGCTCTGAAAGCAAATTTGGAGGTCACGGCCTTTCTAGTCTCGATGCCACTTCATACTCCGATAAGGAGCGCTGGCAGATTACTAAGTTGCATACGGCAACGCACCTACTTCACCAGGCACTTCGAAGCATTTTAGGTAACCATGTTCGCCAACAAGGATCAGATATTACCCCAGAACGTTTACGCTTCGACTTTGAACATCCAGAAAAGTTGACCGACCAGCAAAAGAAATCCATCGAAGAACTTGTTAATGCGATTATCCAGCAAGACCTTCAGGTAACCCACGAGGAAATGTCTCTCGATGACGCGCTGGCGTCGGGCGCACTGTCATTTTTCCGAGAAAAATATCCACCCAGAGTGACTATATATCGTGTCGGTGATTTCAGTAAGGAGATATGCGGTGGCCCTCATGTTACGCATTCGAAACAAATTGGGAAATTCTCAATAGCATCTGAAAAGTCTTCATCTGCCGGAGTAAGGCGTATCAAGGCAGTCGTTGACGGAGGCAATGATGCGCCAGATCCTTGACGGGAAGCCCGTGCTTCGGTAAAATAAAGCCAATATACCCCTGTTCGCACGAACGTGGCTAGCCTTAGCGGAAGTTTGCAGGTTCTAAAAGCTGCATGTTTTAGGGCCATACGTTCTTGCCAAGTGGTTAGATCGATTTTATGATTCCCCAATTCCGACGGAGGAGAAAAAAAGAAAAGAGCAACGAGGAGCGTCTACGAGAGGATCTGGCGCAGAAGAAGGAAAGTAATTTCCTTCAAGTGCGTGGTACCGTGGAAGAATTGTTGCCATCAGCGATGTTCAGGGTTCGCCTTGATAATGGCCACGAAGTACTGGCACATCTTTCCGGAAAAATGCGCATGTACAGAATTCGTCTTCTCCCTGGCGATGCAGTCACGCTAGAAATGACCCCTTATGATCTGACGAAAGGAAGAATAACCTATCGACACTAATAGTATGAAAGTTGGTGCATCAATTAAAGTAAGGTGTAAAAACTGCCGAGTCGTGCATAGGGGCAAAACTATGTATATTATATGCTCGAATCCTAAACATAAGCAGAGACAGGGTTAACCTATGGCTACACGCATTGCCGGAGTCACTTTACCGGTAAATAAAAGGATTGAGGTTGCGCTGACTTATATTTTTGGCATTGGAAGAACACGTTCTTCACAGATTTTAAAAAGTGTCAATATAGATCCGAATCGACGATCAGAAACACTCACTGAATCCGAGGTTGCTGTTTTAAAAGATTATATTGAAAAGCAATTTACTGTTGAAGGCGATTTGCGCAGAGAGGTAGTCTCAAATATTAAACGGCTCAAGGAAATTGGTTCATACCGGGGATCTCGGCATATTAAAGTACTTCCTGTGCACGGCCAGCGTACAAAAACTAATTCACGAACAGTGCGTGGCAACGTCCGCAGAACAATGGGAAGCGGTAGAAAGCCCTCTGCTGAAAAAACCTAATAACCATGACAACTACCACACCGTCAGCTCCTATTAGTAAGAAAAAGAAAGGAAAGAAACGCACTGTTACTTCCGGGCGCGCGTATATTCAGGCAACGTATAATAACACACTCGTTACAATTACTGACGACAACGGAGCAGTTCTTGGGTGGTCTTCAGCAGGGCATATTGGCTTTAAGGGGCCTAAGAAGTCGACTCCCTACGCAGCGACATTGACAGTGAAGGACGTACTAGGAAAAGTAGCTGACGTAGGACTTAAAAAGGTTGATATTTACGTGAAGGGAGTCGGCAGTGGCAGAGAAGCCGCGGTACGCGCACTTGCAACAAGCGGCCTCTCTGTGTCGGCAATAAGGGATAGGACGCCAATTCCACACAATGGGTGCCGTCCTCCGAAAGTTCGTAGAGTTTAAATTATATGGCACGTTATTTAGGCCCAAAACATACTCTCTGCAGGAAATTTGGCATCAAATTGTGTGATTCTCCAAAGTGCCCCGCTATTCGACGTCCGTATAAGCACGGGCAACACGGACCGAAAGGCACGTCACGAACCTCCGAGTACGGTACTCAATTAGCAGAAAAGCAAAAGGCCCGGATGCTGTACGGACTTTTGGAGCGTCAATTTAGAAATTATGTAAAAAAAGCAACGGGCCAGACTGGCAACAGCGGTGAGAACCTCATAAAACTTCTCGAACGTCGTTTGGATAATATAATGTATCGCGCGGGTATTGCACAAACGAGGCGTATGGCGCGCCAGCTTGTATCACACGGGCATGTTCGTGTGAATGGTAAAAAAGTCAGCATACCGTCGTATATTTGTAGGGCAGGAGAGACAATTCAACTTAAGCCACGTGCGGAAAACATGGGATTCATTAAGGACGCAAAGAAAGGTTTGTCAAAGAAAATCATTCCTTCATGGATTCATATCGCCAGTTCTGAACCCATTACAATTGAAATCACTGGCGACCCCAGTGAAACAGATGTACTGGGTGTTGGCATAAACACTTCACTCATAATCGAATTTTATTCGCGCTAATATATTGTACCACTTTATGATCCAACTCCAACTCCCAACTAAAATCGAAGTCCAATCTATCGAAAAAAATAAGGATGCTATCATAATCGAACCATGCGAGCCAGGGTATGGCACGACGCTTGGAAACGCATTGAGAAGGGTACTCCTTTCATCCCTTCCTGGAGCAGCGGCAACCTCAGTAAAAATTAAAGGTGCCACTCATGAGTTTTCGACTATCCCTAACGTAAAAGAGGATCTAGTGGAAATTATTTTAAATATTAAGACTATTCGATTTAAGCTTCATGGTGTCCCACAGTCAAAAGTGTCCGTGAAAGTCAAGGGCGAGAAAGTAATAACGGCAAAGGATATCTCGTGCCCAAGTGATGTAGAAGTGACAACCCCCGACGTGCATATAGCTACATTGACCGACAAAGACGCAGAATATGACATGGAAATTGTCGTGGAGGAAGGGAGAGGATACGTCCCAGTTGAAACGGCCGATAAAAAAACCCATGAACTTGGTGTGATCACAATAGACGCAATTTACAGCCCTGTTAAAAACGCAAACTTTTCAGTAGAGCATGTGCGCGTAGGTCAAATGACAAACTTTGATAAGCTTAACATGACGATTGCAACTGATGGCTCGCTAAAACCGATAGAAGCTCTTCGAGACGCAGCAAGAATTTTAACTGACCACTTCGCATTTATTACACATTCGGGCGAAGAATCAAAAGCAGAGCAACAAGATGAAGATCCAGAAACGGAGAAAAAGCCAAAAAAGAAATCAACGAAATCGAAAAAGGAATAAGTAGAATAACGGGGACTTATGCGCCACAGAAAGAAAAGGGCAATTCTTGATCGAAAAAGCGGTCCGCGTACCGGTCTTTTGAGGTCGCTATTTCGAGCGTTGATTACCTACGGACACATTACTACTACAACTGCCCGGGCAAAAGCTGTCCGTGCCATGGCTGAAAAAGCACTCTCAACGGCCAGTACCCCGACCCTTTCTCACCGAAGAATTCTCATTGAATTAACGGGATCGCCCCAACTAGTCGCTAGAACGATTGAAACGGCAAAAAAATACGAACACCGAAATAGCGGATACATTCGTATTTACCGTCGTATGCATAGAAAAGGTGACGGGGCGCAGACCGTAACGGTAACTTTACTGCATAATTAGCGTATGAACGGAAAGCAACCAACTAAAATCGATATCACAGTGGAGGCGCGTGGAAAAAGTCTTGGTCGTTTAGCGTCAGAGGTTGCTCATCTCCTTCAAGGAAAGCACCTCGCGAGCTACCGGCCGAATAAACCCGCCCTTGCATACGTACTGGTCACTCATTTATCAGAAGTGAAATTAGATCCAGTATCTAAAGATGGTAAGGTCTATTATAGGTCATCACTGCGCCCAGGCGGATTGAAGAAAAGGTCATTTAATGAGTGGTTCCAAAAGGACCCCCAAGAGGTGACGAGGCATATGGTATACGGCATGCTTCCAAAGAATAAACTTAGAAAAATACTCATAAAGCATCTCACTTTTATATAATGATTACAAAAAGGAAAAAAACCGCTTCAAAAAAAAATTTGACGAAACCCCGTCACCCACGTAAGAAACCTCCGGTTATTACCGAAAAGGCTACTATTGAAGTGCAACCGGTCCAACCACAAACAGCTGCTCACGTTAAGAAGGAAAAGTTTTTATATAGTGTCGGACGTCGTAAATCATCAATCGCGAGAGTACGGCTTTACCCATTACGAGAATCTGCTATCGAAGTTAACGGACAGACACTCGAGAGGTATTTTCCTCTTCAAAAGTTTCAGAAAAGTGTTAGGATGCCACTTGATATAGTGGGATTAAAAGTTACTGGCTCGATTACGATACGAGTTATCGGAGGCGGCATCCGAGGCCAAGCTGAGGCGGCACAACTCGGAATTGCGAGAGCAATTCTTCAGCAATCACCCGAATCACGCACTATTCTGAAGAAAGCTGGATTACTGCGTCGTGATCCAAGGGAAAAAGAGAGAAAGAAATACGGACTGCGTGGTGCTCGCAGGGCTCCACAGTGGCAGAAGCGCTAGAAAGCGTGGCTCACAATGGATACTGCGTCTCTACAAACTGAGTTACGAAGCGATAGTCAAGAGCGCATCCTAAAGAATACGTCATTCCTTACCGTAGCATTCGTTATACAGAAGGCTATATCTTTGTTGTATTTCGTTTTCATTGCACGACGTATTGGTCCAGTCAATTTAGGGCTCTATGATCCGCTGAAATCCTTAATTCCAATTGCGCTTATCCTTATAGACTTCAGTTTAAGTGCAGTTTTAACGCGTGAAATTGCACGCCGGCCTGACAAAATAAAAGAGTACGTCAGTAATGTCCTTGGAATAAAAGTGATTTTTGGTTTTTTTGTTCTTCTGATAGCGGGCCTCATTACTATATTCGGACCTTTTTCGACTGAAACACGCACACTACTTTACTTCGTTGGCATGATAGTGGTACTTGATACCTTTACTTTAACTTTTTTTGCTGTATTTCGGGGGCTACAGAATCTTAGGTACGAATCATTGGCAATCATTATTAATCAATTGCTTACTATTTCAGCGGGTGGCGCCGCACTACTGAAAGGGTATGGACTACAGGGACTTTTTACAGCAACACTCATTGGGAGCTTTTTTAACTTTGTGTTTTCGTTATGGGTCATCAAAAAGAAGGTACACTTTTTCCCGTTACCCACTTGGGATCCTCGTATCATCACTGTATTTCTTAAAATTGCCGTACCATTTGCTTTAGCTGCAATGCTAGTTAAGGTCTTTACCTACACTGACAGGTACATGATTCTCGCGTTAGCTGGAAAGCAGTATGTAGGATGGTATGTTACCGCGCACAAGCTTACCTTTGCGCTTGAGTTCATACCATCAGCTTTTGCGGCGAGTGTGTACCCAGCGATGAGCACTTTTTTTGTGTCTTCGCATGAACAACTAAAAAGGACATTTGAAAAGACCATGTATTATCTGATGATAATCGCTGTCCCTCTTGCGGTAGCAATATTTACCCTTGCGGACAGACTCATACCCCAACTGTATACAAGTACGTATTCTGCGGCCATTGTGCCACTTCGGATTATGATCATCGGACTTATATGTGTTTTTATGAACTTTCCAGTTGGTGCTCTTCTTAATGCGTGCAATATGCAAAAACAAAATACAATCAATATGGCAATCATCGTCGCATGTAACATCGTATTAAATAGTATCCTTATACCGCGTTTTACATTTATAGGTGCGGCTGTTTCAACTCTTATTTCAACTACGTTGCTTTTTTTCCTAGGGTTACGGTGGGCAAAAAAAATTATACGGTTTGATGGAAAATACCTGCTTGTGACTCTTGGAAAATCATTTACCGCTGCTGTCGTCATGGCAGTCTTTATATACATCGTTGCTCCACTAATAAAGTTCGACGTTGCACCATATTTTGGCGGTGCGGGAACTTATATACAAATCATGATTTACTATGGAATGCTCGCTATAGCTGGCGCGATAGTTTACTTTTACGTCCTATCTAGAATTAAAGGGGTTGTCCTGATGGATCTTAAATCCCTAGTCACCACTTTCAGAAGAAAAACTTCATGAGAAAATCCTTACTTATCACGCTGCAGTTCCCTCCGCAAATCGGGGGCGTCCAGACGTATTTATCCGAAATAACGCGGCACGTACCTTCAGAGTGGGTTGACGTGTTAGCACCTGGAGATATGAAGCAGGAGGTGGTCGAGGATGGAGTTCGCATTACCCGTGCTACATTTACAACAAAAATTCTTTGGCCGCGATGGATTCCAGTTTTATTCCGACTTTTTGCGCTAACATTCCAACGCAAATACTCATTACTTATTGCTGGCCAGGTTTTACCTGTCGGAATTGCAGTCTTTATTGTGTCTAGGCTAACAAAAGTTCCGTACATCATATTTGCTCATGGAATGGATGTCCTTATTCCGCTAAAATCAACAAGAAAGCGGAGCATAAGTCAACGAATATTCAAAAATGCAGAGCGAATATTTTGTCCAAGTGAATATTCACGGCAGCTCGTAATTTCCCTTGGTGTCGACGAGACCAGGTGTAAGGTACTACACCCGTGTATTGACGCTTCGTCTATGATTCGTGTAACTGATGATATGCGAAAGTCAGTTCGCAGCAGATTTGGAATACGTGCAGATACGGTTCTTCTAACAGTTGCCAGATTAGTTAAAAGAAAAGGGCACATGTCCGTGCTTCAAGCTCTGGCGGGTATTCGTAGCGAAATTCCGGATTTTCAATACGTTATTGTAGGGGACGGCCCAATGGCCGAAGCCATAGATGCCGAAATTATACGTCTGAGACTTGGCGACATCGTGATACGTACTTCATTAGTAGACCCGCCCACCCTTAATGTACTCTATGATATTGCCGATGTATTCGTGTTACCAGTACTACCAGATCCAGCGGGGGAAGACGTCGAGGGATTTGGAATCGTATATCAGGAAGCCCTCGTCCACGATGCCGCCGTAATTGCATCCGACTGCGGGGGTGTTCCAGATGCAGTCGGAGATACAGCACGTCTTATTAACCCTGGAAATATGGGGCAACTTACTGAAGCTCTTAAATTACTCATAACAGATCCCGTTGAACGTGAACTGCTAGTGCAGCGTGGCAGGCGTCTGATTGCGCAACGTACGTGGGAACATGAGCTACTTCCACTCACTGAGATAATTCGACGTACCATATGAGTCAAAAGATCTCTCTAGTGCACTTTTCAATGTCTACGTATGCCGAATGGTTCGTACGCGGTAAAGCCAACCGTAATTACCATGTGTTTGAATTGCTCCGGGCAAACTCTTCAGTAGATAAGATTTTGAGTATTGATGTACTTCCTCATTCATGGAAAAGGGGGGTCCGCTCTTTAGTCGACTACTTTCGGGCGGCACCATATGGCAAAGTGATTCACCGTAGTTTTTTTTCTCGCCTCATTAAGGTTACTGATCGACTTTACATATACCAGACAATCGAACCACTCATTTCTCAAAAGTTTTTCATGAAAAAATTGCGTGGTATCATTAAAGACCTCGATTTAGTGAACACTGTTGTATGGTCATTTATTCCTACGTATGTAAGTTATATTGGAGCGTTAGATGAACGCGTAAGTGTGTTTGATACTGTGGACGATTGGTCATGCCATCCCGCCTATCAGTTCATCAAACAAAAACTTATCAAAAACTACGAGTACATCAACCGACACGCTGATGTCATATTTACCGTTTCTGAGCAACTTACGCAGAAATTCTACGACGCAAACCCTCATGCTTTTACTGTTACAAATGGTGTGGATCTCAAACATTTTTCGACACAACAGCCCGAGCCTGATGACATGAAACAGCTACCGCATCCGCGCGTTTGCTACGTAGGAGTTATTCAGCAGCGCGTTGATTTTCAAATGGTCCATGAGGCCGCAGTTCTCTCACCTGATGTAAGTTTTATTTTTATCGGTCCAATATGGCACGACGCGGATATCGGTACTGTGAAGAATCTGAAAAATGTGTACTTTCTCGGAGCAAAGAAATATAATCAATTACCGGGTTACATACAGCATTCAGACATCGGGTTATTACCCCATCATTTAAACGATTTAGTCCAGTCGATGAACCCGCTGAAGCTGTATGAGTATCTTGCCTCCGGAAAGCCAATAATTTCTACGCCAGTTCCTGGAACGGAGCAATTTTCATCAGACTTTATTACAATTGTCAGAAATGGCAGGGCTTTAGCCGGTGCTATTCGCTCAGTAATGTCCAGACAGCAACTTTTGAAGCCGCAGCAACTTCAGGACAGTGTCCTGTCGTATTCATGGGAAAGCAAAGTTCACTCGATGCTTCAAAAAGTTTTTGCTGCGTACAGATAAACAAAATACCGTCCTTTGCCCAAAGTGAGGTTTTTTGCTAGTCTTACGATACCTTTATTATATGAAGCTGTCGATTGTTATCGTTAGTTGGAATGTGTCAGAACTTTTGCGTGTTTGTTTACAGTCGATATTCGACAATCCGCCACAACACGATTTCGAGGTTTTTGTAGTTGATAATAATTCTCACGATCATCCAGACCATGTAGTGAAAGATTTTAAGGTGACGTACATCACTCAAATACGTAATATGGGCTTCGCGGTAGCCAATAACGTTGCAATAAGGAAAACTACGGGTGACTACGTGCTTCTTCTTAATCCTGACACAGTCGTCGGGCCTGGAACGCTTGACTCACTTATTTTGTTCGCTAAGCAAAAACCTCATGCTGGCATTATTGGACCGAAACTTCTTAACCCAGATGGTTCTCTTCAGCCTTCAGTTAGGAAATTTCCTACAACGATCACGCTGGCGGTAATTTTCCTAAAACTGCATAGAATTTTTCCTAAAATAAAGGTAGTACGTGAGTTTCTTGGGGAAAAATTTGATTATTATGGTGACCATAAAGTTGATCAGGTGATGGGCGCATGTTTTCTTATACGCCGCGAAGTTGTACGGATGGTCGGATTACTTGACGAGCATTTTTTTATTTGGTTCGAGGAGGTTGACTACTGTAAACGCGCCATACGGGCAGGATTTGAAGTTTGGTATACGGGTCAGGCATCAATTACCCATTACTTTGCGCAGAGTTTTCGGCAACAATTCGGGCCGCTAAAACAATGGCGTTTTTGTATCAGCGCTTTGCGATATGCGCGCACTCATCTTGGAAATACTTCTATGGTTTTGCTAAGCATTCTCTTTCCACTCAGTTTATTACTATCTCTATTCCAGTTAACTTACCCGACACATGTTCAGGGCACTGCTCAGTCATAAAGTAAGCATAGCAGTTTGTTTAATACTGATAGTGGTTGAGTGTTTATCTTTTCTTGGGTATGTATTCGATGTAGTGTCGGGTATTTTCTTTGCGTTGAACATACTCGCAGTAATTGTGCTTGCATTCTGGCGATTTGAGTTCGGTGTTTCAGCACTACTAGCTGAACTCGTTATAGGTGGCAAGGGGTACCTTTTTTCTGTCGAAATGGGAGATTATACGGTATCTTTAAGACTAGGTATTTTCATTGTTGTTTTTGTTCTCTGGCTTATTCAACTAATTCGTGGGAGACAACGACTATTTTTCAGCTCGGCACTATTCAGGCCCTGGATAGCATTATTCGGCGCTATCTTAATTGGAATTGTCGTCGCGTTTATTTCAGGTAACCAGGCAAAGCTTCTTTTTTTAGATGTAAATGGTTACCTATACTTCGCCATGTTGCCGGTTTTTATTGGGTCAATTAGCTCTCAACAGGAGATACGACGTCAGTTTTCAGTGCTTGTGGGCGGCGCGTATGCGCTAACAGTGAAAACACTTTTTGCTCTATTGTTTTTTTCACATGAGACAACAACGGGTGCAATTCGAATATTTTACAAGTGGATCCGTGACACGGGTGTGGGAGAAATAGTGCAACTAGATTTTGGTTTTTTTCGTATTTTTTTTCAAAGCCACATATTCTTAGTATTAGTCCTTTCCATTTTTTTGACCGTATTCGTCATGCTAAGAAATAAAAATACTGACAAAAAGGAACTAATTGTATCATTTCTCGTAGCTGTATCGTTGTTGTCGGCGTTTATTATCAGCATGTCCCGGAGTATTTGGGCGGGTGCCGCCGTTGGATTTTTTTCCTTTACTATTTATTACTTTTTTCGCATTAATAATAAATTTACTGATTCGCTTAAACTTGCCGGCATGCTGGCCCTCGTCGGTATTGGATCGATTTTTCTGCTTACTGGCATCGTCAATATTCAAATTCCGGGACGGTCAGGAGGCGGCGGATCAGCCGCTGCGCTCATTCGCGAACGACTGACTTCTGGTGAAGAGGAGGTTGCTGTTTCATCGAGGCTAAAACTGCTGACCCCTTTAGTCCAAGCAATCCTGGAAAAGCCCATTTTTGGCCATGGATTTGGCGCCACACTGACTTATGAGACGGATGACCCTAGATCCATTGAAACTGGTGGAAAGGTGCATACAGCTTATGCATTTGAGTGGGGATATCTTGACTTTGTAATGAAATTCGGTTTAGTGGGCCTTTGTGCATTTGTCTATTTTCTTTGGTGTGTAATTAGACTTGGAATTCTTGCACTGAAGAAATCGGGTACCGAGCATGTACCCATTATCCTGGGCGCGCTCTTAGCCTATATTGCACTCCTTGCTGTTCATATCACGACACCATACCTAAACCATCCGCTTGGAATCGGTTACCTTTCGCTTATAGCCGCAATTTTTATCACTCACAAGCCGCAATCACACAGGGAGTATGGAACGTAAAATCGACACAACCATCTCAATAGTTACATGGAACAGCTCTGCAACAATTTCAAAGTGTCTTGAAAGTATTTTTCTACAGACAAATAATAATTACGAGATTACAGTATTTGACAATGCGTCTACTGACGAAACCCTAAAAAAAATCTCGAGCAATCCAGCCGTACGGTGTATACGCTCAAAAGTAAATACCGGCTATAGCGCAGCGCATAATGAGGTAATACGACGCGCGAATGGAAGTTTTATTCTCTGTATGAACCCAGATGTTGTACTTACACCTACATTCCTTGAAAAACTCAGAAACTGCGCAGATAGTCATCCGGAGGCCGCAAGTTTTGGCGGAAAAGTGCTGAGACTGGAAAACTTGGAGGAACGTCCTCAAACTGCTATAATCGACGCTACCGGATTGGTTCTTTTGAGGTCATTTCGTTCGATAAACCGGGGGGAAGGGGATGTAGATACATTGCAGTACAGCAAGGACGAGATCGTGTTTGGCCATTCTGGCGCAGTTGTTTTGCTAAGAAAATCATCGCTGGACCGAGTAAAAATAATGGGTGAGTATCTTGATGAGGATTTTTTTGCCTACAAGGAGGATGTTGACCTTGCATGGCGGTTCCAAAAAGCGGGATTTACATCTTTCTATGTACATGATGCAATCGCATACCACCTGAGAAAAGCACGGCGCGGTAAACGGCGCGATATCCCGCTGGGAGTCAGACAATTGTCGTATAAAAACCACTTACTCATGCTTGTAAAAAACCTCACCTTCAGTGACTTAATCTCAAAGTCACCATGGCTGCTAGCTTATGAGTTTGGTAAGTTTTTAACTCTTTTATTCTCCGACGTGCGTACACTTTTCTCCCTCCAAACATTCATGAGACAATTGCCAACTGCATGGGCGAAACGTAAGGCAATGTCCCGGCTAAGAACTCCATAAAACATGGACCTCTCGATTATTATTCTTAATTATAAAACTCGTGGATTGCTTCGCCAATGCCTCAGGGGTATTGAGCAATACAGTCTTTCCCTCGCCTACGAGGTTATTGTCGTTGACAATGCATCTCGTGATGGCACGCGGGAAATGATGGTGGAAGAGTTTCCACACACTCTCTTTATTGAAACGCCTGTTAATATTGGGTTTGCTGGTGGTATGAATAGGGGAATACGTAAATCACGAGGTACCTATGTACTTTTACTGAATACCGATGTTGCGATCCTCGATAATGCTATCGGCAAAATGTTTGAGTACATGGAAAATCATCCGCGAGTTGGTATTGCTGGTCCGAGACTTATTAATCCTGATGGCAGTGTACAGCTATCCTGTTATCGGTTTCCTACATTTATGACGGCTCTATGGCGCCGTACACCATTTGGCAAATTACCGGCAGTCAAGAGAAGATTACAAAAATACCTCATGCTTGACTTTGATCATACGGTAAGCAGCGCAGTAGATTGGGTTTTAGGAGCCTGTATGATTGTAAGAAGGCAAACTTTCAACAAAATAGGACTGCTTGATGAACGCTACTTTCTTTACGTCGAAGATACCGATTGGTGCCGTCGATGTTGGCAAGCTAATTGGGAAGTCCACTATATAGCCCACGCGGAGATGGTCCATTACCATGAAAGAAAGTCCGCAGAAACCCCAGGACTGACCGGCATATTCAGCTATGCAGCCCGTATTCATATAACCTCATGGATTAAGTATTTCTATAAATATCGCGGTACGCCTAACCCGAAGCACATCAGCTAGCTCATATGCACATGAAATTGATCCCAATCAAAAAGAAGAAATATTCTCGCAATAGAAAAGTCCTTTTGAGAATTTGTGTATTTTTTTCAATATTTCTTGTTCTGGTAATCGTCTATATCGCTGTGTCGATTAAGCCCGCACGTACCGCATATAATTCAGCGTTGGAAGGGAGGCGTCTGTTTGATGATGCCCAACATTCGGTTGAAATAATGGATATGTCAAATGCGGCTGTTAAGCTCGATGCGGCGACAAATGAGTTTAAGAATTCTCAGAATCTCTTGAAGCGTTTTCGTGTATTTAACTTTGTGCCTTTTCTTGGTAAGCAGGTATCGGCCGTAGATAATCTTCTTTCTACCGTAATTTACACTGGCACAGCGCTAGCAGAGGTTGCTAAACTATCCCATGAAATAATAGCTCCTTTTTCTGAAACTGAAAATCTCACCTTCTCTCATTTGTCACGAGAAGATAAGCGACAAATTTTTTCGCAAATTGAGCAGGCTCAACCGCGACTCCAGGAGGTTAAATTGGATATCACCCGGGCAAAGGAGTACTTTGAAAAAATACCGACGCACGGATTACATCGAAAAATCAGGGAAGTGATTGACCCGATCAGCAAACAGTTTCCTTCTTTTGAAGCCTCCGTTACCCAGGCTATAGAAGTTAGTGAGTTTGTGCCGCGCATTGTGGGATTCCCTGATCCTCAAACCTACTTATTTCTTCTTCAAAATAACACGGAGATGCGCCCGACCGGCGGTTTTATTGGGACATATGGAATATTAGTCATTACTGACGGGGAGATACAGTCATTTACCACAGATAATGTTTACAACCTCGATAAGACATCTGAGGGTCAGCTTTTCATAGATCCACCATGGCAACTGACAAGATACAATGACGTTCATCAGTGGTTTCTGAGAGACAGTAACTGGTCGCCTGATTTTCCTACTTCAGCACGCCAGGCTATTGATTTCTATAGGCTTGAAGGAGGAAAGGAATCCCTCGACGGCGTAATAGCAATCACACCAACTTTAATTGCATCACTCTTGTCTTTAACTGGACCTATTACTGTCGATGGTATCGAATTCACTGGTGAAAATTTCGTAGAAACACTGCAGTACCAGGTTGAGCAAGGTTACCTCCGACAGGAAATTCCTGAGGAGGAACGAAAAGATATAGTCGGTGACCTTTCAAATATCCTTATGGAAAAGCTTTTTGCCCTTCCGAGGGAAAAATGGCAGCTGCTCTGGTCAACAATAGCCATTAATCTTGCTGAAAAGCATGCCCTTATTTATACCACTGATTCATATATACAGAACCGTATTGTTGATCAAAACTGGTCGGGATCTATACCCGTTATTGATTCTGATTTTCTCATGGTCATTGATGCAAATCTTGCGAGCCTTAAATCAGACCCAGTTGTCGAACGCACGATATCCTATGACGTGACGCTTGTTGATAAAAGTCCTACAGCGACGGTAACCATCCAATACACAAATTGTACGGAAGTAGGGGAAACGGAATCACTGTCGTTGACGTACCAATTGCCGAGCACTTTTATCAAGGATGAGACATATAAACTGCACATACAGAAGCAGCCTGGGACGACAGCTCATGCATTACATGTTACTATTCAAACCCCTCGGAAGCCTGATCTTGTACAACCACTTGACAGTGTCACAGCAGTGACGGAAAATGGCGTGACCCTGAGTATGCCGCTTATTCAAGATCGTAATATCAGCGTTATATTTAAGTAGTTTGTATGTCAATATTCAATAAAAAACTGGGTATAGACCTTGGCACCACATACTCACTGGTATTTATACCTGGTCGCGGGATCGTGATAAATGAGCCCTCCGTGGTGGCGATTTCTTTAATTGACAAAAAAGTAATGGCCGTTGGCAGTGAGGCCAAGGAGATGCTCGGACGTACGCCTGAATCCATCGTGGCATCGCGGCCACTAAAAGACGGCGTCATTGCCGATTACCGTACCACTGAAGCGATGCTCAAATACTTCATAAACAAGGCTCTTGGTGGAGTCAGGTTTTTCCACCCCGAGGTCATGATCGCAGTCCCTGCCGGAATTACTTCTACCGAGCGTCGCGCAGTTATTGATGCGACGTTACAGGCAGGTGCCAAGGCCGCCTATATCATCAAAGAACCGATAGCGGCAGCTATTGGAGCGAATATTCCTATTGGATCCGCATCAGGACACATGATTGTAGATATTGGTGGAGGAACATCCGAAGTTGCGGTTATCTCGCTAGGTGGAATTGTAGCAAATACATCAGCCCGGGTCGGAGGAAATAAACTGGATATGGCTATTCAAGAGTACGTTAGGAAAAAGTATGGTCTCGCAATAGGTGACCGTACGGCCGAAGAATTAAAAATAACTATTGGATCAGCTCTGCCATTGGAAACTACCCTCACCATGGACGTTCGTGGTCGCGACATGGTTCAGGGTCTTCCTCGAACCGTGACAGTGACGAGCGACGACGTGACAAACGCCGTACAGGACGAATTGGCTGGTATTATTCAGGCGGTTAAATCTGTGTTACAGGAAACTCCGCCTGAGCTATCAGCTGACGTTATGGACAAGGGGATGGTCCTTTCGGGAGGGAGCTCATTGCTCAGGAATATCGACAATCTTCTTACACAAGCTACGGGAGTTCCTGCCTATGTAGCTGATGAGGCATTGCTCTGTGTTGCAAAAGGGACTGGAATCGCACTTGAGAATCTCGATTCATACAAGCGAAGTATTTTAGCAACAAAGTGATGATTCTGGGCATAGATGCCTCACGCGCTAACTTACCACAACGTACCGGCACCGAATGGTACGCATATTTTCTTATTAAGAACTTTTTCGAAATAATACCCCGCGATGTCTCGGTACGGTTATACACTAAAAGTAAACTCCAAAATGACTTTGGTATAGTTCCTACAAACGTTAAAACGAAAGTGCTTGCATGGCCACCGAAGTTTCTATGGAGTCAGTTACGTCTCTCTGGTGAAATGGCTCTTCACAGGCCAGACATGTTGTTTGTGCCAGCGCATACAATCCCATACATCCATCCGAGAAACACCGTAACGACGCTTCATGACGTGGGATTTGAGCGTTTCCCTGAGGCCTACAGTAGCAGCCCTATTACTGGCCACCCATCAGGGGGCATTGCAATGACCAATGCGTTAATTCGGCTGTTTTCATTTGGAAAATACGCGAACAACGAACTTGATTACCATCGTTTTTCAGCACGTTTCGCCATCTCACATGCGCGTCGAATATTGACAGTGTCTGAATTTAGCAAGCGTGAAATAGTCACTTTATTTAAGACAAATCCTGAAAAAATCTCGGTCATTCGAAATGGATATGATAATACAATTTTCAGTCCTGAAAGGTTTCAAGATGCAGAAATGAAAATCCGACAAAAAATTGGATCGGGGGATGAGTACCTAATCTCAGTTGGTAGGCTCGAGTTTAAAAAAAATACTGTACGGATGGTAGAAGCATTCGCCATGGCTAAAAAGAGGCTTAACGCCAAAAATCTCAAGTTTGTGCTGATTGGCGCACAGGGATATGGTTATGATAAGGTACTAGAGGTAATTAAAAAAAATAATTTAAGTGATTCAGTGTTGACTCCTGGTTGGCTTGATATGCACTCGTATGTGCATCTTTTAAGAGGTGCCAAAATATTTTTCTTTGCGTCAATTTATGAAGGATTTGGCATACCTTTGCTCGAAGCAATGGCGTGTGGCGTCCCTATTCTCGCTTCAGAAACTTCATCCATACCAGAAATATGTGGCACAAGCGCACTCTATTGCGATCCTTTTAATGTAGGGGATCTTGCCCAAAAGCTAGAATTACTCCTATCAGATCAGCAACTTCGGCGCGCACTTATCGAAAAAGGGTATGTCCAGGTACAGCAATTTTCATGGAAGCGATGTGCCCGTGAAACCCTAGAGATCCTGCGGCAGGAGTGGGAGTACATGTCAGTAGGTGGGACTTGAAAAAACAGTGGAACTGTGGTATTGTCACTGCACTACTTTTGCTTATGCAAAGTCAAAAAGCTATCGACACTACTGAATTTATCGGACACCGTCGAATCGTTGATACCTTTGTTAAGGCACATCGTGCTGGGAAACTATCACACGCGTATCTTTTTGATGGACCTGCACATGTAGGCAAATGGAAGGTCGCTAATGTCCTTGCTTCAACAATGTTATGCCAGCGTGAGTTATACCCTCCCTGCGGGACTTGCGATACCTGCCGGTCAATTACATCAGGGGTTCATCCCGATTTCTTGGTTGCACAATCAATTGAAGGATCATTAATCACCATAGAACAGATCCGAGCGATCAGATCTAGGCTTGCACTTCGTCCTATGGTTGGTAACCGTACCGTTGTCCTCATAAAGGAAGTGGAGAGACTTACACCGGGTGCAGCGAATGCCTTGCTCAAAACACTCGAGGAACCACCGGGGCATACCATACTTATTCTTACATCGACGCATTGTGAATCAGTTATCCAGACAATAATTTCCCGATGTACGGTTTTACACTTTTACCAAGTTTCAAAAGTGGAGATTGCAAAGTTTCTCACCGAAAAATGCAGTTGCACTCCGCAACACGCAAAAGAAATTGCGCTCTTCAGCGGTGGTCTCCCTGGCCGTGCTATTGAGTACACTTTAACTCCCTTAGTGCTAGAAACATTTCGAAACGACATCGGACTCCTTGGTGAGTTACGACGCAGTTCGGTCAATCAGCGGCTGCGGATTGTAAAAGAAACCCTTGGTACGCAAAAAAAGGTAATTGAACAGCGAGATCTTGTTTCAAGGATGCTCTCAGCATGGCAGGAAGCGCTGCACCTCACAGCTCGCCAGGTATTTCTTAACGATTATCAGCTCCCATCGTCGATCAAACCCGTAATAATGGAAATGGCGACCCATAATTCAAGCCACGTAGTAAGATTTTCTCAAATATTTTCCAAACTCCAGGGATTTTTGTCCCAGAATGCGCAACCAAATGTAATACTTGAGTATGCTGCACTTTCACTCTAATTTATTCGTTAGGTCAATTGTAACGACAGCCGTTGTTCTACTCGTATCGGCATGTACTTTGGGCCAACGAACCCCGGCACCGAATGGCGGTGTTTTTGTTTCATACAATGCCGGTGAAACATGGGAAGCAAAGACGCTTGTTCAAGTAACAGAAAAGGGAGCTGTGACGATAGGCCCCTATGACATGGGCTCTCTCATTTTTCATCCGACTGATCCACAAATCATGTATTTTATAACCACCCAAAACGGTGTATATCGAACAGTAACAGGAGGAGACCAATGGGAATTAACGACACTCTCAACTGGAGCCATAACGTCACTTGCCCTTGATCCACTGAATCCCGGAATTGTCTACGCGGCCCAGGGTGGAACTATCCTTAAGAGTGTTGACAGTATGGCTACATGGTCGACGATATATGTCGAAGCGAGACCACTGCAAACGATTATGTCTATCGCAATCGACCCATCCGACCCAAGTAAGATATATGCCGCTACTCAGCAATTCATAATAAAAAGCCAGGATTTCGGCACAACCTGGAGTTTCTTGGAATGGAAGGGGACACAGGCACGAAAACTATGGATCAGTTCAAAAAACCCCAACATACTGTACGTATTAGCCTCGAACTACGGATTTTATAAGTCATCTGACGGTGGTAATTCATGGCAAGACCTTTCTTCTGGATTAGCTCTGTTTCAGCGATCACAATCTATTTCATGGGTTGACTTTAACCCGCAGACTGAACGATTTACGATTGCAACCGGGTATGGAATCCTCACAAGTACCGATGGCGCGACCTCATGGCAGCAAATAGATACACTCATTCCCAGTGCAACAATACAGATTCAGGCGGTTGTTATAAATCCAGATAATGACCGTGAAATTATTTTTTCCATTAATAATGTCATTCACAAGACGGTTGATGGAGGCAAGACGTGGAAAACACTCGCGACAGTGCCCACAAGCCGCTTCATATCACATATGTATCATTCCCCGCATGACAGCTCAATTCTGTATGTAGGAACACGACTATCTTCTCCAACGGCATTATGACAAACATATCCGCATTTGATAATGCGATTGAATACCTAAAAAGTGAGTTGGCAAAAATACGTACTGGACGAGCGACACCCACGCTCGTTGAGGGTCTTGTAATTGATTACTACGGTACTAAGACCCCGCTTGTCCAACTGGCGAGTATTTCTGCGCCTGATGTGAAAACTCTCGTAATTCAGCCGTGGGATGCCAATGCTTCAAAAAATATTGAGAAAGCGGTTCGAGACGCGTCACTCGGCCTTCAACCTGTTAACGAGGGCCAGCGAATTCGCATTATCATTCCTCAACTCACTGAAGAACGTAGGACTGAGTTTGGTAAACTTGTAAACCAAAAAATAGAGGAGACGAAAGTACGCATCAGATCAACAAGGGAAGAAATTTTAAAAAAGCTTCAGAAGGAAAAAAACGATGGGGAAATTCGTGAAGATGATTTTTTCAGAAAACAGAAGGAATTACAAAAGAGTGTTGACCAAGCAAACGATTTTGTAATGCAGTGCGGCGAAGCCAAGCATAAAGAAATTTCCACTGTATAGCTATGATTACAGTCCTCATTTTTATCGCTGTACTGGCTGTAATAGTCCTCGTCCATGAGTTTGGGCATTTTGCAGTTGCACGGAAGCTCGGTGTGGCAGTCGAAGAATTTGGAGTAGGATTTCCTCCCCGTATTGCAGCTATTAAATCCCAAAAGACAGCGTACTCATTGAATTGGATACCAATAGGCGGATTTGTAAAAATTAAGGGGGAGCAGGGGGATCATCCTGACGATTCCGATAGTTTTGGCTACCAAAAAATATGGAGGCGCGCACTCATTATCGTCGCTGGCGTACTAATGAATATTGTTCTAGCATTTATTTTGTTTTCTGCTGCGTATATTATCGGCGCCCCTAGTGCACTTGATTCCAATCCTCAAGGCACTGCGCATGTTTCTGATCGTTCACTGCAAATTGTTAGCGTTACAGACCCTTCACCAGCATTTTCGGCAGGTTTCATGATAGGTGACATCATAAAAACCCTTGACGGGACTCCAGTCGATTCTATTCTACGGTTCCGGCAACTCGTCCAGCCTCACGTATCAAATGAGCTTGCAATTACTGTTAGTCGAAATGATCAAGATATTGAATTGAATGTCGCCCCTGAGGCCGATACTGACGGTCTGGGTATTATCGGAGTCGGACTTGTAGAAGTCGGTACAGTTCGTTATCCGTTCTTCCGCGCTATCTGGGAGGGTGCAAAAACGACTGTGTCACTGCTTGGTCAAATTGTAACTGCTTTTTACTCACTTCTGAGGGATCTTTTTGCTGCTCGCGATGTTGCGATTGATGTAGCGGGTCCCGTTGGTATCGCAGTGTTAACTGGCCAAGTCGCACGTCTTGGATTTGTTTACCTACTACAGTTTGCTGCGCTTTTGTCGCTTAATTTAGCAATTATTAATTTAATACCATTCCCGGCACTTGATGGGGGACGATTATTGTTTCTTGGCATCGAAAAAATACGCAGAAAACCTGTGAGCAAGAAAGTAGAGTCAAGCATCCATACTGTCGGGTTCGCATTACTCATGGTACTCGTCGTAATTGTGACTATTAAGGATGTATCCCGCTTTTCTGAAAGTATTTCCAGCTTTTTTCAAAACATTTTTTAAGATGAAACTTTCAGCACTTTTTACAAAGACAAAACACAATCCTCCACAAGGTGAAGTGTCAATAAATGCTAAATTACTCGAGCAGGCTGGCTATATATCGAAAATGATGGCGGGAGTTTATGCGTACATGCCGCTTGGATTGAGGGTTCTGAAAAAGGTATCTGCTATTATCCGCGAAGAGATGGATGCACTTGGAGCTCAGGAAATTTATTTGTCCGCACTCCAACCTAAGGCGCTCTGGGAAGTCACCGGTAGATGGAATGAACTTTCGGAAATTATGTACCAGTTCACCGATCGTTCTGATCAAGAAGTTGGGTTAGCTACCACTCACGAAGAGCCCATCACTGAAATTGCGAAACATTATATTTCCTCATATAAGGACCTTCCTCTCGCGGTCTATCAGATTCAGGACAAATTCCGTGACGAACCGAGAGCGAAATCCGGACTGATACGGGGACGGGAATTCTCAATGAAGGACTTGTATAGTTTTCACACTACGGGGAATGACCTTGATTCGTTTTACCTTTTAGTAGCCAATGCATACAAAAAAATATTTCAGCGCCTCTGCCTTCCTGTACGCATGATTGAAGCCTCTGGCGGTACGTTTACAAAAAGCTACTCCCATGAATTCCAAGTCATTGCTGATGCAGGGGAAGACAAGCTTATTTACTGCACAAACTGTGACTATGCCCAAAACGCCGAAATCTCCCGTTACAAAGATGGCGGACATTGCCCACACTGTGAAAAAACACTGACGGAATCTAGGGGCATTGAAGTTGGTAATATTTTCAAACTCGGTACCAAGTTTTCAGACGCGCTTGGATTACACTACACAGACAGCGATGGAGTAGCCCGACCGGTACATATGGCGAGCTATGGAATCGGCCCTGGAAGAGTGATGGGTACAATCGTCGAGGTATCACATGATGAACGGGGCATTATATGGCCCAAGAGCGTAACGCCTTTTCATGCATACATAGCTTCTCTTGGAAACGACCCCGGCATGATCGAGTGTATAAAAAAAGTATATACTAAGTCGCAATCTGCAGGCTATGAGGTCCTGTATGATGATAGGAACGTGTCTCCTGGCGTTAAACTACGCGATGCTGATCTCCTCGGTATCCCACTTCGGATCGTGACAGGAACGAAGTCAGAGGGGAAGTACGAGATAAGCGAACGATCCATGAGCACTAAAAAAATTGTGACCGAAAAAGAAGTGTTCACTACGCTCAGCTCTTTTTACAGTTAATGTATGTTTAATAAACTTTTCGGAAGATTTTCAAAAGACCTCGGAGTAGACCTAGGAACTGCAAATACACTGGTATATGTGAAAGGAAGGGGCATCGTAATCGATGAACCGTCCGTTGTTGCTATCAACACCCGAACCGATCAGATACTTGCTGTCGGCACCGACGCACAAAAAATGGTTGGAAAGTCACCAGCACATATCGTCGTCTCGCGCCCACTTGTTGACGGTGTAATCTCCGATTTCGAGATAACGGAGCGAATGTTAAAACACTTTATAGAAAAAGTTCATCGAGAAAATTTTACTATTGTGCCTCGTCCCCGTATTGTTGTTGGCATACCACTAGGAGTCACAGAGGTCGAACGCAAGGCAGTCGAAGATGCATCACTTTCTGCGGGTGCACGAGAAGTGTATTTAATAGAAGAACCACTCGCAGCTGCTATTGGTGCCAGACTTCCAGTACAAGATGCTTCAGGAAATATGATTGTAGACATCGGTGGTGGCACTACGGAAATTGCTATTATTTCACTTGGAGGAGTTGTTACCTGGAAGTCACTTAGAATTGCGGGCGATAAGATGGACCAAGATATCATCAACTACGCGCGCGAACATTTCAATATATTGCTTGGTGAACGTACAGCTGAGATGACAAAAAAACGTATTGGGTCAGCCATCGAACTTCCAGACCCGTTAGAAACAAAAGTGCGGGGACGCGATCTTATTTCAGGTTTACCCAAGGAGGTGTCGGTTACCAGTAATCAAATTCGTGATGCTATTAGCCGTTCATTGCGAGCAATAATTGATGGCGTAAGATCGACGATCGAAAATACCCCTCCTGAGCTTGTATCCGATATTTACTCGAGAGGAATTGTTCTCTCAGGTGGAGGTGCAAATCTGCGTGGTCTCGACAAACTCATATCCCATGAAACCCAAATACCCGTACATATCGCGGATGACCCGCTCACAGCTGTGGCGAGAGGGTGTGGTATCATTATTGAAGACATCGAGCATTTAAAAGACATTTTAGCACCCTCGACTAAGGAAACGGAAATTTCGAATTAAACCATGAAGAGGTTTATTACAAGTCGATGGGGGTTAGCGTGTGTTGGAATCGCACTGATTCTGTTTTTAATAATATTCAACTCCTCCACTTTTTTCGACCCTGCACGAAACATTCTTTCGTACGTTTTTCAACCTATTCATACTATAGGCTTTAGTATTGGGCAGCGAGTAGAAAAATTTACAGCTTTTTTTGCCTCAAGAAAAGAACTTGTAGAAGAAGTGAATCGGCTGCAAAACCAGGCTACCAAGCTGTCAAAGGAAAATGTAGAACTGTTTCAGCAAATACAAGATCTCAGCGTTTTACGAAAGGAAATGGATTTTATCGGAGAAAAAACATTTGATGCGGTACCGGCAAAAGTTATCGGAAAAAACGTTTTTCCAGCTCCGCCATCTCTTCTAGTAAACAGGGGAGCGAGTGTAGGTATTTCTAGTGGCTCCGCTGTTATTACTGATGACGGTGTAATCATTGGTCGCGTCACAGATGTAACCTCCACAACTTCCTTAATCAGTCTTATTACCGATCCACAGAGTGAATTTGCGGCAAAAGTACAAAATGAAACCCTGAGCACTGGGATACTTCTTGGCTCACACGGTTTAGGCCTTCAAATAATCAGAATTCCTTACGACCACTCACTGCTTACCGACCAACGTGTAGTAACAGCGGGTACCGAGGAAGGAATCCCACCGGACCTGTACGTAGGCACAATAGAATCTATACAGTACACGGAGGGGGAGCTTTTTCAATCGGCTGTCGTCGAGCCAGCAATTGATTTTGAAAATGTCAGTATTGTAGCAATAATACGCTAGCTCACAAAAAAAGTAATGCGAACCGTAATATTTGTTGCAATCTTCGCTGCAATTGTAGCAATCACGCAGATAAGCTTTGTGTCCCAGAGCTCTTTCTTAAGTACCTACACTCATCTTGCCTTGCTGACTTCCACGCTAGTAACAATATTTCTCAACCCAAAAGTTTCTGTGCCGTTCGTAGTTCTAGTGGGTATATTTCTCGATGGGGTCACCACATTACCCATGGGTACTATGACTATTGCTCTTTCTGCATCAACTATAATCATTTGTTTCATTTTAAAGCCCTTGCTCCGAAACAAGTACATTCTTGTCTTGGTCACCACGGTTGTTGGGCCTAGCATACTTACGTTAGTTGCTTGGCTATTTGATAAGCTTTTTGCATGGTTTGGTGGTGCGGGTACCCATCTCATCATGGGACAACAATTACTGCACCAGCTTTTATCAATTACGTCTGGTAACCTCGTTCTTTCAATTATTGTGCTGTTGGTAGGGAAGGTATCGAGTGAATACATATCAAAGCGCTTTATTAAAGTTCAATCGCAGTGAAGAACCCATTTATCATCGATGCAGATAGACAAAAGTCCATTAAGCACCGCGAAGTTGCTAGCTTCAGCCGTGATCGCGTTATAGGTACGGAAGTTCCCTGGATATTTCCAGAAACAGATTCAATCCGTATGCATACCGACGAAAAAAGAGTTCATTGGCTTTTTTTTCTCGGTATAGTAGTATTCAGTATACTCTTGTACCGCACAGCCTCGCTTCAAATTGCTTCTGGCGACCAGTACAGACTTTGGGCGGAGCAGAATCGAATTCGTATTCAGTCTGTCATAGCTCCCCGCGGGATAATTTTTGATAGGATGAATAAAGAACTGGTTAAGAACATCCCAAATTTTCAACTCTTGTTAATCCCCGCAGACCTTCCTCGAGGTGCTGATCAATTAGCCGATGTTATTAATAACCTCACCCCCTACAGCGGACTGTCGTCCGATGATTTAGAAAACCTCATTGGCAATGCCGATAGTTCATCATACCAGCCGCTGCTCATTCGAGAGCACGTCCCGCATGACGAGGCAGTCGTTATTGAAATCGCGACACGCGACATTCCGGGAGTACACACGGAGATTACGGCATCGAGAGAGTATGTATACGATGACCAGCTAGCGCACGTACTTGGATATACCGGTAAGCTTACTGAAAAGGAGTATGAAAGTGTTCTCTCGGAAGGTGCGCAATATGAACTAAATGAAGTAACCGGTAAAAGCGGCATCGAAAAGTCATATGAGAATATACTCAGGGGAATAAATGGAAAACGTGAAGTTGAGGTAGATGCCCTTGGAAAAGTGCAAAGACTTATTACTGATTCACCCCCTACTCCTGGAAATAATCTCACACTTACCATTGATGCTGCCCTACAATCTGAGTTATCACGGCGCATATCAGAGCAACTTGCACATCTTCCAAACTCCACAGGTGCTGCCGCTGTAGTACTCGACCCTCGTTCAGGTTCGATACTGGCCCTCGCTTCGCAGCCGAGTTATTCCTCAAACGCATTTATCACGGGCCAATCGGATGAGGAATACCAGGATCTTATTAATGATCCCAAGAATCCACTTTTTTTTCGCACTATCAGCGGCGAATACCCTTCCGGTTCGGTCATTAAGCCAATTATTGCAGCGGCAGCACTCGAGGAGGGTATCGTTAATTCCAAAACTACTTTTTTAAGTACTGGCGGCGTTTCTGTTGGGCCTTGGTTTTTTCCAGATTGGAAAGCTGGTGGCCACGGAGTTACCGATGTTAAAAAGGCTATCGCAGAATCCGTCAATACCTTTTTTTACCTTGTTGGTGGCGGCGATAATGTAACAACGACCGGCCTTGGTGTTGAACGAATTCGAGAATACGGAGAACGATTCGGCTTGTCGCACCCGTTGGGAATCGATTTACTCGGCGAGGCGTCTGGTTTTTTGCCCTCGAAACAGTGGAAAGAGGACACAAAAGGTGAGCCATGGTATATTGGCGATACGTATCATCTTTCAATCGGTCAAGGTGATCTTCTCGTCACACCCTTACAGGTCGCAAGCTACACGGCAACTATCGCAAACGGTGGAACCCTGTACCAGCCATATCTCGTTAACGAAGTAAAAGATTCAACAGGAAGAATAATCTCACAACACGCAAAGAAGATACTTTCTTCGGGCTTTGTAAGCCCCGCAAATATTCAAATTGTACGAGAGGGCATGCGATCAGGGGTAACTTCAGGAAGTTCACAACAACTAGCATCCCTACCTTTTACAACGGCGGGCAAAACAGGCACTGCGCAGTTTGGTGCAGACTCAAAAACTCACGCGTGGTTTACTGCATTTGCGCCGTATGAGAACCCAGAAATCGTTATCACGGTACTTGTGGAGGCGGGTGGAGAGGGCCATGCAGCAGCGCTGCCAATAGCTAAGGAAATCCTTTCATGGTGGTATGAAAATGCTCGCTTGTAATGTGTGGATAACTCTCTTGACACTACGGCCACGCGCGACTATCATCGATTAAGTAAGTTTTCGAAATTCAAACTAAAACTCTATCACCGAGATCCGTACTATAAATAGGATCATCGGCTTAGAATGGTACTTATGGATAAAAAAACCTATTTAACAGGCGAGGGCTTCAAGAAAGTCATACGTGAGCTCGATGAACTGAAGAATGTAAAAAGGAAGGTTATTGCTGAACGAATACAGGACGCAAAAGAACTCGGAGATTTATCGGAAAACGCAGAATACGCTGAAGCAAAGAATGAGCAGTCTTTTACTGAGGGGCGGATAGCTGAACTTGAAACAATAGTAAAAAATGCTGAGATTATAGACAGTTCTAAACTTACAGCTGTTTCTGTTGAGGTTGGCAATACAGTGAAACTGAAAGCGGAAGAAAATATCAGCCGTGAGTTTTCAATTGTTGGATCCAATGAAGCCGATCCGAATACAGGGCGCATCTCTAATGAATCACCACTTGGACAAGCAATGCTTGGGAAAAGAGTTGGTGAGGAGGTAGTGATTTTTACCCCCGGTGGAAGAATCTCATACACCATCGAGTCGATTATTTGAATTAATAACTTGATGACGCTCATAGAAGAAAGTAGCGGTTTTTTGTATTGCCAGTAAGTCATTCAGGTGGTACTATATTGTAAAGAAGTTAACCCTATGATTGAACACCGGACAGAGCGCGCCACCAGAGAGCAAAGAAGGAAAGCTCTCATTGAAAGAGGTTATAATCCGTATCCTGCTAGAGTTGCTCGTACGCATCAGTGCCGTGAGGTCGAAGTTAACTTTGATGCATTGGAGTCAAGTGCAGAACGAATCAGTATTACTGGCCGAATAAGATCATTGCGAAAACACGGCGGGTCATGTTTTCTTGATCTTGAAGACCAGAGTGGACGACTTCAGGTTTTTGTAAAAAAAGATTCAGTCGGTGATTCTACCTATTCTCTCCTAGTAGATTTCACTGACGTTGGCGACTTTGCAGAAATTTCCGGTACGGCATATCGCACCCAGCGTGGTGAAAAATCACTTCTTGCGCAAACCTACAGAATTATCAGTAAATCCCTTGAACCGCTTCCTGAAAAATGGCACGGGCTTTCAGACGTTGAAGTACGTTATCGGAAAAGGTATTTAGATCTACTGGCCAATTCTGAGATAAAAACAGTTTTTAAAAAACGCGATCTCATAATGAGGGCAGTGAGAAAATTTTTGGAAGCAGAGCAATGCATGGAAGTCGAAACTCCAGTGTTGCAGCCGATTCCCGGAGGCGCGCTGGCGCGCCCATTTACTACTCACCATAACGCGCTTGGCAGTGATTTCTATCTTCGTGTGGCTCCAGAGTTGTACCTTAAACGGCTTATTGTCGGAGGTTTTGAAAAAGTATACGAAGTAGCCCGCTGTTTTAGGAATGAAGGTGTCGACCATTCCCACAATCCTGAATTCACTCAAGTAGAATGCTATATCGCCTATATGGACTATGAGAAATTAATGGAATTTATTGAGCAGTTGATAGCGAGTACAGTTACTGCTGTTACCGGAGAACTTAAAACTGAGTTTGAGGGACACATGATAGAATTCTTTGCACCTTTTCAACGGATTACATTTCGAGACGCATTACAAAAATACGCGAAAATTGATATTGATAAGTTCCCAGAAACCTCCTCACTCCACAAAGAACTTTTACGAAGGGATTTCCGGGTTGAACCAGGGTGGCAAAGGGCTGAAATGATGGATGAGCTCTTAAAAGACTTTGTGCGTCCCGCGCTCATTCAGCCAACATTCATCTATCGATACCCGGTTGAATTATCACCACTTTCAAAAAAAACTGAGGATGATCAGCGTTACGTCGAGCGATTTCAGCTTTTCTGTGCAGGAAAAGAAATAGTTAATGCATTTTCAGAAATAAACGATGCTATCGACCAGCGTGAACGATTTACGGACCAGGATAGGCGGCGAGCACAGGGTAATGAAGAACTGCACAGAATTGATGAAGAATTCCTTGATGCACTTGCACACGGCATGCCGCCGACAGCAGGATTCGGGCTGGGGATAGACAGACTAACAAACATTTTAACAAATACACACTCAATTAAAGAAGTGATTTTCTTTCCTACGTTAAAGCCGAGTGCGCAATGACCCCTTCCCGTAGTGAGGCATGGAAACTACTAAATGAGTTTACAAAATCGCCAAGTCTTATTAAGCATATGATTGCCGTGGAGGCGGCTATGCGTGCATATGCGAAAAAATTTAATGCAGACCAGGACTGGTGGGGGATAGTCGGACTACTGCACGACTTTGACTACGAGCGCTACCCTGACCTGAAGGATCATCCGTTTCAAGGTGCGGAAGTTTTAAGAAAGCATAAATACCCTGAGGGCATTATTCACGCTATTCTTGCGCATGCACCACATACAGGGGAGCCGAGAGACTCGCTTGCGAAGAAGGCCATCTACGCTGTCGATGAATTATGCGGGTTTATAGTCGCAGTTACATTGGTTCGTCCGTCAAAACATTTGAGTGACGTGAGCGTCGAGTCTGTTAAAAAGAAAATGAAGGACAAGGCATTTGCGCGCCAGGTCAGCCGTGAAGACATTGTTCAGGGAGCCGAAGAACTCGAGATGCCGCTGAATGATCACATAGCTACGGTACTATTATCGATGCAAGGTGTAGCCAGTGAACTGGGGTTATGAGAAACAGGTAGTAGCCCCATATCCTTTGCCCATGCGGTATTCTAGTACGAGTCAAAAAAATACACGGGCAGGTTCGGAAGACTGCGAAGCGAAATCCAATAAGCAAGTAATATACATATGCTCGATATTAAATACATAAGACAGCAGCGAGCCGAAGTGATACAGAGTTTGGCTACAAGAAAAGTACGCGCTGATAGAATCGAATTAGTCATGCAGTTAGATGAGAATCATCGGCAGCTCCTCCAGAAGCTTGAGGATATTCGCGCCGAAAAAAATACCATTTCTAAGTCGATTACGTCATTAAGCCCTAAGGAAAAATCTCGCGTGCTTCAACGCATGGCAGACCGTTCGAAAGAAGAAAAAAAACTGGAGCAAAACACTGCTGAAATTGAATCCAAGCGAATAGAAGCGCTTGGTGCATTACCAAACCTCCCTCATCAGAGTGTTCCCGTCGGAAATGACCAATCTCAAAATAAAGTCGTAAAAACTGTTGGAAACAAACCTGACCTTGGATTCACCCCACTTGACTACATTACACTGAGTGAACGCCATGGACTTATTGACATTGTTCGCGCTGCAAAAATAAGTGGTTCACGATTCGGATATCTTACTGGCAATGGCGCACAACTTTGGTTCGCGCTCATGCAATACACTTTTGACATACTCCGTTCGAACGGCTTTTCATTTTTTTTCCCCCCCGTACTGGTAAAAAAACAAATAATGGAAAATACCGGTTACGATTCATATATTGAGGGCCAGGAGGCATACTACATCGAAAAAGATGATTTATTTCTCATAGGGACGGGTGAACATGCGCTTGTGCCGTATCACAGCGGAGAAACATTGCCATCAGAGACCCTCCCGCGCCTTTATGCGGCATACTCGACGTGCTTTCGGAGAGAGGCGGGAAGCTACGGTAAGGACACAAAAGGTATTATGCGTGTACACCAGTTCGATAAAATTGAAATGGTTATTATCACGGATCCAGACACCTCTTGGGACCAATTCGATAAGCTAGTAGAAATACAGGAACGCATAGTCACGGGACTCAAACTACCATATCATTTACTGGAGGTATGTACTGGTGATCTTCCAAAACCGTCAGCAAAAGTTATTGACCTCGAGTGTTGGGTTCCATCTGAAGGACGCTATCGAGAAACCCATTCGGCTTCAAATTGCACCGATTACCAGGCGCGTCGCAACATGATTAGATGTAAGGAGTCGGATCAACCAACGTCATTCGTTCACATTCTGAATGCTACGGCGATCACCCCGCGTACGCTTGTTGCCATCATTGAAAATTATCAGCTTGCTGACGGTTCAATACAGATACCACAAGCACTCCAACCGTACTTTGCGGGAAAATTAGTACTCACCCCTTCGACAAAATAAATTTGCTTGTGCATGGCTACGAATACTACTTGGGTTGAAATTTCTCGACAGGCACTTAAGCACAACGTACAACTTTTTCAGGCTATGCTACGTCGATCAGGATCGACGCTCATGGCAGTGGTGAAGTCAAACGCCTACGGCCATGGAATATCCGAGACTGCTCGAATTACTCAAGCATTGGGAGTTCGATGGTTTGGTGTTGCTGACACGAAAGAAGCGTTATTCCTAAGGAAAGAAGGGATTAGGTCGCGAATCCTCGTTTTGAGCTTCATCCAGCGAGATCTTGTTGCACATGCACTTAAATCAAATATATCTTTACCGGTACACGATTATTCTATGGCGCTGATAATTTCTCGCATAGCTGTACGTACAAGGCATAAAGCGAATATTCATATTAAGATTGACACTGGCACTCATAGACTGGGAATAGCTGCCACCGACGCACTACATATTGTGCAGCGAATCTTGAAATTGCCCAACATTAACTTGGAGGGCTTTTTCACTCACTTCGCTGATTCAGAAAATCCGGACCAGCAATTTACAAACAAACAAACTGCCATTTTCAATAGTACCATCCAAGAAATGAAACGTAACGGAATTATAAGTAAAATGTGCCATGCTGCCTGCAGTGCTTCTACGCTCCTCAATAGGTCCTCACATATGAATCTTGCGAGAGTGGGTCTATCACTCTACGGCCTTTCTCCTCTGGAAAAAGAGCACCTTTCAATATCTCATAAGTTACGGCCCGTGCTTTCATGGAAAACAAGAATTATACAGGTTAAAACGGTTGTGAAGGGCGATACCATCGGTTATGGAAGAACGTTTCGTGTAAAGCACAAAATGCGCATAGCAACGATCGCTGTTGGTTACTGGGATGGTTATGACCGTAAGCTCTCAAATACCGGGAGGGTACTAGTACATGGGGCATACGCACCACTCATTGGAAGGGTGTGTATGAATGTATCCATGGTCGACGTCACTAACATTACTTCCTGTAAAGCTGGCGATGAGGTAGTCTTACTTGGCTCCCCTCGTAGAAGTAAATACGCGAGTAGGGGAGTCACTGCGGGGGAATTAGCTAGGAAGATAGGAACTATCAACTACGAGGTAGTGACGCGGATTAACCCGCTGCTTCCGAGAATAATTGTGTAATAACCACATCCATGCCAACAAAGAAATTACGAACCATTGCAGTCATCTTCGGTGGACGGACTCCCGAACATGAAGTATCCATCGTATCAGCGCGTTCAGTAATAGAAGGACTCAAAATTACAGGCAATACGGTCGTACCCATTGGCATAACAAAAGAAGGACAGTGGCTTTTGGGAAGTGAAGCCCAAAAACTCCTCGAGGGAGCTGCACCGGACATGGAACACGCAACTGAGGGTACTATTCTTCCAGTCCCTATTGATGGGACATTCGCTTCTTCGGTCGCCCCGCGCATAAGAACACTAAAATCGCTTGATGTTGTTTTCCCAGTTATTCATGGCCCACTGGGAGAAGATGGATCGCTCCAAGGACTTTTTGAACTTGCAAACTTACCCTACGTAGGTGCTAACGTCCTTGGATCAGCAGTCGGCATGGACAAGGCAGTGATGAAACGGCTCTTTATTGTTGCTGGCCTTCCAGTAGCAGAGTTCATAACCTTCGTAAAAGGGGAGTGGCTGAGAGACCGGAGAACAATCCTGAAAGAACTCTCGCAACTTACGTATCCTCTGTTTGTAAAGCCAGCAAATATGGGGTCATCAGTAGGTATATCGAAAGTACATGACCATAAACAACTCGCAAAAGCAATTGCACTAGCTCTAACGTACGATAGAAAAGTCCTTGTTGAAAAAGCCTTAAAGGGAGCGCGTGACATTGAATGCTCGGTCGTTGGCAATGATTTCCCTAAGTCGTCAATTCCGGGTGAAGTAGTCTCATCAAACGAATTTTATGATTATGACGCAAAATACGTTGACGGAAAGTCTCAAGCAATAATTCCTGCCCGGCTTCCTAAGGCAATGATGCGGAAAATTCAAGATATGGCGATTCAAGCGTTCCAGGCAATAGACCTGTGCGGTATGGCTCGCGTTGACTTTCTTGTTCACGGAAAAACAATTTGGGTCAATGAAGTGAACACTATCCCTGGCTTCACCCCCATCAGTATGTACCCAAAACTTTGGGATGCGTCAGGAATTTCATACCCGCGACTACTCGATGAGCTTGTCACGCTTGCAATCGAGCGACACAAAGAAAAGCAAGGGCTCAGCAGAACGTACGCGCCAAAAGTTGCGTGGCATAAAAAGTAAACTATCCTTTCTGTAACTAATGCGTTGGTCTTACCGATATAGAAAAAACCCAATATCAGCCCGGAAAGCGGATACGGTGGGGGATACTCGCCGTGCTCACGGTCAAAAACAACTTTTTGGGAAAAAGTTAGGCTCGTATTCGTTAATGCTGGTACTCGATGCAGCGCTTCTTATTGTGTACGTATTTCTTTATTCTCCCTTGCTTGTCATAGACCAACTGCACATATCCGGTGGCGAAAATGTGTCAGAAGCAGTGATCCAAACACTAGTACGTGATTACAATAAAACACTACGATTCGGGATTATTCCACAAACAAACCTACTGGCATTTTCTGCTTCTAGTTTTAAAGATTACGTCTCGGAACAATTTGACTTTGAGGAAATCTCCGTGCAAAAAAAACTTTTTCATACGCTGACTATCAATGTAAAGGAGAAGTCGCCTTTCGCACTTTTTTATTCGGTAGATAGGAAATTTCTTATAGAAAAAAACGGATTTATAGCAGGGGAGTACACGGGAGATATTGGAAATGAACAAGCGTTTCAAAAAATAGTGGAGGAGGTTGCACTTGGCGAACCAAAAGTAGCCGATCAGCTTGTTTCACCCGATACAGCACTCTTTATGCAGGGTTTCCCCGCAAAACTGTCCGGTGATGCAGGACTGACGTTTTCCGAGTGGACTATACCGTCGCGTGATTCTCAACGCCTACATGCGCGCGTCTCTGACGGGTGGTATATAGTTTTTCAAATGCAAAAGGATCTTACGCAACAATATCAGAATTTTCTGACTATTTGGAACGAGAAGCTTGCTGTTAATCCACCAAGTGAGTACGTCGATGTTCGCATAACCGATAGGGTATTCTTTAAATAAGCACGCCACATGCTTTTACTTGCACACATTGTTGCTGGCTCATCTATCGGGGTACTGGCAAAAAACGGCGGGGAAGCGTTCGCTCTGGGCATGATCTCACATTTTGTAATGGATACGCTTCCTCACTGGAACTATATCCTACGCGTCCCAATTACTCTCAAAAAGATTGTTGCCTACAGTCCTGACGTACTTACTCCATTGATCGTATTTTGGTGCTTTGTGACAGCCTTTCCAGAGCAGTCGGGGATAATTACACTCGCTACGCTAGGAGCCGTATTTCCAGACATAATCTCAATGATAGCTTTAGTATCAAAAACCTTAAGGGCTACGGTAGTAATTCGTGTATTTCAAAAATTTCACAGTTCGATTCAATGGGAAATCGGTATATTGCCCGGCATGACAGTACAAGTGTTCGCTACTGCTGCCATACTACTTGCCACGAGGGTTTGGTACCCATAATACTCGAAATGATTGTGTCTTGGTTCGTCTAAGATATATTGTGCGACGCATGATACTGTAAATATAAGAAGCGCTATATTGATCCCCTTGCGCTAAGGGAGATAGTCCAGTGGGTTAACTGGTATGCCGCTGAGACGCACTTCAAAATGAAGATGTGGGCCTGTAGTGAGGCGTCCGGCGCCAGGTGTGCCCGGCATACCGCCAGAGAGGCCTATCTGCTGTCCCCTAACGACGTACTGCTCTTCAGAAACGTCTATTCTACTGACATGACCAAACACGGTTGAAAGCTCGTTTCCATGGACAATCATTATAAAACTATACCCCATTCCAGCGTTTCTAGCTCGAGCTACATATCCATCGGCAGGCGCATAGAGAGCAGTACCTTGTGGAACTCGAATATCAATGGCTGGATGTTCAAAATACTTTCTGTATGGGTATGTCGGATCCTGGAAGTACGCGGAAATGCCGTTGTGTGACATTACGGGCCATGACAACGTAGCGTTGCTATCTAAGAGATCATCCCCACCCTCTCTAAGCTTATCGCGCACATTCTGCTCGATAGTATAGATCTCAGAGTTAATCTGTTTTTGATCGAGTTGAGCTTCTTCGAGCAGGTCCTCAAATACTTCCTGGCTTTCTTTTGTCTGGTCAAGCAGAGTGAGTTTGTACGTTTGCTGGCTCTCCAAATCTCCAATGGAAAGAGTAAGCTTGCCCTCCAGGCTAGAAAGCTCTTCTTTCTTTTTCGACTGGACGTTCTGTTCTTCTTCGAGTTCCTGCTTAGCATCCTTCAGCGAAGTCAGATTTTTTGAAATAGTTGTTTCGATATCCTCAAGAGACTTAACGTAATCAAAGTATCCTGATATCGATGAATTCGTAAGAAAAACAGCAAGCATGTCGTGGCTGTCGGATATATTGAGCTGGCGAATATACTCAGAAAGTTGCCCCTTGAGCATCCCGAGCATCTCACGGCTTTTCTCTATGTCAAGAGTGAGTCGTTCAATCTCTAGCCGTGCACGATCTGACTCAAGTTTAATACGCTCAATGTCGGCGTTAGTTTGAGTTATTTGAGAATCAAGTAATGTCAGCTGGCCCTGTATTGATAGAGCCTCTTGGCGTTTGATATCCAGACTTTCTTCATATTGTTCAATCTTCTGATTAATCTCGTCAATGAGCAACTTTTTCTCCTCAATCTGTTTATTGAGTTCTTGGTACTCTTCCGTTGTCGCATTGTCGCTTGCCTGGGCCGCCAACTCACTGCCGCCGTGCACAAAGTAAAAAACCGCCAGTACGAGTATTCCGAGTACCAGTGGAAAAGCGCGCATTAAATGGTTTTGTTTCTGTTTGAAATATACCATATCAGCGTTATTGCAGGCACATCATAGCACAGATTTAGGCTTTTTTCAAGCCCTGGGCAAGAATGAGGGCCGTAGCTACTCGTTGAGTAATTACCTCTCTTCCAAGTACCGCCATCATGGCAAATACATCAGGACTGGCTTTTTTGCCGGATATGGCAACCCGGAGTGGCCAAAGTATTTCGCCATTCTTCTTGCCACTTGATTTTATCCGATTTACAAAAAGGTCGCGAAGTACGGGCTCAGTAAAGTCTTCGTCATTCATCTTTTCTAATACCTCGGAAACAAAAATAAGTGCGACAAGCGCAGTTTCCTTCGTACCGGGTGCCGGAATCAATAATGCCGGGTCGTAGGCAATGTCTTTTTGAAAAAAGTAACTCCCCCATTCCCCTATTTCTTCTAAGGTCTCGATGCGATCACGAATGGAGACGAGAAGATTGGCGAGTTTCTCATCAGAAATTTCTTTGTCGGTAACGAACTTTCGTGCAAAAGGGGCGAGTCTGTTCGGCTCCATCGTACGTAGGTACGATGCGTTTGTCCATCGCATTTTCTGAATATCAAAAATTGATGGTGCCTTATTAACTTTTTCAATAGAAAATCCATTTGTAAGCTGATTGAGAGTGAAAAATTCTCGATCGCCCCCTGGATTCCACCCAAGTAACGCGATGTAGTTAATGACCGCTTGAGGGAGAAATCCGCGCTGCCTGTATTCAAGCGCTGGTTCTGCGCCGTGTCGTTTAGAGAGTTTGGTTCTGTCACTGCCGAGGATCATCGGCAAGTGTGCAAAAAATGGCGGTGTCCATTCAAGGGCTTTGTAAAGAAGTATATGCTTGGGTGTCGAAGGGAGCCATTCTTCGGCACGTATGACATGAGATATGTTCATTAAGTGGTCGTCTACAACATTTGCGAGATGATACGTAGGAAATCCATCAGACTTAAGCAACACCTGGTCGTCGATAGTCGCACACTCAAACGTTACCTCTCCTCTAATCATGTCTCGAAATGTTAAGCTACCTTCGGTTGGAACACGTAAGCGTATTGTATGGGATGTGCCAGAGACGAGTCGTGACTTCACCTCAGATGGGTTTAGAGCGCGACACAGACCATCATAGCGCGGAGTTTGTTTTTCACTAGCTTGTTTTTTCCGCAAGGAGTCTAGTCGCTCCGTAGTGCAAAAACACGGGTAGGCAGCACTTCGTTCAAGTAATTCACTAACGTGTGTTTGATAGATCTTTTTTCGTTTTGATTGAATGTAGGGACCGGCATCGCCGATTGACTTTTCAAATGGATCCAATGGATCCGGACCTTCGTCCCATATGAGTCCGTACCACTGCAACGCTTCTATAATATTTGCAAGCGATTCTGGGACGTATCTCGCCGCATCAGTGTCTTCAATTCGTAAAATAAAGGTGCCACCGTGTTTTTTTGCAAAAAGGTAATTAAATAAGGCTGTTCGCAGGCCTCCAATATGCAGAAAACCAGTCGGTGATGGTGCGAATCGCACCCGTACGTTCTTCATATAATATCCTTGATAAAGTAATAGATCTCTGCGAGAACGCCAACACCAAAAAGTGTGCCGACCAGTATAATCCACAAGGGCGAGCGTGCTTTTTCCGGCTCGAACTTTTTCTTAGCCTTGCGATACATTGCGAGGATGAGTAACCCTTCAAATCCAAGGAGAATGCCGCCAATGAGTGAAATAACCCAAATAAAATCGTTGAGGCCAAAAAAGTACAGTGCAAGTGGCACAACGCAAGCAAGAAGCCATGCGTAGAATTTCCTCACGCCAAAATCGTATCGATAGGTATTTGTGATGCTTAAACCAAGGGCCAAAAAAGAGGTAAAGGTAGTAATAAATCCAAAGACGTAGCCGAGTGTTATGACACCGTCACCGAGTGATGACGTGAGTCCGGATATTGCCTCGATTGAGGTATCGGAGCCCGTGATACCCAGAACGAGAAAAACGAACAGAAGGTATATTGTTAAACTGACGAAAAGACCAGCTACAAGTACTCGCGAAAATACTCGGCCTGAAACACCGACGATATCGCGAATCTCTGGAATAACCGAGCTGCCCCAAAATGAAAACATGACGGCGCCAAATGGCAATAAAAGATTTTCAGGATAAAAAGTGTTTAAATTTGAAAATTCAATTTTCTTCCAACCTGCTATAACAAGCCCTGTGACAATAATAATGAAAATAGCTAGAAAAAAAAGTTCTGTGGAAGCGATAGATTTCCTTCCTCTGAGAACTAATGTCGCACCAATACTAAAAAAAATGAGGACCCCAAAAATATCGGGTAGTGGGAATAACGTGCTTGAGAAAAGATCGGACAGAAACCCCCCGCCAACGATAAGGTATGCGAGCAAGCTTCCCGTAAAACCAATAACCACCACGTATGCATATGCACTATGTATGAAGTATACGATTCCTCCAAGTACGACGCAGTATACCAACGTAGGAATAAAGCCGACTCGACTGGCAATGTAGGGCAAGCCAAAAATACCTACCCCTATGACCGTACCGGAAAGCACCGCTAGCCCAAGAAAGAATTTTTTCCATTCCATGAGGTAAGTATACCACCACAAGACCTTTTTTTAAAGGTTTTTTTATTTACTCATCCTGAAGTACCAAGTCCTGTTCCGTGCCAGTTTTAAGCATCAAATCTGATCGGGGGGTAGATGTACTCACCGTTTTTCGGAAGCCGATTCGGTCAGGCGCGTGCACAGGGGCAAGACGATGTAAAGTGCCCCAATGCACCGTTTCTTCCCCAAAGCGGTCATTCAAGACATCCATGGCGGCATAGACCGCGTCTTTTCGCGGCTGTGCCCAAAAACATCCTTGGTGCGATAACGTCCTCAGTCGAAAGACGCCGATGGCGAACGACTGCGCAGTATACGAACCAATCAGGCGTTCCAGGATACGCCAACCAAGCCGAAATATCTCGTCACCCCCCGTAAGAGAGCGGCTGAGAGTAACGTTTTTCCCATAGTAGCCACCTTCGCGAAGACCGACCGAAACGAAAAGCCCCTGTGCTTCCAGTCCGCGTGTACGCACATCCCTGCCAGTACGTTCCGCAAGCCGCATGAGTACTGACTGATAAAACCTCCGGTCAGTCGTACGGGTACGCAAAACATGTGAGTGCCCGATGGATTTCGGCTGTTCGACTGGCGTGGCCAGACGCGCCGGGGCGAGTTCGATACCATTGACATTCGCCCAAAGTTCATGTCCTCTGATGCCGAGCAAACGCTTCAAGGCGTGCGGCTCGCACATCATGAGTTCGTCGAGCGTCCGAATGCCCAAAAGATGGAGACGGGCGGCAGTGCGATCAGCGATGCCCCACGCTTCTATCAGGTCGCGCCCCTTGAGATACCCCAAAAGGTTGTTGCGACTCAAAACCACTATCCCTCCTTTTTCACACGTGTCAGAACCGAATTTGGCCAGCCATCGAGTCGGCGCGATGCCTATGGAGTTCGTACATCCGAATACTGCCTGATGATAGAAAAGATTTTTTCAGTCGTCGAACGGTACTTCGACGGATCGACTTCTACTAATATGATATCTGGGTATAAAAACTTTGCCTCGTCGGCACGACAACCGGTCTTAATGCCCACCGCCTTCGCTTCCTTCGATGAAGCGAGAATACACCCGTGCGGTGTCATGGTGGCGACAACTCCCAAGGGTTTCCCGCGTAGCGTAGGATTCGCCTGCTGCTCAACGCTGGCAAAGTACGAATTCATGTCCAGATGCATAATGATGCGCTTCGCTGGCATATATGACAGTATCGCTATTCAATTTGTATCTCACTCAATACCCATATCAGGCGCTCAGGGTCATACTCCAGTCCATACGTGTTTCCTCCGTCTGAAACGGCAAAACACCATACATAGCGGGAACCTACCCGTTTCCGATATACCAAGTTCACCCTTTCCACATCATATCGCTTTCCTGCCCGTAAAAAGGCTAAAGGACGGACTTTCACGCCGTCAAAGTCCACAACCACCCGTATGGGCTCCCGCATGCGTTCTACGAGCATATAATGCGTCTGAGAGGGTCCTTATTTATGGGTAATCCCCTTCTAAACCCTCTGCATTCATTATACCGAAGAAAAACCGAACATGCAAGCCCCACGTGACGCTCGTCCTGAAGCTACGCGATAGTGAAGCAGAAGGACCTCATTGAGCGACGCTGGCCAGATAACACCTTCTGTCCTAGCGGGAGCACTTATACATTTTTTACTTCCACTGGTGATGTGCTGGTAAAAGCAGTGTCAACAGTAGGCCGAGGAGGTTCGATGTATTTTCTTCCAGACCTCTGCACCATGTAAATCGATCCCACAAGAATGATGCCACCAATGACTTGAGTTGTTACCAAAGCTTGATCAAGAAAAATCCAGTTGAGCGCTACCGCTGAAAACGGAAAAACCAGCTCAGCAATTGTTGCTACGGAAGCTTTAGTTGATTTGAGGCCGTAGTAATAAATGAGTAGGGCTCCTGTACCCGTAAAAACTGTGATGAGTAGCAGACGAGTAATATCTGTGCCAGACAATCCTCCCAGAAGGTGGAGGGTTCGCTGTGTGACGATAAAAAACAACATAAAGAGTAATGCAACGCTCAAACGGAGTGATGTCAAGGCTGGATATGTTAACTTACGAAGCACATACCTACCCATCACTGTTGACCCGCCCCAAAAGAAAGCAGCCAAGAGCGCATACCATACCCCTTTCATACTCGTGAGCGAAAGGTTTCCTATCCCGTCCGGGAATGAAACGAAGTATGCGCCTCCAAGCGCCAAAAGCGTCCAGATCCAAAACGATGTGGCGAGACGTTCTTTGAGGAGAAGCGCCGCTAATACTAATGCGATTATCGGCTGAGTTTTTTGCAATAAGATCGCTACGGTTGGCGAAACATATGTAAATGCAGACGTGAAAAAATACGTCGCCAGAGCCGAACCCCCGACGGCGATAAACAGCACTGCCCACAACTCCTTCCGATTCAATGCCTCAAACTGTTTTCTACTCTTCCAAAGAATTGGAAGAAGTAAAATAGCCCCAAAAAGATGCTCATAAAAAACAATCGTCGAGCTCGAGATACCCTCCGTTAACGGCTGACGAAGTAATGAATCAGCACTCCAAAGTAGAGCCGCTATCATTATGAAAAATGCACCGTACTTCCGCATATTGGAGCTAAGAGTACACCCCCCTATGTATCGGTGTCAATATTCCTTCGCAGGACTTATTCTTAATTTGTATCTTTTCCTTTTACAATTCCTCCCACGTCTCATCCAAAGCTCTCCAAATTCCACCTGGCCCTGAAGTAAATGATGTACTGGCAAGACCTGACTCGTACGTGACCTCCACATTATTATCGAGCTGTAACAAATACCCAGTCGCCTCATTCAACTCAGCGTTATTACTTATTTCAAGCATCCCTTGGCTCGTGAAGAAAATAGCGCCGCTGACATTATTTTGGATATGTATTGCAGGGTCTGTAAGAGCAGTTATACCCTTGTTTGTAGATGCAACCATGACATAGCTATCAGCTGCGCCGGACCCCTGAATGTCACCATTATTGTTTATAACTACTTTTCCTTGTGTTTGTTGGTATGAAGGGTCGTCAACGATAATAACTGAACTTTGGGATCCAAAGGATGGGGACAGTTTGATATCAGCGTTGTTATCTATGGTAAGATTGCCTTTGACCCAAATAATACCATTCATTGTTACTTGGGCGCTGTTAGTTATGAAAAGGTTTCCATCTATCTTCACGGGACCAAGAGTGGTTCCATTTGGCACTGTATATGTAGTTCCCACCCCTCCTGGCGGAGTAACGACTCCTCCTATTTCAGCATCAATTTCCCACTGCTTAATCTGTGCATTTGAAATCGGCATGTTCTCTGGAGGCGCGTCAACAGGAGGATCAACTGCGGTTGGGCAGGTTTTTACTCCGGATACCGTGTTGCTGCTCTCAGTTTCACACGTGAGATTGCCACTGATCACTGAGTTCGTCACATTCTCGGCGGTTACATTCCCGGCAATGGTACCTTGGTTGATTGACCCGCATTCCACATCACCAGCTACGGTCGTGCTTTCCATGATCTGACATTCGACATTGGCGGAGATATTTGAAGTTTGAATAGTATTGGCATGAACAAATCCTCCGGCTGTCGCCGGCACTCGCAAACCAGTAATGGAGGTCGGGACCCCACCCATGAAGACTTTAAAACCGAAATCGGCGTTTGCGCTCTGCCATGGGTCGCTACCCCAGTCTTTGGAAAACATACCGATCCCGTTCCCGTAACCCGCGTTATCGTGAGCCCCCCATATCCAATACTTACTGGCATTTTTACTACCTACGTCAAAAATTATCCAGTACGTAGATCCTTTTATGAGAGGTGGGGTGGTGTTAAAAGTAATATCTATCCAACCATATGTAGTGGTCACCAGTGTTGCATTCAGTGTCCCGGAGGCAAGTTCTGTAGTTCCGGGTAATCCAGCATTATCTGTCACTATATGCATCGTAGCGTTCGATGGGCTGCCGACTTTTTTTATATATAAGCTGATTTTATTCATGACATTTGTTTCTCCTGCTTTGAAGCTCTGTGCAGCATCAGTTTCATTGGTTGTCCTTCCGACATCATATTCAGAGCTCTGGACTATCTGGCTTTGGTCAGGTGTAAGGGCGGTCCCCCCGGCGACAATGACACTTCCTTGTATTTCAGCGTTGTTACCGGCGGTGATACTGCCATTCGAGTAGACATTCCCTTTCACAATCGCATTATTGTCCATATTAAGCCCCCCTTCACCTACTTGAACACCGTAATAAAAGGATGCCTCACTTGTTGCGGGTTCGTCTGTTGCTGTTACCCGTATAGTTCGTTGCACATTGCCTGTGGTTCCGACGGATGTAACCTCCTTGTTGTCACCAACAACAGCTACTGAAACAGAAAAGGAACCCGCGCCCAGTTGAGTAGTTTCTCCGATGTATGGATTACCACATACGGCAGGCTTGTTAAGACACCAGAGTGCCCGATCAATTCCTGCTTCAGCAAGCTGAAAAGCAAGTGTCCGACGCGTCTCTTTGCGCAACACAAAAGAGTTATAGGCAGTGGTCGAGGTAATCGCGAGGACGATTACAATGGCAGAACTCACCATGATCAGTGCCAGTATGAGTGCCTGTCCTTTATTTGTTCCTGAGACGTGCATGTGTTTGTAATGTGTGAGTTAGTGTGCGCTGACCAGCTATGGTAGATATGGTAAACGTACTTGCGACATCGTAACTATTCTCCGGATCGGTATCGGTATAAGTAAACGTGAGATCTTCTATGTGAGATCCGAGAACTTCCGTTCTGTCTGTGCGCGAACTCGTATCATCTGCATCGGTAACGCGAAGCATTTTTGTAGTATCGAGAGGATCCAAGGTGAGAACCATGTAATCGTATGTATTCGGAATAATAGATCCGTCACCATCAATGGCAAGCGCCTCAAGAATTACTGTAGTTGAACCTGTGAGGTATGGCTGAGAAAGGATACTCTTCGATTGGACGATCCTTGATGAAGGAAGTACTGTGTCACTAATGCGCTTTGCTATTGTCGACGCTTCAAATAGTAACTCCTGCTTTACGCGAGAATCACGAGCTGTCCGTGAAAAATTAATAAAGAGCGGACCAAGTAGTGTGACTAAAGTGACAAGCACCCCGATAGTAATGAGCATATCAACAAGAGTGAATGCTCCTCTAGGTTTCGTTGTGTTCCTTAAGAATCGTACAGGCATTAAGGTAAAACACTCAGTCTATTAATATAGATGGTGTTAGAGAGCGACTGAAGCGTTGCCACCCGGAAGCAACCTGATCTACTGTTTCTGTAACTGCTGGAAAACTCCAGAAGTTACTTGTTATATTTGATACAAAAACATCATCAAAGTCGGCGGTAACACCGTCGAGTGCCGCGAGCGCATAGAGCCCTTGATCAAATGTGTTGTCATTGATGGGTGCACCGGTTTCATAGCTCCCATTAATGGAGATAGTAAACGCTCCGCCAGTCGCCGTTACCCGCATCGAATACCACACATCTTTCGAAAATGCTTTCGCCTTTGTCCAGAGTTGAGTCTGCACTCCTTCTACCACACGAACCATTGTTATCTGAGCCGCAGATACACTAATAAGGTAGTAATTCTGCGTGTCATGATAGCGTATGTACATCCCGGTGCGCCAGCTAGCTTGGGATTCGTTTCGTGCACGGAAATATAACTCCATGGTAGCATCTCCAATGCGCCCGACAGGGACAATCTGCCTACTTGGATTTGCACTGCCAGTAGCACTGCCAGCTGCATAGACATAGGGTGAAGACCTTGGGTTCACAGGGTCTTGAATTGACCAATTTCCGCTGTTGTAGCCAACTTCAATGAAAGATGTCGCGGTTCGATTTCCTAAATCAGCAAAAGACGCGCTACGCAAAGCCTCCACCTCCTCGATCAGTAATTGGCGCGCAAGTGTTAGGTATTGGCTATGTCGCTGTAGCCTCTGGGTGTTACTGAATCCTGCAACAACAATCACGAGAATAGTCACTACACCAATTGCTATGACTGTCTCAATGAGGCCTACTCCGCTTCGCCCTGCAAAAGATTGGCGTGCACTCGCCGTACGTATATCCTCCATGTGTGGGTGTATTATACCATATTTATACAAAAAATCAACCCACTTGTGAAACTGTCAGTTTTTTAATTATTGAGTTCTTACCGAAAATCGAATATCTTCGACTCGGTGTAAATTTCTTTTTGCGTCGTCAAACTTCTGTCGCAAATAGCCAGTAAGATTGCAACGAAGAAGTTCTTCGACAACATGTTCAACAACAGCATGTACGGTGTCTACACGTGCCTTATCGCCTTGTGTCGCAGCGGCAACTGATAATCTCACTAATTCACCAGTAACATCGGCGAGTGCGCCGATAGTTTCATCATACTCGGGCTCAAATGGTGTGGTGATCTCAATAGTCCCTTTGGTAACAAATGTATAATACATCAGTGCTTCAAGGTACTCTTCCATAGCTGCACGAATTGAACCTTCATATCGTAGCTTAGACTCTCGCTTCCACATGGAACGCAGTTTTTTCAAATCTCGTTCCGCCTCACGAATTTCCCTACGCGCTTCTTTGACATTGTCACGATGCAGCGAAAAAATTGCACGTTTCGAGTGTTGAAGCGCGCCTTGGGAGTACGCAAACGATTTTGAACGTGACTGACTGAAGGCTTGGGCAGCTGATAGTAGCGATCGAAAAAAGCGTGATTCAGACATTGTCTTCATTCTCTATCCGAGCATTTTCAGCAATTTCAGGAAAACTGGATTGAAGGTTTTCGCGCAGTACAACCGAATCTTCATCCTCCGTCATGCGCCCATCTTCTATAAACTCACTAATAACCTCGTCAATGAGTGACTCGAACTCTTCGTACGTTAATGAAGGGTTCTCCATCTTCTTCTGAATATTTTTGATTATCTCGGTGGTTAGTTCTGGTGCTTCCATGGTCTTATGCGTTATCTCCGTTTTGTTCAAACTTTTTCTTGATATTTTCGATCTTATTTTCCACTTCTTTAAGCTTTGTCTTTAGTTTTTGAGCAATCGCTAAACCTTCTTCAAATTTTTTCAACCCCTCATCAATTTCAATATCGCCGCGTTCAAATTCAGTGGCAATTTTTTCCAGGTCATCAAAGAGCTTCCCGAAACTTGTTGCTAGCTGTTTTGGCATAACTAGGTTACTTGTGAAATTACTTCACCCTTAGCAAGGCGTGTAGACAGTATATCACCCTTTACAGTATCCTGAGAACCCTTCAGGACTTTACCACCTTTTCGGGTAACACTGTACCCCCTGTCGAGAGTGGACTGCGGAGACAGTGTCCTCACAAGACGCTCGAGATGCTGAACTTTCTCATACTTTTTACGAATAGCATAATCGAATTCCCGGAACGAAGTAATGAATCGCTGGTACACATTTTGTGCTTTTTCCGTTTGCGAGCGCATCATAGTTTCGAGAAGTCCTAATGAACGCTGTGCCCGATCCTGGTATCTTTCGATCGTTTCTCGAAGGCCATCCTCTAGCGAAGCTGCGAGTGTTTCGATTTGAAAAAGGATTTCCCTTCTGTCAGGGACCACCCGTTCTGCGGCATTCGATGGTGTGGACGCACGGACATCAGCGACCAAATCAGCGATTGTCCAGTCGCGTTCGTGCCCAACACCACACACAACGGGAACTCGCGAACCAAATATGGCCCGAGCAAGATCCTCGGAGTTAAACGACTGGAGATCCTCCAGAGACCCACCTCCACGCGTTAATATTATTGCGTCCACTTCTTTTACGCTACTGAGATATCTCAGCGCCTTTACAATCGATGAGATAGAGCCAGGGCCTTGAACCCCTACGGGCGCGAACTGAATAGTCACTCCGCTCCAACGATTGTTCATGACACGAACTACATCTGTGTATGCTGCTGCGTCAGGCGACGTAATAAGTCCTACTATATGAGGAAAACGGGGCAACGCCCGTTTGCGCTCCTCCGCGAATAGTCCTTCTTTTTCGAGCTTGTCTTTCAACATGAGCAGCGCCTTATTCAGGGCGCCTTTTCCGACCAATTCAATTTCTCGTACGCGCACATGGAATCCGCCACTTTTTTTAAAGAGTGATGCGTTTCCATGAACTCGAATTTCCATGCCGTCCTCGAGGATAGTATGGAGATCATATTTCATCATGAAACAGACTACCCTTGAAGATTCGTCTTTTAGTTCGAAAAAAATGAGTCGTTCTTGTGCGAGGCGGTACCCTGTCACTTCCCCTTGGATAGACACGTTGCCTAATCCATCCTCCAGGTACTCCTTGATCGCGGAGACAAACTCCGACACAGAATAGACCTTGTTTGCACTCATACCTATAGGGTACCAAAAAGTGCGCTCCGTGTCATTGACAGTAACACTACTACATGGTACAAACGATCCAATCGCTCTGTATTCAACTTAAAAGGAGGAGGTGCGTGGAAACTATCAGAATGACCGTGTGCTTCCCTCTTACGGGAACGCACATTTGGCTTGGTAAAAAGAAACGCAGTTTCGGCAGCGGACTCTGGAACGGATTTGGCGGACGCCAAAAACTCGGTGAAACGATCCGGGAAACTGCGAAACGTGAGTCGCACGAAGAGGCAGGTATTATGCTTATCCGCATGAAACGGGTAGCTGTAATTCGCTTTGTCTTTCGGCAAACACGGATTGCGTGCGAGGTCCACTATCACCTCTCTACTCAGTGGAGAGGTGTACCCGTCGAGACGGAAGAAATGTTTCCAGCCATATTCGAAATCGACGACATCCCTTACGGGACTATGTGGCCAGCGGACAAATTGTATCTGCCTGTCGTGCTATCCGGAGGACTCTGGGTCGGGACATGCATCTACAGCGACCCCGTAAAACGGCGACTCATTCGCCTTGATCTTTCAGAAACCAAGAGGCTTCCATACTGACAGACGTCTGAGGCCCCGCATCAACTGTTGGGGTCTTTTTCTTATTCCGGAGCGTTTTCTCCACTTCTCACTCTTTCTTTCTGTCTTAAGGAAATAATATACACTACAAAAAATATTGGCGTCATAATCGCCAAAAAAGGAATAAGAAACTCATCAGATGTAAGAAAGTAACCCGTAATGATTAAACCGACTGTTTGCGCAACTACGAGAATCATCGCAGAAACCTTCCCAAAATCTCGAAACAAAATAAGGGTGAAAAGAACAAGAAACATGAAGTCACCGCTTCCTAAGCTGATATTTCCAACTGACACGGATGGGAAAAGAAAATTTGGCCTCGTTGTCTGGACAGGAACGGTAAAGGTTGGTAATACAAATTCAGTCAAAATTATGTCGTAGGCCGTCCATAGAATTGCTATAGCACATAGTACCTTAGTGCGGAGGTAGTCCATGCGGATGAGCAGTGTCGCCGCGCCAAACGTTACGAGAATGACTATCACACCCAAAAGCCAAAAAGATGGAAATAGAAGATACGATCCAAAAATGACCCCCGAGCCGACAAGTCCAGCAAGAATTGAGAGAAAGTTCGATTGCAGCCATCTCATTGCGAACAGGAAAAAGGATTCAAAAAGCAGCAATGCAAAAAGCGTCATGAAAATACGGGAAGGACCTGGAATACCTCCCGAAGTAGAAATGAGGTACCAGACCACGACGCCAATCACCAGAGCGAGAAAGACTGAGGGAAGACTGACTTTATTTGGAAGTCGACGTTTCAATTCTTCCTTCGTTGGCACCTCGCGGTAATACCAAATCGCGAGAAAACCCGCCAGGAGAAAAATTGCGGCGAGAATTACGAAGTCCACAAATTTAGAGAATCTTTTTAACCACCATTGTTAATACGTGGGATACAGTATACGACACACTCGTAGAAGCTCAAAATGAGGATAAAGACTTCAAGATTAATTCAAACCAAAGTCGATGGCCTTCGGGATTCGGATGATATTTATCTGGAGCGAAAATATGCATTCCCGGAGGAGCATAGGGAATTATATGGGTAACATTTGAATATTTCTCGCATGTTTCAGCCAAAATCGTAGCATACCGATGTTCACGGAAACGCATAATCATCCGGTGTCCACCAATGAGCGCGGGTAACTCAGACATTTTTGCAGGACCAGCGATGACCACCTGTTTGGCAACAGCAGAGTATGCATCAAGCACTTCGCGTGTGGCCAGGGCAAATCTACGCAGGGGAGTAAACTTATACACATCGTTCGAAGATACGATAAGAACCACCAGGTCGTACCTTTCATCTGGTGCGCCCTGGTTAGCGAGGTCGATCATTCGTACGCCCGGTTTCCCCTTGTTTACAACAGTTACATAATGAGTGGTACTGAAATGCTGAGCAAGCAACCCTGCTATTGTTTGCTCTGGAGTGTAAGCTCCGACACCAGCGGCAACACTGTCTCCATGGACAAGTATTTTCATCTGTGAATTTGATAGGTCGCCCATGACTATAGTTCCACGGTGAGTAAGGCGCGAAACCCCCCATATCCGAAACAAATAATAACCAGAAGATGCTACCCGTATACACAGGTAGAACAGGATGCCAAACCCAAGATAAGTTACAACCTCCATATGATTGCTATAACGAAAAAAAATAAACGCGTCCTACTGTATGGAAGTTCTGAGTTTGTTCAAGAGCTTACTTCCATTCGCACAGAGGAATCGATGATCGGTATCAACGACCCGTCGACCATCGAAATCACAGAAACGCGCACCCGCCTCTTTCGAGCCATGGCGAGTCAGCCTGGAAATGATATCATGATTACGTGGTCCTGATGAACGATAACTTGCCATGAAAGCGATCGTCGAGTGCGAAAGTTCGCGCACCTTATTTACATGGAGGCGACGATTGCCTACATACGCACCTTGTCCTCGAATTGCAGAGTACGTCGTATGTAGTAATGGATGGTAGATTACTGAAGCGAGAAGCATTTTCCTATAGAGCAGCGCTATCGGTACTGTAAAGTTCGGAATACCGATAACAAAATTATACGTTCCATCGAGGGGATCAACTACCACAGTAAAATCGGAGTGCCTGCTCAACATCCCGGCTTCTTCTGAAATAATGTTATATTTTGGAAATTTCCGAGTAAGTACGCTTAAAATTGCCGATTCCGACCCGAGGTCCGCTCGTGTGACGAAATCGCTCTCGTGTGTTTTCTTTTTTTGTCGAAGCTCTTCGCCAAAGTAACCACGCACTACTCTTCCGCCAGCTTCGGCAGCGCTCACCATGACCCGGAGAGACCGCCTCACAGTTTGCAGTGATATTTCGGCTGAAAAAATAGTACTCATAACAACTTGAGTAGACTAGGAAAGTTGAATCTTCATGAATCTACCAGCTCCCTCCGCCGCCGCCGCCGAAACCACCGCCAGAAAATCCGCCGCCGCCGAAACCGGATGATCCGCCCCCGGCACTCGATGGATGTGATGACATTGTGGAATTCAGATTTGAGGACATGTCAGACATTACAGAGGCGAAGATTACTGCATTAAAAACACCAGCGCCCGATCCCTCATACCACTCAGGCTGCGCTTTGTAAATATCTGCAAACTGACCCGCCCATTGCTTTTCCACTCCTAGCGACATGGCATAGGGAAGGAAGTGTTCGAACTGTTCTGGCGTTCTGCCTGGAGGATTATAAAACTTTAAACGCTCCTTCTCCGTGACTGACAGGAACCATTTAAAACCCTGGATGTGCTCTTTTACTTCGGCGCCAAAAAGTGTCTTAGCAGGCATGATCCATCCATAGAAACAGACAAGAGCGCCAGTGATCACCCCAACTACCACCATCCAGCCTGAAAAGCCTGGCAGTAAAAACAACGAAATCCCTAAGATTACCAACCCGACTGTTAGATAACGCTTTCTAATCGCATCAGGATTATGTAGGTAGTATTTTTTTTGCACCAAACTCTCATACATAGCCTTCTTGATATCAGGCAAATGCTTGTAAAATTTATTCTTTAAGTCGCTCATCTCAACACTCTCCCCCACCTTCCTGTTACCAAACAGCGATTCAAATATCTCTTTTTCGGCAGCATCGAGACCCACATCTTCTTCTTTCAGTTTAGTAAATGCAAAATCCTTTTTGCCCTTCTGTGCAATTTTTACGTACCCTTTCACTGCCATACCTACAATTGCCGCTGAAATATCTTTCAGGTCAGCTCGCTCATCCCACAGTGAACCCAGCACCGCCGTACTCATGTTTTCTGGGGGTTCATACATGGGGATTACTGGCTGTCGCGCTTTCGGATCACGTCCCTTGAGGTACCAATGTCGGTGAAGTAATGCCCAAACAATGAGCGGAATAAACGCATACCAATTGTCATAAAGAAAATCGGCTACACTTTGTAAAATCGGAGGCTTCTTAATCACTCCTTTCGGCAGTCCGACAACGATAGTAAGTCCCTCTCCTGCATTAAACGCGCTGTCTGATTGAAAACTAACTACGCCAGCCGTAGAGACATCATAACTGCAATCAGAAGCTGCTGATCCATTCGGACCAGTGTAGCAGGCATGTCGTATGTCAGTCGCGGGTATGCTCTGGGGTAAAAAGACCACCGCAGACGATTGTTTTATCGAAACAAGCCATTCGTTCCCAGTGACGTTCCAATACAACTCATCATGATCGTCAAAAAAGTTTACCCCCCGACGAATTTTGTAAACGATTTTGTAGTGGCGAACTCCATCTACAAAAACATTCGGATCACCTATCTTAATCGAAACCTTTCCTCCTGACCGAGAAGTTGAAAACTGCTGTTCAGCACCGAGCCCATCTGTCACAGAGAGCACGTCCAGCCGAAGAGAATACTTAGCTCCATTGCGCGTGTACTGGTACGGAATGTCGCGAAAAATGCCGTGACGTTCGAGTACGCCGAAATCATACGTGATTTCCTCTGTAACTACCAGTGAGCTGTCTTTGTGAATAACAATTGAGGCCGAAAAATCACTCACATGCTCCTCACTAGTTTGCGCGTTCGCGGTAAACGGTACAAGCATGCCACAGAAGACGACCAATACAGCTGTCAGCAAGATCTTCTTTGTAGCTATGTATTCCATACAAGCAGTATATCACTTTTTGAGATGTTAGCACATAAATGGTTCGTGAATAGAGGGAAAAAACATTGCCAGATTAGGACACTTTCAGCCCCTTGACAAGAAGTATGGGCATGGGAGTAGACTAACGATGCCAGTAATATGGCACATTGACAGACCGAGAGAAACCCGGTTGGGTTTTGTTTTGCAGGGTTGACACCCTGCAGTAATACCTACAGGTACCTAAACCAGTTTCCTTCAGTAAGGGGTGATGATGTATGCAAAACGGATCAAGAATAACATGGACAAAGGTGGATACTTTGTTCGTGTTCCTGTCCGTATGGACTGTCGTGCAGTTTACGATGTGTCTGATGGAATTCCTCCACTGGGACAACTACGCTGTTCCATTGGAGATGCCACTCAGTTACTTCCTTCTCGTCATGATCTATGTGCTCCGAAAGGAAGTGGATCGGTGGCTCAAAAAGTCTTTGCGGAAACGCAAGGGCGAGTATTTCCTCCTGGGGTGGTGGCTTGCAATGCTCGTGATGTTTGTCATCGAGTTTATGACGCTAGGCCGCTACTCCGTACCTTCACGGATGGTCGAGACGTGCATCTGGGTCCTTATCCCATACTGCTTGTCTGCGCTCTCGAAAATCCTGCACACGTATTCATCAACGCGTAACGGACCACAACGGTAGTATCACACAGCGAGGGTTGAAAATGCACACAACCTCACCATGTCTGAGCCCCAACCAGTTTCATCGGTTTTTCAAATGGCAGGAAGGATCTCGGCGTGTCTCCGAGTATCTTTCCTGCCAGTCAATGTTTTTGATACTAATTTGAGGAAGACGATCAGGTGTTACCTGGTCGTTTTAGTGTGCTGCGTTCACGCAATACCGCAATAGAAAATTTGACTGTTGCCGTGAGGATTCGCGGAAATCTCCATGGCTGCTTGAGAAGTCGAAAAAACCACTCAAGACCAAGGGCGCGCACCCAACTAGGTGCCCTACGTATCGAGCCGGATACGTAGTCAAAAACACCACCGACACCCACGGCAATTTTTACCGTTGGTAGTCGAGAAAGTGCAGCAGCAATCCATTTCTCCTGTTTCGGATGGCCAAAGGCAACAAAAATAACATCCGGCTTGACTTCGTTGATATAGCTTAATAGAAATGCTTGCTCATCAGCATCGATAACTATACGCGTGTCTTCGAGCAGTATATGCGGGCCGCTTGCAGCTCCAGCCACACGCAATAAGGGAAACTGCACTTTTAGCCGCTGTGCAGCCCTGTATGCTACGTGCTGATCTTTTCCACCAAGAAAGAAAACAGACTTGCTATCCCGTTCGGCAATAAACAATAAATCGTGAAAAAGATCATACCCAGTGTAGCGCGAAGGGCGAGTCCCACTGATGAGACGTGTGGCGAGAACAAGCCCTGCGCCATCCACCGTAGTGAGTGATGAATTATTGATGAGCGCAAGAAATTCGGAGTCCTTTTGCGCCCACATAACCATCTCGGGGTTAAGGGTGACAATATGGTGCTGGCCGCCTTTCAATAACCATGATTCAAGAAGATGGCGCACATCCTGCTTTGAAAAAGTATCAACTCGAGTGGAAAGAATATGCAGGCTCATATGAATATTTGCTTTACAAGCGTGTACACGGGGCCGTCAGTTGTAAGAGTGCTTTTCATAATGTCGATTGTATGTACCGGGCATGTTGCAGAAAAGTGTATCAATGAATACTGCACGGCATTCAGAACACCCGCGCGCGTACGCCCAATAGTCACATGGGGCCTGAATGGCTGCACATCAAGCGGTACCAATCCGAATGCTTCTAGTCGTGTCGATAGTGCCGCAGTAAGTGAGTCGAGTAATACATTTTCCATGACAGAAAGTGCAACTACACGAGCTCTCTTTGCACTTGGCAAAAACTCAAATTCCTGAATTTCGAGCTTAAAGGGACGAACGTCAGCTGTACATTTCGAAACAATATCTGATAGAGCTATAAGTTCGCTTTTTTCCACTTCACCGATAAATCGAAGGGTTACGTGGGCTTGTCTGGGATCCACCCAATGGACACCGGCCATCTTCACCTTTAAAACTCCGATCAGATCGCGGAGCTGCCTACGTACAACTTCGGTAAGTGGGATGGAAATAAATACCCTTTTCACGTTAAAATAGTATACCATGAGCACCAAATATCAGTCACCCATTCTACATCGACAAAAGGGGTTTTCCGTGATATACTCCTTGATGCGAAAAAATCACCTGATCGAAGCATGAAGGCTTTTATTAAAAATATTATAGCTTGCTCCTTAGCTCTCGTACTTCTGGCACCGTCTGCTTCAGAAGCAATTTTTAATCCAAACTTTATACTAGGAGACCGTGATCTCGTTGATAGTACTTCCATGTCTGTCGATCGTGTTCAAAGCTTCCTACAATCGCAAGGGAGCGGTCTTGCATCATACGTTACAGACGCACCAGGAGGATTGCGGAAAACAGCTGCTCAAGTGATCTATGAAGCTGGTCGTTATTGGGGCATCAACCAACGTTACTTGATGGTGCGAATGCAAGTCGAACAAAGTTTAGTGACCGATAGCACTCCGAGCGAGCGGCAGTTAAACTGGGCGACAGGGTACGCTGTCTGTGATTCGTGTTCGACAAGCGACCCCGCAATACAGCAATACCGTGGATTTTTTAACCAAGTCAACTGGGCCGCGAGAAGAATTCGAGAAAGATACCTTCCTGACCTCGCACAAAACGGGGTCACTTTCACCGGCTGGGGTCCTGGCAAAACGAAAAAGACGGGCGACGGATACTTCGTTACCCCCGAAAATAATGCGACATCGGTTATGTATACGTACACTCCCTATGTGTATAATGCAAATTACAATGTATGGCGTTTTTGGAACACTTGGTTTATCCGCCATTATCCGGACGGTTCACTTCTGCAAGATAGCGCTTCTGGAGGAATCTGGAAAATTGAAAATGGGAAGCGACGCCCATTCCAATCACGGTCCGCTTTCTTCTCACGATATGATGCAAACCAAGCTATACCTGTTTCAAAGACTGACTTAGAGGCTTATACTATTGGCGCCCCTATAAAATTTCCAAACTATGCACTCGTGCTTTCCTCGAACGGCAAAGTATATTTGCTTGACGGGGATTCTAAACGGTGGATAGTCTCGCCTGAAGTTTTTAGGGCTATAGGGTTTAATCCGGAAGAAATTATTACTGTATCAGACAGCGACTTGGCAACATATACCAATGGCGAACCAGTTTCTTTACAGAGCGCATATCCTTCGGGGGTATTGTTTCAATCGTTGCAAACCGGCGGAATTTCATTTATTAAAGATGGTGTACGACACTCCGTGTGGTCACGGGAAATCCTTAATTCGCAATTCAAAAACCGCTCTGTGGCAACCGTCAACGATGAAGTCATACAGCGATTTGCAAAGGGCGACCCGATTCTTTTCCGTGACAGCGAACTGGTCACTTCACCAGGCAACCGAAGCGTATTCTTTATCTCAAACGGCATAAAACGACCTATCGCATCTAAGGAAGCGTTTGACGCATTGGGCTTTCGGTGGGAAAATATTATCAGGACGTCGGACAAAGCTTTAGAAATCCACCCGACAGGTTCACAAATCAAGCTCGAATAAACCCTATGCTCGTATTCGCCGCAATTACTCCACATCCTCCAATAGTCATTCCAACGATTGGCAAGGATAACATGAAGTTTGTAACAAAGACGGTAAATGCCTACCGAGAGCTTGGGGAAGATATGTACGCAGCCCGGCCTGACACGATTATCGTGATTTCACCCCATGGCCCAATGTTACAGAATGCCTTCGCAATAAACCTCATGCCGCGTTTCGGGGCAAACTTTGAGGAATTTGGCGATCTGGTCACCTGGTTTACTATCCCCGGAGATGTCGGCTTCACCCACCAATTGAAGGAACATATTGAGACCCGTTACCCCGTCGTTCTTATGTCACAGGAAAAACTCGACCACGGTGTCGGTGTTCCCCTTTACTTCCTGACACAGAACCTTAACCGCAACAATGTTAAACTTATTCCGATGTCCTTCTCGCTGCTCGATTATGAAAGCCACTTCGAATTCGGGCGTGCGCTCCAAGAAGAAATTATCAACGATAATCGTCGTATTGCAGTAGTGGCCTCCGGCGACCTTTCGCATAAATTAACTGAGCACTCACCCGCAGGATATAACCCGAAGGCAAAGGAATTCGACGAACACCTTATCCAACTCATAAAAAAGAATGACGTAGCAGGAATCCTCCACCTGAACCGCGAACTCGTAGAGGAGGCCGCTGAATGCGGACTGAGATCAATTATTATCCTCCTGGGTATATTGAATAGCATGCGCGTGAAGCCGAATATTATGAGTTACGAAGCCCCGTTTGGTGTCGGCTATCTTACTGCGTCATTCACATTAGGAAATTAGACTTTTTTTCGATGCGTGTTATACCGATCCGAACTCCCCTCATCAAGCCGGGTGAGGATGTGATTGACGTGCTTCTTGTACATTTAAAGCACATGCGCGTACATAATGGCGATGTGGTAAGCATATCTTCAAAAGTCGCAGGCCTCGCGGAAGGAAGGATTGTAAAGCTTCATTCGATACTTCCACGTAGTCACGCCCGTTTAATGGCACGTACATACCACCTACTCCCCTCATTTGCACAAGTGGTTATCGACCATGCCGACAGGGTTATTGGCGGAGTGCCTGGAACGCTTATTACTCTAAAAAATGGCATTATTGTACCAAATGCCGGTGCAGATCAGTCAAACGCTCCACCGGGGTTTGCGATTTTGTGGCCGAAATCGCCAGAAGTACTTGCTGAAAAGATACGAAAAGCCATAAGAAAAGAACTTCACAGAAATATCGGCGTGATAATCACCGACTCTGGATTCATTCCTGGGAGGCGAGGCACTGTCGGTATCGCCATTTCAGTGGCGGGCTTCGATCCTGTTCGTGATGAACGTGGAAAACCGGACCTCTTCAGACGGAAAATGCGATTGACAAGGGTTAATGTGGCTGATAGTCTGGCAACAGCCGCTCAAGTAGTGAGCGGTGAACGAAATGAATGTATCCCGTTCGTACTTATAAAAGAAAGTTACGTTCCTCTCACGTCAATACCGGCAAAAAAACTTACCCGCCGCTTGATAATGAGAAGATCGCAGGACCTTTTTAAGCACCATCTGACATAATTCATAATATGAAAAAAACGCTTGTCATTGTCCTCGGCCTCACTATCTCATTATTCGCACTTCAAATCCCGTTTTCGGTGCTTATTGGAGGTTCAAATCAGCAATTTTCAATGTTCGATTTTATTGCCCCGTCTCTAGGCGGATTTTTTGGTTCAATCATAGGTGCAATAACCATCGTGGCGGCAAAAGCATTCAATACGTTCGCGCATGAAGAACCATTTAACATGATCAATGTTATACGACTATTTCCACTTGCATTTGGCGCATTGTACTTTGGGTTACGAAAATTCCCTTTTGTAAAGGCATTTATTCCACTACTTTGTATGGTGCTTTTTAACCTGCATCCAGAGGGTCGCGGTGCATGGTATTACTCTCTCTACTGGCTAATTCCAGTTGTGGCACTTCTCACACCACACAGCCTCATCTTCAAGAGCCTTGGTGCAACGTTTACAGCCCACGCAGTCGGTGGCGTTGCTTTCTTGTATGCATTTAACCTGCCCGCAGAGGTCTGGATTGCGCTCATACCAATCGTGTTTATCGAACGCATGCTCTTTACCGCAGGGATCGCCGCATCTTATCTCGCCACGAACTCAGTTCTCGCATTTATAAGCTCGCATCCTAAATTTGCATTTATGGCTCGACTAGTCGATGTCCAGTATGTGTTCTCCAGGTCATTTCTGAAGAAATTCGTCTGAATTTCTTCATCGAATTGCATCCTAGATCAGCGAACCATATATAGTTACTCTGATATCTCGCCCAATTGACACTCTCATTCATGAATGTGGCGGCTTTTTCTAGCTACAAATACTTGATACAATGAATGAGCTATGTACGCAGAAGTAATACTTTCTCGACGTTTTCCGAAATCAATGGGGGTTTTTGACTACAAAGTTCCTGAGTCGCTTTTGGGTCGTATCAGAGTGGGACACCTTGTATCAATCCCTTTCAGAAAAAGTGTGGCCGAAGGGGTTGTTGTCCGTCTGAAAGAAAACCCCTTTCCCGGAGTTTCAATAAAGACACTGACAGGGATCACTGATGATCCTCCACTGTTAACTGACCAGCAACTCCAGTTCGCTCAGTGGATGTCCGACTACTATGCCGTATCAATCGGCACGGTCATTAAATCAATGATTCCCGGCATCCCGAAGCGTACCCGCGTTCGAGCAATTATGGAATGGCCAAAAATAACGCCAACGACACCAACAAACATTACGCGCAGCGAACAGCCGGTTTTGGTGTGGATCGAAAGCGTAGGGTTGCGACAAGACTGGTATGCGACTTTTTTTAGTACGTTAAAAAAACAAACATTGGTTGTCCTCCCTGAGGTTGCAAAAGTCCATTTTTTCCTAGCTCTCGTACCCCCAGATCTTAGGAAACATACCGTGGTAGTTCATAGCAAACTCGGAATAGCAGAATTCTACGATGCGTGGAAAAAAATACGAAACGGGTCAGCGCGGCTCATCGTTGGAACTAAAATGTCGGTGTTCTTGCCATTTTCTTCGCTTGATAGCATCCTCGTTGATGATGAGCACGACGAAGACCATAAGCAATATGATCAAAATCCACGTTTTGACGTGCGAACGTCGGTTCTAACGCTTAAAAAACTTTTTTCGTGTGGACTATGGTTTGTTTCGCCAGCTCCGACAGTCGAGCGATACTTTCAGGCCGCTGCGGGACATATGACACTTCAAAAAGAGACAAGCAAAGTACGTCCAGCTATCTCAATAGTTGACATGAAGGAGGAGCGGGTAAAAAAGAATTTTTCACTTATATCTGACGCGCTTCATGACACATTGCAAGCTTCCTTAAGCAAAAAAAGCAGGGTTTTTCTTTTTCTTAATAGACGCGGTGAAGCTTCAACCGTCGTATGTAAAGAATGCGGTCATACGGTCTTTTGTCCGGATTGTAAGCGCCCTCTCGCCATACATACTCAAAAGCGGCAAACGGAGCTAGTATGCCATGCGTGCAACGCGCGCCATGAACTCATACGATGCGGACACTGCTCGTCAGTATCCTTCAAATACATCGGCGGAGGTACACAGCGCCTAGAAAGAGAGGTTATAAATGCTTTTCCGGGCACAGCGGTATCACGTCTAGATGCGGATACTACGCTATATAACGCTACGGCAGAGATTGTCATCGGTACCGAACTCGCGAGAAAAAGGATTGTGCTCACAGAATTCCTGTGTATCGGCGTTATTGCGGCGGATATCATGTTTCAAAGACCCGATTTTCGCTCCTCGGAGAAAGCGTTTCAATCGCTTACTGAACTTCTCACAGAATCGTCTCATAGCGCATCAATTATCATCCAAAGCTACTCTCCACATCATCCGGCCATCACCCATCTACTATCAAACGACCTGGAAGCTTTTTACAGAAATGAACTTACTGAAAGAAAGGAACACTTATACCCCCCGTATTCGCAAATTGTAAAACTCATGAATACACATTACAACGACCCCGAAGCATCAATACGACTTATTCAAAAGTTTAAGGCAGATAAGCTCTCCGCCTATGAACTCCCCCACCAGGGAGGTCAACATAACAGACCTACTGTCATTCTCAAGCTTCCGCTTGAAACCACCATGCGACAATGGAAGGTCATTGTGAGCCGCATACCTGACACCTGGCTGATAGACCGTGACCCCGTCTCATTGTCGTAGCTACCGCTAGACGAAAGAATATCCTCACGGTACTATGCGCCTATGAGTGTACTCACAGTAACTTACCACCCGAACAGCCTCCTCCGAGCAACATTACTACCCGTGGAACTCGGCGCGCTTCAATCACCAGGAATACAAAAAATGATCGATACAATGGTTGAGACGATGTTCGCCAAGAACGGTATTGGTATTGCAGCAAACCAAGTTGGTAAGAATCACCAGATTGCTATCCTTAATACGGCGGAAGGTCCGGTGATAATTATTAATCCTCGGATTACGAAACTATCAATCCTGAAGGAGAACGGCGAAGAAGGCTGTCTCTCTGTTCCTGGCCTTTTCGGCATGGTAAGAAGACACCGGTCACTTACGTTGAGTGCATATGACCGCCACGGAAAATCATTTACCATGAAGGCGCGGGGCCTACTGGCTAGAGTCATACAGCATGAAGTTGACCATCTCAATGGTATTCTCTTTCAATCAATTGACGTGGTCGGCGTTTTGACGCAACCAGACAAACCAGCCGGCAGGGGGTACCATCTAATTGAGTCCCCTATTAAGAGACTTGCGCGGCGATATAAACTTCCTATCTACCAGCCCTTAACAGTGACCGATCCGTCTAGTATCGAGTTACTATCGGGACTCTCTCTCGACGTTGTCGTACTCGCTGCGTATGGTGAGTTGATCCCTAAAAAACTCTTGTCATTGCCTCGATGTGGCTGGTTGAACGTGCATGCATCACTTTTGCCGAGACTGCGTGGCGCATCCCCCATCCAGCACGCACTTTTGGAGGGATACACAGAAACCGGCATTACCCTGATGAAAATGGTGGAAAAACTTGACGCGGGCCCGGTGATCGCCAAATCTGTAATACTAGTTGATAAAGATGATACAGCCGGCTCACTCCATGACAAACTCGCCTTGCTAGGCGCGAAGTGCATTGAGGAGTATCTCATTGCTTACCTTACTGATCGGCGGCCAATAACCGAACAAGACCATGAGCAAGCGACATATTGCAAAAAAATTCGCAGTAGTGACGCCCGTATCGATTGGCACGCATCTGCCGATGAGATTAATAGGCTTGTTCGCGCAATGAATCCAGCGCCTGGCGCCTTTACCCAATTTAATGGTAATCAAGTTAAGATTTTTGCCATTGAAACTTTTCAACATGAAGTTATTGGGCCTCCAGGAACTGTGGGAGGTGTTGGCGCGCATTTAGTGGTGTCGTCAGGTACTAGACCATTACATATTCTTTCGCTTCAACTTCCAGGCAAGAAAAAAGTGACCGGTGCGGAATTCATCAACGGCCATAGGAATATACTCCCTTTTTCATTCGTATAGTCATACCCTGCATCATACTGCGCAAAATGCTCATAACTGCGCGTGATGTTGTGTACGACATTGGGTGTATCGATGAACATAGGGCACCCGTACAGTAGGCTTCGAACTCTCACCGCTTGCCTATGGTAAAGCGCGATTAAATATATGGCAGTGAAATGCAAACATTCGCGTATTACATAAAGACTTCAGAAAGGCAGATCTCACTGAAGCTGCCGTGGTGTTTTTTTGTTACAGGCGTTATGAGTGACATTTGTCGTTTTCTCGCAAGCAGATGCCGCCCAAACACATTGGTCATTTCTTACGGCTTTACAATTCCAGGCTGGAAACCGCAAGAAATCATCCACACAAATCAAATGCGCAAATTCTTATACGTCTACCGAACTATTCAACCGTAGTGGCGCTATGCTTTATGCGCTTTCGAAGCTTTCGGGTAACATCAAAACCAAGATACTTCCCTAGCATCAGACGTGTTACTGCATCAGTAGCAGGAATAGAGCCAAAAAATATCAACGTGACGGGCAAAAGTGCCCACTGAAATATCATGATAAGGTACCGCCACTTACTTGCTTGTGGCGGTTTTGGTGGTAAAAGTGTCGCACCGAGAATTGCAGAAAGAAAAATTCCCAGCATTGCTGCGCTCATGAGCCAGGAGAGGATATTCGGCGCATTCTGAGCTATTGCATCAACAGTTTTTTGCTGTTGTGCGATCCAAAGCGGGAGCCGTCCTACAATAAAGATGACAATGGGTGCGGTAGCCCATGAGTACACTCCTTCGAGCTGGTTGAAAACGTAACGAAACTTTACGACAAATGGCATACGTGCATTTATGCCAAAATTCCAAATCATCCATGGAAAGTTTTCGACACCATACGCCCATCTGCGCTGCTGTTTGTACTGGCTCTTTACGGTTTGCCAAAACGTTCTGCCACTCACGATATCCATTGAAAGAGGGATGTAGAGTGGCTCGATCCGATAATCGCCATCATAGTGCATCAGGCCCTGCAGCCCAATGCGTGAATCTTCTGTAACTATGTCTCGTTGCCAAAACCCGACATCAACCAGGGCCTGAAAGCTCATGCTATGTGATGAAAAGGTGTACATCCTTTCAGGACGTAGCTGTTCTGACATGAGCCAAAACGTCGTACTGTATGAAACAACGCGACTGAACGCGTGCGTTTCCCACACGTTGTTGTTAAAAAGCGGCACAGGCTGAAAGCTAGCATGCGTCGGATTTGGATGAGTAAAATAACGGTACGTAAGATATGAAAAATACTGCGAGTGGACAACGGTGTCAGCATCAAAAGATGAAACAATCACTTTATCGTAATGCACACCCAACGTGTCAATAAGCTTCTTCGCCTCATTGCCAGCCCATGCAATATTTGACCCCTTTCCCGGCAAGTCGCCAGGGGCGTTTTGCGGGTGCACAGTTATAAGAAAATCAAAAAAGACTTTTCCAAATTCTGACCGCAATGTGTTAGCAATACGGAGAAAATCATTCGCATCTTTTTCTTCGCCAGCAAGGACCACGATAAACCGATCTAAAGGAAATGACGATCTTGTGAGCCCGTTAAAAGTGTCACGTAGCACTTCATAGGGTTCTTTATATGTCGGTATGAAGATTAAATGATATACCGTGCGCCAATCAGTCAATTGTTCACACTTCTCTAGCCAGTCAACAGACGATTCTTTCCTGAAACGGCTATACCCCAAATACACATACACCATCATGTAACTGATCCTCACGAGCCAGTATAGATCAAATACAATGATAAAATATATAGCCCAAATTGGGCGGAAGACAGACAGTCCGAGCGCAATCGCAAACGTAGCCCAAACCATGAGGCCGGGAACCATCTCAAGAAGACGATATTTTCGGTAATCAGTCATGTGGCTGTTCTTTCTGAATAAAATTCATTATACTGCAAAGTGGTATTCCTGAAAACTGCCACTTATGGAGCCAAAACTATTTGTCGCTACGAAAGCGTTTATTATCTATCGGGAAAAGGTTCTTATTGTCCGAGAATCACACTCGTATGCTGATGGAACAAACGCAGGCAAGTTCGATGTCGTTGGCGGACGAATGCACCCAGGTACACGATTTGATGAAAATCTTAAACGTGAAGTTAAGGAGGAAACGGGGTTGGATATCGCTGTCGGTCTGCCGTTTTTTGTCAACGAATGGTATCCTAAGGTGAGAGGAGAGCAATGGCAAATAATTGGCATGTTCTTTTCATGTCGAGCTCAAGGGGCAAAGGTACTATTGAGTAGTGACCACGTTGATTACTTGTGGATTCAACCGACGGACTACGCCAAGTATCCACTTATAGAGAATCTTGTACCCGCCTTTAAAGCGTTTATCGAACTCTAGATATGCTTAAGATTGGTCATCGTGGCGCCGCTGGACACGAGCCGGAAAATACGATGATATCTTTTCAGCGTGCAATTGATATGGGGGCAGACGCCATCGAGCTGGATGTGCAAACGACAAAAGACGGTGAAGTCATTGCCATGCATGATGCAACTGTCAATAGAACAACTAACGGAGGTGGACGGGTATCACATTTATTATCAGTAGATATACGACGTTTGCGAACCAAAAAAAGGAACCAGCCAATCCCAGCATTACGTGAAATCCTCGATGTTTACCAAAACAACCGAGCAATATTTATTGAGATTAAAGACCTTAATAGTGTTAAATACGTTGCTGACCTGCTACTAAAGCGAGACCACTTTCATAACATTGTTGTCATTTCACTGAACAGACAAGTACTCAAGTCTTTCAATGCACATGCACCAAATATTAACACCGGATCATCGTTTATAATACCACCATTTCCGCTGCCGTTTGTCGCGCAGCACTTCATTATCCCTCGTGCACGAATACTAAACGCGCAGTGGATAAATCTTTTTCATCCTATGATCACTCAATCCCTCGTTATAAGCCTTCACAAAAATGGTTTCAAGGTTAATGCATGGACAGTTGATACGCCAAGTGCCATAGAACGAATGAGACGATACGGTGTAGATGGCATTATTTCTAACTTCCCGGATCGCCTATGATTACTGTTATCCTAACGAGTTCTACGGAACATTTTAGAAAACGACTTGAATCCGCTGGCGATATCCAGGTCATGGATTCTGATGTAAATAATGACGGAAAAAGGGTCTTCCCTGATGGTGAGGCCTATGCGAGACTTTCTCATGCTGATGAACTTGCGGGTAGGGTCATCATCCTCCATTCAGGTGCACCGTACCCTAACCGCGGGTTGCTTGAGCTGGAGATGCTGATCGAAATTGTCAGGAATTCCCCATCTGGTGTTCCTGAGATATTTTTTACATATTTTCCGTATGGGATGCAGGACGCGCAATTTCAAATAGGCGAGATAAATGTAGCAGATAACATTTTTAGAAAGCTCACATCATACTACGGCATAAAGAAAATTTACACTGTCGACCTCCACTGCGCTGGCAAACTATGGATGGTGAAATATCCAGTAGTCAACGTCTCCGCACTCGAACTACTGAGAGGCGTGGCATCACAAGAATACCCAGATGCGGTATTTGTCACTCCTGACAGCGGACATGAGCGCCGCACCGGTATCAAAGGGGCTAAAAAGACGCGCATACATTCTTATCACTCTGAACTGCATTTTGATGATACCATGAAAAGCCTTGTGGTCGGGAAAACCGTTGCGGTCGTCGACGACATCCTCGAAACAGGCGGTACATTAGATCATTTTTACGATGAATGTAAAAAATATGGCGCAAAAGAGCTACTTGCACTCATCGCGCATGGCATCCTCCGCGATGGGATTAATCGTATAACGAATAAATACAAACAGCTGTATCTCACGAATTCGGTAAACCATCCTGAAACGAACGTAGACATCACCCCACTCATTATTCAAACACTCAATACTTGATATGCTCCAATCTGATTTCCCATACTACAATACCATTGACCAAATCTACCATACACGGTGGGTTACCGATAAGCTCGCTAGAATTGAGCGACTACGAGGTATCATTGCCGATCTATGGCCGGCAGGTCATCCGACGCGCTTTATTCATGTCGCTGGTACGAGTGGTAAGGGCTCTGTATGCAAATTTCTTGAAGCTGGATTTCGAACGATTGGTTCAGCTGGTTCACTTACTGGTCCACATCTTTTCGATTACTGCGAGCGCTTCAGTATTGGGACGAATGATGTGACACACGCGGATGTTACAGATGCGTGGGAAAACACTGTGCGTCCACTATCGGTAGCCATGGCACGAACTACAGATAAAGAAGGACTGGGATTTGGAGAAGTTACTATGCTCATAGCGCTTGTCCTTTTTGAGAGGTACAAATTGCAATGGGCCGCAATCGAGGGATTTGTTGGGGGCAGATATGACTACCCAATGGCACTCAATGTTGATGCAACTATTCTTACAAATGTAGGAAACGACCACGCCCATCTGCTAGGCCAAAATAAGTGGCAACGCACATTAGATAAAGCTGGTATCTCACGAAAAGGTATCCCACTGATCCTGGGAACCAGCGACCTCGACGTTGTCTCGATAGTTGATTCGGTATGTTCTCACGTTGGTGCCGAGTTGCTCCCCACCCGGCCTCAAAATACGCAGTATTGCGATGACTACGTCCGCAATCATTCACAGGAAATGCCATCTGATGCCCTCCTCCATGCTACACACCAGGTGGTGAATGCTGCTACTGCACTCACAGCATTACAACGGCTCATTCCCCATCCTGATGTGCAGAAAATTATTGGAACGATGGCATCACTTACCATGCCAGGACGTCTACAACAGATTGAGGAAGGTATTTATATCGATGTTGCACACAACCCCGATAAAATTCTTCGACTTGTCGATGAAGTCAAAAAACGATTTGTGAACCGAAAGAAGCTTTTTCTCGTTGGATTGTCAAAGAAGCGCTCAGGGAATGAAGTACTCACTCCCATTATGGATATAGCTGACACTGTTATAGTCTCATTGCCATCCCACCAAGGTGTCGACCCAATGGAGGTTGGTAAGGAACTTGCGTCCTATAATAAAGGCACGAGGCTAGAAGTGATTCAGAATCCCCAAAAGGCTATCGCGAAATTGAGGCATCTCCGCAATCACGGCGATGCTATCATCATCACTGGTTCAACATATCTTATAGATGATGCCATCAATCCTGACAGGCTACTTCAGCATATTGGCGCCTCTGCCGGATGGAGATCAACTACTGTATAAAGAAAGCTTTCTAAAACGCCTCTTCTCCATTTTGCGTCTCTGTTACTTCAAAGCCGGCATGGTGCAAACTGGCATGAAGAACTCCACGAACTGCTTTTTCGTCTTCAACTATTAAGATTTTTCTTTGTTGCTCTGCCATAAGCCTATGATGTATAAGTTGTAGGTACTGGTATCTTACAATGCCCTTACCTGGCGAGCCAAGAGCGCAAATCGCTGTATGACATAAGGTTGAGGATATTTCCAGGCTTGATGCCACGGCTAAAAAGACGATTAACCCCAAGGGTCAATTGACTATGCTGACGCGCAGTAAGTTTCCCGGTTTCTCCATCAACGTCAGGATGGATATCAGTCCCTAGAGAAACCATGGCCCCTACTTCCCCAATTAAATCAATAAAGTTCTCGTCATATTGCCATGAGGTATTGTATTCTACCGCAATGTTATTTTTTTTCGCGACGGTAAGTACTTCCCTCCAATTGTCTAATGTAAGCGGAAAAACATACCTCGTCGGGTGGCTAAGAATATGGACTCGCGAAGACTCGAGAGAAGAACGGAAATCCCGCATTATCACTTGGGGATCTTTTTCATTTAAGCCTCCGTGTCGAGCAATTATCACAATATCAAGTTGTGAAAGTATATAGTCAGGAACCTCTAATTTTCCATTGGGCATGATGCTCATCTCCACACCTATCAGAACATGAAAATCCTTTAACTTCCCTTCTGATTGAAGATCATCCATCCGCTGCTGATTTTCGAGAAGCTCCTTTGCGCGCCGTGCGTCTATGGTATGCGGAGAGACAGGGTTAGTCGGGTGTTGCACTATTGCAACATACTCCATTCCAATATCATTTTTTGTCATTTCAACCATGTCAAAAAGCGACTGCGGACCGCATGAAACAGGGTCGCCTCGTATCTCACCGGCATGGTGGGTGGAACACTCCGTATGGTGACTATGGACATGAAGATCCCCCCGCAGACGATACGTTGGTGAGCTGTTCATATGTTCTACTCAATATTTTTCTACTTTGATGTGCATCCACTTCTTTCCCTGCGGAAGTGCCCGTAGAATCAGCCCATGCTTGGCGCCAATTTGTTGAACAACTGACGCCGAATTGATCGATGCCAGTCTGAGCGCGTAGTCAATGTCGCCCGGACGTTTAATCAAACCTGCAACAAACCCGGAGCCGTATGCATCACCAGCACCCGTCGTATCGACTGCCTTCACCGGGTTGATCACTACCTTTCTCACTGTCATGCCATCGCATACCCATGAACCTTTTTTACCTTCAGTGATCACGGCAATGCCGTCACATACGCGATCCATTCCTCTCACAAAGTGCAACGTGGGTTCTATACTTCCTTGCCATAGACAGAGCTTTCTTTAACAGCGGAATGTTCCCTGCTAGCGAAGAGATATAAAACCACCGTGTGCGGGCTTTCGACCAAGAAACGTCGTTAGGCTGAAGTGTATGACTGACACCACGGTATACGAGAATAGTGCGTTCACCGCTAGAGGTCAAAAAAATAGTCGAATACCCAGTCCGGCCTTCCGGATCTGTAATGACAAAAGGGAGATATATGCCATACGACATTAAGAGACGTTTAACTGACTCGCCAGCGGGATCTAAGCCGACTCTCGTTACGACAGCTGTACGCAGGCCTTGGCGTGAAAAGGTTACAGCAGTATTCGTCGCTCCGCCCCCAACTTCAAAGAGCACATCGTCGAGCTCAACTTTTGTCCCAAACGCGAAACACTCCGCCTGCCCAGTAATAAAGCGTTTATCGCGGATAATGCGGAATCGTTTGCTTACCAGGTAGACATCCTGAGTTGCCTGGCCGATAGAAATTACGTCGTACATATTAGCGTTTCCTTCTCAATACAGTATACACCGCTTTAGTGATGTCAGCAGCAGCAAGATGGTATTTTTTCATAAGCTCAGAAGGTTTTCCAGACTCACCAAAAGTATCCCCTACTCCTATACGTTGAATTGGCACGGGTAGTGCCTCACTCAGGAGCTCCGCTACCGCAGCACCCATCCCTCCAGTAATTTGATGTTCTTCGGCAGTTACTATCGCACCTGTCTTCTTGGCAGAATGTATAATTGTTCGCCGATCAGCTGGTTTGATGGTGTGATTATTTACTACTTCCACGTGAATTCCTTTTGTACGCAAGTTTTTGGCCACCATAAGCGCTTCATACACTAGCGCGCCGCAGGCTATGATAGTAACATCGGTTCCAGGATGATAGATTTCTGCCTTGCCGATCGCAAAGGGTGTTCTGGGCGTGGTAACCACCGGCACCGCTTCACGCCCCATGCGTATATACACCGGTCCTTTGACCTTCACAGCGGCCAATACGGCCTTCTCGGCCTCTAGCGCGTCTACAGGAGCAATAACCGTCATGTTTGGTAGTACGCGCATTATTGCAATGTCTTCGAGTGCTTGATGCGTTGCACCGTCAGGCCCCACTGAGATCCCCGCATGTGCCCCAATGATTTTTACATTAGCTTTACTGTAACAGATTGATACGCGAATTTGATCCCAATTCCTCCCTGGGGAGAAAACTGCATATGAAACAATAAACGGAATTTTTCCTGCTAGTGCAAGACCGGCACTGATTCCCGCCATATTTTGCTCGGCCACACCTATTTCGAAGAATCTTTCTGGGAACGAATTCCGAAATACGAGCGATCTTGTCGATTCAGTTAAATCGGCACACAAAACCACCACGTTCCGGTTTTTCTTTCCAGCCTTTACAACGCCCGTACCGTACCCATCACGCATCGGCACCAATTTTACTCCCCGTGAAAATACACTTGGTGATAGATATAACTTATTCATGCTCCGAAGTGATTTTACCTTTGAGCGTCCTCAATGAATTTAGATCCTTCATTGCGCGTACTGCTTCTTGACCTTCCGGCGGTTTCCCATGCCAGTGAAAGTCAAACTCCATAAAACCAACACCTTTGCCTGGAATTGTATGACAGATAATTGCTACCGGTTTATCCCAAATTGCACGCGCCGTATGGCAGGCATCAATGATCTGTTGGATATTGTGACCATCTACCTCAAGTACGTGCCAATTGAATGACTCGTATTTTTTTCTGAGGGGCTCGATAGGCATGATGTCCTCCACTGGCCCATCTATTTGGATGCGAGTCTGCCCGCAAGCGCCATGCCAATAGATTGTGAGAGTCCCTGACCTAGCGGGCCGCTAGTATTTTCAATTCCTGGCAATGAACGATTGTGTGGATGACCTTGGAGGCGCGAGTTAATTTTTCGAAGTGTATGGAGCTCTTTTACTGGAAAATAGCCTGCGTGCGCAAGCACTGCATACAGCACCGGAGCGAGATGGCCTGCGGAAAGTACCAGGCGATCTCGGTCGGGCCACTCGGGGCGCCGAGTATCATACCGCAAAACGCAAAAATAGAGTGCAGTAAATACGTCCGCCATATCGAGCGGCCCGGCAGAGTGACCGGAGCCGGCGCTAACGAGCATTTTGATAATATCTTTCCGTATGTGGTTCGCTATCGACTCCAGTTCTGCGATTGAATACGAACGTTTCTTCATAGCGTCAGTATATCACAGGCCAACACTGCGTCGCACTTCGCGAAGTGCTTCAAGTGGGTCCTGCGCCGAAAAAAGGTAGGAGTTCACCGCAAATGAAGTAGCGCCGGCGGCACGCGCTTTTTTCGCCGTATCAGGGGTAACGCCGCCATCCAGCTCGATTGGTAAAAACGGCACCGCAACTCGTATCTGCGCTATACGGTCAAGCATTTCTGTATGAAATTCTCCCCCTTCAAATCCCGGCGTGACGCCCAGTACCAGCACTCTATCAACGACCGTAAAGTACGGCCCGATGCGTTCAAGCGGAGTGGCGGGCGCAATACCGATACCCACTTCCAGCCCTAGTTTTTTCGCTACGGCGATATGGGCGGCAATGTCACCAGACGACTCTATGTGAATGATGATTCGTTTTGCACCAGCTTGGTACCAGTCCTGTATATACATAGTGGGATCCTCGACCATGAGCTGCGCTTCAACAGAAAACTTTGCAAGCTCGGATGGAAATGCTGCTGCCTCTAAAGTAGTGTTACGCGCAAACACACCGTCGACGACATCTATCTGAATCCACGCCGTATGAGCATCGAGTAAACTCAGACGTTCATGTGCCACATCTGCCGATTTTACTAGCAGTGTAGGAAGAACTTCTATTTTCATCGTTCCAGTTTGGCAATTTTACGTTTTCTGCGCTGATATCGATCGACGGGTAAAAACGACGAGTGTAACCAGCGAATAACTATTCGTTTCGCAACCCCGAAGGTAACGTAATCTGCTGGAAGACACAGTACATTCACATCATCCTCTCGTCTACTCCTTGCCGCTACTGACTCTTGCCAGACGGTGCCGGCACGGACCCCGTGAAACTTATTTGCCGCTATGTCCATGCCAATACCAGTCGAACAAACGAGAATTCCGAGATTCGCCCTTTTTCCAATTTTTTTCGCGACCAATTTGGCAACATCTGGGTAATCCGCTATTCTCGAGTCGTGTGTTCCGACATCATGTACGGTATACCCTTGTGTATGTAGAAAAGCGGCTAAACGGTTTTTTAATTTATAACCGCGGTGATCAGCGCCGAGATAGATAATTTGCTTCAGAATCATGGCTATCTACGTGAAATCAACAGGCCGAAAACCTTGCGCGGTAATACTGCATTCTTGCCGCACACGCACCCCGCGCTCTTCAAGATACGTTAGCAAAGGTTCGCTCGCCGTACCGGGATTGAGAAACACCTCTTTTACACCCTTGTCAATGATTTGGGGGGCTATGGTGAGCCCCACGTCGGACCTGACATAGACACTGGCTACATCTACAGTGCCAGGGATTTCATTCAAGGATTTGTAAGCTTTCAAACCTTCGATGAATTGTTCGTGTAAATTGACAGGATACACTTCATACCCGGCGAGCCGAAAAGCGCGTACAGCTTTGTTCCCGAATTTACTACGATCTGCAGACGCGCCAATGATGGCAGCAGTTTTTGTCATTGATAGTGAGGGTTAGTATATATGCAACGGCGTAATCGAATGATTATGGGGTGTACGTGTAACTATTTCTTGCTTTCAGCAAGCGGCAAAAGAACTGTTACCTGTGTTCCAACACGTTCAATACTATCGACGTATATTTCGCCTTTCATAAGACGTATCAATTCTTTGGTAATCCATAAACCTAACCCCGTACCTGTGACAGAGTTCGTTTCGCGATTTTGAATCCGATAAAACTTTTCAAATAGCCGCTCTCGATCTTTTCCAGACATCCCTATACCAGTGTCAATAATTTTTACTTCAGCCATATGCTCCTTTTGGACAAGCGTTACACGCACAGAACCCTTCAGGGTATACTTAATCGCGTTCCCGATGAGATTAACCAGAACCTGCCGTAAACGGTCCGGGTCGCACAAGATTTCAGGAAAGGGTTTCTTTGGTTCTTCGAAGCTTACTGTAAGACCATCAGCTTTGGCTTGAGCTTCGAGTTGAATAATCACATTTCTAACGGCGGCTAACAGGTCATGAGGGGCAATAGACATTTTCAGTCTTCCCTGCTCAATTCGTGACACATTGAGAAGATCTTCAACAAGTTCTGCGAGCTGCTTCGAAGCGGTTTGAATGAGAAGGAGTTTTTCAAGTACCACTCCTTCCACTGGGCCAAATTGGTTCGTTGTCAACATCTGAAGATACCCTTGAATTCCAGTAATTGGCGTCCGAAGTTCATGCGATGCCATAGAAATAAAATCATCCTTCATCTGATCCACTTCCTTGAGTTTACGGAAGAGCATCGCATATTCAAAGAGCCTGGTATTGGTAATGAGCAGCAGCACGATGATGACAATGGTGATGACGAGGACTAGGACTGAGCGGTTAATATTCTGTTCAGTGAGATCGTCAATGATTTTTGAAGATATTTTCATCGAAACTAGCGCAACCTTTTCTCCAGCTGAATCTTTCACAGGACTCGTTACTACCCAAAATCGTTCACTGCCCCGATCAGCTTTCGTACCTTCAAATGCCGTAGAGATACCAGAAGATTGGGTAGTATATGCGATACTTTCATGCGTTTTCCACGCAATTGTATAGTTAAGAAATGATGTCACCGTCCCAACAGCAGACGGGTCAACGCTGACAATAACTCGAAAATCCTCGCCGTTAGGTACGAGTACGTCGAGTCCGTAAATTTCATCACTTGCAGAGGTTATTCGATCAACGTATGACTGTACCTTTTGCAGTTGATCAATATCATCCTGCACTAGTGAGCTGAATAAGCTCGTTGCTAAATACGCTTTTCGCTCGAGTTCCACATCTATAACCTTTTGTGAATTTTGTATCAAGAATACAGAGTTCAGTACCACAGCAATTGGAATCAGTAAAAGCAAAATAACTGCATAGGTAACCTGGAAATACTTCCGCAGAAATAAATTTGTGTCCCCGGAAAAAAGACGCATACCTAGCTGTTTAGCATTAAGCCCGTTTCATTCGGACTAATCTGATGAGTACGTAAATAAAGAATCCTCCAAGTACTAGGAGAATGGCAATAATTATGTATTCTCGAACTAGTTCTGAAGACGTTGATTCAACATTAGTATACCCGCGCAGGTATTCTTCCTCATTAACGGCGCGTGCGCTGCGGACAAAGAAAGAGAAGGATGAGCTTTTTTTATCAATCTTTCCTGTTTCGTCGGTGATGGTCGCATAAACCTCGTGCTTACCGTCAAGAATTTCTTTATCAAGTACATAGCTGAAATTTCCATTCGCGTCAGTCTTTGTTACGACAACTATTGGTGAGCTATAGATAAAGATTGTAATTGTGGAATATGGGGGGCCAATCCCACTAATAACAATGCTGTTCCCTTGGTCTACAATTGTAGAATTGAATACTGTTATAATCTGCAAGTCTTCAGAGGTGATTCCTGATGTGATCGGGTTATCTACTGGCAAACCTTTTACAAAGGTGTTGAACTCTTCGGCACCTTGGGATCCAATGCCATCCTCAAGGGATCCCGATCCGCCAGGGTTTTCTCCAGCTAATACCTCCTCTGCGTCGAGACGTCCGTCACTATCACTGTCAAGAGTATTCGGATTAAGGCCATACTGTTCTTCAACTGTATTAGGAATACCGTCGCCATCGTCATCGGCAGGCATGGGCGAATATTCCACAGGTGTAGTTGCAGTCGACGTGTTTGAAATATGCAATTGAACGGGCTTACTTGCATAGAGATCGCCCGATAGCATTTCCACTCGGGCTATTATTTCATAGGTAGCATTCTCAGTGCCACTAGTGTCCCACTGTGTTTTCCATACGTCACCTTCATTATTACCTACACCAATGAAAATATTACTCCGTGAACCGTTTAAATAAAAAGATGTGAGCTTAATGTTCGATCCACTAACTTTTGCTGAAAGTTCGACAGTGCCCTGAACCGTGGCTCCAGAACTCGGTGAAATGATATTTATAATGGGCGGCGCAGCTTGTTCATCCCCCGAGGTATTGGTAGACGAGTTAGTAGTATTTGTGTTGTTATTCGAATTGGACGCATCGCTGCTAGGCTGACTAACACATTCACGGGATGTTTCCGGTTTCCCCGCATCAGTATTGCATGCGTGAGAATCAACACAATTTCGCGTCTGACTTTTACTGATACAAACCGACCAAGTGCCACACTCCCATTGTACGGCACAGAGTGGTGCATTTGAGACTTCAATCCAGCGGGTGTATACAGATTCTAAAAAGACACCTGGGCGGGTCTTTATGTTTAACCTGACTTCATAATTTCCATCCGGCACCGATGTGGTGTCCCAGGTACTTGACCATACTGAAAGCGATGGCGATGACTGCGCTCTCGTTGCGGCTTGACTGACGGTGACTGGCCCGGATTCGCGAATATGAACTTCCGCAGCTTCGCCAGGGAGGGTGGCCGTAATCGTCACCACGCCAGAAGCTTTTTGTTGGTCGCCTGAAAAAGAAAGCTGGTAAGTATTGTGGATGTAGATTGGTCCGAATACTGGAGGCAGTCCAGCACTATTGGAAAGTTGAAGAGGTGACCCGGCAGTATCCTTTGCAAATACGTTTACAGAATACGAACCATTGGGAATATGCATAGTTTCGCAACGAAGACGCCATATCCCTGTAGTATCGTGCGATATAGTCTCGCAATGGCCATCAGCTATTATATTTCCCTGCTGAAGATATGTAATGCCTACAGCCGCAGTTATTCCATCCGGCACAAAGCGTATATGAAATTCCGATTGCCCTTGCAGGACAGGTGGTTGCACTGATGATGTGTCGGGCGAAATTATATATACGATTGAAACAGTCCCCGAGCCCGGGATCGTTACCTGATCACTTGGAGGGTTCACCTGCGCAGATACATGGAAAGAAACCCCAAATACTACAGATGAAATAGCATACGTACAAACTACAACTCCTGCCAGGGTTGCGAGTGTCTGTTTCAAAGTATATGAAAAATGTATTTTCTTTGCCTCCATAGCTTACAACGATGTTATTATGATACCATTTTTTTGCCTTTTTGTCAAAGAAAAAACCCCTCGCCGTTTGCTGTGACGAGGGGGTGATCGCTCCTCCACCCACTTACGAAGTATCAAGTGCGGAGAAAATCTTATACGCCTCAATCATTCGTTTGACGAGGACGTACACAGTCAGTGCGCAGACAGTGAACAAGCTTACCCAGAAGAATACCGTCAGCTCATCATACTGCACATACCGCGTGCACAGGCAGACTACAATGACAGCGACGTGAAATCCTGCTCGAGTAAGCGGCCTCTGTTGCTTCTTAAACGTGTGACCATGCTTTTCAAGGGTTGCGCGCAGGTAGCTCGAAATAATATGAGATCCCAGCGCAATCACGAGCCCGAAGACCAGCACTCGTTCTTCGAAGCCGTCAGCAGGATACATGCGGATCGTCCTCATGATGAGGCCAGTAAAAATAAAAAGATCCGCAATCCTGTCAATGAGTCCGTCGAGGATATAGCCCATCTGTTTGAGGTACATCTTCCTCGATCCTGAGGCGTCGAGCAGTCGGGCAAGCTCTCCGTCGACGACATCGCAGATGCCATTTGCTGCAAGAAGTAGGACAGCTGCCCACCATGATCCCATCCAGAGTGCATACCCGACACCCAGGGCAAATACAGCGCTGAACCCTGTTACCCAGTTCGGATCGATCCGAAGACGCTCGAGAACTGTGACGACTGGATGCAAAATCCATGCCGCACCGCGATGGAGAACTGTAGATCGCAATACAACCTTCGTAGATTGTGTCATGACTACTACCCCCTAGTAAAGTGTGCTGTTTCAGTTATTTATAACACCCTACACCATACCCAAAAAACGCACAAGCGAGGTTGCCCGCCATTGTATCAGCTAAGTAAGCGATTCTATTAACTTACCGATAAAGAAAGCTACCGATGACGCTATAACGCCGACGAGGAGCATCTCTGCGCCAGACCGTAACCACGACTTCTGGTTTAATCTTGACCGGAATGCACCTGCCACAAAGAGGGTTGCCCCAGATAAAACAATTGAGAGAGTAAATTTGCCGTCCTTGACTAGCGGAAAAATAAACGGTATGAGTGGAGCCAGCCCGGCAATAAGGAACGAAATGAACGTCGCCAGGGCATGTCGTGCCGGTGAACCGTCCCCCTCATCAACGATCCCCAAATGCTCTCGCATCATGAGCCTCAACCATCCTTGCTGATTCGAGCTCACTACTTCAACTGCCCTCTCGAGATCCGCGCCGCTAAAGCCGTATTTGGAGAGAATTTCGTTTGTCTCATCAATTTCCCGTTCACGGTGGTGCCTCAGCTCCCACGCTTCGCGTTCCTTCTGCGCATTTTGGTAGCCCTGCTCCGACTTTTTACCGAGATAGTTTCCCAGCGCCATCGAAACACCGTCAGCCATCAGGTTTGCAAACCCTAGAATTAGAACTATCGTTGGCGAAAGGCCACCCCCGATCGATCCAGCAACTATGGCAAACGTAGTAACAATGCCGTCACTTGCGCCAAAAACAGCGTCACCAATATACCTACCTCCGGTACGTTGATGAAAAGATTCTTCCAGTTCCTGCATGGAAAATCTCCCCTTGCGACGAAGGTCCTGTTCTGTTTTCGCGTACTCACGCGATAGCACTTTTTCTTGCTCGAAATCCATTTTGTTAAGATGAAAGAAACTTATAAATACGGCTGTAGTGTCGTGTAAGAAATTCAGTGGACATGAGTGAATGTTCCTTGCCGCGCAACAGAACATAGGTGCAACCAATCTTTTTTGCGAAATGTTTGCCCGGCAGATACGGCACGATCGGGTCATTTTTTTCATGCATGATCATGACCTTTTTTCCAGCTACCTTTGACGCATGCGCTACGGGATTATAAAACACTCCATTATACAGTTTTTTCACGTCGTGTTTCGAACAGCGATACCCTTCCCCGAAACTTTCTTTCGTAAGGCGGTAGAGCCAGTTAGCGGGCTCAGACTTCTTTTGTGCATTCCAGTCTACCACAGGGGCGAGGGCAAGGACTTTTGTTACAGACGGGTGGGTTGATGCTAATAGAGCTGCCGGACCGCCGAAGCTCGTGCCAATAAGGTACACCGAGCGGGGTTTTATTCTATACCTCCTACCGCTTATGGTATCCTTAAAACCCTTTTTTATGCCCTTAATAACGTCGAGAATGTCTAGGTGTGGTGATTTCCTTAAAAATTCACCCTTGCTTTCCCATGTGCCACGGTAGCGTGGGTGAAACGCCCAATATCCCTTTTTTGAAAGGAACTCAAGCTCATCTCGCTTGTTTGGTACTGTGGGCATACCTTGGCAAAGAATGATCACCTTATGTGACCTTCTTACTGGCGGTAAAAATTCTGCAACAATATCTTTTGCGAACCGCGTACGAAGTGGCCTCATAGATGTAGTATAATAAAAAAAGTGGTCACTGAGAACGTTTTGTGACAATAAACTTCGGTAGAGTCACTGCGATGATTACAGCAAACATGGCAACGGCAAGATATATCAGCCTTACTCCTTCACTTACCTCGAGCAACTTCTGACCGTATGTCGTGAGTATCAAGCCAGTGGATAAAAAGCCAATAGAAATGATCTTCAGAAACCTACGAAACGAAATTGTTGAAAGTCCGATAGCGAAGCTTGCAACGTCGACTGGAAAAGCCGGAAGGAGGTACACCAGCCACATCATCAGTTCGTTTCTTCCGAGAAAAGCGTCATAGAGGGAGAGTTGCTCCTTTTTTACTAAACGTCCGACTATGGGGCGGCCAAATTTACGTGATATCCAAAAGGCGAGAGTTGATCCGATCATATTTCCAACCCACGCATAGAGTATACCCGGCCAAACGCCATAGAGAATCCCTAAGGCGATAACTACTACCCCGCCAGGTATCGGTGCAATAACCGTTTCGGCGATAATGATGGCCATAACGACAAACGGACCACCGCCCCCGAACTGTGATGTCCAGGTCTCAACTTCATCCCTCCCAGGAAAGTATTTACCAAAAAAGGCAAAGGCGACCATCATAAGAAGAAAGAACCCTATGATGGCAACATCCGTACGCCAAAGTGCACGGTTACGTTTAAATGCGTTAGCAAAATTATGTAAAACACCCATGTGTCTATTGTAGCATGAGTCACCGTTCTTGAGATTAAGCAAAAGCACAAGGGGGCGCCACCTATCGGTGACACCCCCACGTACGCGTGCAAGGTTGTAGTAAGATTACTTCTTCAGCTACTACTTTGCCAGCTCAGCATCAATAACCGAGGCAAACTGTTCGTACGGTACCGCTCCTGAGACGAGCGTCCCATTGACGAAGGTCGCGGGTGTTCCCTGTACGCCGTATTGGGTTCCTTGAGTTGTGTCGTCCTGTACTTTTGACTGGTATTTGCCTGAGTCGAGACAACCATCAAACTGGCTCTGGTTCAACCCGAGGCCCCCGGCAGCACTCTTAAAGTTTTCTATGCTTAACGTGCCGGCCGCATTCATCTCAAAAAGCTTATCATGCATCTCCCAAAACTTACCTTGCTCTGCCGCGCATTCAGAGGCCTCTGCAGCCTTCTGCGCCAAGGGATGAAGTGATGTCAAGGGAAAGTGCCGATAGATAAGCCGTACATCATCTCCATATGTGTCGAGAATCCGCTGCGTAGTTGGATTAACCTGTTCACAGAATGGGCACTGAAAATCTGAATATTCCACTAATGTGACTTTCGCGTTTTCACCGCCGCGAATATAATCATCGTCGCGAATAGGAATGTCGACCACTGTTGGAGCAGCTGTGGGCGCAGCGGCAGTCGGGGCAGTATTTGTTGGGGCAACAGTGTTTGTAGTCGTCCCTGCAACTTTCCCGGTGTTTGAATTCTTAGAACCTACGCTGCCTCCCGTCCGAAGCATGGAGAAAGTCAGCATAAAACCTATGAAACTGATTGCGGCTATCCCTGAAACAAGTCCGAAGTAGAAGGTCATTTTCGATGAACCCTGGAATAAACCTTGTTCCGATTCTTGTGGCTGCGTACGTTCATGGTCCATATTGGCATGCCTGAGGTTAATGGGTAAGATTAGGTAAATACTAAATATCTACTACACATTGTAGTAGAACTGTAGGATCAGTCAAGAAAGTTATACACACCCTAAAATTATTTCCATCTCTTAAGAAGAAGGGAGTTTGCGACCACGGATACACTTGAGAGAGCCATAGCCGCACCGGCAATCTCAGGACGGAGTTGCCATCCAAAAATAGGGTAGAAAATTCCGGCAGCAATGGGAATCCCGGCAATATTGTAGATGAGCGCCCAAAAAAGGTTCTGAACTATCTTTCGGAAGGTTCTTCGTGAAAGTGTGATGGCATGGACAACGTCGCGAAGATCGTTCTTGACCAGCACGATTTGCCCGGTCTCGAGGGCCACATCTGTCCCCGACCCAATGGCGATCCCAAGATCTGCTGTCGCAAGCGCCGGAGCGTCGTTGATGCCATCGCCGACGAAAGCAACTCTTTTTCCCCGTCCCTGCAGCTTCTTCACTTCATTTGCTTTGTCTTCCGGGAGGACTTCCGCGAGAATATAGCTGATGCCGATTTGTCCGGCTACCGCATTGGCGGTGCGCTGGTTATCTCCTGTAATCATGGCAGTATGAATACCGAGCTTTTCAAGACTGCTGATCGCATCCGAAGCGTTGTCTTTCACCGTGTCGGCCACAGCAATCAATCCTGCCGCAGCATTTCCGATCCCGATGATCATGACGGTCTTGCCTTCATGCTCGAGACGTTCGAGGTCAGCATCAAGCTGCATAATATCGATATGCTCTCGATCGAAGAGTCGCCGGTTTCCTAGCATCACCCTCTGGCCGTCAATGTTGCCGACTACCCCATGGCCCGGTACTGCAGTAAAGTACTCGACCTCAGATAGGGTAAGCGCATCCTGTGCGGCGCGTGTAACGATCGCTTCTGCCAAAGGATGTTCTGATCGCTTCTCGACTGATGCAGCATACATCAATAGTGTGTGTTCATCTACCCCAGATGCCGTCACAATATTAGTCACGACTGGCTTGCCATTCGTCAATGTACCGGTCTTGTCGAACATAACAATATCGATCCTCCGCGCAGCTTCAAGCGCCTCGCCTCCTTTAATTAAAATACCCTTGGAGGCGCCTATGCCCGTGCCGGTGATGATTGCAGTGGGTGTAGCAAGGCCAAGGGCACAGGGGCAGGCGATAACCAAAACTGCGACAAATGCGAGCAAGCTTGGGACAAAAGGTTGGAGCGCAATAAAGTACCACGCAATAAACGTGATAAGTGCAATAGCAATGACGGCGGGAACAAAGTACGCCGAAACTCTGTCAGCAAACCGTTGAATGGGCGCTTTAGACGCTTGAGCATCTTCGACAAGTTTAATGATGCCTGCAAGTAACGTGTCTTTACCAACTTTTGTGGCCTTAAAAATGAATGTTCCGTGTTTGTTGATCGTCCCGCCTATGACAACAGATTCAACGATCTTTTCGGTGGGGATGCTCTCACCTGTTACCATTGATTCATCAACTGATGAGGCTCCTTCTTCGACGACGCCGTCAACGGGGATTTTTGTACCAGGCTTGACGCGAATTCGGTCACCGACGACAACATCGTTCAGGGAAATCTCAATCTCGCTGTTCCCACGAACCACGATAGCTGTCTTCGGGGCCAAGCCCATCAGCTTTTTGATCGCTTCTCCTGTTTTGCCCTTTGCCCGCGCTTCGAGCCATTTACCCAACAGAACAAACGCGATGAGAATACTGCCGATCTCAAAGTATACTTCTCCCGCCACAAGGCCGAGGACTACGATGATCGAATACACATACGCAGTTGATGTACCAATCGCAATGAGAGAATCCATGTTAGCCGTTCGGGCTTTCAGAGCGCCCCAGAAACCCCGATAAAATTGCCATCCCGCCCAAAACTGTATTGGCGTAGCAAAGAGAAACTGCAGCCATTCGCGATACGGAACGCTTTCAATAACTGGAAAAACTCGCATGCCCATGCTCAATACAAGGACAGGAAGTGAGAGCGCCACGCTTATGGCGAATTTACTTTTCAACTTTCGTATTTCATTCCTCCGGCTTTCTTCCTCACTTTGGCGAGATTCGTCGTTTTCCTTCAGCTCTTTCGCCCCATAGCCTACGGCTTCGACTCCTTTTACAAGGGCGCTGATGTTGGTAATGGAAGAATCATACACCACATGCGCTCGTTCCGTACCGTAATTCACTGAGGTTTGCTGGACACCACTGACACGTTTCAACCCACGTTCAATTAGCTGAGCGCAGCTTGCGCAATGCATTCCAGATACTGACAATAGTACGTTCTGATCGGCCATAAAGAATATGCAGTAAGCTAATCGTTATTCGACCACAATCTTCCCCTGATACATCCCCATATCGCATGTAAAAGGGATTTCCCCTGTTTCGGTAGGAGTAAACTCAACATCAGTCATGCCAAATGCCTTGAGATCCTTCCGAATCTTCATCCCCTCAAAGGTAACATACCGCGAACAATCCGCATGTTCTTGGCGGTTAAAGTGAAGGCGTACGGGAATCCCCGCTTTTACCGTAATGATGTTTGGATCGTATGCCCCTTTTACTAAGATGGTGATTTCTTGTACACCGCTATTCATTTCCGCTTTTTCCTGCTTCCTTTGGAACCGGAGCCAAAGAAAAAAAATTCCGAAAATACCCGCTGTAAGGACGATGCCGATAACTTGACGTGAATCCATGGCCGTCTTATGAAACTATAATCAACCTTCGCATGTTCAGGTGTTAAATGACATTAATCGTACCCCGAAACATCCCCATAGAGCATTGAAAAACAATGGAACCCTTCTCCTGTGCAACGAATTCAACCGTATCTTCTCCTGTTGTTTGTAGATTCTTAGTTATTCCAAGCTTTGGAATTGTGAACGACCGCGCGCATCCGTAGGTATTGTTTGTCACTAATTTCATTCGTACCCTCTGTCCTTGCTTAACAGTCACTTGGGAGGGAGAATATCCATTTGAAGCAACGTTGATGGTTACAGAGTCGGAAACGACGTCAACATCTTGATCTGTATCCCCCTGGTCTACGGTGGCATCTGCATTCAGGCCGCTCCCTAACCTCCACGCTATTCCGCCGCCGATGACGATGACCAGGCCGACAATAATCATTATATTAGTAAAAGACTTACTATCATCCGACTGTTTGCTATTTTGTCGTTTCATACTATAAGTACAAAATTAATTATTACTTACTAAACCAGGATTCCGGCTGAAAATCATTGAGCGCACGGTTGATATACACATTTGTCAAATACAGTTGATTCGTTATCATGAGAACTCCAATCAGCATCAAGAGTGCTGCGCTGACCATCGTGACCATTCTATGGTGCTTTTTAATAAACTGAGTGGCTTCGATTATTCTGCTGTAAAAAAGGGTAAACGTGAGAAGGGCAACTGCAAGACCAAGCGAGTAGAGGCTGAAATACGCGATACCGCTGCCAATATTCCCTGTCTGACTTACCAGCGCTACGACACCGAGGAGAAAGGGACCGATGCATGGAGTCCAGACAAAAGCGAACGTGGCACCAAAAAACAGGTTTCCGATAAACGTGCGCTGGTGTGGCTTCCAGTGAATCCGAGCTTCGCCGTTCATCCAGCGGAGAAATGATAGCGGATAAACAAAATTGAGTCCAAGGAGAAATACTACAGCCCCAGCAACTACTGCTATGATCTCCCGTGCGCTACCAATCGCCTCCGCAGCAACACCGATAAGCGCACCCAATGGAATAAAGATAAGAAAAAATCCGAGAACGAAACCAGTGGCATTTGAAAGAATTTGGCGGCGGAAAGTATGACTGTCATCGGTAGTTCGCAATTCCTCGGTACTCAACCCAGTAATGGTGGTGAGATACGCGGGGAGCAAAACGACGACGCAGGGAGAAATGATTGAAAGAACACCGTAGAAAAACGAAAAGAAAAATGGTATAGTGCTAATATCCATGCGCTAGGAAACTAGTTCACGTGCCTCATATCCTGTCTTTCTGATTTGGTCAAAAATCTTCTCTCTCGTAATCTTTCCGGGGTCGAAGACAATCTCGCCAGTGTTGTGCTGTTCGTTGATTTTCACCACTACGCCAATATCCTCGAGGTCCATGGTTATGAGCCGGCTACAAGATGCACAATGCATACCTGAAATAGTAATGTTCATTGTCTCCATATCATCTATTGCAAAAACACCGATCTCGGTCCCCAAACCATAAGGAGTATCCCGGCAAGCACGACAGCAAAATTCAGTAAAGTATACGGCCAGAATCCATACGGGCGTACTTCCTGGCGCCCGTGTTTATGTTCCTTATATACCAGATAACTCATCCCAGCCAAAATCATCAGCGTCGCGACAAAAAAGATAGGCAGAAATATGGTGAGACGATCGGAGAACATCATCACCGCTGTCATTGCCCCCATAGTACCCCCCATCAAACCAGCCATCATACCTTCCATGATACCCATAATTCCACAGCAGGCACCTACCCATCCGCCTACGCCCATACCTATGATCATGCCAAAAACCGATCCAACAAACATGCCATTAGTAGTTCCAATGACAATACCAAGGAGTAATCCGGAAATCATTCCGATAGTCATACCGATCATCATACCTGTCATACAAGACACGGCTCCGCGAAAAGCGCGCAAGTGCCTGATTGCCCCGCCGGTAGCCACCACGGCAATTATGAGATAACCGATATACTGACCGTAGTTTCCCCAGAATGATTCAACATTCCAGAAGAAAACGAAGTAAGTAAAATATGCGAGAGCTGCGACAACCACAAGTGTCCCCAGAGTGGATTTAATCACATTCTTTTCAAATGTGTACGCGGCTGGATCTTTGAAAAAAGATTGTTTGACGCGTCGCACTCGCTCGGACAATGATTCCCCACTGTCCCGGTCTTGCACAGACGTCTCAGACGCACTATAACCGACATTGGCGATAGCTTCACGTACCTTTGAGAAGGGTACAATTGCCGGGTCATAACGAAGCTCAACGCGCTCACTTGTATACCGAATATCCTCCACCTCAACACCTATCCGCCCGAGAGCTTTTGTAATAGTTTTCTCACATGCATCGCAATGCATCCCCTGTATCCAAATGTCTTTGACGATTGTTTCGGTCATAGTTATTAAGTTTATTGAGCTTTTGACTGCACTTCCTCGCAGGTCGTCGCATGCCCCGAGGGGTCTGTTATGCATGTCTTATTTTCGGGCATATTTAAAAGAAGCTGCGGAATAATCCCTGGACATACGGTCGACTGGGACATAAGATGCGCCGCCGTACCATCGACCGGCATTTGTGGGGCAGCAGAGATGGAGTGGGAAAAAACTATTGAACCCATAAAAAACAACAGAGCTACAAGTGGGATAATGACAGCGACCCGCGTATGTGGGTAAAACTGTCTATTAATAATTCGCTCAATACGGTCATTAATAGCGGAAAAAGCGGGGATGGTGGCTGGAATCATTGTTTCACGGACTTTCAACGCCTTTACGAGCGCCCTACCCAGAAAATGATCCGTGCCCTGTTGTCGAATAGCTGCTTCATCAGCAGAAATTTCCAATAACGTTTTAATATATTCAGCGAACTTCGCGATCCCAGGGATAAACCAGAATACCTTTGTAAAAAAATGTACAATGAGAAGTCGGCTAGTGTCCCGCTTTATGCAATGGTGTTCTTCATGCAGAAGAACTCCGAGAAGTTCGCCATCGTTGAGCATTTCTATCATACCCCTACTGATATAGATAGTCGGGTGCGAAAAACCGGCACTTACAACGTAAGAACGGGAATCATCAATTTCAAGGACTGGAAATCCTACCCGTTCAGTAATTTTCTGAAGTCTCATGCTCATGTTCTTACTAGTTTTAGAGCGGAGTGAACGAATATAATTTGCAGTCCGGATAAACGTCACAGCTAGTAAAATAACCGCCACGAAGAAAAACACACTTACTGCACCCAACAGGGCAATATTGATTGAGCTCAATACGACGTCTTTGCCCGTCAATCCCGCTATAAGCTGGCTGCAGGCATGAACGAATTCAGCAAGTACAACACCAACAAACCCTGAAATATGAGGGATAAGGTTAAGTGCGAGCACGAGAGCGCCTAAGACAAGCCCAAGGCCGCTTAATGCAAAAAGAGAGAACTGCCGACCGCTTGTTTGATCAGATACGTTCATTGCTTTTCTCCCTAATTTTCTTTTCGAGAAGCTCGAGTTTTTTCGGGTCTACCTTATCAAGCGTCTTGACAAACTCAGCGATGGCCACATCACCACACTCGGATATAAGCTTCTTGATGATATCGCCGGAAGCACGAGAAAAAAAAGATTCGCGTTTTTGCGCCGCTGAGTACTCAAAAGCGCCAGTGTGATCCTTTCGATTCAAGAGTCGCTTCTCCGCGAGGCGGTACATAACCGTCATAACGGTGGTATATGCTATGTGTCGCTTCTTCCGAAGAATTTTCACAACATCGCGCACCGTAACGGTACCCCGCTCCCAGATAATTTCCATAATTTGTTTTTCAAGCTCTCCGAGTAGGTAGAATGAGTGTTTTGTCATAACTAGGGTGGATAATCTCTACTACGAAATGTAGTATCTCTGAATAAAGGTGTCAAGAGGTGCTTATCGATTTGGCTCAAGGGCGTCCTGCCTGTCGGCAGACAGGGATCAGGTCCCTACCGGTTCATGCTGAATACGTCGATATGCTGTGACGTTCGTGATCAAGATGCCAAGATAAAAAAGCAACCCATATACGCAAGCGGGTAAACCGGTAAAGGTAAGTTTGAGAATCCAAACCTCGTACACAATTAGAGTTGATGAAAAAAGTGTTCCAACGACACCGAGAATAATTAGCGCTTTGATCATGCTCTTCTTCGGTTTTCCCGCTAATGCTGCGGCTGACAGGAGAAATACCGTGAAGAACATTGCAAAACCGTATACACAGGTGGGTAAACCGAAAATAAGTACCTTAGCTGGACCGCCGCACGAAACTAACCAATTCAAAGGACCTTGGTGACAACTAGGACCGATAAGATTCCAATAAGTTAAATACCCCGAGAGTAAACTCCCGGCAAATGCAAAAGTGAGGCTGACGATAGCTAGTTTACGATTACTTGTCATCATAGACTCATGTGGTTAACAAGAACTTACTACTAAATATACCGGACAGCCCGTTTTTCAAATGCAGTTTTACAGCCAGAGGCGCAAAAGTAATATTCGCTCCGCTTATACCAAGAAGATAGAACAGCAGTCTCAGGAGAGAGTTTCATGCCGCATACAGGATCAATAACGCGCGGTATAGCAGCTTTTTGGCTTATTCGGCTCCATGGTTGAGACTTTTTCTGGTCAACGAGAATTCCGTGGATGGCATCAAAGGCTTTTGCCACATTATGATGTGCCAGGCAGTACGTCATTTCACGTCCCTCTCGCTTAGGAAGAACCAGGCGTTCTTGCCGCAACACCTGCAAATGCTGGCTGACGTTTGATTGCGCCATTCCGGTCATTCGCTGTATATCGGTTACCGTCAACGAATGGCTGCGCAAAAGCTGTATAATTTCCAGGCGTTTGGGGTTGGCAAGCGCTTGAAAAATGCCGCTGTCTTGTTTAAATGCGTCGTTATACATATTCAATAAGCTGAATATATCAAATCAGTTTATTCTGTCAACACGCGGTTATCCACAGCTACATCAACAACAAAAACCGTATACATACGTACGGACGTCAATAAGTTTATTTAATGTACCTCTTCCTCCAGAACTCGGATTCGGTTCTGGGCGCCACGCACGCTCGCGGCTTCGAATCCAAGCTGCGTTACCAAAAAACCTTATCATCTTGCACAATGTTTGCTTGATTAACCTCGTCTATTCCCTTTCTCCGGGACTTGGATTCGAACCAAGATACCAGGCTTCAAAGGCCTGTGTCCTACCATTAGACGATCCCGGAATACACTAAAACAACTGGCCTATGCACGCACAGTATACGGATTCAGCTATACAGTGTAAAGACTATACTTTGAGATACTTCCCTACTGCGACTGCCGAACTGATCACGCTTAACCCCATAGCTATGACAAGCTGTAGAAGCATGATTGAAAGCAAGTGCGACGTGAAATACTGCAAGAGATTGAAATCATAGCCCTCAAAGAGTGTAGCAATGTAAGGAGAGACTACATGCACAAAAGGATACAGAAGTGCCATGGAAAACAGTACTGCTATGAACGCGTAGAGAATACTTTCTAATACAAACGGGAATCGGATGAACCAGTTCGATGCGCCAACAAGTTTCATAATACCTATCTCCTCACGATGCGTGTAAATCGTAATACGAATAGTGTTGAATATAATAAGTATACTGATTAAAACAAATACACCCGTTACGAGCATTCCGATACGCTGCACCCTCGAAGCGATATCTGAAAGCCGGTCGGTGATCACCTGATTATCATCGAAATTACTGTTTTCAATTAACTCCGCATAATCAGGGTCTTCGAGCATTTCGAGAATCAACGGGTAGTCTTCGATATTTTTCGCCTTTATCACGAGTGTCGCACCGAGCGGGTTCTCCTCAAGTTCATCAAGTGACTGGATAATCTCCGGATCATTTACGTGCCGCTCGCGAAAACGACGTTCAGCCTCTTCTTTTGAAACAAGGGTTACATTGTCGACGCTTCGTAATGACTCGAAACGATATTGAATATTCTGGATCTCTTGCTGGTCGACATCAGGGTTAAAGTACACTGATACGTCAATCTTATTTTCAATAGATGATACCACTTCGCGTGCAACGACATTTACTCCGCCAACCATGCTCACAGAGAATAAGGTGAGTACGAGAATGATCACCGTTACCACGGAAAGCCAAATGTTTCGCCAGAAACCCTGAAGGGCAAAATGGAAAGCTCGAATGAGTGAAGTTACAATCATATGGTTTTACAAAAGGTATCTTCCGGTTTTCTGGTCGGAGATTACCATGCCCTGGTCTATCGTCACGACTCGCTTATGGAGCATATTCACAATTTCCCGGTTATGAGTTACGAGCACAATTGTTGTTCCAAACTCGTTTATCTTCCGAAGAAGTTCGATAATATCATGGGCGTTGATTGCATCCAGATTACCTGTCGGTTCATCAGCGACGAGGATCTTTGGGCGATGAACGAGTGCTCTGGCGATGACCGCTCGTTGCTGCTCGCCGCCGGATACCTCACGCGGAAAACGGTCCATTTTTCCTTCGAGTCCGACTATCTTTAGCACCTGTGGAACTATGGTTGCTATGCGTTTTCGTTGCATACCAGCTACCTCCAGCGCAAACGCGACATTCTCAAAAAGCGTCTTGCGGGGCAGAAGTTTAAAATCCTGGAAAACTACGCCTATTTGGCGTCGTAAGATTGGAATTTCTCCCGCCTTAATATTGGTGATATCCCAATCTCCAATAACAACTTTTCCTCGTGTAGGTCGCTGCTCTGCGATAATTAACTTCGCCAAGGTTGTCTTTCCGGTTCCCGATTGGCCAACAATTGATACAAATTCCCCGGGCTGTATCACCAGATCCACATCCTTCAACGCCGTAACATTAGGCGGATAGATTTTCGACACTCCACGAAAGGAGATCATCGATGACGATTTTTCTTTTCTTACTTCGTTACTCATAACGTAATGCATTGATTGGCTGCATGCGGGCAGCCCTGACAGCCGGTGCAACTCCAAAGAATGTTCCAACTGCTACCGAAAATCCAACGGCGAGGGTGATAGACTGGAGATCTATCACAGGGGCAATACCGACCTGAGCATTCAAGATGAAGCTGGCCACCCACGCAAGTGTAAGTCCGACTGCACCTCCGAAAAAACTGATAATAATGCTTTCAATAAGGAACTGTGCCAAAATGTTTCCACTCGATGCGCCGACAGCCTTTCGTAACCCTATCTCACGAGTACGCTCTGTCACAGAGACAAGCATAATATTCATTATACCAATTCCACCTACTATGAGCGAGATGGCTGCAATCCCGGCGAGCATATTTGTTAAAATGCCCAATATCGAGTCAATGAGTTTTAAAAAGTCATCCTGTGTGAGTACTGAAAAATCCTTTACGCCATCGTGGTTTTTTAACAGCATTTCCTCGATTGCCTGTTTCTCACTTGTCACAAAGTTTGAATCGCCGATGGTTATGATAATTCGATGAATCTCATTCGAGTCGGATATCTCTTGGGCCGTGGTGAGAGGGATAAGTACGGCCTGCGAGTATTCGGGTCCACTGATGATAGAACCGGTTTCTCGTGCCTCGCGCCATCCAATTACTTCGAAAGTTTCTTTTCCAATTAAAATACTCTGCCCGATTGGATCCTCTTCACCGTAGAGCGATTTTTTGACAGCGCCAAAGATGACAGCAACGCGAGCAGCTGTGTCATAATCTTTCTGTGAAAGCGATCTCCCCTCTTTTCGATCCGTCTCGACGCCCACCAAAAAGCTTTCCTCAATGTTTGGTGTCGTCCCCATTGTTAATGCCCCTGGAGCGAAATTTTGTCCTCGTCGAACGGGTTGGGACAATATCATAATTGGGGTTACCTCATCTAAACGTTCTCGGGACTCAATATCAGCTAGATCTTCCTCCGTGATTGTAGACGAGCCAACAATGCCAGTTGGGAGCGTGCCAGAATCGATCTGACCGGGGAGTACGAATAAAAGATTTGAACCGATTGATTCTATTTGGTCTTTCACTTCCTCTTTGACTCCAGCCCCGAGCCCGATAAGAACAACAATTGAGAACACCCCAATGATGATTCCGAGCATTGTGAGAAGCGAACGAATCTTCTTTGACCATATCGAGCGAAATGCTATTCGGATGGTTTCAATGATCATTGTCATACGACTTTTCCGTCTTCAAGGTACACAGTTCTTTGAGCCCGTTTCGCAACTGCCGCGTCGTGAGTGACGACGATGACTGTCGCTCCAGATTGGTTTAGTCTTTGGAGAACGTCCATGATCTCTTGCCCGCTCCGAGAATCAAGATTACCTGTGGGCTCGTCGGCAAGTACGAGTGTTGGCTTGTGAACAATTGCACGAGCAATGGCAACTCGCTGTTGTTGTCCTCCTGAAAGTTGTGCAGAAGTATAGCGCACCCTATCACCCAAACCTACTTGGTGAAGGACGTCCACTGCACGCTTCGTACGCTCATTTTTACCGATACCTTGATATATCAGAGGTAGCTCAACATTGGCAATGCTCGAAGTGCGGGGCAAAAGATTGAACGTCTGAAAAATGAAACCGATCTTTGTACGACGTATGCTGACAAGTTGCTTGCTTGTCTTTGTAGAGATGTCATCACCATCGAAGTAATAATGTCCTGACGAAGGCACATCGAGACAACCAATGATGTGCATAAGGGTCGACTTACCCGACCCAGATACGCCCATGATCGCCACAAACTCGCCCGCATCAATTGTCAGGCTAATATCATCGAGAGCAACCGTTTCATACGGTTGACCCTCGTCATACACTTTTCTCACATGTTCAGCATGAATCAAGCTCATCAGGTGATACCTTATAGAATCTTATACGCATGGTCGATAAGCGCGTTCATTTCACGATACCGCGTCGCGTCGTCCTGGGACCCGAGAATCACCGCAAGCACCTCGCGGCCTGTTGGCCTGTCATACACTCTTGCAACCAGCGTATAGAGCGCTTCATCGGTGTAGCCGGTTTTCGTTCCTGTTACATACCATGACGTATCTATCATCTTATTACGATTCGTAATTGTGTGCGGAATTTTCGTGTTCAGCGTGGTAAATGTGTACGCTGGTATTGTGGTCGCAGTCAGTAAATCAAAACTTTTTAATGCCTGACGTGCCATCATTGCATACTCGCGAGCTGTACTCACATCATGTTCGGATAACCCAGTAACATCATCAAATGAAGTAAACGTTGTACCCCATGATTTTGCACGAGCGTTCATTCGTGATACAAAATCATTCCTGGAGAGTCCGGTCGACCTGACAAGCGTGTTCGTGGCATTATTTGCCGAGCCGGTAAGTGAAGTATAAAAAGCGTCCTTAACCGTCATAGTCTCGCCCGCGGATACCTGTAATCGTGACCCGATGGCATTATCTTCCGATTGATACGTCACTATGCGATCCCATGGTAAGCTAAATTGCAAAAATACTGAAGCAGTAACCAACTTCGTTAGGCTCGCGATGGGGAGTACTACATCAGGGTTTTTTTCATACAGCATGCGGCCTGTTTTTGCGTCGATTAGCATTGCTGCTTTAGAGGAAATTACCGGAGGAATTACCTGCGGCTGCTGTGTCGAGACTCCAAGGACAACTGGTCGGTAAGGCGTTACACGAACCGGAATTGTCCCACGGGACAAGGGTGCGAGTGCCATAAATGCACTACGCGAAATATCCACTATTCGTTCAGGATATCGTTGCCCATCTGGACCATAATCACGAACCGTAACGACAACCGATGCTCCTGTTTCAAGATTTTCAATTCGTAATTGAGTGCCAAACGAATACTCACGACTTGCCGCGACCATTTCACCTCGGTAGTTCGGATGCTCATAGTAGCTGGAACGTCCCTCTTGCATGACATTCTCCTCGAAAACAGCTACTGGTGAAAAAGGTAAATGGGTAATTGCCCGTACATACTTATTTGTGAAATCTGTCGTTGACGGGAGCGGCACCCATGCCTTTAAAATATCATTGTAATATTTAATAACCTTTCTCTTGGTATTGTCTCCTGTATATCTGATTGCGAGTGTATATGGTTTGGCTAAAATGAGCGGATCTTTGGGATTATCGATTCGCAAGAAATTGAATTGGTAAAAATTGCTGACGACATTTTCCCCACTTGGCACGGGTCGTACAGTTGAGCTAAATTCACGTATACGTAATGTAGCTGGTACCTGAAGCACTCCCGGCCATACTCCAACAAGAAAATTATCATCAGAAGTCCTCGCGGTGTATCCACGCACAATAGCTTCGGAGGAAAAACGAAGAAACACCTCATCGGTAATCGTTGCAGCGTGACTTACTGGATAATACAAACCGCAGCTACCAAAAATTGTAAGCAGTACGGAAAGACCTATTAAATATTTTCTGAATCGCGAAGCCATGTTCCTTGACGTAGAGTGTGAAATTGGTATATTTTGATAACCATTATGTGCGGGTATCGTATAGCGGTAGTACGCGACCTTCCCAAGGTTGAAGTACGGGTCCGACTCCCGTTACCCGCTGTGCCGGCGTAGCTCAGCTGGTAGAGCAATGCTTTCGTAAAGCAGAGGTCGGAGGTTCGAATCCTCTCGCCGGCTCCAAGGAGCCTGGAAAATCATCTAATACCTACAAGTGCAGCGGGAGACGGTCTAGACGCAGATTCGAAGGGCGCGACTGGTGGAGCGCCCCGGACACGAATTCTCTCGCCGGCTCCAGGCAAACGGAATAACCACCTAATTTTTCAAGTGCAACGGTGCAGTCTTAATGCTGATTCGAACGAATCCCTGCCTGTCGGTACGTATAGAAAGGGCCATTTTTGTACCCCACATTTTTTTGTAGAGTAAGGACCAAACAACGACTCGAAGCTATTAAGTACTCCGCTTCTGTACAGTAGTCATCGCCAACATGCTTATCATGATGGGGCAACTTGCGACGCTGAATCTGTTTCACACGTCTCTCCATCGGCCAACGCGCGCGAACAAGAAGCCTCCCAGAAAAGTCCTGTCAAGTATATATGCACTTTTTCGGAGCCAGCAAATTCATTAATCGTATCGCTGAGTTGGGGGCCAAGGATAAGGATGTGTCGGGCCCGTACTGTCTCCCCTGCACTGCCATCTTCTGCAGCTGGTAACCGTTCTTCGACCTTAATGACGTGGTAACCGAATTCTGTTGTCACAATGTCCGAAACTTCACCTGGATCAAGTGTAAAGGCCGCTTCCTCAAATGGCCGTACCATCTGACCCCGTTCAAAATACCCGAGATCGCCGCCGACTTCAGCTGTCGAGTCTTCACTAAACTCTTTCGCAATATCTTCAAATGACTTATCGCCAGCTTTTACATTATCTAAAACCTCTTGAGCCAGCTTGTATTCCTCAGACGAAGGTACCCCCGCCGTCATTAACTGCTCCTGTAGCTTAGTACGCAAAATGTATGACCGAAGAACCTCTTGCTTAAATTGGTCTTCCGTCCATCCGTATAAGTCTTGGAGTGTCCTCGTCACTTCTTCCTGGCTTGTTGCATTTGCAATTATTTTCTGAAATTCGTCATTAATCCCACTATCTGTCACTGTAACGCCTCGCTGGGTCGCTAATGTATCAACGATATAGTCTTCAACCATCTTGTTCAGAACGAGTTTTTCAATCAATGAGCGTTCAGGCATTTTCGCATAGTCAGGATATAATTCAGCCTGTTTCTGGTAGTAGCGGGTCAGCGCATCTGAGTCGTGATAAAAATCCTCCATTGTGAGAAGATGTGTTCCCACGGTGATAGCCGGGTAGGGAAGAACGCCGGCGATGCTATCTGCTACCGTGTTATGCCATCGTGCCCTATAAAAACCCAACCCCATCACGATCAGAAAAACTGCGACGACTAATACGGCTCCTCCTGCAATAACAAAAGTCAATAATCGTTTTCGGTGTGGTGAGGGTAGTTGTGCTGATACGGGAAGCGGTTCGTTCTGTTGGATTGTCGTATCCTTTGATTTCACCATCTGCTCAGGTGCTGGTTCACCAATTGCAGTTAATACGTCAGATCGTGCATCGACGGCACCTTCCTGATGTTCTTTCTGCTCCGAAAGCGGTATATCTGAAATATGCGGTTGTTTTCGTACTCGCGATGATTTAGATTCTTGCCGAGATTCTGGTTTTTTTTGCATAGTATGTGATAATTTTTTATGAAGATCGCGTTCCAAAGAAGTATTGCCACCATCGTCGAGTATTACTCCCCCGTCCCTGCTCGTTAGAGGTTAGATCGCCGTTGCTTGAGCGTTCTACAACTTGCCCCTCCGGCAATAATACAACCGACTCCCCCTCCTTCCTGAGATTTAAGCGTTGCCGGGCTTCCTCCTCCTTGAATGTGTCGCTCTGAAAATAACCGATTAAACGTTTTAAATCTAAACTACTTTGTTCAAGTTCCTCAAACTCGGCTCGAAGTTGGTTAACCTCGCGTTCAATCGCATACCGCTGTCCGACTTGCTTACCGAGAGCAACACCGACAAGGATAAGAACTAATATCTCTATGCTTAAAAACAGTCTTGAACGGAGGAGGCCATTGATCGAATGATCGGTGTGTTCTTTTCGCATACGCAAAAACAAAAGGGTACATGTACACTAGCACAATCGACACACTTGGTCAAACCTTCATTCTGCGGGGAATTGTTCACCTATAGCTGCACAATTGATTGAGGATGAGTTCATTCTATATTGACGTATTCGTGATTTTTTCGCTCTTCAAAAAACAAAGAATTGCCAATCAGTATTGACACGCACCATTCGGGTCACCCTACGCCAACACACCGATGCCCTTACGAATTCTACGAATTATTCGGCGTTTACGTATTGTTTTTCTGCGAATTATTTTCTTTTTTATTTTTTTTCGCATCACATGCCACCTCCTTTTTTTGGCGTGCTATCGTCTTCTGGGAGTTTCAAATCAATATCGGACACTTTCGACGCAAACGAGGGAATGTAACTTATCTTCCATTGGCTCATAGGTGTTAGCATTGGCAGGTCGGCAAGGCCGATCTTCCCCATGTAAAGATTGTGAAGACCGTCATATCCTTGATCAGCAAAAAACGCGGATACTTTTTTGAAGCCGGTGTAATAGACACGATCTTTCGTAAATGACGCGTGAACGGCCGTATCGATGAGTCCGCGTTTTACCTTTACACAAACACGCCATGCTGTCTCTCGATCTATGGCATACGTCTGAAGAAGATAATGAAACAGCTCTACAAAACCCATTTCTTTAGCGTACCAAATCGAAACAACATTTAGTGCAGACCAAACGTCTTTTTCACCGAGAGGCATTCCTAACTGGCGCTGATGGAGAAGAGCTAACCCTTCCTCGGTTTCAAGATACCCAGCAGTACCTTGCTCGAAAATACGATACAACTGGAGAGAGCCATTCTCTTTTCTAAAAATATGCGTCTCAATTTCATGCGCAATGAGACTTTGAATACGGTTTTCCGTAAACTGAGCGGCTTTCCTCACGAAAATTGCCCCCCGTTTATTTACTTGCATATCAGCGGTGGCTTCTTGCTGGAGTATTACTTTCCATCCTGTTAAATGATGGCGCTTAAGTGACTCTTCTAGTCTTTTAACGACTTGGGAAATGGTGAGGCGCTGACTTGTATCTGGGTTCGTTCGATGATGGAGTATATACGCATGCGCTTCAGCATACTCCTCTTCACTGACATCGCCGTACAATTTGCGTGAAAATTCCATCATTTTCTCTGTTCCACGTGTCTCGATCAGTGAGAGCCGGATTGCGAGCTCATCCATTTTAGCGCGCATGAGGTCGGCAAGCTGGTGATCAAAATCCCTCCGAAGCTTACCGAGTTCCTTGCGCAAAGCCGGGATATCTATATCTAAAGTCTTATAGGTGAAGACTGGCGAGGCTGTAGGATGCTTAAGAAAAAGGTTCTTTGCCTGTTCGAGATTCAAGGGTTTTAAAATCGCGAGAAAATGAATTTGAGTAGATATTTCAGCCAGTTTTCTGTCAACATTTTGTAGAATTTTCGTATCACGACTGGCTCCAGGGGTACGGGTAACAGCCGCTTCCGTACCTGTGAGGTCAATGAGAAACCCTGGCAAATCTTTCCCGGCAATAACAACATGATATTGATCGATGGGCTTCGGTGAAACACGAAACGGCACTTTAATTTTTTGATTCCGTATTTCGAGGTCGAGCAGCTTTTCTTTAGGATCGACACCAACTGATTCATCGAGTTCCGTTATCATTGCGTGCGGATCGATTTTAGCTATCACATGCTCTTTACGCGCTGTCGGTAAACGCACGGGTTCATAGAGTCCTATGACTGGCTTAGCGAGGGAAGTGCTGCGGCGAGATGAAATCTTCCTTGAAAAAAGTGTTTTAGCGATCTCAATCCCCTGCTCTGGTGAAATAACCTTCAGGTCGGCAACCTTTTCGAGTCGTGAACGCAAGAATACACGATTAGCTACCTGTGCCGATAACCCTGCTCTGGCGTTTAGCTCAACTACTTTCACCCCCCGATTCGTAATTGCTAAATCCGCAGCCAGGTACCCAATGGAACTATGTTTTTGGCAACGTGCGGCGTTTAATAAAACGTCTTCCCATTCTGGAATCTGCAGTGAATTGACCCGTTCGCCATTCGGTAGCCGAGTGATGAAACGATTATTTTTAACCCCATATGTTGTCTTTCCGGTTCCAAGGTCGATGCCTAGCCCTATGGCCCCAAGGTGAAGATTAGCTTTTCCTTTCGACTCATGTGTGGGGAGTCGCAACATAGCCAATACGGGAACTAAGTTAAAGACAATAACACGGACATCGGGAAGCCCGAACTCAGCAAATTTCCTGAAATAATCATGCGGGATGAGCCGTTCCTCTATGATTACTTCGTCACGCAGTCCCGATATAGCATACTTTCCGTCAAGAATAGCTACCATATGTCTGAATAGCTCATCCCATACCCATCGTTCTCCTCCCACACTGGCGTAGGTGTTATCCTTTTTTCCAGTAATTACTATGATGCCTTCGCCGCCGAAACCGTGATTGGGTTTAATCACGAAAGTCTGTGGTAAGCTCGCGGGCTTAAAATGTTTAAGTTCCTCGTAAGTCCGTATTGCCGAGAAAACTTTCGCTACGCCTATGTTACGAGATGACAAAAAATGCTTCGTGTACAGCTTATTGTCTGCAAAACGCTTGTCAGAACTTGAATTATACCGCGAAATATAGAGCAGGTTCCGCGCGTTAATGCCGAGAATGCCTTTTGCCTTGCCAAAAATCGACATTGGCTACTCCTCCTGTCCCTCACGGAATAAATGTCTGAACCGGAAATACTCACCCAATCGCAAACCAGTAAACTTACCAAGCACGACGATAAGCAGCAACGGGATCAATACAAGCTCCGGAGCTGATGTGAGTAAATCTACGAATGCGGGCCACACGACGAAATAGTAGGCAGCCGCCGAAACAAGAATAGTCCTCAGCACACCGAGTAATGCAGACTTCAGTCCTTCTTCGGACTGTGCTGATAAAAATTTTTCCGTCACCGTAGACATCACCAACATGGGAAAGATGGCTAATGAAATGGCTATGGAACTTTCGTAGTTGAGCAAAAACCAGATAACCGCGAGAAACGATAAGGCAACTGACGAGAGCACCAGCGCGGCTCGCGGAATGAAAAGCAGGTTTATTTTGTTTAATGCCCACCGGAGAAGCCAAGCAGCTACGACAACGAGGATCAATGTTGCCATCCCAAAATTAATGCCAAGAGTGAGGAATGAGACCGCAATCATGGCAGGCGTAAATACACCAAAAGCAGACAATCCAAATACTTGTCTGGCAAATGCAATGATAAACGCAATAAACGGAAATGCCAGTATCAGGTAAATTGTATTCGACGGGACCCCTCGGGATACGAAATTTGTCACCAAATGTGAGAGAACAAATACATCCGACTTATCACTTCTTTCGTCGATAATGCGAAATTCAATAGCGCGGTTGCTCAGCTCTGTCGTGACGTCAGAAAAAGCATTGGACTCGAAAATGGGATTCAATGCTTCACGCCTAGTTAATAAAATATAAGCCGGATGAATTACGTTAAACGATTGGAGAGCGATCTGAGCACTAATATCCATATTTTCATCTGTGATATGTGCATAAAAACGTTGAGCAAGGGCGCTCTTACGTTCTTCTCCCTCGAGACTCCTCCAGTACCGAGAAAATGCCTGGAGACCTGTCGAAGATTTCATATAAAAAAGAAGTCCGTCCGCAGAATCAATAAACTCGTTTTCCTCACTGATAAGCTTCACGAGCGATTCCTCGGTCAGAAAACCTGTCTCCTCTTCTTGGACAGCAATGACGTGCAGAAATACACCGTTATCGGCTGCTTGCTCAACGATGAGGTCTAATCCGCTTTCCTTGTCTTTGTCAGTCACCAGCAAGGCCTTTCGGTCGTAGGCGAACACGATCTTGTTGGCTCGTACTTGCTGGTCACCTTGGGTAACCGTCAATGTCACTTCGTGACGTCCCTTTTTTTCAAATGAACGAATCAGCTCTTTACCTGTTTTTTGAACGCTTGAGTCTGAGAACGACCAGCGATACTGGGCGGCAGGCGCAGGCTCGGAAAGAAGGATTGATTCACCCGCGTCAAAAAGAACGGACTTGTTCAACTGAACAAAGTCTTCCGATGTAATAATGGGGATGATTTCCGCCTGCTCAGCGTCAGTCTCTTGCGCGAGCGCACTCACCGGAAAAATCAGAAAACCGAGAACCACGGTAAAAAACAAGGAATATTTCATATTTTTCAATACGTTGAAACAGTACCCTTCAGCATAGTGAACACCTGATATTAACGCAAATCCCTGTCAGCAGCTAGAAGAACTCCTAACAGTGTGGCGTGCCACTCTCGGTAAAATCGTTCCCACTTTTTGTGTGGAACACCAGGCTGGTCATTAATCTCAAATAAAAATGGTTTAGACCCTTCATAACCGACATCCACAGAATAGACGCGGTGACCATATTTTTTGAAACGCTTGTCTACAAGATTTGCGATGTGGCGTGCCGTACGTGGAAGTCTTCGTGGCGAAAATTCATGCAGGGATCCGCCACGTGCAACATTGGCGAGTAACGAACCGTGTCTAGGCACCCGAATATAGCACTGCACAAGTTTGCCATCCATTATTGTCATGCGAACGTCATGATATGACGGCGTCAACCCCGGCACGCCTTGGGAAGTGTCAATAAATTCTTCCAGCAGCCCGTTAAACCGTCGTAGGCTCGTCATGAGTTTGTCCTTTTCCTTAATGATAATCCCTTGTCCCGCGAACCCATCGACTGGCTTAAACACCGCCTTTTGTGACTGTATCTTTTTCAGCGCTCGAAGAAATTGCGGCCGAGAATAAATTCGATAGCCACGCTTCATCAGTTTTGGGAAAATTTTATGCGTAAGATCCTTATACCGTGAGATACGATGCAACTCACTGACATTGATAATTGCCCAGTGTGCTCCTCCGTCGGCAACTAACCGTCCTTTGTTGTACACGACTCGCGCAGCAATCCGCCCATGGTGCCGTACGAAGTTTGAACCGTTCCATCGAAACCCTCCCGTAAAAACGCCGTCTCCGCGGTACTTCGACATACCTCGAATTATGAAGATAGCGAAACGTTTTTCAGCGACTTTAAAAAAATCACGATATGACTCTAAATAATCCTTACTGCTGAAAGGGTATGACATAAGTTTCCCCTCCTTAAAAAGGACTACTAAGTTCGACTTCCCGTCCGTCTTTCTTTCAAGCATACTTGTAACATTATATACAAAAAAAATCTCCTACCACGAAGGGTACTGACAAACGATACGACGGTCAAGTATCATACCCTTTTGAGCTGGTACTCCCACCCGGGCTGCCATGACCATGGCGCAGTAACGACCGTATCGAGTGAAACTCCCTGAATCAAGTGTTGAAGGCCGTACTGTGTGGCACGATGCCCAATAATAAGGACTTTTTTATCGTCAAAATTATTCAGTAGGTCTTCGAGAAAACTTTTTATTCGAGCAGATACCTCCTCATAACTCTCTCCGTTTGGAAACGGCGAGTGAACATACTGATTTTTTATCGCTTCAACCTCTGAGCTCGGACGGCGGGTCAAATCTCCATAGTCGCATTCTTGCAATCGTGCATCATTAAAAATCGGTGAGTGAGTTTCACCAAAAGCAACCTGCGCAGTTTTCCATGAACGCCGTAAATCAGAACAAAAAATTGCATCAAATCGTTCATGTGATCTGCGGCGACCGAGCTCCTTGGCTTCCCGCTCTCCTCGCGGCGAAAGACCGACATCGTATAAACCCGACGAGAGTCCAGCCTCATTATCAAAAGTGGTCCCATGGGATTCAAAAATGATGGTAACCATGCGTCGTTAGTACCTGTGTAAGAATATTTGCCGAATCCGTCAACGATCCCTCCATATTCATTTTAAAATACTCTACCTTATATTTTGAAAATAAACCGATGTGTTCTGCGGGAAAGACCCTCGCAATTCGCGATAACATTGCTTCGTGGTCATACGGATCGCCGCGCTCATCAAGCCTTCTTTTGCACGTTTCTTCGGATGCCTCGCAGAAAATCGCTACTACATGGAACCTGTCAGAAGCCCCTCTTAATTTCAAAGTATTCATCTCGGCATGGCCAGTACCAAGCTCGAGGATACAAGGGCCCTTCAGTGAAGAAATGTAATTGTACATGTCCTCATACCCTCTTGCTGTGTCGATCTCTGGGACGTGTCCCTGTACACGGTATGAACGGACAAAAGGTTTCACATCAATAACCTCAGCCCCGGGGAAGACGTGCCGAATTAGGGTGGTCTTGCCTATAGCGGGCTTGCCAATAAAAACAAGCAATAATGGCAATAAACTCATAGGCTGTTGGTTTAGTACACCAGGATTCGACAGTCGCTCCTCACACGCTATTAAAAGTAGAGAGCACTAGCCGTGCTGCCCCCTCATTGAATCTAAATAACCAGTATGTAATCATCAGTGGCTTCGTGCATGAAAATTTCTTTTGTTCAGTTGAAAAACGCAGCATTGCATGAGTGTGTAGATATTTATATTGAATCTACAACCTCACATAAAAATTTCATTTCATCAGAATGGAATTCTTCTTTAGTAATTTGCGACGACGCGTAAAGCGCGTTCAACGGTTTGTGCTTCTTGCCGCGCTGGTATTTCTGTGGGTAATTGCTCTCGATGCTTCCGTTCGGAAGAATGAAAATATTAGCACGTTTAAGCTTGTTGATTAGTGAATCGCCCACCCTCAACGATTTACCTTTACCTAATTTCTGGAGTAACTGGATACCGGCGTCGAACAATGCATCACGGTCAAGCATGATTACATAAGGAATGTGAAAAATTTCAAGCAACTCGGCATAGACATCGACATTGCTCTTACCATATGTCTGTATCACTTTTACATCTTTATCTCCACGATAAAATCGATCTATCAATCCGCGCATAAGTATGTGGTCAGACGGACCTTCAACCAGAAGTACTTTGTCGGCAAAAAACATTTCAGTGTTATCTGCATTGAGCTCTTGTGTGAGACGCCGATAATCGAGCTGTTTGCCGATAAGTCGTGGCGAAAATACTTTCGTAGACTCGCCATCCCGTACCACCCTAAACAACCGATGGAGATCCATTGTGTGAATAAAAAGTGGCGAGTGCGTAGTAAGAAAAACCTGATTGTAGCGGTTTTCCTCCTCAATAACCCGCAGGAGGCGCTTAATGAGCGCCGGATGGAGATGTATTTCTGGCTCTTCGAGCAAAAGAATCGTATAATGCGGATGAAAGAGGTACATGAGAATGACGAAAACCTGCTGAAAACCCGCCCCGAGGCTTTTGAAAGTCGTAAACAACTCATCAGTCACCGAGATCTGTGGGATATATTTTGAGAGTGTTGAAATGAAATGACTATATACTGCCGGATACGTGTTTTTAAGAAGTTGAAAATCTTCTGTTAGCTTGTCACGATGTACTGGCACTGTTGCGCACAAACGGATTATATGTCTTTTAATTATTTCCTGCCCATTTGCCGAGTCCATGGGTTGTCCGTCAAGCATAAAAAGTGTCCGACCCTTTTTTTGCCTAACATCCAGCTTCGTCCCGCTTTCTCCGACAAGCGCGAAGCTGGCTTCAATATCAGTGCTGCTATCCGGAACAGTGTTCGACAGTTGGTCGATGGCATCCAGTAAATTAGTTTTTCCGGCATTATTAGAGCCAATAAAAATATGCAGTGACCCTGGCTGGTCCAGCACAAAGGGCTGAAGAATGCTTCTGAACCTATTGATGTGTAGGGACGATATTCTCACATTAACAAACAAACAAAGTTCACTGGCACACGAAGAAGATCATCATTGCTCGATATCCCGGAAGGATTGTCCTTCTTGAGAAGTAGTGTACCAGAGCCAGAGAGCCCGTCTGGGAGAATAAGGGTAGATTCAAATTGAACAAAATCAGTCGTCATCCAGTCTCCTTTCGCTTGAGCGACAGTGCTGGCAATTTCATTGCCCTCCGCATCGAGCAAAACAACCGGGAATGTCGCTTCAAAAAACCACGTACCAACAGCCTGCCCGGAAATAGCGAGAGGCGAGCAAATTTTTTCATTTGGCCGCGGCTGGTCAATCCTGATGAGATTCTGCTTTTCCAGCTCATTGCCTATATCTTCAGTAAACGTCTCCTGCCCTGGAATAGAGCACTGCCGCGGATAGCTCTCCGTGACCGGGTATCCTGCAGTGACACACTCATCAAAAGAGGTTACCGGAGCCCCACCCCCCACATCATTAGTATTTGCTGCATTGGTGTTTTGTGTGTTGGTTGTGACATTTTGATTATTGGGAGGTACTTCTTGGTCACCACCAACTACGGTGACGTATACGTATATAGCAATACCCACAATAAGCAGGACGGGGAGAATTCGTTTCAGTGTTTGGGATGTTGATAGTGCCATTGAAAAAAATTTATCTAGTAATCTACCAACCCGCTCCAACCCTGGTTTGTAGGTTTAATATTCTCAGGATACGTTCCTTTGAAGTATGAGAAGCCGTCATGGTACTCAACTGTATCCATCGAAAAATTCGGAATAGTAGCCATACGGTCATTAATAGCATTTTCAAACCATTGCTCTACTTGATCGTAATAGGATTCAGGTACTGAGAATAAACCGACTTTCGCCTTTTGCAGATCGAGTCCAATGCTTTTTTCTCCAGTTTTTTCGACCATCACCTGCACATATACTGGCGCATGAATGTATTGGTTCACCATTCCTGATATTTCCATGCCGCCTTCGATAAAACTAACCTGCAGGGCAGTGACGGGTGGATTCGTTCCATTGTGGCGGTTTAACCATGAAGTGATTTCCTCCGATGTAGTTTCTTCGTTGACAGATATTTTGCCGGAAAATATTTCGCTCGGAGATGCGGTAGAATAATTAACGCTTTCGCCGGTGATTTTGAGAGGAATTTTTTTCTTCAGGCTCGCCAGTGCTTCAGCGCTCGTCTTTACGCCCAGGTCTTTCGGTTTATTCATGCCAAATATTGCTGACACTCCGGGAACATTCCACGCTCCGGTCGCACCAACTGCAATCACGACGACAATGACGGCTACCACTAAGACAATAAAAAATGTGCGAAAACGATGCCGCTTTTTTTCAGGCTTGTGTATCTCCCGGTCATCATCAGCAGGTTTAAGAATTTCTTCCTTTGAAAATACTGGTGAATCGGGCATACAATTTCTCTAATAAATGATAGATGATGCTAGTATAGCGAAAAAAACGAATTAATGAAAATTTAGGAAATTGACTCTCGAATCAGCTCAGTCATGTATGCATGTGTTACACCGTTGGTAACAAGTATGCCCCGTATCTTTCCGTCATAGCGCTGATCCTTTCCGAACAGGTCTGTTACTTTTCCCCCAGCTTCCTCGACAATAATCTTCATCGCAGCGGCGTCCCAGGGCGTTTCACCGGGCCAAACATTAGCTATAAATTCGCCGCTAGCCACGAGCATTCCCATGTACGCCGTCGAACCAACTGCGAGAATTTTTCCACCCTGTTGCGTAAATTTCTGGTCGAGTGTACCGAGGTTAAAACGAGCTGTGCGCCAGTAGACGCATCCGATGGGCCTATATAACACGTCGGCATCTTCACTCACGTGAATGCGAACACCGTTCAGAGTTGCACCGGTTCCTTTTTCGGCATAGTATAATCGGTCAATAAAGGGGTCATAGATGACGCCCGCTACGGGGACACCATCCCTCACAAGGCCTAAAGAAAACGCGCACGTCGGGACACCGTGCGCAAATGGCAACGTGCCATCAACGGGATCACATAACCATAAGTACTCCGAATTCAATTGTGTAGTGTCTCCTTCTTCCGAGAGAACCCCGTGTCGCGGGAAATGACTCATTACCTCCTGCAAAACAAGTTTACTTACTTCTTGATCAGTTGCCGTCAAGAGAGTTCCATCTACTTTTAGCTCTCTTTTCATTTCACGCGAAAAATTCTTGCGTATTATGTTGCCAGCTTTCCGGGCGATTTTGTGACAAAAATTCTGATAGTCCATACAATGTCACTCAATGAAGTCTATCATGAGGGGTCTTGAGACCGCCAATAGTTTTTTTGGGTATTTCATCACAAATATAAGGGGTCAAACTATAGATGCATGCTAGCAGTATACTCCTGAAACCACGCTTAAACAAAGAAAAAGGCCGATCAAAGATCAGCCCAATGGTACCTGAAAGATGTCACCGCTCCTTAACGTCGCCTGACCAACATCGTGGGCAATAGTGATCTCCTTCATGCTGGCAGGACAAGGCTTCCGCCGTCGTAAGTTCGTACAAACACTTGCCACAAGATAAGCCGGACGGGGGAAATGACGGCATCTGACATCTGTTTTTCATGCCTTACTCCTTCGAAAAAAGGGCGATATGTTGCTGAATGAGACCACATACTACCGCAAACTTCCGTGCGTGTCAACTGTTGTATGTTTACCCTCGAATACGATATACTTGCATTATGGACATTCACGAACCACAGAAAAAACTTCGTATAGGCTGGTTCACCTTCAGTTGCTGCGAGGATAGTACCATCATTTTCACTGAGCTGATGAACGACCATTGGCAAACGTGGAAAAAAGTGTTGGATATCCGCCATGCTCGAGTGCTCCAAACACATAATGTGCTAGACGAGCTCGACGTAGCGTTCATTGAGGGTGCTTTATCGTCGCAAACTCATGTCGACCGAGTGAAGGAAATTAGGCAAAAATCTAAGAAGGTTGTGGCAATTGGGGCATGTGCTGTTGTCGGGCTGCCTTCAACTCAACGCAACCAATTCGATCCGGAGCGTCTCGAGGAGATCAGGCCCATCCTCGAAAAATTTTCCTACCTGCCCAAGGCGCAGAAGCTTTCTGAGGTCATCAGGGTGGACGTAAACGTCCCGGGCTGCCCGATGGATGAAAAACAGTTTATGCATGTCCTCGGCGACCTTCTGAAAGAATTTAATATCCCCCTACCTAGCCATGCATCAAGTTGACCTCTCATTGACGCAGGAAATAACTAAAGTTGAAGGTGCGGCAACCCTCGATGTTGTCGTCCGTGCTGGCAAGGTTGAGAAATGCACCTTCGGCATCACAGAGTTCAAACGATTCTACACGCAAGCAATGCGCGGCAAGCCATATAGGGCAATACCAGCTCTGCTCGCACGCATTTGTGGCACCTGCTCAAATGCCCATCTGATTTGCAGCATCGAGGCCTGCGAACACGCCATGGGCATTACTCCGAGCCGTCAGTCACAACTGATGAAGAAACTCACGATGTATGGATTGAATATTCGCGACCATGCCTTGCATTTGTATCTTTTCGCGATGCCTGATATGTACGGTAAAGATTCATTTTTGGAGTTTGATGAAAATAATGTAGAAGAGCACCAAATTCTCCATGACGCCTTTAATATCAAGGCAGCGGGCAACTATTTGTCAATCGTAATAGCCGGCCGGAGTGTTCATGCGGTCAACCCAGCCATCGGGGGTTTCTTAAAAGTTCCAACAAAGGATGAAGTCGCTCAAGCGATAAAAAAACTCGAAAGCGTCCGTCCTGCAGCTTTACGAACCATTACACGATTTGAAAATACAAACTTCCGCTTCGATAGAAAAACCCGTTTCATGGCCTTGGTAGCCAACCCCTTTAGCTACCTTGAAGGAAACATTGTGAGCGACGCGGGCGACTTTAGGAGCGAGCATGACTACCGTTCACTTCTCGATCATACCATCGTCCCGCACTCCCATGCTTCCGGATACACATTTAAGGGCACGCCATACATGGTTGGTGCGCTCGCGAGAATAAACCTTGCCAAGGACACGCTCAACAAAAACACTCGCATAAGTATCCAGAAAACGCTCGATCATTTCCCGTCAACAAACATTTTTGACAACAACCTCGCCCAGGCGGTTGAAATTCTTCATTGCATCGATGAATCTATAGGGCTGTTAAAAAGTACATCTTTCCAAAAAGAACCGCTGGTACAACCGACTAAGGATGAGGGAGTAGGCATCGGTGTCATCGAGGCGCCTCGCGGGACGCTGTATCATAAAGTCACTATCGGCAAGGATGGAAATATCATCGCTGGAGAAATAGTGGTACCGACAGGACAGAATCAGATTAACATCGAGGAGGACCTAAAAAAGCGAGTCGAGGAATTACTGCCATCCAACCCATCGAAAGAGACGTTTCAGCTCGAATTGGAAAAACTTATCCGTGCTTATGATCCTTGCATGAGTTGTGCGTCTCACTTTCTCAAGGTACGTATCGACGGAGCATAGCACTCACCTGCTCAAGCGCTCTGTCCTCAGAAAGGGTATCGGGGACGCCTATAAGGACAAACTTTGGGAGTTTGCCCAGCTTTTGTAAGAAAGCGAGTTGTGCACCAAGGTCAAAGTCATGCATGGTGACGTGCGGCGCGGCCTGAAACTGCTCAAGCGAAGTAAATTCACTGACAGCATCGATACCTTTTACCGTGTCTATCATAATGATCTTCTCTGGCAGATCCCATTCATCTAAGGGGTCTTGAAAAAGGAATGTAATGTGAGGGAACGCTTTTTTGAGTTTGTTAAATAACCGGAGGGGAAGTGCATCTTCCGGCAGGTCGGGATTTCCAAAAATCCAAACATCCATAATTACAGTGTTGTATTAGCCAAGCTAATACTCTGCTGTGTGTACCGCTCCAGAAACCCAACCTCTCGCTCGGTGACTACCTCGCACGGCACATGCCAATGCATCGTTATCCAGTCGCCAGAAGTGAGCTCGTCGAATGTCCCATCATCCTCGAGTCTGCGTGTAATAGTTCGTTCAATAGCTTCACCGAGCTTCACATGATGCCCATCTAAAAGCAGAGGCTTAGCCATCACAGTAATTTTCGGTCCTTCGATGTGAATGGCTTTTCCCCAGCTGACTCGGCAGGCGTCCATGCTGTCAAGATCGTGAAATTGTGCATCGTGCCCCGTTCGCTTGTAGGCATTGAACACATGAAATGAATGATGCATCCGAGCCCCGTGTCGAAGTTTATCCACGAGCTGGTCAAAAGGTTTCGCACCTTGGCGGTCGCGCATACGCAAACCTTCCCGCAAATGACGGTAAAACTGCTGGGACGTGACATGTTCCAATAATTCATTACCAATCCAGTACGCCTCGACTACCCGCACATCGAACGGGTCGGCAATGTTATTTGCGTCAGCAATCTGCTTCAAATACGGGTACATAGTATTAAATCCCTTCATGATATTCTGAAGGCCTGGATCGCTCACTCCTTCTTTCAAATAGGCAAACACTTCACTATTGGCATCAGGGCCGCATAAGTGGAGTTTATTTGGACCAAAGGCATAGCGAGCGCATCGGGAAACGCCGTCACGAAGCTGGATCGGCTGTGGTAATGTAGATTGGCTCATGAGACTTTCTCGCACCAATTATAATCATAAGGACTGCGACGACCATGGCAATACCGGCTATCATCTCTCCTGCATTGAACGCGCGCCCGTCAAACATCAGGGAAAGAAAATTCGTAATCAGCGATGCCGGGACTAATAAACTTGCTACGACAGAAGCCGGCGCGTATTTCAAAGCTGTGTACCAAGTCAGGACATACCCAAGTAAAAGCGCAGACGGAATCAGGGTCCAAAGCCATTGCTCAGGACTGAGTCCGCCAACAAGTGACAATTTGCCTTGCATGGCAACGACGATGATCAATACGACAGACCCAAGAACCATCCGCGCCCCAGAAACAACGATACTAGAAAGTTGTGCCAATGCCTTTTTGGCAATAACATTTTCAACCGCCCAGAGAACTGTTGCCCCAAGGATCATCAGCTCTCCCCTGCCAAATTCAAAGCTCTGGAATCCGCTTAAGGCGAAATTTCCGCCAATCAACAACATAAACGCGGCGAGATGGATCGCTCCGATGCGCTCTTTCAGGAACGGTACAGCGAGGAATGCGACCCAGATAAAAAGCGTCTTATGGATAAGGCTGGCACTGACGGCGCTCGTAAGAGTAAGGCCAGTGAAAAAAAGTATAAAGGGCACACTGCCGCCCACGATACCGATTGCAGCCAGTTGGTACCACTGTTTCTTCGAAAGCCCGCGCAACTCCTTGAACCGTGCAAAAACCAGTATCAAACCTACTAATAATAGTGCAACAAGTATGTTTTTGAGCGTCGTAAATACGACGGGATTTGAAACTACCGTTACGGATTTCTTCGCAATAAAGTTTGACGCTCCTGAAATGACAGCAGTGGCCAACGCGAGGCCTATGGCATGCTTGAGAGTGATTTTCATACAAGTAGTATACTACACCAACATGTGAAAAAAAAGGACCCCGGAACATCGTGAGACGCCGGGGTTGCCATGGATCATAGACTAGAGGTATTCTCGCAGTCCTACCAACAGTGAGATAAGACCGACAATCAGAACAGTTCCTTCTGCGAGTAGTACGACGAGTCGCATTGATCCTGGCATCCTTTTCGATGAACGCCTTCGATTTCGCAGGAGCGAAAACGCCAGCAGTATACCACCGAAAAGGACCAATGATTCTGCGCTCATAGGTCCTTCACGCTTAATAGTTAAACTATTTTGCATGAAAAAGTACCTTGAGCGTATCTTCATCGATGCTAAGGTGCGATTTCCTTTTCCTCAAGGAATATTACACTCCCCTTGCCTATTTGTCAATAGCGGGTCTAGAATGGTGGTATCAAAACAGTCCTTCTTGGGCTATTACCTAGAGTGGGCCGGGATTCCAGAGTAACACCAACAAACCGTCGTCGGTGAGGGACGACGCAGTTGTAGTCGGTAAAGGGCGAATGGAATCTCGGCCCTTGTTTTATCTAAACCTAGTCACGAAGGCTGAGATACTTCGCGCGACGTGACGGTTCAAACTTCTCTATGGCATAACGGAGCATGGTTCTCGGCATCCGGCTGGCATATTTCTTTAGAAATTTCTCTTCAGCTTTCCTGTCACGATTTCCCACTTCACGGAGCATCCATCCCACCGCCTTATGTATGAGATCGTGTTTGTCGTTAAGCAACAGTTTAGCCATCTTCAAGGTGTCACGAAAATCTTTCTGATCGATAAAGGCGGACGTCGCGAGCATGGCAATGCGGCGTTCCCAGAGATTTCGCGACTTTGCGAGACGGTAGAGAACGACACGCGATTCATCGAGGAGAAACACGCCGAGAATATATGGCGCCGATGAATCCACCAAATCCCAGTTGTTAATCCAACGCGTGTGCTTGAGGTATAGATCAACTATCACCCTCCTGTCTGCTGAAGTAGCTCGTCGGAACTGGTCGACAAGGATAAACAGTGCGGTGAGTCGGAACTCATGAACAGGACACATTAAAAGTCTTCGGACTTCAGGCAGTGGCAGCTCCCGAAACATACGTGCAACCTTCCGTTGGCTGGGTACAGTGATGCCGATAAAGCGGTCGCCTTCCCCGTACTCCCCTTTTCCTGTTTTGAAAAACCACACAGAAGCTTTGGCCCGTGCAGGATTTGAAAACCGCTTAAGCGCACGCATTGCTTGCGTGGCCGTTTGTATATGCATACTAAGATGTTGCTAGTGTTTTTTCCGATACACCCCGACAATGTGCGTATTCATCGATGAAAAAATGCCCAGCGGGTCGACAAGGCGATCAAGCAGTATCTTCAGGCGGAGAATAACCATGTTAAATGAGAAGTACGCTAGAACACCTACAGTTCGCACCTCAACCCTGGTGAATCCGGCTGCTGAGAAGATTGTATCGATTTTCCCAAGTGTATTAATACGGTAGGCGGTAGGATATGTATCCTTTTCCTCGATACCGAGCAGGGCTTTCCGCATGCGCTTCTTTAATGAAGTCGGGGCTATTTTGCTCATCCAAATGACTGGGGAATGCACATTCGTCGTCGTGAAAATGACGTACCCGCCCGGCTTACACACTGTGTTCAGTCGGCGTATATCACTTTCCGGGTTCTGCAAATGCTCGAGTACCCACTGAGCTGTAATGACGTCAAACTGACCAAGTGATAGAGGCAGATCCTTAATTTCCGAGGTGAGCTTATGCGTCAGCGGCATGGTATTCTCTGCGATAGCCTGCCGGTCAGGATCTACACCCACCCATTCGTGCGCGCGTCGATAATATTCTTGGCCGTAGGTTTGCCTACCGCAGCCTACGTCTAACACCCGTACATCAGGCGTGATGTATTTCGCTAAGTACTGTTTCAGGTAGTACCCAACATCTCGATAGGTAGGGTACCAGCGGCGAATTATTTCATCTGTGGCACTCATGGACGTAAGGAGTATTCTAGCACACTAACCGATTCTTTTCACCAAAAAAATTATGGGTGAAACCGTACTAGGTATTAGTATTACCGTCAAAATAGCGATTCGGACACAATAGACTCATTGCATTCGCAGTGTTACTCTTATAGAGTATTTTTCAAACAACACAAACACTATAAGCGTTCAATAGTACGAGGTGTTCATTAACAGATCGACTATCGACTGGAGTCTACAGTGCCCAAGCCTTTCTCCCTTCCGGTATTCCTAGCTCGAACAGCCATCATCTATGGGCTGCTACTTGCAGGGATGTATTACCTGCTCCCTGGAGTATGGGAACAGCAAGTACGCGCGGGGTGGATAGCAAAACTGGTTTCATTTGTTGTCGCCTCGATTGTGAATGCCTTTTTTGTCTGGCCGTTCCACAGATGGTTGCTCCACGGAGTTCCCTTCCGCTGTCTGAGATGGCTCGCAAATGACCATCGCGGCCACCATGCAGTTACGGAAATCAAGCTTCGTCCGAGCGATGACGGTGTGGGACGCGTAATCCTCAATGAATACCCCATCGTTGAAAAGCACCAGCACGCACATTCGGCATTTCCATGCTATGCACTACCGGTATTCTGGGTTGTGTTCTCTCCTGCAATCCTCCTGGGATTGTGGATCTTCTCTACTTCGCCGCTCCTCCTGACGTGGCTGAGCGCGATCACCCTTTCACTGATCGGGTACGAAACCTTTCATGCAGCATACCACTTCCCGTATGAATGGTGGGAACCGAAAGTGAACCATCGCTACTTTGGATGGTTTTGGAGACCGGTATACGGCTTCCACATGTTCCACCACGCGAACATTCGTGCTAATGAAGGCGTGTTCGACCCCTTTGGCTTGTTCTTCTTAGTCGATTGGCTGATGAAGACACTAGTCATTCCAAAAAAGTTGCTCCTGCATAACCGAGTTGCAACCGCCGAAGAGTTCAAAGCCCCAAAGCCGTGGGGATTTATCAGCTGGATTGACAGGTGGGTTGAAAAACGCGAACGGGAAATCATGCGAAATGATACCCCGGCACCCCCAGTTGCTCATCCAATTCCTCAAGGGGTCTCCTAAGACCCCTTGTTTTCTTATATCAAAGCGGTGAAACTGTATCAGGGATCGTGGGTGAACTCAGAAAATCCACTTGGTATTTAGATGGGTTCTTCAATACCAAAAAAACATCCATCTGCGCTGGGTGCCTTTTGGCGGGCGCTCGTGGAGACCGTCAGAACCAAAATGATTGTATCTACTCACGCATGGCTGGTAGCTTGCATCAACAATCGCTTCCCGGGAAGTCACTCCCCGATCCCTTGTTTTTAGGCGTTGTTCCCTGCAACCCAGCCAGTCGTCCAGCAAAGTTGCAACGAATACCCACCGGATGGACGACTGATATGGAGCAGATCACCTGTGATGAAAAGATTCGCATGCATTCGGGATCGCATTGTTTTTCCCTCGACTTCGCTGATCGCCAATCCCCCATCGGCTACCACGGCGCGCTCATACCCCATGAGTCCCGTTATGGTCATCGGCAGAATCTTCAACAGATTGACAAGCGTTTTCCGTTCTTGTTTTGAAATACTGTGGACCTTTTTCTCTGGATCAAGTTGTGGGAGCAGTGAAAGGATGGCCGATGAAGTTCCCGTTGGCGTAATCAACTTCATAACATTTTTTACGTCTCTATTTTTATTGCCATCGAATAATTGCGTGACGTATGTATCCAGCACTCCGAGGTCGCGGCCAGGAAATAGGTCAATCGTCGCTGTAACAGCGCCGTCGTGCAGCATGTCTGCGACTTTTCCCGCAGAATTGAGAATCAGCGGCCCCGATACGCCGAAATGTGTACACAGTATTCTCCCCTTAACCCAAAACCGTCTTTCCCTTTCGACAAAGAACGTGACTTTCACATCATCAAGAGCGACTCCAGCCAGTGATTTTACCCAAGCTTCTTGTATCGCCAGCGGCACGATCGTTGGCGTGGGTTCTTTCACCTCATGACCGAGCCTGGAAAGCCACCGAAAACCATCTCCTGTAGAGCCCGTCTCCGGATGTGATTTCCCTCCGGTTGCCAGGATATAGGATTCGGCGGTGAGGGTTTTGCCCTTAATCTTCACACCAACGATTTTTTTTGCCTCGACAACAAACCCTGGTACTTCTGCGTTTGTACGAATTTCGAGGTTGCCTGAACGAAGGTAGCCCTCTAATATTCGAACGACATCCCCTGCTTTTTCGGTTTGAGGAAATGCCCGCTGATTCGCTTCAACTTTGAGCGGCAGCCCATGCGCAGTAAAAAAATTAAATGCTTCTGAAACGCCAAATTGCGAAAATGGCGAATAAAGAAATTTTTTTGCAGAACCGTAGTGTGCAAGTAAACGGTGAACATCTTCCTCGGCATTGCAGATATTGCACCGTCCGCCTCCGGTGATCGCCAGCTTCTGCCCAAGATGCTTATTTTTTTCCAGCAACAATACTTTGCGCCCTCGTTCAGCCGCTCGCCCAGCCGCCATCATTCCAGCAGCTCCCCCGCCAATGACGATGACGTCGTATCTGGTGTTCATATATAACTACGTTTCTAAATCGACAACGGTATCTATGCATATGTTCCCCACAAAGTCCGGAATGTGCGAAACCATGATCATAGCGCCCCGATACTGGTTAAGCGCTTGGGCCAGGATCGGTAAATGCCGAGTATCGATAAAACTGGAATTATCGACAAAAATACTCAAAAAATTTCTCTAATCACAGCTGCATTCAAAAAAAATCACGATTTACTGACTGGCGGGACGTGTGGGTTAAGTACTCCAGTTACACAAGCATTATAAGCCTTGTTCAAGCATTTTTCCAGAGGATAAATTGAGACATGTGGTTCGGGGTCTGAAATTACAATTGAGACAAATGAGACACAACAATGATATATCAGTATGTCTCTTTTTTCAGGGACTTCTTGGCTAATTTCAACAATTCCTCTTCTCCTTCGACCCCTGGAAGGCGTCCAGTAAGAAACCCTAAACGTAGTAATAGAAACGATAAAGATATATTGACAAACGATAAGCTATAAATTAAGATAGAAATATAAAAAATTATAGGAACAAACCATGAAAAAAAGATCAACGATATTTCTTCAGGTAGTCATTGTGCTCATCGGCATCGTGGCACTGGTCATCATGATCCGGTTCCCCTTGACCGAGGGAAGAGCTGTAAACTTAGACCTGTTTAGTATTTACTCTGATCCGTTCGTCATATATGGGTACGTAGTATCTATCGCATTTTTTGCTGCCCTGTATCAGGCGTTCAAATTACTCGGATATATCGGGCAAAATAAAGTATTCTCACTAAACTCTGTGAAGGCTTTAAGGAATATAAAATATTGCGCGATCGTACTGAGCATCTTAATTGTGATGGCAGCACTATACATAAGGATATTTCAAGCTAAAAGTGACGACCCGGCGGGTTTTATTGCCATGTGTATTGTGACTACTTTTATTTCTATCATAATCGCCACAGCTGTGGCCGTGTTTGAGAGAACTTTACAAAGTGCCGTCGATATAAAGTCCGAGAACGACTTAACCGTTTAACACTATGGCAATCATCATTAACATCGACGTTATGTTGGCGAAGCGAAAAATGAGCGTCACCAAGCTTGCGGAGAAAGTCGGCATAACGATGGCGAATATCTCTATACTGAAAAACGGGAAAGCCAAAGCCGTTCGACTGAAAACCTTGGAAGCAATTTGCAAGGCCTTAGAATGCCAACCTGGAGATATTTTGGAATACAAGAAATAAGAAATGCTAGAAAAAAACAAAAAAGCGACACAAATCGCTCTCTTGGTTTCAACTTTTTATCAGGCACTTAGGTCGCCACTCACTCGCAGCTAATCGGGTCATGCCGATGATAAATTTTCTTGGCGGGGGAAGAAGGAATCGAACCTTCATCAACGGTTTTGGAGACCGTCGTTCTACCGTTTAACTATTCCCCCACTGTCGGCTTATAGCGTATCGCTTATGGCTAATGGTTAACCCCGACCAACGAGTTCCTGAACGCGGTGATTCTTTTTATCAGCTTCTCTGCTGACAGGTACAGCGTAACATATTCTTTTTCTTTGATATACCCTAAGTTCATTGCGATACGTAACTATGAGATATTCTCGGCTATTGATCGAATGCTATACCCAATGAACATACCAAATTCTCTTTGAGTAGTTGAAGCTGACCCTTCAGCAATATTCGAAGAAACTAATATGGCTGATCTTCGAAGCTGGGAAGTTAAAAAAACTGTTCAGACCTCGGTACTTTTCAGTAATCTTATAGATTAGCACACAGTATTCTTCAGCTTCTTCCCAAATATCAAGATTTTCAAACCTGAACATATGAATACTGATGGCACATAGCTAATAGCAAATCAATGAGGCCGCCTGCTATATGCTATTTGCCATGCGCTATTGGCTACTTCGTCTCTTTGTGGACCTGATGCTTAGTGCACCATGTGCAGAATTTCTTCATTTCAAGCCGGTTCTTCAGCTTTTTCTTATTCTTGAACGTGTGGTAATTAATATGATGACACACGGTGCATTCAAGCTTTGTTAAATTATCCTGTGACATAGTTGTATGTTATTAGTTACCTGAACTGAGCTATCCTCTGGAGCCG
>Ga0075987_110_pt1 | contig 107892 bp, 100 predicted proteins | sample RifGroA2_FD_68035 | JGI IMG/M metagenome (GOLD analysis project Ga0075987, IMG submission 68035) | Parcubacteria bacterium GW2011_GWA2_48_9
CCTGATTTCCCATGATATCTCTTGATGGTCTGAAAATGTTATACAGGTTTATTGACACTCACCATGGGTAAACCGTATAGTGTGAAAGCTATGAGTGAAGACTTACGAAAAAAGCGGTGTATCCCATGCGAAGGTGGCATTCCACCACTCGCCAATGAAGAAATTGCGAAGCTGATGCCGCAGGTGCTCGGATGGCACGTCGTCCCGGTTGAGAAAACTTCGCGGACGATGGATACGTTGCAGAAGACGTTCCAATTCAAGAATTTCCGCGAAGCGATGGCATTTCTGCGGAGAATCGAAGACCTCGCTGAATCGGAAGGCCATCATCCGGATTTTTACGTCCACTACAACCGTGTTGATTTCACCATCTGGACGCACGCGATCGGCGGTTTGCACGAAAACGATTTCATTCTCGCATCCAAGATTGACCAACTTCTAGAAAACACATAGATCATTTGTTTGAGGATATCTCCTGAATTGATGCGCGAAGCCGCACTTCGCGTCATCGACCCCCACTCGCTCTCCTACGCTCTAGTTACCCCCGGAGCTATGAGCGAGTGGGGTGTTTGTTATCCGTAGGACGGGTCTTGCCACGATTTTCACCCCGTGTTATTTTATCCGCTACATAGTTCTTTCCTTCTCACTTTTCCACATCAAAAAATTCCAGCCATTGGCTGTTGGTCTATAGAGGGACCGTTGTTTCAATATTTTATTCGTCGCCAGTCCCCCCCTGGTCTCGGATAAAATCGAACAACGGTCCTGATTTATTTTAGTGCACGCTGTAGCTAAAAAACGTGATTGACGGTACAAAACCTTTCGGTGTAAGGTTATCTCCTTGTTCGTTTCATCTATATCGGAGGGAATCATGAGCATACGCAAGGCAAAGCGACCCTCGGACATTTGGGCACAAAAGCGAAGGATCATCGGGCGGCTTCTCGCACAGGGTAAACTCTCGAAACGGCAAATCGCAGGACGGGCTCTCTGCAATCTCGCGCTCGTCTACGAAGTTGCTCATACCGTCGAGCAAACCGTGAATCCAGATTTGCTTGTTGCTGGCGGAGTCGAAAGCCTCGTACATGAGGAGAGGCAGTACGTAACGACACGGTTACTTGCTGACGGGGTCGGCTTCGGGATCGGGACTATTTCGGAGAATCTCAAAGATCGAAAAATCCCGCATATCGTTCGGTACCGTCATACGGTATTTCGAACGCCCATCAATTTCTTTCCCCTCGACGAGGTATGGTCTATACTGCCGGACTGGAAAAAGCGGTATGACCACAACGCTGGACTCGATGTAGAGCCCGACCCTGATGAACGGAACCACTTCCGCGACCTTACAGACGGGGAGTTCGATCTCCTCTGTGCGCTGATGCAGTGGTGGATCAATAAGCAGTTTTGGCCCTCGGCCGAAGATCTGGTCACCGTGCGTAAAGTCAAAACGCATTACACTCGAGCGAGTGAAATTCGACACCGCCTCCGCAAACTGTAGAAGAGAGGGTGCCTGACTCGCTTGCATGAAGGCCAGGTTTCACGAGGAAACCGAGTTCGCCACATCCGCTATCAGATTCACCGCGCCCCCCGGAAGTATCGAGGTCCCCTTGTCCATTGTCCGCAATGCAAACACTCCCATCGTGTCCAGTGGGCGTGGTACGCACCAAAAGGCGCCGATATACCTTAAATACGTCGGCGCTTTCTTCTATGTGTACACTATCTTAGTGCGCGTCGTAGCCGGTGAATTTCTCTATCTTAATCTGGGTTTCAGGAACCTCGAGCGACTCGAGTAGTCTTATCATTACTTCCACCATCCCTGGTGGCCCGACAATCATGTAGGTTGGCTTAACGACGTTATCGATAGCTTCCCTAAGTAATTCTTCGGTGATAAGGCCACAACGGCCGATCCATTCTTTTTCCACTTGATCAGGATCGGTCATCGTCGGTACGAATTTGAATTTTGGATTTTGCTTTTCCCATTCGGTGAACTCGGATAGGTAAGATGTGTCGCGCAGGCAGTTATTAGAATAAATGAGCGTCATTTTTGTAGGAGTTTTTTTATCCGTCAGGTATTTCACCATACTCCGGAACGGCGTGATGCCGATACCGCCGGCAAGAAACACCAGTTCGACAGACGGGTCATCCGGAAGCAGAAAACGTCCCGCCGGCCCAATTCCCGACAGTTTAACTCCCATTTCGGCATCCATGAGGCTACGTTTGTATGCAGACATACTCATCCGCATGCCGAATGACAAAACATTTTCTGTTGGAGAAGATGCGAATGACATTGCCCGCCGGTTACCTTTTTTATCCTGGTGGGGCTGGTTTTCATATATCAATGTCATGAACTGCCCAGGCTTGTAGTCGAAGCCGGCCGGCTTTTCAAACACGAATTCCATCGTATTGTGGGCGATCTCACGTTTTTCTTTGAGGATAAGTGGGATTTCGGGCATGGCGGCTACAGTTTAATGATTGTTTTTAAACGGTTATGTGTGTAGCTGTTCGCCTCTTTGAAAGCAGTGACTGCGTTTGCAAATGGGTATGTGTGAGTAATGAGACTTTTTAGGTCTACTTTTTTTCGTGCGACGAGATCTATTGAATCCGGAAAAGAAAATGCGCACGTCCACGAGCCATGAATGTTTAATTCTTTTTTGATGATATTCATCATATTGATGCGTACCGGGGCAGAGAAGACACCGAGGAGATAGACGTTGCCGTCACGACGTGTGATGTCAAACGCCAGCTCCGCAGTCTTTTCGATTCCGACCGCCTCGAAGACCATATCGAATCCATCGGCCGACTTGATTTCTTTCATGCGTGCCCTCAGGTTTTGAAGTCTTGAATTGATTGTGTGGTGTGCCCAACCCATTTTTTTCGCGAAAGCGAGCGTATTTGGTCTGACGTCGATGCCTGTCACGAGAGCTCCGGCGGCTGCGAGTACCTGGTCAAGTAAAAGTCCTATAGGTCCCTGGCCGAGTACCGCTATTCGTTTATCGAGCAGAAAACCAGCCTCGCGCGCTGCATAGAGAGCTATCGAAAGTGGCTCGATAAGAGCCGCCTCATCAAACGTCATCGAGTTTGGAAACGGATATACGAGGTTTGCGGGCACGCGTACGTATTTAGCAAGCGCACCGGAGAGATGGAGGCCGATGATTTTGCTGTGGCCGCAGAGGTTCGGTTTCCCCATTTTGCAGTAGTCGCACTTTCCGCAACTTACGACATGCTCGGCTACAGCGCGATCACCCTTTTGTACATTTGTGACTTTCTTGCCGACCTCCGTTACGATGCCGGAGAATTCGTGGCCGGGAATTGTTCCTCTCGGGATGTCCAAGCCGCCTCTATAAATGTGGAGATCGGTGCCGCAGATGCCGACGCTTTTTACTTTCATCAAAATATCATCAGGACCTATCGCCGGTTTCGGCACGTCCCTGATTTCCATTTTTTCTTTGTCAGCGTAAACAAGAGCCTTCATACCATCATAATACCCCATTTCTCATAAGAAAAAAAGCTGTTTGACAAGAATCCGGGAAAACTTCACAATGGATTCCCAAGACAAAGACAGATACAGATAACGAACTCATACAAAACGTCAGAAGGAGGCAGTTATGCTTCTCAAGGTTGTATTTGGACCTGCCTGTGCTCCATCACTCAGGACGGGCATAGTTCAAAGGATCAGTACTCTCATGTCTCAAGAATGTCCAGCGGTTGATGTACACGTGGACGATTTCGAGGACGGGGAGTTTTTGGCCCAGATCGGCAGCAACGTGCGCGGTACGGACGTCTATGTCGTCCAGCCGACTAACCAGCCGGACAGAAATTTTTCCTGTTTACTGCAAATGTTGCAGGCCGCTGCACTTGGCGCTGCTGCGAAGGTTACCGCAGTACTGCCGTATTGCGGAGGGCTCCGTGGTGACACGAAGGACAAGCCGCGAGTTGCAATACCCGCGAAACTCATGGCCGATATGATTTCGCAAGCAATGATTGCCGCGCCACATCGTCAAGTGGCAATTGTGCATCCTCATTTTCCTCAGATCAATGGGTTTTTCCACGGCGTTCCCGTTGATCGCCTGTATCCAACCAGAGAGATGCTGGGTGTCACCCATAGCATCGTGGACGGAGATATTTCCCGTCTTACTCCGACAGCGGCTGACGCTGGCGGCGCGAAGCTTGCGTCTCTCTATGCAATGTTCCTTGACACGGACGCGCTTGCAGTCGGTGATAAACGCAGGCCGAAAAACGACCGTCCCTACATCCGCGACATCGTTGGCGATATCGATGGCAGGATCGCTATGTTCTTTGAGGACATTGTTGACACCGCGCGTACCATGATGCAGGCGGTGATGAAAGCGAAAGAAAAGGGCGCGATCGCATCATATCTCGCCGTTACACATCCTGTGCTCGCGAGAGGTGCACTTGAGAATCTCCGTATAGCTCAAGAACACGGCCTGAAGCGAGTCTTCACGACCGACTCGATCTGCCGGACTCCGGAGGAGATGCCGGATGATCTCTTCACCGTAATTTCCGTTGGTCCGTTGATTGGCGAAGCCATCTGGAGGAATTACACCGGAGGTTCCATCAGCGACATCGCTGGCGCGTTCCTCGAATCGCACTGATCAACATTATTGATCTACAGGGTTGCTCTAGCATGGGCAACCCTTCTTCTTATTTCAAAAAGTCTTCCGCATCACGCACTCCCTGATCAAACGCCCCGTTGAGCCGCTCTTTGTTGGTATCTAGGATAGAGCGGAGGGGGAGCTGCTTTCCGGGCCTGATGATGCGGATGCGGTTATTCATGAACATGTCTCGCTCGAGCTGCTGAGTGCGCTTTTTGAGCGTACGAAGAAGGTTGGCAATCTTGGGAGGTAAAAAGAATGAAATAATGTTGGTAAAAAGGTCATACCGCTCGCCGACGTAGAACCCTTCGGGCTTGTTGTACACTGCGACCACCTCATCATATCCGTCGGTGAGCGCCTTCATCACCGGCAACGTGTCGGCAAGCTCCCCGTCCGTGTAGGGTTTCTTGTCTATTACGACCTGTTTGTGCAGGAGCGGCACGGCTGCTGTAGCAGTTAATAAGGTGAAGATGTTTTCTTTCGAAGGAGATCGATACGTCGGCGATCCCGTTACGTAGTCAGTGAGCACATAGGTGAGTTTGGCTGGGCTATGCATGACCGTATCCACATCTAACCGAGAAGTGCCGTCAGTAAAAAGTTCGATCAAATACTCCAAGTCCATGATGTTCCTGCCGAAAAGCGGGTTGAGGTAGTCGACGAGCTTGGTGCCGTGCACGAGATTCCGCCAGGTGTTCTCTATCACGTCCGGCTGGTCAGCGACGTAGAATGTTGCGGCAAACGAACCGGCGGATGAAGCGTATACACCATCGAAATAGTTTGGATCCAATTTTCTGCACAACGTCGCAAGCACACCGCCGTCATATGCGCCACGCAGACCTCCAGCACCAACAACGAGTGCGCGTTTTTTATTTTGACTTTTAGTCGTCATACCATTTTTCACTTAAGTCCTCCCACGTCGGGTTAAGCTTATTTATGAGTTCTTCTTTCTTTACTCTTACCCACTTTTTGATTTGTTTTTCCCGGGCGATAGCATCATATATAGAATCGTATTCTTCATACCATACCAGTATCTTGATATTATATTTGCTGGTAAACCCCTTTTTGAGCTTATTTTTATGCTCGTATACTCTGAACGACAAATCTGACGTGACTCCAGTGTAGAGGACGTTCTTTCTCTTGTTGGTCATCATGTAAGAATAGTAGATCCTACTCATGTATAGTTTGTCATCCTGAGCGAAGTCCCGTTTGCGGGACGAAGTCGAAGGATCTCGGTTAAGAACAGTTTACGAGGTTAGTAACCGAGATCCTTCGTTGCGTCTCGCCTTCGGCGGACTCCACTCAGGATGACAGGTATTATTGAAGTTGACTGGCTATTGGAACTTCGCCAAATCGTCGAGCGCCTTTTGGAGTTCTTCGAGTGTTCCATTATTTGTAACTGAGTGATCAGCCATCTTCATGCATTCAAAAATTCTTTGTACGCGGTCACCGCTGTTTTCCTCTTTTTCCAGCCTCACAAATTCCTCGATCGTCGTCGCTTCACCGAGTCGCCCTCGCGCTTGAGCCCGCTTAAAACGAATTTCCGGATCAGCATCTATTGCTACTAGTATCAAATTGCTGTGTTTTTGAAGATATTCGATCTGAGCCACTTGCCGCATGCCAGTGATGATGCCGCGTTCGCTGATTTGTTCCAAAAGCGCGTTGGGCAGGTATTCACTCCCGCGCTCTTTCACGATACGGTTCCCGAAGTCGATTAAACTCTGCCTGTCGTGCAGTATGCCTTGTTCATGGGCGAGTTTCTTAATATGTCCGCTGATTTCATATACTTTACAACCCAACTTTTCCGCAAGGTATATTGCAGCGGTGTCTTTTCCGCTCCCGATGGGGCCGATGATGCCGATGACGGTTTTCATAGGTGTTGTTTTCTTGCCGAGAGGGAGACTCGAACTCCCAATCCCTTGCGGGAATCCCGCCTGCCGTGCCGAACCTTTTTGAAATGCTGGAGGGGAGAGTCGAACTCCCACGGGATTGCTCCCACTAGCTCCTAAGGCTAGCGCGTATGCCATTTCCGCCACTCCAGCGCGCTTATTAGTAATTTCTTTTCTTATAGTTTATTATTTTGCACGTTCGGTGGGCAGGTCTACCAATTGCACCACGGGGGCATATCAGTTTTTGAAAAGACGTGTCTGCCAGTTTCTCCTGGGCTGTCCGGCCCCGCTCAGCGGGGCATCGGTCAGCCCGTCGCGGCTCTCGTAAACTGAAGCAGTTCAGTTTGCTCGTGGCCGCGACCCACCCCGGCCAATTTCTCGACCCGCAATCTGATTTCTAGTATACTGTCTCATATGAAATCACGCACGGGCATCATTCTCATTGTACTAATTCTCGTTGCGGGCGCTATTGGATATTACATCGGTACGCGAAATAAAAGCGCCGATATCCCTGCCGATGAAGCTATAACCAACGAGGGGACGGTCAATACTAACACCATTATTGACCTGTCGCAAGTCAACGCCAACCTGACGGGAGATGAGCTGGTTCAGGCGCAGACCCGGGACGAGAAGCGGGTGAACGACATCCGTTCAATCCAAGCCGCACTTGAAAAATACAAGAATGACAAGGGAGCATATCCGGAAGCACTTACTGGCGTAGTTCCCGATTACCTCGATGGATTGCCGGGTAATCCGTCACCCGGCGGTATCACATACACCTATACCCCTATTGGGTCGGCTCCGTACACCTATTACGATTTGAGCTACGTACTCGAAGTAGGTGTTGATGACATTACGATCGGTGACCATTCGGCGACTCCTGACGGGGTTGCAACGCCTTAGGTTTTTTATGAAAGAAACGCATCAGCATTTTATGAATGCGTTTTTTTTGGTATACTTATGTATAGAAAGATACGCAGTTCTCTCCCAACGACGGCGCAGGCTCATCGCTCGAATGGTTGGTTCGAGGGTTGAAAGCTCAAATAAGACAGTGGCCAATCGAACGCCGTCGCAAATATTCGCCGTCGAATAATATGGTGAATTACCATTCAATACACAGAAGCATCCATGATATCAGATCCAAATACTAAGAAGCCCGCTAAAGATAACATTCTTCGTTTGATCATTCTTCGGTCCTTATTTGTTATCGCGGTCATTATTTTCGTCAGCGGCGCAGTGTATGGCCTAACTCAGTATCAAGAGAAGCCTCTATCATACGAGGATTCCTATAAAATTTCAGATAAAAAAGAGGGAAAGAAAACATTTGTTAGTAAAGAATATGGTTATCAATTTAGCTATCCTGCCAACTGGGAACTCGATAATGCGAGGGACCCCCAACAGTTTTTCTTTTCGGTGTGGCACCAGGAGGATGGTGTGGCGCCGGATCGAGACCAAAAAGGGATGAGATTCGTGGCATATATTTCCCCTGAGCCCGAATACTCTCTGTCTGAAAAAGTAGATCTAGACCTTCGTGAATATGGAGAAGCCGGTCTTGAGTCACGGAAGTCGCTGACAATCGATGGCCATCCCGCCGAACAGCTTTCTATACGAGTATTTGGCCACACATACGCAACTTACATTAAGCTCGAAGACTATTTTGTTGTCTTCACTGCCAATATCATCGCAACTACCGATATGGACCGATACAGGCAGATGTATGAAGAACTTTTGTCAACCGTAGAGTTATAGGGGGAAAAACCGAAAAAGACTTTCCTTGGAAATAAATACCAAAAGACGACCTTAGCTTTGACGGGCCGGTCGTCCCTTGGAGGTTTAGACGTTCAACAACTGCGGGGTGCACTACTCGCGTGTTGATTTAAGAAGCCAAAAGGGTGCGCAAAACGCAAAAACCTCATGACTTTTTCAAAAACCTATTTATATTTAGGCATAGTCCAGAAAATTTGTCAATACACTCTCCGCAGAAATCGTTCTTATTTAATAAGCGGAGGTCATGAAAGGAGGTGAATATACATGAATCTCAATAAGGTTGCCATCATTGGAAACCTGGTGCAAAACCCGGTTGTCCGAGCATTGCCGTCTGGTACGTCAGTTACTTCGTTTACTGTTGCGACGAATTATGCATGGCGTGACTCGGAATCGAAAGAACGTCAAGAAACAACGGAGTTTCATTCCGTTGTTGCATGGGGTCGGCTCGGTACCATTTGCTCAAAATATCTGAAGAAAGGCGACCGTGTGTATCTCGAAGGACGTCTCAATACGCGAAACTGGAAAGATGCGCAGGGAGCCAAGCGCTATCGCACTGAAATTGTTGCGAACCAGCTCATCATGCTGGGCGGAAAATCAAGTGTGAAGGGCGATCGGATAAATGAGGAATCAGCACAAGAGGAAGTATCGCTGTCAAAAATTCCCGCTGAAGCGGAATAAGCTCGCTTCCTTTCTGGTGTTCTTGGTCTGTCGGTCCTGGCAGAGATGCCGTTTCGACGGATCAAGTCGCGAGTAAGGTAACAGCATTAATTGATACAATGTATGGCTCATACAATTTCCATTGGATCGGATGTAGAACTTCTTATCGCGGAAGAATCATTCCGATTGTCCATCGTGGAAGCATCTGGTGATCCGGAGGAGGGGCGCATTTCATTTGGATCGCCTCTCGGACGTGCGCTTATGGGACGGGAGGAAGGCGACGAAGTCGAAGTAATGGCTCCGGGACGTCCTATTAAAACAAAAATTCTCCATGTGTACTAGCTAAAAAATTATTAATAACCATATGAAAATATTTATCTACGCACTCATTGCCGTATGCGCATTCCCTGTAGTGACTTTCCATGAGTCACATGGGGCATCAGCACCGACCATCCTCATTTCTGAAATTAAACTCTCCGGTGGCACCAGCCACACGACGGATGAATTCATTGAGCTGTATAATCCGACAAAGGAGGCAATTGAAATATCAGGGTTTCGGCTCGTTAAAATTACGTCGTCGGGAAATGAGTACGATCTCATTACATCAATCGAGCCCATCACTGTGCAAGGGTTTGGTTTTTTTCTGATCACGCACCCCGATGGGTATGAAGGCAGTGTCATTGCCGATCTCACATATGATACCAGTAATTAAAAGTCTCGAGCGCAAAGCCGCCTCCACGTCTACGAGTGAAAGCATGACAACAACGGATCAATTGCGCGGCAACGGTTACGACAGCGGCAGTAATACCGACGACTTTGTCCTGCGGGGTATTCCCGAACCGCAAAACAGCGCATCACCTCATGAATTATCGTTGACGGTTACTCCTATCGATCCTTGCAAGCCAGTCCCGGTAATACCGAATCCGGTTGACCCGCCAATCACGCCACCTTCACATTCTTTTCCTGCTGACAGCGTCCCTGATGAGCAAACAGCATTCCCTGATGGAATTATACTCAATGAAGTATTTCCGGCCCCAGAAGGCTCGGACGACGAGTTGGAGTTCATAGAAGTAGCTAATACAGGCTCCGACGATGCCGATATTGGCGGTTGGTCGCTCACTGACACGAAAACGACGTTTACGATTCCTGCGGGAACAGCGGTTGAGAGCGAACAGGCGCTCGCGTTTTTCCGTCCCGACACCAAGATCACCTTGAATAATACTGGCGACGTCGTGTACCTGATGAATCCGAACGGGGAGATAGCCAACGGGGTCGAATACGGCAAGGCGGAAAATGACTTATCGTTTTCATTCTTTCCCGATGGCGGTTGGAAATGGACTGTCGCGTCGCCAAACGAAGAAAACGTGCTGCCCGATAATGAAGTCAACCAGGTAGGGGAACCCGGTGAACCAAGCGGTAATACGGCAGTGACAATTGCGCAGGCCCGGACAGCAGAAAAAGGCACCGAAGTGCTGTTGAACGGTATCGTCATTGCAGGATCCGACATCTTGGGTAGTAAAACGTTTTATCTCCAAGACGATACGGCCGGCATCAAGGTTGTCGCTACCAAAGAGGCACTGCCTCAGCTCGAGGCGGGTGACGTCATTTCACTCTCTGGCACGGTGTCTACCGAGCTTGGTCAGCCGAAAATTAATGTTGCCGATGTGGGCACGATTGTCGTCACATCAACACAAGAGGTTCTGCCGCATGAGATAGCAATTCCCGATATTGCGGACTACCCAAACCAGCTTGTCGTGGTCCATGGAAAGGTCGAATCGATCGAAAGGAGCACCATTGTCATTGCCGATGAACAGGGCGCAAGCGTTGAAGCGTATATAAAGCGCACCACCGGCATTTCGAAGCCGTCGTGGCAGGCGGGTGACACCGTATCGGTGGCCGGTATCGTTGACATCACGGATTCCGGTGCGCGGATTCTCCCGAGGTTCCCAGAAGACCTCACTCTCGCTGCGGTGCTTGGTGAGTCGACGGATGAGCAGCAATCCATCTCATTCGCAACCACGGCAGATGACCGCCGCATCAGGTGGTATCTGCTTGGCGGAGTTGGGTTGGCTGCCGCAGCAGCACTGGTCGTGTGGGAGCGGTACCGCCATAGACAGCCGATCGTTGAGAGTCAACCTGAGGCGTCGCACTTGATTCGGTAATCAATCCTGCAAATCGCTGTACAATGTAGAGTAGAGGAAACGTTCCGTGATCTCTAAGATAACAATATCGGGCTTTTCAATTTCGACGATTCTTTCGTCGATGAGGGGTATCCATACGTATACTGACCGGCTGAAGTGTTCAGACAGGAATGGGACTAAAAGGTTCGCGAATGAATCCCGAAAAATGAGCGCACGCGGCATGTCGGAATACGGTGTTTTTTTTGCGACGAGCGGCATGTCTTTTTTCTGGTTAGGATTTATAAACGCTACTTCGGCATCTGTTGCAGACCGTGGTTTTTTTGGATCAAGGTAGACAAGCTCATCCTTCATTTTTTCCTGGAGTGATAAGAGAATTACTAAATCACTGCCGCCGGTAACCTTTTGAGAAATTTTATAAGTTGAAAGGTCTGCATCGGTAAGTTCCGGATGGTCTTTTCGCATTTCGTCAATTAGCATGTCATTGCTCGAGACGTGGCGCAATTTGTTCCAGTAGTGTAGTGCCTTTTGATGAGCGGATCGAGTCAGGGAGCAGTTCCGGATAAATCGTTGTTTTGTTCGGCGCCACAAGAATGTAGAAGTCAGTGTCACGGTTAGCAAGCCATTCTTGTTTCTTATCAATATTATCGACGATTTGGTTCATTGCTTCGTCATTGATTTGGTATTTTCCTTGGAAATCGTTGAGGATATCATCACCAAGGAAAAAGAGCCAATCGTTTTTACCGACAGCTACCTTGCTATTTGGTGACCTTTTGAATAATTCTACACTTACAACACTTCCCATCCGGACGAGCATATCGCGAAAGCCGAAATGATCGTTGAAGTACTCCTCGAAACCGCGTCTGAATGGCGCTCGCAATACGCTGCTAGCACTGAACTTCGGGAATAGTGCCAGCTCGCGCTTTTCAACCGTTGTCGTATCGGACCCATAGCCGGCGATCAGAGAGATTCCTGGCGAAGAAATAGTTATGAGAAATACAAGAATCAGCAATCGCTCGGACCAACGGGTTACGTTTTGAAAACGATTCTCCATGGCAGTCTAAAACCTGAAATAGATAAAAGGGTTATATGTATCATGCGCCATCAGCATGAGCGACGCTCCGAGGAGTGCGATGACCATGAAAATAGTTACTACGTGCGTGCTTATGTGTATAGCAAGGGCGCGTCCATTCGACGCAGTCGTTACATAGTGTCCGATGACGCGCTTGCACCATTTCAGAATTGGTGCGGATCCTATGATACCAATGACGACTACGACCAGGAAATACGGGTCTACATATTGGCTTATATCGCCGACAACCCCGGAACCCATACCTACCATTGACTGCAGGTATGCGATGGCATTCTCCAGAGAATTAGCGCGGAAAAATACCCATCCGATAAGTACGATGAGAAGGACATACAAATGCTGGATAGGCCGCCAAGCCCTGTCGAGCCATCGGCCGACTACTGTTCGTTCGAGCATCATGAAGACGCCGTGGAACAGTCCCCATACGACGAAGTTCCAGCTCGCGCCGTGCCAGAGACCGGTGATGGAAAATACTACCAAGAGGTTTACAAACGTACGCGTGCCAGATTTTCTATTTCCTCCAAGGGGGATATAAAGATAGTCACGAAACCATGTAGACATAGAAATATGCCACCTGCGCCAAAATTCCCTGATGGAGCGAGAGATGTATGGGTAATTGAAGTTTTCCAGAAATTCGAACCCAAGCATTCGTCCCATACCTATCGCCATATCCGAATAGCCCGAAAAATCGAAATAGATCTGAAGTGCATAGCTGATGACGCCGATCCAAGCAAGCAGTGCGGAAAGATCAGAGACGGGGAAGGTAAATAGCTTGTCTGCAGGCACGGCCACGATATTGGCAATAAGCATTTTCTTTCCCAATCCGACGGCGAAGCGTTGAACACCCGAAGCGAACTTTTCACGCGTGACGATCCGATGCGCGATCTCACGTGCGACGTCGGCGTACCTGATAATCGGCCCGGCCACAAGCTGAGGAAACATGGTGACGAATGCGACGAAATTGAAGTAATGCCTGGTCGCAGTCGCATGGCCGCGATACACGTCGATCGTATAACTCATTGATTGGAATGTATAGAAGCTGATGCCGAGTGGTAACGTAATGGCTGTAATATTAGTCAGCATCGCATTTTCTAAACCCAACGTACCCATGAACGCGTTGAAGTTGTCTATTCCGAAGTTGAAGTACTTAAAGAACCCTAAGAACGCTATGTTTGCAAGCAGGGAAACCGCAAGAGTAATTTTTTGTTTGCGGGTGCGGGGGCCATTTGGATCAAGCTGTTTGATCGGATCTCGCCAATTTTTCCAGCCACCTGCGATCGTGATGCCCGCGAGGAAGTCGACGAACGAGGAGGTCAGCATGATAGCGACCAATTTCCCTTCGCCCCACGTATAGAAAAACACGCTTGCCAGCATGAGAAAAAAGTTCCTGAACCGCTTGGGTAACAGGAAGTACACCAGCAGGAACAGCGGCAGGAAGGCGAGGAGAAAAATTGGAGAACTAAAAAGCATGGGGCGCGGTTACGTTTCCACTATTGTAGCGGAAGCAAGCGGTTCAATCCATAGCGAGGGAGTCTATCGAGCAAGGAAAAAGGCGGATCGTGAGGTCCGCCTGTCGAGCCGTTAGAGATGAACAATGCTACCGCCAGATGGCCTGGGAAGCTGGAAGCGGGTAGTAGTACTCGAAACTCTGTTCGGAAGATTCTGGCCGCTTCGCATGATTTGTGCCCCATGTTCTTTGCCACCACGACCGTCTCGCATCGTACCGCCAGTATTCGTACCAGTCCTTGAGTGTCACACTGCGGTCGTACACTATTTGAAGCTGTTCAGTGAGGTCCCGTTCGGATTGAGCGAGTTGGCTGACTCTCGTGAGCATTGTGTCACGCTCGCGCTCGACGAATGTCAGCATTGCTCTGATGTCATCACGCTGTCGAGTAAGTTCGTTGAGCGACTGCTCGTACTTTGCCTGGGCAGTCTTCAGCTCGGCGCGGAGCGCAGTGTTCCGCTCGGAGATCGAATCGATGGTGTTCATCACGCTGTCGAGCACGGTTTGGCACGACGCGTTTGAATCAGCAAGTGCGTCGTTGTTATCACGAGCACTTTGCAGCTCCGTCTGGAGTTGAGTGACGGTGTTTTGTGTTACCTGGAGTTCGGTTGCCAGGCGTTTCTCTTTCGCGTTGCACCCAGCAAAGACCAAAAGCACCAGCGCTACAATGCCAATGTTGAATGTGCGGTTCATGAGTCTTTTCCTCCCTTTCCGCTTTTTGTGTTTTTTCAGTTCCAGTGAGAAGAGTACTGTACTTTAGTATTGCCGAAGTTTTATGTCAATGTGATCGCGTTTTTGTAACAGAAAGATCGCCAGCGTGTTTGCGCTGGCTGGTATTGGTGCAGCATGCCTTATTAAGAAATGTTGCTAGGAAAGAAGTGTCTCCACAATCTCTTTTTCATCACCCGACACCCCATGCTTCGCACCCTCGATCCACACAAAGCTTTTTTCTCCTTTGAGTTTCTCGTAAAATTTTTGAGCCACTGCCGCGGGCAACACCCCATCATTCGTACTTACTACGAGCTCTATCGGAGTCGTAATCTCACCGGCGAATTCAATCGGGTTGTGCTTGGCTTGTAGTGTTTCTATCTCATGCGCGTACACATCGGGTTTTTGCAGTGTTAACACTGTTCCAGCCTCATCCCACAATCTGCCCATGATGGGATTGTCTGACGACAAAAAGCTTGCGTCCACGAGAGGATTGAGCAATACGACGCGGTCAAAGAGATCGGGGTTATGACGGACCGCTATGGACACGTAGAGCCCGCCAGCTGAGAATCCGAGCGCCGTCAGCGGCACGTCCGGAAACTTTTTTCTCAACTCTTTTGCTGCCTCTTCCACGTCTTCGATAGATCCGAGGAAGCTAAACACGCCTTCGCACGCCTCATCACCGCGGTAGTTAAGCTCCACTATTCCGACGCCACGGTCGTTTAAAATGCGAGCGAGCGGTGGCAGCCGATTCGTACCCGGGAACCCGTGGCAGAAAAGCACGACGCCTTGCGGAGTGTTGGCGGGAAGATGGATGAAACTCGTGACTTTTTGGTTGTTTACCGATACTGAAAAGTGTTGGAGTGCCATTGTCAGCTAGCTATGTGCGTATGTCTCGAAGTTCGCTTTGCCGCAAGAAAACGTATAATTATCCAAAAGAGGGCAATCAGGGATGAATATGCAAGTGCGTTTATGGCAAACGCTTCCCAGAGGAAAGCTCTTGGAACCGTTGGGATGCATTCTACAAAGACATTTCCACTTAAAGCAGCTGCCGGGGTAAAATTGTTTTGCTCTACCGTATATTGCGCAACAAAAGGAAATCCATGCGCAGTTTGCCAGCAAAACTCATTCGTATTTTCTTCATATCGACTCACTTCGAGGCTGGCGTAAGAAAGCATGGTTCCTAAGAGTACCAGCAACAAGCATGCAAGCAGCATCTTCGAAGTTTTTGACAGGGTATTTTCCATCCATATTTTCTTTGCGAACCCGAGTGTGAGCGTTGAAACGACAAATGCAAACGCCGGCACAAACGCATTGAGTAGCGGATGGGGAAGGTCAGAGATCATAAAGAATACTACAATCACGAAGTACGTGAGCATGAAAATGCTCACGCGCCGCGACCAGCTAGTTTCCCACACTTTGTCTTTTTCTACACGGGTGTTACGAGCTTTGATGTCGTCGATGTCTTTCTGGAGAGATTCGAGAGTGGGCATGGGAAGAAACTAGAAAGAAATAATGTTGAAGTGGGAGTTTCTACCCCCTGCCGAGTTCCCGCTTTGCCCTTTCCATGATGTCGGACCACTCATCGAAAGAAACCAGTTCACTCGTATTAAGCTCGCGTGTACGTGACCCCTCGTGAAAGTCTTTGGAAGTTTCGGGCAAAGTAAGTTTGACACTCGTTCCGCGGTAGACAGATTCAACTCTTCCGGAGATCGGATGATCGGTTCCAAGGGTATCTATCACGTACACTTCATCTCCCGGTTTAAACTGCCAGCGTTCCTGGGATTGCAGCATTTCTTTTGCTCTTGTTATGAGTCGCGCTGTATTCTCGGGGCTCTGAACGTCCCGATTTGTTGTAGTTGGTATCTCGGGTGTGGGAGTTCCTGATTCCATCATGTAGTTATAGATGATTTATTGTGGACGCCACTATCGTACTCGCGTATGTAGGTGGTGTAAAGGGGCGGTGGCCATCGGGTATGCTACTTTTTCCTGGCCATTACAAACTTCGTCCTCATGGGGATGCGCATCGGGTTAGGGTAGCTTCGCAGCTTGTCCGTTAGTTCAGCGAGCGCTACTTCTTTCCGTTTTTTCGATAACGCGATGTACCAGGAATAGGATGTCTGCATGTCGATGTACTGCTGGCGGGTGATTTTGACTGTGAAGCGATACTGCCTCGATACGCCGTTTGTGAAGCGGCGATCACGAAACAGCTGCTGAATAATCTCGTCGGCTTTTCCGCCTTTTGCCCGTGAGTATTTGTTGTGGATTTTTAGAGCCATCTTTCCCACGCCACGATCGTACCAATGGGCATTCCAGAAGAGTGCGAGGGTGCCACCCTTTTTCAGTAGCCGTGATGTTTTAGAAAATCTCGCTCCTGGATCGATCCAGTGAAATGTTTGTGCTGAATACATGAGCCCATAGCGATTACTCGGCAGTCTTGCTTTTTCGAATTGACCAATGACATACGAAATATTCCGGTATTTTTTCAGCTTCTTTTTTGCCAGACGAATAAGCGTGTAACTAATATCGTTGGCGGTGATTGGATTTCCCAATCGAGCGAATGGAATGGTAGCTAAGCCTGTACCGATACCTATTTCTAGGATCGGGTCCTTCTTTGCGAGCTTGGCGTAGCGGATAATGTCTCGAAACAGCTTTTTCGGATAGCCAATGCGCGACTTATCGTAGTGCTGGGGGATTTTACCGAAGGTTTCCTTGAGTTTCATTATTTATTTAGGTTGTCATCCCAAACCTATCTGACGCCAGGTAGGCTTGTTTCGGGATCTCATTACCATCTTATTAGATTAATGGAGATGCTGAAACAAGTTCAGCATGACAGATAGGGTGGTGTACTTGTCGTGGGGGGGGTGAACTGGCAGCGGAGTCGAATTAATAAACCAGCATTACTACGGTAATGAGAACTATAAATACTGCCAATGCAAGTCCACCAACAATGAGAAGATGTTTAGTGGAAACGTTAAACGATTGGGGGTTTCCGGATCTGTTGATTACCATCGAGAGCAACCACATCAGGTTAAAGGCAAACCCTGCGGCTCCTCCGACGAGCAATGCCGTTGCTATATCACCGTCCCGTCCAGCTCCAAACGCAAAGATTGTGACGGACATGACAAAAATAAAAACCGGTGTAGCGTAGAAATACCATTTGGGGACTTTTTTACCATTTGGTGGGGCAGTACCAAGGTTTTCTGTAGTCATAATATAATGGTACACTAAGTTTAGTTTATGCCCAAACCCAAAACCTTTCTCATCATCGACCCCGTCATCCCGTCATTCGACGGGACAGGTCCAACGGGCAGGCGCCAACGCGAGGATTTCAAAATGACTATGTCCTTATGGCACAGAAAGTAAAAATTTTTCTGATTATAGACGCTAACGCGATTCTTCACCGTTCGTTCCATGCGTTGCCGCCCTTGACGAGCAAGGATGGCATTGTGGTCAACGCCGTATATGGATTCGCGACGACATTACTGAAAGCCATGAAGGAATTCCGTCCCGGATATATTGCCGTCGCGTTTGATAAGAAGGGACCGACGTTCAGGCACAAGGAATATGCTGAATACAAGGCGACGAGGGTTAAAGCGCCACAGGAATTTTACGACCAGATCCCTATAGCGCATGATTTGCTGGATTCTTTTAATATACCCATTTTTGAACTGGACGGATATGAGGCTGATGACGTCATTGGCACGCTCGCTAAAAAAACCGAGGACAAGGCCAACGTCATTATCGCCACGGGCGACATGGATGCGTTGCAACTGGTGGACGATAACATTAGAGTGTTTACCCTGCGAAAGGGAGTAAATGACACGGTTATCTATGATGCACAGGCAGTTAAAGAACGGTACGGGTTTACCCCAGCGCAAGTAATAGACTACAAGGCGCTTGCGGGGGATTCATCAGACAACATCCCGGGAGTGAAAGGGGTGGGCGAAAAAACCGCCACGGAGTTATTGAAAGATTTTGGCGATGTTGAAACGCTATATAAGGAATTAGAAAAAGATTCGCCAAAAGCGAGAAAGATTAAAGAATCAGTACGGACGAAGCTGATCAACGACAAAAAGAACGCTTTCATGAGCAAAAAGCTAGCGACCATCGTGTGTGACGCCCCGGTGAAGTTCGAACTGGAAAACACCGCGAAAAAGCCGTTCGATGAGCGAAAGGTAGTCACCTTATTCCAAAAATTAGGATTCAAAAGCTTGCTTGAACGGCTGCCGAAAGCGCAGATGGCCATGTTTGAAGTTCCAGAAAAGAAGAAATCAGAAGACCAAAGTCCAGAAGCGGAACAAGAGGTGGTGTATGAGAGAATTACCGCCCATAAGAAGGTAGAGGAGTTTGAAATACCGAAGGGAACTGATGCAAAATATGAATTAGTTGATACACCGGGGAAGTTTCAAGCATTTTTAGCCAAGGCATCAAAACAGACGGAGATGGCCGTCGATACTGAAACGACTAGTTTGGAACCCCACAGTGCAAAGCTACTGGGAGTAAGTTTCTCGTGGAAAGACGGAGAAGGATATTTCATCGGTATGCCGATTGTTAGTGACAAGAAGATTTTTGCCGAACTACAAAAGCTTCTCGAGAACCACGCGATAAAGAAAATCGGCCATAATATTAAATATGACTATTCGGTGCTGAAACTTGCCGGTATCGAACTGGCGCCGATTTTCTTCGATACCATGGTTGCTTCATACCTCACAAATGCCGGTACCAGACAGCACAGTTTGGATTCAATCGTGTTCGCCGAATTCGGCTACCGCATGGTACCGATCGAGGCGCTTATCGGCGTCGGCAAGAAAAAGATCAGCATGGAACAGGTGCCGCAGGACAAATTATCATGGTACACGTGTGAGGATGCTGATTTTACCTGGCGGATGTACGGGACGCTCAAAAAACGTTTAGAAAAAGAAAATCTTACCGGCTTGTTCATGTCGATGGAGTTGCCGTTGATTAATGTGCTCGCGGAGATGGAGATGGCCGGCATCGAGGTAGACACCGGCTTCTTGGCGATTTTACAAAAATCTACCCAAAAAAAATTGGACAAGCTTACGAAGAGTATTTATGAGCACGCCGGCAAAGAGTTTAATATTAACTCGCCCCTACAGCTCAAAGAAATCCTTTTTGATGAGCTGCAGATTTCGTCAGACCGTATTAAGCGGACAAAGACGGGATTATCAACTGCCGCTTCCGAATTGGAAAAGATGAAAGGTGAACACCCTATTATTGATGACATTGTAGAATACCGAGAGCTCGCCAAACTCCAATCAACATATATCGAAGCCCTGCCGAAACTGGTCAATGAGAAAACGGGGAGGGTGCACACGAGTTTCAACCAAGCAGTAGCAGCTACCGGCCGGCTTTCCTCATCCGATCCAAACCTTCAGAATATTCCAATCCGCTCCGAGCTCGGCAATGAGATTCGGAAAGCGTTTGGGGCGGGTCGAGGCAGACGAATCGTATCAGCTGACTATTCCCAGATAGAACTCCGTGTCGTTGCGAGTCTCGCAAATGATGAAAAGATGATCGAGTCGTTCAAAAAAGGCGAAGACATTCACAAACGTACTGCCGCCGACGTGTATGAAGTGCCGATTGAAGAAGTGACCAAGGAGCAACGCTATGCGGCGAAAGAAGTAAACTTCGGTGTGTTATACGGCATGGGCGTGATGGGCTTGGCTTCGCGAAAAGGCATCACACGTGAACATGCGCGTGAGTTCATTGATAAATATTTTTCCGTCCACCACTGGATTAGGGATTACATCGATTCCACAAAGGCGCTGGCCCACAATCTCGGCTATGTCGAGACGCTATTAGGGCGACGGAGATATATCCCGGACATCAATTCGGGCATTCAGCAAGTACGTGCGGCTGCGGAACGAATGGCAGTGAACATGCCGGTGCAAGGTACGGCAGCCGATCTCATGAAGCTTGCTATGATTACCGTACAAAAAGGACTCCCGAAGGTGAGCCCGGAGAGCAAGCTACTATTGCAAGTGCATGATGAGTTGGTTCTCGAGGTACCGCAGGATGACGTTTCCAAGGTTGCGAAATTCATCACTGAGACGATGAACAGCGTGTACAAGCTAAAAGTCCCTGTCGAGACGGAAGTGAGTGTCGGGAAGAATTGGGGGGAGCTGGAGGAGTATTCGTAAGAAAATAGGCCCACCTGAGGTGAGCCCTTATCAAGCTTGAGAAGGTGCATTACGGACGAATACTGTATTCAATGATGTGCTGACCCTTATCGACAATGACGCATCTTGAGTCGATCAGCTTTTTGATGACGCCACGGTACGTGGGCATGGTTGCCAGGAAGCACTCTGTGAGCGTGTCCAACGTTGGCCCAGCCTCGCCCGAGATCCGGCGGTACATCCAGATGAAAACTCCCATCTGCAGTTGATCCGAATCCGGAAACCCAGCGATGATACTTCGGCATTCCTCGAGAAGTTCTTCGATCCGCGCGCGCCGCTGTTTTTCAGCGACAATCGATTCCTTCTTGATCCGGAGTTTGAGGTGCCGCAGAATGATCCGAAGGTGCGTCGGGGTCTCGTCGATTTCTCTCCTGAGTCCCTCCGAGATCGTGAGGCTGATGCCGCTGATGCGAGAGATGGTCTTTCTGCTCCGGGCCTCGCACATTTCTGAAACGAGGTGGATGATGACTTCAGGTTTGTCGGGTTCGAGAATCTCCCCTATGTCTTGTGGCGTGGCCTGTCTGCCGGAGACGGTTTCAAAGGCCCATACGGCGAGCGGAATACGAATTCTGTTCATGCGGATTCCGACTGTTTCGAGAATCCACCTGATTTTGTCGTGGACTGATACGATCTTTGGAAACTCGTCGTTCTGCCACGGGCGAGTGTGGAGAAGATGCGTGATGTGTCGTGCGACCATTCTCATTGTTTCGGGCATGGTATTCCCCCTTGCCGGTTGTCAAAAAAAGATGAACGTTTGTTTGCTTTTTCAATGGGCAATCGTACATGCTATGATACGGATTGTCAACCCCGTTACAAAATGTACATAAAGTCTTACTAGGATTTAAAGGTTTATTGAGCTTTAGCCCGGATTTGACACTCAAGCCTTCAGTACATTTTCTAACGGGGGCAACCTCATTTCACACCTATGCTCATGTTTCTCTACGGGCCGGATACGTACAGTTCCCGGCAGCGTCTCCATCAGTTGAAACAAGGTTTCAAGAAGAAATACGATCCGTCGGGATCGAATGTTTCAGTATTGGACGGCGAAAAGCTTACGTTGGAAGTATTCCGGCGCGCAGCCGGGACGGCAGGATTCTTAGCATCCAAGCGCCTCGTGGTAGTCGAAAGCGTCATCGAAAAAAACAGCAAGAAAGAGATTCAGAAGGAGTTAGTGGAATACCTCAGCAGTCCGGACTGGACCGATGAGAATGTAGTCATCTTTTGGGAAGGTGATATCAACAGTTCTAACAGGCGCCCGAAGAAAACGGCAAAAAAGAAAGGTGCATCATCTAGGTCTACCCGTCCGTTGTTAGAAAAACTGTTGGCTGAACGGCACATCGAAGAATTCCCAACACTCCGTCCGGCCGAGCTGGTCAAGTGGATACAAGACCACGTTCGGGGATGCAAGGGTTCAATTGACTCGTACGCTATCGACGAATTAATGACTCGGGTAGGCACGAACCTCTGGCAGATGACGCAGGAGATCGATAAGCTTACCGCCTTTCGGCAGAACGAAATGATTTCCGCCGATGATGTGCGCTTACTGGTTCGCAGCTCATATGATGAGAATATTTTTCACCTGACTGACGCTATCGGGTCAAAAGATTTACGAAAGACACTTGAGCTGATCGGCGACCAGCTCTCATCAGGAGCGCATGAACTGTATATCCTCACCATGCTGACCAGGCAGTTTCGGCTGCTGCTCCAGGCGCGAGATTTGATAGAAACCGAGCCGCACCCGGCGACTGTCGCTTCACGCCTCGGACTCCCGCCATTTATTGCCCAGCAGTTAGTTTCCCAAGCACAAAAATTCACCCTATCGGAATTAATAGGAATTCACCAGCAGTTGGCGGAACTGGACATGAAATTCAAAACGTCGGAGGGCGACCCGCGTCTCCTCTTTGACCTGTTTGCAGTTTCGGTTTGTAAGACTCCTACGAATGCTTCGAAGGACTCAGTATCTATCGAAGCTTCGCGAGCTGACGCATCAGCCGTGAGGTAGTGCGGGAAGCGGTATTTTTCTTGATCACGCCCTTGCGCGCTGCTTTTGCCAATGCTTTTGCGGCCTGCGTAACTGCAGGTGCGGCCTCCGCTTTCTTTTTTGCAACCAAAAGTTTTCTGGCATTTTTCACCAATTTCTTGACGTTTTTCTCTACCGCATCGTTGATGATGGTGCGCTTTTTCGTCTGTCGAAGGTGTTTGAATGACGCTTGTTTGATAGGCATAGTGGAAATAGTGTAGCAGGATTTGGGCGGAATGCAAGAGGAAGAATTAACGAGTTGAGCGGGTTATGCGAGTTGGCGAATTGGTTGGTTGGACGCGCAAGAGCGCGTTATGTAGGAGTGGTTGAATTATAGGGGCAGATCCAGGAGGGGGTACTTTTTCCAATTGGGGTCGTGGAAGTGCCACCATTCGGTGGGGAAAGGTACGAACCCGGCGCGCTTCATGGCTTGTTCAAGTATCAGCACGTTTTTTTTCTGGGTCTGAGTATGTTTGTGAAAATCACGGTGTGAGCGTTTAGAAAACGTGTCAAAAGGAGTCGGCATGGATAGATCCTTCCCGTTGAGGTCGACAAGAGTGCAATCTATTGCGGCCCCACGATTGTGCATCGAGCCTTTTTGAGGATTTGCCACGTATTGCGGGTCGGGTTTTCTGCTCCATAAAATCTTTTGGACATTCAGTGGTCGGTAACAATCCCACAGTTTGATACGGAACCCATGACGTTTCAACGATGTGTTCGCCTGTATCAGGCGAACTGCTACTTCGTGCCGTAAAAACGCTCGTGGAGAGTGATACATTTTTTTTCTTACAAAATTTGCCCGCGTTGCGTATTTGATGTCGAGCACGAGGGAAGGATCGAGCGTGTGCACGTCGACCAGGCCCGCAGCGCGCATGAAGGAGCTTTTGTATGTATCTGGGCGGTATGCTTTCATGCGAACGATTTCTGGGAAAAAACCTAGACTTGCCAGTTCATTACGCAGATTTCCTGTGAACGCTCGCTGGTCGTACCCGAGGCAAATAATGTCAGGCTGAGCTTTTTTAACTGCCAGGAGTTTATTGCTTTTCCCGCCCAGGACGACTGCGTCCGCGATGCCGAGGTTTGTGAGCGCTTGAGTGCGCTGGTGCTCCATTTGGTGCGGGGCGAAACCTTTGACCTTTTTTACGGTAGCATCGCGTGCCACAATAACGGTGAGGTGATCACCGAGTTTTTTTGCCTGTTGGAGAAACCAGATATGACCCGGATGGAGAAGGTCGAAGGTGCCTGCGGCTAAGACTTTTTTCATAGATAGTAAGAAGGCTCGGAAGGGCTTAAGAAGGAAAGAGGACGAAGAGGTCGAGAGGGCCCAAAGCCAAATATAAGTATAACAAATTCTTGGCCATCATCGGGGTTGACCAGCCTACGAAGCTGGTGATAAGATGGGGGCTCTTCAAAATAACAGAAATAACTAAACTGTTCATATACAACGGGAAGGAGCACTGAATGTGCGGAATTTTGTATCTTCACGATCCTCATCAGTTGCTATCAGGGCGTGAAATGGCTGACATGACCTTCCTTGGTCTTTCAGCAATGCAGTACCGCGGCCAACACGGTGGCGGACTGGCGTACTCTGATGGCGATCGGGTTCGAGTCGGCAAGTGGTTTGGGCTTGTCGCGACTCAATATGACAGCGTGGGAGCAGATGATCGGGAAGACCCCCGACCTTACACCGATCAACTGGGCAAAATGGAGAAACGAAAACCATTCAGGGTCATGGGACATCTCCGCTATGCCACTGCCGGACCTGCAGGTGACCTCATTCATTTCCAGCCACATTTCATCGAACCTCTCGGCGGTCGTGTTGCCTACCTCGCAAATGGTGATATACCACTTCTGACAGGTGAGAAAGAGCGTCTGAAGCGTCTGGGAGTGCGATTCGAATCTGAGAATGACGGAGAGCTTACCCTTCGGAAGATCTGCTTTCTAAAGGAAAGTCGGAACTTGAGTTGGGTCGAGGCGATCCATGCATTCATGCTCGAGACGAAGGGTGCATACTCGGGTATTCTCATGACGAGGGACACCACGTACTTTATCAGGGATGAATTCGGTTTTCGTCCATTCCTGGTTGGGAAGATCGACGGTGAGATTATCGTAGCTGCATCAGAGTCCTCGGCTCTGAACATTCTGGGGGCCACCTTCGATTTCGAAGTTGAGCGAGGGTCTGTCGTGGAGATCGGCCATGGAACGAGGTCCCGCACAAGAGCTCCTACGCTCATGAATTTGGACGCCAACTTGCTCGTGAGCACCCGGTGGAGGCAGATTGCATCTCATCAATACCGCAGTCAGGCAACTCCGCAGCAAAAGGGTTCAGTGCCCAGTCAGGGATTCCGAACGTGGAGATTCTAGTTCGCAACTGGAGTGTTCCACGGACATTTATCCTGTCGCTCGCGGATCGTTTGATGGCGATCAGGCTGAAATACGGTGTACTCCTTGACGCCGTACGAAGCTACCCTCGTATTGTTCTCGTGGATGACTCCATCGTTCGTGCGAACACCACGAGGGGAACAGTGAAACTCGTCCGTGATGCCGGCGCGAAAGAAGTGCATGTGCGCGTAAGTTTTCCGCCGATCATACACCCATGCTTCATGGGGATTGCCATGCCGACTCGGGAAGAGCTCGCAGCAGCTTCCAGGTCAGTCAGCGAGCTTCGGGAGTTTATTGGTGCCGACTCCCTGGAGTTTCTTTCTCCAGAAGGTGTCGCCACAGCGATGAAATCCCGTGGCGATGACATCAAGCATTTCTGCACTGCCTGTTACTCTGGGAACTACCCAGTTCCCGTCTGATCTTTACATCCGGCCTCTCTCATTTGGGGGAGGCCATTTTCTTATTTGACGGGCATGCATCATTCTTAGTACAGTAACTCACCAACCCCATTAGTAAATGTACATAACGCACTCAAGGATGTTAAAGGTTGAATAGAACTAGAGCCTTGGAATCACCAAATAAGTCTCTAGTACATTTTCTGACGGGGTTAATATCAAACACAGAAGTTCAAACCGTTCTCCACAATTACACAGGGAGGTCAGACATGCCACGGAAGAGCAAAACGAAAGTGAATCCTGCATTCGCGGGCACTCTACGGGCGCTTTTTGCGATGCCGGATGGGTTCGACGTCGCTGCGTTCTTCGAGAAGTACGCTTGCCCAGCACTTGTTGATCTGGGAGTTGCGATTGGCCGCGCCGGAGAGATCAGTGCTAAGACCATTTTTGAGTTCGCACCTTCATTTCCGGTGGGGAGCGATGAGGAAGGTGCCACGCTTGCATTTCTACTCTATGCATACTTGCAGGAGCGCAGAGAATCCTGGGGCGTAGACTTTGCTGACGCGAGCGACACATCATCAGGTTCGAGCGCTCCTGACACCAATGCAGCCAGAACGACCAGGAGACGCAAAGGTCGTCTAAGTGCCGGTGAGTCCATCAAGGATCAAATCGTCAACGCGTGTGGCGGACCGAGGAAGGCAAAAGGCCAGCTCAAGAAGCTGCTACGTCAATGCGGAAGCATCACTCTCCTGGTGGGGCACTTCCGCGATGATACGAAGCATCCCATCGATGTATCCTATGCCAACCTGCAGTACATTTTGAAGCACATGGGACTCAGCCCCGGACGCCGCAAGGGCTAAGGAGTGACCCATGCCCGCAATTCTGCGTATCAGAAGCCCCGATGAGCCGATGGCGATGCCGACAGGCGTCGATATTCAACACATGATCCGTATCGAGGATCAGACTCATAGAAAGATCGGTGACGCAATCGCCGGTTGCCACCAACGCGAGCAAGTGCCAGTAGTCCACCTTGCGCGCGTGTGGGGTATCGGTCCGGAACGGTTGCGGAAATGGATGTCGTGGTGTCGCCTTACCGAGGTTGTTGAGGCACAAACGCCTTCGGCTCCATTTCCACCGAAAGGGACTAAGAAGACACCCGTGATCGGCAGGGCAGTCCGGAAAAAAGCTCAGAACGACACAACCGAGGATGGTACGGGTGTTTCTACGTCCGAATCGTCTACTCGCCCGGTGTCGCGTCCGAAGCCGGCACCGAAACAAGATACAGACGCTTCGATTCCGTCTGCTTCAGCTCGTACGACTCTCACGTCGGGTGCCACGGGAAGGATTGCCAGTGCGATCGCGAACTTGTGGATTAAACACCGCGATTGGACGATCGTCGCCTCGGGTCTCAGTGCGACCCCGGATGCATTAAGCGCCTGGATGGATGAGCACCGATCGGCAATATCGCCCGGTACGATTCCACAGGATGCTCTGAAGCGCTTGATCGTACACGATTATTCGATGCCCGCTGGCGGCAAAGGTTCTTCCTATGAACACCCACTTCTGACACCTGATCTTCGCCCGCAGAAAGTGAAGCTCAGTGCCGAAGCGGAACGAGCTATCGCACAAGCCTGTGAGAAGGCAGGGCTCCCGGAAAACAGACTTCTCGTCAGTCTCTACGATGAGAATCGTCTCAACACGATTGCTACCGGACTGAATCTGACCGTTCCGGCTTACATAGCCCTTGTCAAACACTACAACGACGACGCGCTGCCCGTACTTGAACCGACAGCGCAGGAGGATGATGATTGGTAATACCCCGTGTCCATTTGCTAGACGCGGGGTTTTTCATGTGGTAGAAAGAGGGTACCAAACATCAACACAGTACTCTCCAATCAACTCGACATACCGTTTCTGGCATGATCTTCAATCCCGAGGAAGGAGGTGATGGGTGTGACAGCTCAAGTACTACTGCACGGAATGTTGCAGCGCATGACAGGAATATCTATGTCGGCATTCAGGGTGTTTTTTGCCGGCGATACACGACTCGCATCGTTCGTAACGAAGTATGAAGAGCGTCTCCCCACTATCCTCACTGGAATCGGGCAAGATGCATTCTGGAAGTTTTGCGCGAAGCGCGAGTGGCTTCAGGCACTGCTACCCACGAATGGTAATCAGCGAGCGACTCGATGGACGGATTTTTCTGTCCACCTGCCGAACACGTTCCGAGAAGAACTCGATGACGAAGCGTTTATTGAAGCTGTGCGGCTCTATGTGTGGCTGATGCATGCTGATGAGTTCGTCCACTTTAAGGTAACTTCTCTGATCGCAGATCGGAAATCGAAGGCGCCCCCGTCTTCCGGATCACCGAAACCCAGGTCAAGCGGATCACGATCAAGCTGGTCCAGCAAACATCGCGGAGAAGACCGATCGCTTGATATGTACCTCGAAGAGATCGGTGAAACGGCGCTTCTGACTCAGCCGCAGGAAGTTTCCCTCGCCGAACGTATTAAGCAAGGTGATCAGGATGCGCTTCAGAAACTTACGAAGGCGAACTTGCGGTTCGTCGTATCAGTTGCCAAGCAGTATCAGAACCAGGGACTTTCTCTGGGAGACCTGATCCAAGAGGGCAACATCGGCTGTATCAAAGCGGCCAAGCGGTTCGACGAAACACGCGGGTTCAAGTTCATCAGCTATGCCGTGTGGTGGATACGGCAGGCGATCCTCCAAGCACTTGCCGAGCAAAGTCGCGTCGTCCGGGTTCCTGTCAATCAGGTAGGAGTGCTCCATAAGATTGGAAAGGTAGCCTCATGGCTGGAACAGGATCTCGGGAGAAAACCAACAGACGATGAGATAGCTGCCTTTATGGCCGATACGACAGTTGGCGAAGTCGAATTCGTCAAGAGGATTGGCGGTACTCATCTGTCACTCGACGCTCCATTCTCGACAGCGGAGGATAGTACTCTTCTCGATGTTCTCGAGGACGAGCTAGCGCCGCCTCCCGACAGCTCGCTTTTCAAAGATGAGCTCCGGCTCCTGGTAGAAAGAGCTATCGAGACGCTCACGCCCCGTGAAGCTGAAGTGATCGATCTCTACTTCGGTCTTTCTACAAGGAAGGGGATCCCGCTCGAGGAGATCGGAACTTGTTTTAATCTCACCCGTGAAAGGGTGAGACAGATCAAGGAAAAAGCAATCAGACGTCTCCGTCATGTAAGTCGCTCCAAAAGTCTGGTTCCGTACAAAGACGAAGATTAACAACCGCCGTACACGCCTCAAAGCATTGTAACGGCGGTTTTTCCTATTCCAAAAACTCCCCGCCAGACCATCAGCCATCTACTTTTCCAGGAGGAGGTGGCTTCAGTATCTGGCGGGGTTTGTGAGAGGTACTTCGCTCTTTGGAGACGAAGCGCCTCACCTTAGGAGGGAACGTTGTGAAACACCCAAATGGAGATTGGCGGTTCATGGCGCCCTCCGGGGTTTTTTACAATTTTCGAAAAAAATACCGTATCTGAGTTTACCCCTACAAGTTACTTTCTACAACAAAAAAGGAGCCCCGCTCAAACGGCATGGTGAGGGCTCGAATGGTGAAAGTTTGAGCGGGGGAGCGCATGACAGACGTGAGGATGTGCGATGTAATACCGAACGAAACTAGTATCAAGTATAGCAAAAAGCGCCCCCACTAGTCATCCTGAACCATGTGCTGATGAATATCAGTATTGTTTCAGGATATCGATGGTTTATAGAAAACTGGCATATATTCCGAAACAAGCCTGCCTGGCGGCAGACAGGTTCGGAATGACGCAATAAACAACTGGGCGCTTTTTGTGTTGTTACCTTCTAGTCACTCGTTTACGAATCGAACCACCTAATGCGTCTTTCAAAGCGGAAATCTCATCTCGTAAAGCAGCAGCTTTCTCAAATTCCAGATTCTTTGCGGCAATGTCCATCTGATTGCGTAAGTCTTCGAGTATGTGGGGCAGTTCTTCCTTTGGTATCCGTTTCAGGTCCACCACGAGCTTTTCCACCTCGATTTTCTTGCCAGCCAGGCGCGATTCTCTGATGGCTTTTTTTATGGATGTTGGTGTAATACCATGGTGCCGGTTGTATTCTTCCTGTGTCCGCCGCCGCCTGATAGTTTCATTAATCGCTTTTTGCATGGAGCCGGTAATCCTGTCGGCGTACATAACGATACGGCCTTCCACATGCCGCGCGGCTCGTCCCATCACCTGCATGAGCGCTGTATATGACCGCAAGAAACCTTCCTTATCGGCATCCAAGATCGCTATTAATGAAACTTCAGGGAGGTCCAATCCCTCTCGCAGCAGATTGATTCCCACGACGACGTCGTAGGTCCCGAGCCGCAGGTCGCGGAGTATTTCAAGCCGCTCAAATGTGTCTATCTCTGAATGGAGATAATGTACTTTGATATTTGCCTGCTCGAGATAGTCGGACAGATCTTCGGCCATTCGTTTCGTGAGCGTCGTTACGATGACCCGCTGTTTCTTTTTTACATTCTTCTGGATTTCATTCATTAGGTCATCTATTTGATGCTTCGTCGGCCGTACTTCAATATTCGGATCGAGTAATCCGGTTGGTCGAATAAGCTGTTCGGCAACCTGTTGTGATCGTTTCAATTCATACTGATCGGGTGTTGCAGACACGTAGACTACTTGGTTGATCTTACCGCGGAATTCGTCGAAGTTCAGCGGCCGATTATCGAGTGCCGCCGGGAGCCGGAAACCGTAATCCACGAGAATTGTCTTTCTCGCCTTATCGCCCTCGTACATGCCCTTTACCTGCGGTAGGGTCATATGTGACTCGTCGATAAATAGGAGAAAGTCTTTAGGGAAGAAGTCGATAAGCGTATACGGCGGCGTGCTCGGTGCGCGGCCGTCGAAATACCGTGAGTAGTTCTCAATCCCGGAGCAGAAGCCTGTCTGTTTGATCATGTCCAAATCGAAGTTCGTTCGCTGGGCGAGGCGTTCTGCTTCAAGCGGCTTATTCGCTTTCGTGAACTTTTTCACCTGATCATTGAGGTCGCGGCGTATACGGGCGAGTATTGCATCAAGGTTATCCATTGCTGGCAAGTAGTGCGTTGCGGGGTATATATCTACGGATTCATGGGCGGATATTTCATCCATAGTGAGTGAGTCAATTTCTTCAATCTTTTCAAGCTTGTCACCGAAGAACCGCAGGCGGTAAAAAGTATGTTCGGAAAATGAGGGGAAGATTTCCACCGTTTCACCCTGCTTCAGAATTAACGCCGCGCTTTTGTACTCTTTCGGCGAACCAAGGCCGTAGATACAGGAAACTGATGCAACGATAACGACATCTCTTCGAGAAAGCAGTGATTGTGTTGACGCATGGCGCAATCGGTCGATTTCCTCGTTGATGCTTGTTTCTTTTTCTATAAACGTGTCCGTTCTCGGCACATACGCCTCGGGCTGGTAGTAGTCGTAATACGAAACGAAGTAGTGTATGGCATTTTTCGGGAAGAAATCCTGGAACTCCGATGCGAGCTGGGCGGCCAGTGTTTTGTTATGCGAAATAACCAGCGTCGGACGCTGTATCTTCTGGATTACATTAGCCATCGTAAATGTTTTTCCAGAGCCGGTGACGCCGAGGAGTGTTTGTTCTTTGAAGCCTTTCTTTAAACCCGCAGTAAGCTCGGTGATTGCACTGGGCTGGTCGCCTGTTGGTTTAAAGGGTGAGGTAAGTTGGAATTTCATAGGCGTAACCTTTACTATACCAAGCTCTTACGTTTTTTTCCAAGACCTCTGGTCAGAATAGAAGAACGCCCCTCGGTAGGACTAAGGGGCGTTGACACTCAATGCGGTGGGAAGCTATGCCTGTTTGCTCTCGAAGTAGTCGTCTTCGACGACGTTTACTTTGAAAGCAATGTAGACGACATCTTCGGTGCCCGAGTTTCGAACCGTATGATGGTCACCGGGCTGGATGACCAGGACGTCGCCAGTTTGGATGTGGACTTTTTGACCGTTGACTGTCCACTCTCCAGCTTCGCCAGGAAAATAGAAGACCTCGGTGCATCCTTTGTGGAAGTGACTATCAGCCACTTCGCCAGGGCGAATTCGTAGCAGCTGCACAAGCGTGCCGGGAGCACCTATCTGATCACCGGTCACAAGCGGTTTCTTGCTATACCCTGGCCTCTCCGTCCAGGGCGTCTCGCCAGAATGAACATGAATCATGAGCTGTACTCCTCTCTATCTATACAGTCTGGAACATGAAAGATCGAAGGTGCATAGTACCTACTGAAATATACGATGTCAACCTTTTTATGCACTTATATACATAACGAGCATCCTTGACTTTTTTTCAAGAAAGTAGTTACCTTCACCTGCATTGTCCGCCCACCAAAGGAGGAATTGAGTGAAGAATACGTACATTTTGAGGATCTACCGGCGAGCCCCGAATTCTCGCGATCTGGTTTTTCACGAGGAGAGGGAAGAAACAGCAGACACGATCTATATGGCTTTCACGCAGATGCGTGACAAGCTGCCGTCGGATCTCGTAGTCGGGTCGGGAGTGATGAAGAAGTCCCAACCCGAATAAGCCGCGAGTTTTATCATGTTGATATGTTGTACTCTCGCGGCTTTTGCTATATATGTCGGAGGTTTTTCCCCTGATGTCACGCATTTTTTCCTATATTTGGTATACTGTCCCCATATGATTGCGTATCTTTCTGGAATCGTGAAGTATGTTGGCGAGGGATTTCTTGTAGTTGAAACCCACGGTGTCGGGTATAGAGTTGTTGTTCCTCGGAAGTTGTCCGAAGGGGTGACGCTTAGCAGTTCAATTGAAGTATTCACCCACCTCGAAGTAAATGAGAACATGATGGAGCTATACGGCTTCTCGACCACTGAAGAAGTCGAAATCTTTAAACGCCTGCTTACCGTCACGAGCATTGGTCCGAAGACAGCGCTGTCGATACTCCAAGGTATTTCCATTAGTGAGCTGATCGAAATGATTTCGCGCGGTGATGCGACGGCTTTAGTGCAGTTAAAAGGCATTGGGAAGAAAACTGCCGAGCGGCTCGTTCTGGAACTCCAGCATGTTTTCTCAAAAAAAGGTGAGAAGAAGCCGCGCACCGCTTCAGAAGAAGTAGACGCGCTCGTCTCGCTCGGGTATTCGTTAATACAAGCTCACGACGCTATCGGAAAAGTCCCCCGATCCGTGAAAGGTGTCGATGCGAGGGTGAAGGCTGCGTTGAAAACACTGGCAAAGGCGTAAGGTTATGGACGTTCGAAAGATTGAAGATCAAAAAACACTCGACGGATTCGTCGCATCTCAACCGCGAAGCCAATTTCTGCAATCGTGGGCATGGGGGGTAAGCAAAGAACGAGAAGGGTTTCCCATCCACCGGTTTGGCTTATACGAAGGAGAGCAGATAGTTGGAGTAGCGACTGTCATCGAAGTAAGCTTGCCAACAAGTAAAAAGTACTGGTACAGCCCGCGCGGGCCGGTATTCTCATTTAACCTTCGTCAGGACACCTTACAAAAAGCCTTTCAGTTTTTTTTGGCAGCGATCACAGATCATGCCAGGGAGATTGGAGCTATGTTCCTCAGGGTAGAACCGGCGCTCGAGCAAGGCGATCTCGACAGGTTTGGTGAAATAGAAAAGCAACTCGGCATCGTCTCGTCAAAAGCGATCCAGCCGGCTGATACGTTGATACTCGACATTAGCCCTTCGGAAGATGAACTGTTGGGTGAGATGCATGAGAAGACCCGGTATAATATTCGACTCGCCGAGCGCAAGGGAGTCAGCGTGCGAATAGGTGATGTTGAGGATTTGCCAAAATTTCATGCACTCAATACGGAAACAACAACACGCGATGATTTCCGTTCGCATGAGCCGGCATACTATAACCATCTCTTTAAGACCCTGCCAAACGATTTTCTCATGCTGTATCTCGCTGAATTTGAAGGAAACGTGATTGCGGCAAATCTCGTCATCGCGTACGGCGACATGACGACGTATCTCCACGGTGCATCGTCCGATCGCTCTCGTAACGTTATGGCGCCACATCTTTTGCAATGGCGACAGATACAGGACGCAAAAAAACGCCAACACGGGTGGTATGACTTTTGGGGGGTTGCTCCACCACATAGTGGTGATAACCACCCCTGGGCGGGAATTACCCGATTCAAAAAAGGATTCGGCGACAATAATGTTCGTTATCTCGGCACGCTTGATATCCCTCTGAAAAAGTGGTGGTATACGATGTACACAACTGTTCGAAGAAAATAATGATTGACGATATTCTCATTTCTGCCGGAGGCAAGGGGACTCGCATGAAGCACCTTTCGAAAGACATGCCGAAGCACCTTTTAGACGTCGAAGGTAGGCCTTTTTTGCACTATGTTTTGAATAATGTCATGCAGGCAGGGTTCGAGAACATTTATCTTGTCGTAGGCTATCGAAAAGAGCACATGGAGAAGTTCGCCGCATTACACCAGTATCCGATTACACTCATCGACCAATTTGGTGAAATGCCTGGTAAATACGGGACCGCGTGTCCAGTTATGTGTGCGAGGAAATATCTCCAGGGAAAGCAGTTCGTCTCTATAGCCGGCGATAATTATTATTCAGTGAAAGATTTAACGGCGATGCGGGACCGTGACGATGCGTATACATATGTGGGCGGGCTCGTGTCAGAACATCCAGAGGATTGGGGAGTGTTGGTAGTGCGCGAAGGTGACGTATTGGAAAGAATAGTTGAAAAACCCAAGGAGTTCGTCGGCAATCTCACAAACGTGAGTCTCTACAAGTTTACCCCAACGGTATTTGATGTTATCGATTCAGTCGGCATATCCTCGCGGGGCGAGTACGAGATCACTGATGCGATAAGTACTCTCGCGAAGCGCGGCAATGTTCGAGTCAAAAAATTAGAGGACAGCTGGATTGACTTCGGCCGGCCCGAAGACATCCAGCGGATGGAAGAATTTCTGCGGTCGGCAAAGTTTCCTCTAAAATAGTTATACGCCCCTGTAGCACAAAGGATAGTACGTCGGCCTCCGAAGCCGAAGATAGAGGTTCAATTCCTCTCAGGGGCAATTCAAACCAACAAAAGATATCCTAGTTTCTAGAAATTACTATTTGTCAAAGCAGTAAGAGAATTGAAGGGTAGCAGCGAAGCGTAGCGAGCGCCGGCGAACGCGAACGAGTGAAGCATTCGACGCTGCCCAGGACACGATTCCTCTCAGGGGCAGTAATTATCTGTGTGAGATTCTCGTAGCCCTGCGGCCGCGGGGCGGAGACCCCGCTGACTAGCGGGGCTGTCGAGGGCATATGAAATTTATGAACAAGAAATTGGCTATTTATTTAGCAGTAAAAACTTTATTAGTAAATTATTACTGATTTAAGTAATTTAAGTAGATCATTTTTATGATAAATCAGGAATTAGTAGCCTATACCAAAAAGTGCTTGGATCAGGGGATAGGTAAGGAAGAGATACGAAAAACCCTAGTCCAGGCTGGCTGGCAGATGAATGAAGTTGATGCGGTGCTCGGTTCATTTGAAGGGAATCAAGTCAAGAAATTTAATATTAAATTAACTTTAAGTCTTGGACTGTTATTTTTGATTTTGGTTGGAGGGGGACTCTACTGGTGGCAGAGCGGTGCAAAAAAGAATGCTGATGGTACGACGAACTTACCAGTGGTTAATGTTCAAAATGAATCAACGACCTTGGAAAAGTATATTGCCGCAAATGTGGAAAAATATAAGCTCAGTAAGCCGGACGCTACTGAAGCTGAATTAGTAGATTTTTCAGCCAAGCTGAAGGAAGGGATTACTTCGGAGGTGGAAAATCTCATAGCTGCATGTAAAGAATTGCCTACCTTGGTTAATAGTAGTGAGCCGAATGGTACACAGCTACCTGAAAACTTTGGATTAGGTCCAGTTCTAGCTGTTGATAATGCTCAAACCGAGATGTACGCACAAACTGGTTTTGGTGAAGGGTGTTTGTACAGAACCACTGATAGTGGTGCTACCTGGAAAAGTTTAAGCTCCCAAGAGGATATTCTGGCCTTCCTTAGCCAGCTCGAGAAAATCTCTAATGATAGTGTAGCCTGCAGCGACATTTCCGAGAGCGTCTCGATGACGAGCGTTGGGTTTGAAGGAGAGGATGTTTGGTCTATTTTGCCAGCGCATGATAAACCGAATGAAATTTACGCAGGCGTGGGAGGCGGGCGGTGCCTCTACAAAAGCGTCGATAGTGGAGCGCATTGGAGTAAAGTTCATATTAATACGGAAAATATGGTTCCACAAAATTTATCTTTTGAAAATCTGGTGGTTGATCCCGAAAATTCAGACCATCTCTACGCAGTCGGAGGAATGTTTACGCCTCCAAAGGATTCGGGCGAGTGGGATATTAATACATTTATTGAAAGTTTTGATGGAGGGGTAAATTGGCAGCCAGTGATTATAGATGGACTTCAAACGATAGGCTTGAGTTTTGGCAGCACTGGAAAAGTTGTCTATGCGACGACAAAATTTGAAACTTGGAAAAAATCAGGCAGTGGGTATAATGGTGTGAAAACTGATTACTATCTGTATCAGTCTGAAGATAATGGTAAAAATTGGAATAAAGTTTATGAGTCTCTCGGTGCGGATAAAATGGCAAGCCAATGTTCTTATTCGAATATTGATGTAGATCGGAGAAATTCGGACGTTGTTTATGTGGTATGTGAACACTTGTATAAATCCCTTGACGCGGGGAAAACATGGAACGCTATTTTGGAAAGCGACGATTCCATAAAGCAGTATGTTCCTGCGGACTTAGTTGTGACCGATGGTCTCATTTATGGGGTTAACCCAGCATCAGGGATTGAGTTATTTTTTAGGAGCTCTGATAAGGGTAAGACATGGGAGATCAATAATACCGGTTTTCATATATATCAAATAGCGGTGAGCCAATCCGATGAAAGCATGATTTTTGCGACGGATTTTGATAGTAATGTGTATGTGTCAAAAAACAGTGGTGACAGTTGGAGTAAAATTAATTTACCCGTGGAGCTTGGGACTGACGATCTGATTAGTAGTATTTCCTTTCACAATGCTTCAAAATCCCTTTTTGTTGGAACAAGTAAGGGTCTCTACAGTATTCCAATTCAATAGATACATGACGTGCAAAGCAGCGATGCGCAACTTCTGGTTAATTGATTGAAGCAAAAAATAGGGGAATGAGAGTTTTGTAGATCCCCGCGATCGCGGGGCGGAGACCCCGCTGACTAGCGGGGCTGTCGAGAGTACCACTTAGGACCGTAAGTGTGTGTTTTGCATATTGACTTCATTTTTTCCAGTCTGTAAGGTGTTGTTGCTAATAAGATAGCTAAAAAAACGTTCTGTCACTCTATTGGAGGGGGTGCCCAATGCCGAAGGTGTACGAACCCGATGCTGTTACGAATCGCATCCAAGCGGCGGTTAAGGATCTATGCATTTCCGAGACTGCCATGCCGCATTCACTCGAAGCACATATGCACGTGCTTGTTACCCTGGGGATGCTCGATATCCCCGGTCCCCGCGTCACGTTCGCGATTGATCCCGAACTGCCCGGGCAACTGCGGGTGTTTGTCTGGGACGTGGACAATGTTCCCACGTGTCTCTGGCAGTGGAACCACAGTGCAATTATGTTCGGCAGACGAGCTCAGGTATCGGTCCCAATGAACGACACGTTCGGGTTCATGGAGATCTTCATTCGTTCGTTTGCGAAATTCGTCAGGGAGCGGGGCACTGCATAGTTGAAGTTCATCGATACATATTGAGCGTCTGGTTCTTGAACCCGGCGCTTTTTTCTAAGATAAGCAAGGGGTTATAAGGGAAGATAAAGGAGATAGGGGGATTTTGACGAAAGGACTACGTTAGGTAGAAATTTCCAACATATTTTCCCTGTCTGCTCATGTTATCCCTGTCTCTCTTGGACTAACATACCGTTTGACACTGACCTTATTCATGGTACGCTCACTGCATACTCTTATTATGAGTGGAGCGAGGGATTTGGCCCTGGGACCTCCCGGCAACCATCGAGCTAAGCTCGATATGGTGCCCATTCCATCCCCGTTGAGTAACGGGGCAGATAAGAAAGCACTTCATGGCTTCTTATCAGTGATAAGAAGTTAATTTGTTAATGTGATACGTCTAAGTATGAAAAAGCGCAAACTGTTTACTTCAGAATCAGTGACTGAAGGCCATCCAGACAAGGTATGCGACCAGATATCCGATGCTATCTATGATGAAATGATACGCCAGGACCCTGATGCGCACGCGGGAATCGAATGTTTCGCTACTACAGGGTTGGTGCTCGTTGGTGGCGAAGCGAAAACAAGCGCATACGTGGATATACAGGACATTGTGCGAAGGACATTGAAGCGCATAGGGTATGACAAACCGGAATACGGATTTAATTTTGAGGATGTCGGCGTCCTTAGCACGCTCCATGAGCAGTCTCCTGACATTGCCCAAGGCGTCGAAGGAACAGGTGAATACAAAGAGCAGGGCGCGGGAGATCAGGGGTTAATGTTCGGCTACGCGATCAATGAGACGCCCGAACTGATGCCGCTTTCTACGTCACTTGCCCATAAGCTCGCCATGAAGCTTGCCGAGGTGAGAAAAAACCACAAACTTTCTTATTTACGGCCAGATGGAAAGTCACAGGTAACTGTCGAGTACCAGGATAATGTTCCCAAGCGTATTACAGCGGTCGTGATCGCGGCCCATCATTCGAAAGGCGTGGAGATGAAAAGGATCCGCGAAGATATCATGCGCGAAGTGATCAAGCCAGTTCTTGGACCATTATTGACCGATGAAACGAAGGTATTTATTAACTCGACAGGAATTTTTGTTCTCGGCGGGCCGCCCGCTGATGCTGGATTAACCGGCCGAAAGATCATCGTTGACACGTATGGAGGCCATGGTGCGCACGGTGGCGGATGCTTTTCCGGGAAAGATGTGACAAAGGTTGACCGAAGCGCCTCATATGCCGCGAGATACATCGCGAAGAATATCGTCGGCGCAGGCTTAGCCCACGAATGCGAAGTTCAGCTCGCCTACGCTATCGGTGTCGCTGAGCCCGTTTCTGTCATGGTGGATACGTTCGGTACTGGCAAGATTCAAGATGAAAAAATAGAAGAGTTGGTGAAAAAACATTTTCCGCTGAAGCCAGCCGACATCATACGTGAATTGGATTTGAAGCGGCCGATATACGAAAAGACGGCAGCCTACGGCCACTTCGGCAGGAACGATCCGGACTTTACCTGGGAGAAGCTTGATAAGGTGCATTTGCTGAAGTAGGTTAAAAAGGTTCACCCTCTTCCGCCTCCCTTTTTTCTTTCCCTCACCTTTTATTCCTCTCCCTTGATAGGGAGAGGAAGTGAAGGAGAGGGAGACAGATGTGGAAAGGCGAGAATGCGAGGGCTCCGAGCTACCCGTTTTGTAGGTAGGCAAGGCTTGCATGTCTTGCCGATTACGCTAGGGACGAGGCATACAAGCCTCGTCTACCCTCTTTGAGAGATAACAGTCTCTGAGCGGCCTGTTTGCGTTTGTGGTATACTCACTTTATACCTTATAGTTTTCTATGGAAAAAAATCAGAACGAAGTTCACCATCATTCCACGTGGGAAGATCGTTTAGCTGATCGCGTAGCAGCTTTTTGTGGCAACATGAAGTTTGTCTATTTCCATCTGGGCTGGTTCTTCATATGGGTGATTCTCAACGTAGTTGGCTTCATTGAAGTGTGGGACCCCTTTCCGTTCGCGTTATTAACCATGATCGTTTCATTGGAAGCAATCGTACTTTCAACATTCATTTTGATTTCACAGAATCGCCAGAGCCAGATATCGGACGCACGGTCCCAGCGCGATTACGCAATTGATAAGAAAGCGGAACTTGAGATAGAAGAGATAAAGATTACACTGAAACGTATTCTCGAGAATCAAGAGGACATGATGAAGAAATAAACATATGCGGTTTCCAGGTCGAACGAAGCATCTCATGCCGACACATCATTCCAGGTATACAGTCACGGCCTCGTCTCACCGCGATCGGCTTCGCGCGAAGCGCAAGGCGGCAGCCCGTTCCCGTATGGCGCAGGCGGTTCTCATTTTTTTTGCCGTAGGTAGCATGATTGCACTTTCAGGTTGCGTAAAGCCTGTGACGAATACCGCCGCAGACATCGTGAACGCGACGACGGGCATAGGCGCTGTTCCGCTGAAACAGCAAGCTGAAAAAGATTTAGCCATTGCGAAAGCAAAAGAGCTATGGCGCGCACTGTCTCTCAGTGGGAAGGATTTATCTAGTGGTCCATGCCTGACGAATGAAGCCGTTCCTGGGTGGGTTGCAGATATTGCACACAATCCGAGACAACCTGTTGATAACCTTTCCGAAAATCAATGTTCAGCGTATCGTGACGGCGCCGCCACACATTTCGTCGAACTCGACGAAGGTGGAAACCTGATTCAAGCACAATGATATGGTGCTTGTTTCGGTTACCTTTCCCACTATGTCCGAAGCCCGTCGTTTCTCAAAAAAACTGGTCAGGCAGCGGTTGGCAGCGTGCGTAAACATCCATCCAATTGAGTCCATATACTGGTGGAAGGGAAAGTTGGTACATACCCAGGAAGCAATCGCAGAAGCAAAAACGGTAAACGGGAAAGTGTCGGCGATCAAACGATTTGTTCAAAAAAACCACAGCGACCAGATACCGGCAGTGATAGTTACATCTGTGCGTGATACGCTTTCATCATATCGGAAGTGGGTAGCAATTGAGACACACAAACATGCGCGTTCATAAGTCCATCATTTGGGCAGTCCGGGTTGGTTTCGCGGGATGGATCACCTTCGAGCTGTTGAATTTGTCCGGGGTACTGCATTACACTCTTGATTTTACCTGGCTGGGGCTGGTGGTGACATCGACAGGTATTTTTGGGATTATCGAACTCGTATCGTGGGGATTACGAAAGTCCACAGGTACCGGACTCCCATGGCCCGCATATGTGATCGCGTATTTCGGTACGAGCTGGGATGTACTCGGGGACGTCGTACACTGGTACAGTACGTATAACTGGTATGACCAGGCGGCACATTTTTTCGGTGGGGCGTCACTTGGAATCATCGCTGTGATGGTTTTATGGCGACTTGAGTTTGCCGGTAAAATTCACCTGCCCCGATGGATGTTGAATATCGCCGCTCTGGGGGTGGCGAACTTCGTCGGTATTTTGTACGAACTCGAAGAGTACTTTGAAGATGTCATCAACTTTACGAACCGCCTAGGCAGCGCGACGGATACCGCGAACGATATTTTTCTCAACGTTGTCGGCGCACTTACCACCATTGTGATCGCGAGCATGTATGTCGCTTCTCTACAACGCAAAAAGTCTCATTAGAGCGTTCATGCCCGAGTGGGCAGTTCTTCTCTATCATCAGACGCTTGCTGACGCAGGAGCGTTATGGTACCGGCATCCGTCGCGTTCAATGGTAGTGATCGGCGTCACCGGTACGAAAGGTAAAACGAGCGTGGTTCATCTCATTGCCCATATTTTGATGCATGCGGGCAAACGCGTCGGGTTCGTGACGGGGGTTACGATCCGGGTGGGAGATCGGACATGGCCGAATACGATGAAGATGACCATGCCGGGCCGGCTCAAGTTGCAATGGCTTTTGCGTGAGATGGCTAATGACGGATGTGAATACGCGATTGTTGAAACGACTTCTGAAGGCATACGCCAGCACCGGCACAGGGGGATTGAGTACGATGTAGCCGTGGTGACGAATGTTACACCCGAGCACATTGAATCACACGGATCATTTGGTGCCTACCTGGCAGCTAAGGGAAAGCTCGTCGCCGCGCTTGCTGGAAGCAGGAAAAAAGTGCTGAAAGGCGTGATGATCCAAAAAGTCAAAGTATTAAACAAGGACGACGAACATCACCAGTACTTCGAACGCTTTTTTTCAGATATGAATGCGTATTTTTCCACGGACGAACGCCAGTCCGATACTGCTACGGACTATGTTGCGCGGAGTATACAGGTACATGACAACGGCAGTGTTTTTCGCCTTCGCGGGACCGATTGTTCATTGCCGATGCTCGGCAAGCACAACGTGAGTAATGCACTGTGCGCCATGGCCGTTTGCGAAACACTCGGCGTCCCCTTACAGGTTGTCATCGAAGCGATCGCCACTTCCAAACCCGCTTCAGGGAGATTAGAAGAAATTGAAACCGGCAAGAAGTTTCGCGTTTTTGTCGATTACGCGCATGAGCCAGCAAGTCTCCGTGCGCTCTATGAAGCAATACGGTTACTCCGCCCAAAACGTTTGATTGCCGTGCTGGGTTCCCAGGGCGGGGGAAGAGATCATGCGAAGCGGCCGGTGATGGGCTCTATCGCCGCAGAATTTGCCAATGTCGTTTTTATCACCAATGAAGATCCGTATGATGAGGATCCGAAAAGCATTGTAGATGATGTTGCACGAGGCGTTCTTGAAAATACTTCAAAGAAGTTTGTCGAAGGAAATACCTTGTATAAAATTGTTGATCGCAAAGCGGCGATTGAAACGGCGCTTTCATATGCGCGCGAAGGTGATGTGGTGTGCATTTCCGGAAAAGGCGGCGAACTCATCATGGCCGTTGCCGGTGGGAAAAACATTCCGTGGGATGATAGGGTAGTGGTAAGAGAGTGGCTGAAAAAGTAAATTTCTTATCCTGTGGATAACCTCAGATCAATGAGTATCTGGTTTTTTTATCGTGGCTTATTAGAGTAATAAAACCAAGGAGATCGAGAAGATCTTGACAGCCTACACCCCTCTACTTGACAGTGCCAAGTTCGTCTGGTATGCTCCCAATTACAAATTTCCCCCTGTTGGGTGTCCAATAGCGGTGGAAGCCTCCAAAAATATAGATGGGGTTTGACGACAAATCGTAATAAGTGAATCACGCACAGTAACTCGTTCCGCGGAAACTTTTTGTGTGGAATGAGAGTATTTTTTTCTAACCCAGATATATTTTCATTCCTATTTTTTTAAAGTTACTTACTTCATGCCTTTCAAAATAGCTGAACGAAAATATTTCACTCAGGTAAAAGAACGACTTCCACTCCCGAACCTGATCGAAGTGCAGCGCCATTCATATGATTGGTTTTTCCGTGAGGGGTTGCGCGAACTCTTTGAAGAAATTACCCCTGTCAAAGACTTCATCGGTCGCGATCTCGAACTGTATTTTTTGAATTATTATCTTGATGAGCCTCGCTTCGACGAACTGACAGCCCGGGCGAAGAATGTGACGTTTGAAGCGCCGCTTCGCGTCGAGACGAAACTCGTCAACAAGAAAACAGGAGAAATCAAGGAACAGGAAATTTACCTCGGAGACTTTCCGCTCATGACTGACCGGGGTACGCTGATTATAAATGGAATCGAACGCGTTGTCGTCAGCCAGCTGATCCGCTCGGCTGGCGTGTTTTTTACTTCTGACATCATTCGCGGAAGGAAAGTATACGGCGCGAAAATCATTCCGAACCGTGGGGCATGGCTGGAGCTGGAAACTGACATGAATAATGTGATTAATGTGAAGGTTGATCGCAAGCGCAAAGTCCCGATTACCGCACTGCTGCGCGCCTTTGGTTATGGATCAAATGAGGAAATCCTCATGTTATTTCGAGATGTCGATACACACCCGGATACTCGTTATATTGAAAGTACGATAGCGAAGGATCCCTCGAGAAGCGAAGGAGAGGGCTTACAGGAGGTGTACAAGCGCGTGAGGCCCGGTGATTTAGCTACAGTCGATAATGCGCGGGAGCTCATTTTCAAAATGTTTTTCAGCTTTGACAGATACGATTTCGGCCGTGTCGGACGCTATAAGTTGAACCAGCGGTTCGGATTCGATTTCCCGAATACGAAAGAATATCGCGTACTCCAAAAGGAGGACTTAGTTGAAATAGTAAAAGAAGTGATTCGCCTCAACACTGCGCAGAAGGAAAGCGATGATATTGACCATCTTGGTAATCGTCGCGTTCGCGCTATTGGTGAACTTGTGCAGAACAAATTCCGAGTTGGACTGGCACGCATGGAACGTATCATCAAGGATCGCATGTCGACGCTTGACATCGCGACCTTGACACCGAACCAATTGATTAACGCTCGGCCTGTCATCGGCGCCGTCAAAGAATTTTTCATGTCATCGCAACTTTCGCAGTTTATGGATCAGACAAATCCGCTTGCCGAGTTAGAGCATAAGCGCAGACTTTCGGCGATGGGGCCTGGCGGCTTGTCGCGCGAGCGCGCTGGTTTCGATGTTCGCGACGTGCATCGGACTCACTATGGTAGAATTTGTCCAATTGCCACACCGGAAGGTCCGAACATCGGGCTCGTCGGACACCTCGCTTCTTTTGCACGCATCAATGATTTCGGATTTCTCGAGACGCCTTACCGAAGAGTGGTTCATGATATAGCAAATGATCCGAAGAAGACTTTAGGAGAAATTCTCCGTGAAGACATTAAAGATGGCGATGCGGTCATTGCGCACGCAGGAAACAAAATCACCATAGGTCTCGCTGATCGTATCGCGAAAGTTGCAAACCTTACCACCGTAGCTGTGAAGCCCAGAGTGACTGAAGAGGTGATGTATCTCGATGCATTTAAAGAAGAGCAATATATTATTACCGCAGCTACGACACCTGTCGATGAAAACGGTTACTTTTTGAATGATAAAGCAGAAGTCCGTGAAATGGGTGAACCAACAGTCGACTTCGCCTGGAGGGTAGACTATATGGACGTTTCGCCGAAGCAGATTGTAAGTATTTCCACGTCACTCATTCCGTTCTTAGAGCATGATGATGCGGTGCGCGCCCTCATGGGCACAAATATGCAACGCCAGGCAGTCTCCTGTGTTCGTCCTCAATCACCCATTGTCGGCACTGGCGTAGAGGCCCGTGCTGCCCAGGATTCAGGCCATGTCATCGTTGCAAAAGAAGGCGGCACCATTACCCACGTGGATTCGGATGCAATAACTATTCAGGATGAAAAGGGTAAGGAGCATGTATATCGTCTCGGCAAATTTGTACGGTCAAATGCTTCAACCTGCATGAATCAAAAACCATTAGTCGACAAGGGGCAGAAAGTGCAAGCTGGATCCGTATTGGCAGACGGTGCCGCTACAGACCAGGGGGATCTCGCATTAGGCCAAAATATTCTTGTCGCCTTCATGCCATGGGAAGGCGGAAATTACGAAGATGCTATTCTCGTTTCTTCACGCCTGGTAGAACAGGACCGCTACACCTCCATCCATATTGAAGACTATGTAGTAGATGTTCGCGATACGAAATTGGGTCCAGAGGTGGTTACACGCGATATTCCGAATATCGGTGAGGATAAACTAAAGAATCTAGATGAGGAAGGCGTCGTGATGATAGGTGCTGAAGTGAAGAGCGGCGACATCCTTGTCGGCAAGATTACTCCAAAAGGAGAAACGGAGCTTTCAGCCGAAGAAAAATTGCTGCGCGCCATTTTTGGAGAAAAGGCGAAGGATGTGAAAGACAGCTCGCTGTATCTCGAACACGGCGAACACGGCAAGGTGGTCAACATCCGAATTTTTTCCCGTGAAAACGGCGATAAATTACCTTCCGGCGTGTTGAAATCAATTCAGGTATCAGTAGCTCAGCTTCGAAAAGTGCAGGTCGGGGACAAGATGGCGGGACGGCACGGCAACAAAGGCGTCATTTCCCGCATCGTGCCGATTGAAGATATGCCGTATATGCAGGATGGAACGCCCGTCGATATTATTTTGAACCCCCTGGGCGTCGCATCCCGTATGAACTTAGGACAAATCCTCGAGACGCACTTAGGGTTGGCTGCGCATACACTTGGTTATCGGGTGGCGAGTCCAGCTCTCGATGGAGTATCCGAAGAACATATTCACAGTGAGCTGGAACGAGCAAAATTTCCTCGGTCTGGCAAGCTGACACTCTATGATGGCAGGACCGGCGAATCATTCGATCAACTCGTCACCGTTGGCTATATTTACATGATGAAGCTCAATCATTTGGTTGAGGATAAAATTCATATGCGGTCCATCGGTCCATACTCGCTGGTTACCCAACAGCCATTAGGCGGTAAAGCGCAATTTGGCGGCCAGCGTTTTGGCGAGATGGAAGTTTGGGCGCTCGAGGCGTACGGTGCCGCATATACATTACAAGAAATGCTGACGATTAAATCGGATGATGTGCCAGGCCGTTCAAAGGCATACGAGGCAATTATTAAGGGAGAGTCGATTAAAAAGATCAACGTTCCTGAGTCATTCAATGTGTTGGTGCGCGAGCTCAAGGGCTTATGTCTAGATGTAGAATTGATCGAAAAGGCAGCTCCTCCACCTATAGAGGTGGAAACGCCGAAAAAGGAGACAACTTCAGAAGCTGTCGAGAAACCTAAAAAGAAGTAATGGTTATGACGATTAATCCTGTACAAACAGAACAACAGCAACTCGACTTTTCCGCGATTCGCCTGCGGCTCGCATCACCTGATACGATTCACGGCTGGTCGCATGGAGAAGTATTAAAACCAGAAACTGTTAACTACCGGACTCAAAAACCGGAGAAGGATGGCCTGTTTTGTGAAAAGATTTTCGGGCCGACCAAGGACTGGGAATGTTATTGCGGCAAATACAAAAAAATTCGCTACAAAGGAATTGTCTGTGATAAATGCGGCGTGGAAGTCACGCGTAGTATTGTACGTCGCGAGCGCATGGGCCACATTAAGCTGGCTTCTCCCGTATCACATATTTGGTTTCTTCGAGGCATCCCGTCGAAAATAGGATTAATATTAGACCTGTCAGTACAGGATCTCGAAAAGGTTATCTACTTCGCTAGTTTTATTATTACGCGCGTTGATGAGAAGTTACGCCAGGAGACACTTACGCAGCTAGATGGCGAATATGAACAAAAGAAAAAGGCAATTGAGGCCGAAGCTAATCGGCAGGTTAGCGAAATAAAGAAACGCACGCTCGAGAAGAAGCAGCAGCCGCAAAATGATAAGGATGGCAAACGTGTTGAACAAGAAGAACAGGAGGAGCTCTCTTCAAGTAATGCGTTTCGTGAAGAAAAACTGAAGTCACTTCGTGAAGCCGTTGATCTGGCAAAACGAGAACTTCAGGACCTGCAGCCAATGCGAATCATTTCCGAACAATCATACCAGGATCTTTCTTTGAAATACGGACATGTATTCGATGCTGGCATCGGCGGTGAAGCCGTACGTCAGCTACTAGGGGAGATAGACGTCGACAAACGCATTGCCGAGCTTGAGACCGAAACGCTGTCAGCTCCGGAAAATCGCCGTCGCCGCATTGTACGGCTGTTACGTCTTTTGAAGAATTTTCAATCAAACGGTATCCAGCCCGAACACATGATTTTGAACGTCATTCCCGTTATCCCTCCGGATCTCCGACCTATGGTTCAGCTCGACGGGGGACGCTTCGCCGCATCGGATTTAAACGATCTCTACCGGCGCGTCATTAATCGCAATAACCGGTTAAAACGGCTTTTGGAACTGAATGCTCCCGAGGTCATCTGCCGGAATGAGCGTCGTATGTTACAAGAGGCAGTTGATGCGTTGATCGATAACAATGCGCGGCATGGTAAAACTGTCACGGCATCCACCGGCCAGAAACGCCAATTGAAATCTATCGCCGACATTTTAAAAGGAAAGCAAGGCCGCTTCCGCCAAAACCTTCTCGGGAAACGGGTCGATTATTCGGGACGCTCCGTTATTGTTGTCGGCCCGCACTTGAAACTAAATGAATGTGGCTTGCCGAAGACGATGGCATTGGAGCTTTTTAAGCCGTTTATTATTGCCAAACTCATACAACGCGAACTTGTCCATAATGTCAGAAGTGCCTCACGCTTCATTGAGAGTGAACGGCCAGAAGTGTGGGACATTCTCGAAGAAGTTACTCTAGGGTCCCATGTGTTACTCAATCGCGCGCCAACCCTTCACCGCCTCGGCATTCAGGCATTTACTCCGATACTGATCGAAGGAAAAGCTATTCAGATTCATCCGCTTGTATGTCCTGCTTTTAATGCTGATTTCGACGGCGATCAAATGGCCGTCCATGTTCCGCTGACTGAAAAAGCTAGATGGGAGGCAAAAGAGATTATGCTTTCTACGAAAAATCTCCTAAAACCCGCGACTGGCAAACCAGTTGTTTCGCCTGCCCAAGATCTCGTTCTTGGCTGTTACTATTTGACCTCAATGAGACAGGCTACCAAGGATGACGTATTTCGTGCTTACAGCTCGAATGATGAGATACTCACTGCTTTTTATCGAAGTATTATTGGTATACAGCAGTCCGTGAAAGTAAAGATGAAGGAGGGAGTCATCGATACCACCATCGGCCGCATTCTTTTCAACCAGGTTTTGCCGAAGGAGCTAGGATTTATTAATGAAGTGATGGATAAGAAGCGCCTTTCTGATGTAGTCGGCACAACGCTTGCCCGTTTCGGTCCAGAGCGTACCGTGACACTGCTTGATGATCTCAAGAATTTGAGTTTCCAGTACTTAACTCAATCTGGAATCAGCTGGGGTATGGATGACTTAACATTACCTAAAGAGAAGAAGGCCTTAATAGCTGAGACGGAGAAAAAGATCGACCAAATACAGGAGCATTACACCTCTGGCTTACTCACGAATGAGGAGCGCCATGGCAAAGTGATCGAAGCATGGGCCCAAGTGAAAGATGAGATCCAGAAACTTAGCAAGCAGTCACTCAATAAATATGGGCCTGTCTTCGCCATGATTGAATCAGGATCCCGAGGGTCATGGGCACAGATTACCCAGATGATGGGCATGAAGGGGCTGGTCACGAATCCTGCCGGTGATACGATCGAACTCCCTGTGCGCGGAAGTTTCAAGGAGGGATTCGATGTGTTAGAATATTTCATCTCGACACACGGCGCTCGAAAAGGTTTATCCGACACCGCTTTACGTACCGCTAACGCCGGCTATCTCACTCGCCGTCTCGTAGACGTTTCTCAAGACGTTGTCATCACGGAAGAAGACTGCGGCGATACGGAAGGATTCATGATGACCGAAGAAGACAGCACAATTATGGATGAAATGCTTTTGAACCGTATTATAGGACGGGTTCTCATTTCCGATTTGAAATCTCAGAAATCAAAAAAGATCGTCATGAAGGCGGGCGAAGTAGTAACGGAAGAAAAGCGATCAATGCTCGAAAAGGCGCAGATTACCAGTGCTCACGTGCGGTCTGTCATGACATGTAAAGCAACCTATGGTATCTGCCGCAAGTGCTATGGCCACGATCTGGGATACAACTCGCTCGTACAGCTCGGTACCGCAGTCGGCATTATTGCCGCGCAGAGTATTGGAGAACCGGGTACTCAGCTCACCATGCGTACATTTCATACTGGTGGCGTTGCTGGTAAGGACATTACCCAAGGTTTACCGCGCGTTGAGGAATTATTCGAGGCAAGACCAGTGAAGCGGCCCGCAATTATCGCTGATAATGATGGCAAGGTGACCATAGAACAGGGAGATGACAATGTCAGGATCATTAAACTGTCATACCAGGATACGCAAACGGAAACGTATCATATCGACAAAGCGGCAAAACCTGAAATACTCGTAAAAGACGGTCAGAAAGTTACCCAAGACACTGAGCTCATGAAGACCAAAAGTGGCGTAACGACAGCGCCCCATAGCGGCACGGTACGGATCAAGGATCAGGAACTTAAAGTTATCTCCGAGGGAGAAAAAGTGAAGGAGTACCCAGCACCGCCAGACCGGTTTATCCTCGTTAAGAACGGTGATCTCGTCACACGCGGCCAACAATTGACCGAAGGAAGCCTGGACCTCCACCAGCTCTACTATCTGAAGGGCCAGGAGTCAGTGCAGAAATACATCATGAAAGAGATCCAGTACATCTATTCTTCCCAGGGCCAAAAATTGAATGATAAGCATATTGAAATTATCGTGCGACAGATGTTTTCCCGTGTATACGTCACAGATCCATGCGAGACGCAATTTGTCGGCGGCGAAATAGTAGAGCGCGGGCAGTTCGTGGCCATGAATAAGCGGGCAGTGAAAAATAAGAAAAAGATCGCGAAAGGTGACATCCTTCTTCTCGGCATTACGAAAGCATCTCTCTCTATAGATAGTTTCCTTTCCGCAGCCTCATTTCAAGAGACTGCCCGCGTACTTATTGACGCGGCGGTGTCCGGAAAGGTTGATAACCTTCGTGGCTTGAAAGAGAATGTGATTATCGGAAAGCTTATTCCCGCTGGCACCGGTTACCACCGACCAGCAAGCCAAGTCCAGGAAACCTAGCATTTGCTTTCACACGTGTTACATGGTTTAAGTAGACCGTTTTTTAGGTTGATATGAGGCCACGCATATGATACGATACTGAATACATTTGATAGATGTATGGGTTTATCTTCCTCAAGAAAAATGGTTCCACAGCGTGAAAAAGACATGCGTGAGGGATCCGAAGGTGATCGGACGCCGCAGCAGGCTCGATTACGCTCAGAGACTAAGCATGGCATTGCCGTAGTCCTTCTTTTTGCTGCAACACTCATATTAGTGCTCAGCTACGTCAATGTTGCTGGTGGTGTTGGCAAGGTATTGAAGGAAAGCATGGAAGCCGGATTTGGTATCCCGATGGTATTCATACCACTTGGCATCGGTTTTATTGCCTATGCGCTTATGCGGCCAGCTGACTATATGTTCCGCTGGACGAATATTCTTGGGCTGGTACTATCGTTACTAGCAATAACTGGCTTTTTTCATCTCTTTATCCCGCTGGATCAAGCTGTTGATGCAGTCGGTGAATTTCATGGTGGCGGATATGCCGGCCTTATACTTTCCTATCCACTGCAGCGATTGATGGGTCCCTGGGCATCCGGTGTGGTACTTCTGGCGGCCTTTATCATTTCACTGTTACTTGTTTTTGACACGTCGCTAAAACATCTTGCAGAACGCGCGTCGTTTCTGGAACGCATTTCCGCGCGGTTTGGTAGATTTCGTGATCGCATGAATGCGCATCTTGACTCGACGGGCGATGAAGATGAAGGAACACAGACCGAAGAAACCGACTTCGAACGACGTGAAGTGACTGGTTCGAATCAAGTATCAACGGCGTCACCCGAAGAGTCGGCTACTGAGCCGTCGAAAACGCCGCAACATATTGCTGAAACTGTCCAGGGTACGTTATTTCCCGGATTGCGGAAACAGAAACGGACTATTGTCGTTCCTCTTGACCTTTTGGAGGCGAATGGACAGAAACCAGCCAGCGGAGACGTTGGTGCGATTAAAGAACTTATACGTAAAACGCTTGAGACATTCGGAATTCCTGTCGAGATGGATGAAGTACATGTGGGCCCAACCGTGACACAATACACATTGAAGCCTGCGGAAGGTGTCAAACTATCCCAATTGACGACGCTTTCCAATGATCTCGCCTTAGCACTTGCGGCACACCCTATCCGCATCGAAGCGCCAATTCCCGGGAAAGCGCTCGTTGGTATTGAAGTACCCAATAAATCTGTGGCAATCGTACGTCTTCGCCAAGTTCTTGCCTCTGAAGAGTTTAAAAAGAGAAAAAGTAATCTCACGTTGGCGCTTGGCATGGATGTCGCGGGGCACCCATGGGTTGCCGACCTCGATGCGATGCCGCACCTGCTTTTAGCTGGTGCGACTGGTTCGGGCAAATCAGTCATGATCAACTCCATCGTCTTAAGCCTCGTATTCCAGAATTCTCCCGACGAGCTGAAACTAATTCTTGTTGATCCGAAGCGCGTCGAACTTCCTGTGTACAACGATATTCCGTATCTACTGACGCCCGTCGTTACTCAGGTAGATAAAACCATCAACGCACTCCGATGGGTAGTCGGCGAAATGGACCGCCGGTTTGACGTGCTTTCTCAGCACGGTAAAAAAGATATCCGCGAGTTTAATGCGTCTATGAAGGATTCATCCATGCCATACATCGTCGTTATTGTAGATGAATTGGCGGATCTCATGGCTGTGGCGATGCGTGAAGTGGAGGGAGCAATTATCCGTCTGGCCCAGATGGCTCGCGCTGTTGGCATTCACCTTATCGTGGCTACACAGCGTCCGTCTGTCGACGTCATCACCGGCTTAATTAAGGCGAATATTACCTCCCGCATTGCGTTTAGTGTCGCTTCCGTCGTTGATTCACGGACCATTCTAGATGTCAGCGGTGCCGAAAAACTGCTCGGAAAGGGTGATTTGCTCTTTATGAGCGCTCAATTATCTAAACCCCGTCGCCTTCAAGGTGCGTTCATAGGGACGCAAGAGATAGAGCGTGTGGCGAATTTTCTCCGACAAAAGGGAAAGCCAGACTATCTCACAGATATCGTACAGAAGACGATGATTGATGAATCAATAGGTGGCAACTTCGAGGATCTCGGAGATGATGAACTTCTCAGCCAGGCAAAGGAGCTGGTAATAAAAGCAGGAAAAGCTTCAGCATCGCTCCTGCAACGGCGACTGCGTGTCGGGTACGCTCGTGCCGCCCGACTACTTGACTTGCTCGAAGAACAGGGCATCATCGGACCCGGTGAAGGCGCTAAACCACGAGATATACTTGTTTCTCGGCCGGCGGGTACGAATACGGGGGGAGAAACAGTTGACAGTAATGACGGCGAGAACGAAGAGTATTCATGACACATAGCATGGAAACATTTACGACACGGGCGCTCCGAGGCCACGGAACGCTTGGTGAACGTTTACGAAGAGTACGTGAGGAACGCAGTGAAAGTTTAGAAACTGCCGCTGCAGACGTACATATCCGAAAAGAGTATCTTTCAGCGCTCGAAGAGAGCAATTATCTCTCACTTCCCGGGCCTGTCTATGTAAAAAGTTTCTTGCGCAGGTACGCAGACCACCTTGGCGTCAATGCCGATATGGTTATGCGGCTCTACGAAGGCGAAGCAGGCGTGTTACAACAACAAGAAAAACGCCAGTTGGCCCAAGGGCTGCACCGGAAGCCGCAGATGCCACGAATCATTCTTACCCCTCGACATCTGAAGCGGATAGCGATCGGATTGATTATTCTGGGTATTCTCGTGTATCTTGGTTTTGAAATTCAGCGTATTATTGCCCCTCCCGAACTTATCATTGAGTCACCATCGGACAATATACGCGTGACGGAACGTTCTCTGCAGATACGCGGCACGACAGAGCCCGAGGCAATACTACGCATCAATGGGGAAGAGGTAATTCCCACCGAGACAGGGTCATTTGAAGACGTAGTAGAATTAACTGAGGGACTCAATACTATTGTCATCACTGCTCAGAAGTCTCAAAGCGGCGTGGTAGAAGTCTTGAGGAGTGTTTTATTTGAAAAACCTTCGGAAAATTGATATACTGTAACTACTCATACATTTAAAACAATTTGATTATGGTTACCACTTCAAGTTCAAGTGCAAGCGGAAAAATTAAGTTGGCTCAGGACGCAGTCGAACAGATCAAAGAACGCTTCGGGGAAGGGTCGATTATGCGCCTGGGGGACGCGAGAAAGATGGACGTCGACGCGGTGTCGACTGGCTGCCTTTCGATTGATTTAGCGCTCGGAGTACTCGGCGTACCCCGCGGGCGAATTGTTGAAATCTATGGCCCGGAAGCTTCCGGCAAAAGCACACTCGCTCTCCATGTTGTTGCCAGTGTCCAAAAATTAGGCGGCGTTGCGGCGTATGTAGATGCCGAGCACGCACTCGATCCAGAATATGCGAAACGCATCGGCGTTAACATAGATAATTTACTCATCTCTCAGCCCGATACTGGTGAACAAGCGTTAGAGATTGTTGAGACGCTTGTTCGTTCGAACGGTATTGAACTGGTCGTCGTCGATTCTGTCGCCGCCCTCACCCCAAAAGCGGAGATAGAGGGAGAAATGGGAGATCAGCATATGGCGCTTCAAGCGCGGCTGATGAGCCAGGCGCTTCGCAAACTGACGGCGTTGGTGAGCAAGACTCACGCCATCATTATTTTCATCAATCAGACGCGCATGAAGATAGGCGTCTTCTTCGGCAATCCTGAAACTACGACAGGAGGTATGGCCTTGAAATTCTATACTTCTGTCCGTATCGAAGTTCGCCGTTCGGCAAACATCAAACGTGGCGAGGAAGTGGTCGGCAACCGCGTGAAAGCAAAGATTGTAAAAAACAAAGTAGCCCCGCCATTCCGCACCTGTGAATTCGATATCATGTATAACGAAGGCATCTCAGTCTCCGGTGACGTTCTTGACTTGGGCGTTCTGAAAAATGTGATTACGAAATCAGGCAACGCATTTAATTTCGGCGAGATAAAGCTCGGCGTCGGTCATGAAACGGCGCGCCAATTCTTGAAACAGGATCCGAAGTTGCGCGAAGAAATCAGGAAAAAGATTATCACGGCCTCAAAAGCAGAAGTGTAATCAAATCAGGAATGTCGTGAGTGACACTGCCAAGATATAGTGGGTGTTCGCATTATGTGGACGCCGTTTGCGTTATTTTACGATTTTGATAAGATACCAGAAATTGTGAAAATCGAACGTTAACTGAAACGGCAAAAGGAAGGTGCGTATGCCCCGTCTTTGGATTGCTGTAGATGCTCATGGAGGCGACTTTATCCCCCAAAACCCGATCGAAGGGTCTATACTTGCACTTCGTGAGCTTTCCGGAATGGATTTCGGCATTACGCTCGTGGGGGACGAAAGGGTAATCGAGCAACAACTTGCAGGTCGTTTTCGTGGGTCCGATCGGATCAGAGTGCTGCATTCTACCCAGGTGGTAAGAATGGATGATGATCCTATGGCAGCGCTTCGCTCGAAAAAGGGCTCCTCGATTCATGTCGGAATCGCCGCTGTTCGAGACAGACAGGTGGACGGGTTCTTCAGTGCTGGGAACACAGGTGCGGTGACCTATATCGCTCGCACTTATGGGTGCAGTCTATGCACAGCATGTTCTCGGCATCGAGCATCCCCGCATCGGACTCATGAGTAACGGCGAGGAAGATACCAAGGGCAGCTGGGCGATTGTTGGAGACAAGGAGACACTCGGTGCCAACGGCATTTTTCGACTCCTGAATGGTAATGGCATCTACTTCCACGGCAATGTCCAGGGCAACGACGCGTTTGACGGGCCAGCTGACGTGATAGTCTGCGACGGCTTCGTAGGCAACGTTTTACTTAAGGCCGCCGAGGGGGAGTTTAACGCCATCAAGGGTGCCGTAGGAAATGTCATTCGTAGTGGTGGCTGGAGCCAGAAGATTTTTGCCACCGTAAGTGGTATCCTGCTTGGTCCGACGATCACGGCCATGAAACACCTCTTTGCGTATGAGAAGTACGGCGGACTCCCGCTCTTGGGAGTTAACGGCGTGATCATCATTGGCCACGGGAAGTCAACGCCCGTCGCCATTATGAACGCTATCGGTAATGCCGTCCGGTCCGCTGAACATCGCATCGATAGTCATATCAAAGACTGTCTGCAGAAACATGCAGGCATTCTCAATACTCCTCCTCCCCCAGCGGGATGAGGAGTATTATTTACGCAAATGTAACTTTTTTCGGATCCACCTCTTTCCCTAGCCACCGCGTTGCGATGTCTTTCACTTTTGGCGTCACATCGCTGAAATAAAACGCATGATCAACTTTTTTTGAAAGCGATGCGTCCATTGATGGATTGTCAGCGAGGTATTTCTGCAGGGTGCGGATCGTTTCATGCGCCGGGTCGACTATGCGCACCTGTTTTCCCATCTTTTGCTCTATCATCGGGCGGAGCAGGGGGTAGTGCGTGCATCCGAGGATCAGCGTGTCGATCATTTTCATCTTTACCGGCATCAGGTATTTCCGCATGATCATTTTCGTTTCCGTGTGCTTGAGCCAGTTTTCCTCGACAAGGGGAACGAAAAGCGGGCATGCTTTCGGAATAACTACCGCGCCGGTCGCACTCTCGTGGATGAGCCGCTCGTAGATTTTACTGCTGATAGTTGCGCTTGTCCCGATGACGCCGATGCGTTTCGTCTGCGTGACAGCTAGCGCATGTTTTACCGCCGGCGTAATTACCTCAAAGATGGGAATATCCGGATACGTTTTTTTTAGGGCATCCATCGCGACGGCCGAGGCGGTGTTGCACGCGACGATGATAACCTTTGCGCCTTTATCGAGGAGGAAACGTACGTTCTCCACGGCGTAGGCTGAAACCAATTCAGGACTTTTGTTTCCGTAGGGGGTGCGCGCCGTATCGCCGAAATATACCGACGAATAGCCCGGCATTTGTTTGAACAGTTCCTTTACGACAGTGAGGCCGCCGACGCCTGAGTCGAAGATTCCAATCATATGATGAGTGAATTTCCCGTCATCTCTTTTGGCTTAGGTATTCCGAGGAGGTGTAGAGCGGTAGGAGCTATATCCTGGAGGCTGCCGGCCTCGCGTAGGGTTGCTGAAGTGTTCTGCTCATCCACATAGATGAAGGGTACATGAGAATCCGTGTGAGCGGTATGCGGCTGGTTGAGCTTGTGGTCCCAGTTTATTTCCGCATCCCCGTGGTCCGCCGTTATCAGCATCATACCATTTACGTTGAGAAGTTCACTGTAGATAAGCCCGAGGGCCGTATCGACGGTATGTACGCCCTTCATGATAGCTTCCTTATTGCCCGTATGGCCGAGTATGTCCGGATTCGCGAAGTTAACAATATAGACGTCAAATGACTTCTCATGAAGATGGTTCGCCACCTCTTTTGCTATCTCGAAAGCCTTCATATCCGGCTTCAGGTCGTAGGTCGGAATCTTATCAGAAGGGATTAATATGCGCACTTCGCCTGGGAATGGGTCTTCGCGAAGGCCGCTAAAAATTTTCGTGACATATGCCCACTTTTCTGTCTCCGCACAGCGCAGCTGTGTCAGATGTTCACGACTGACAACTTCACCAAAGGTATTGCGAGGGGCATCTCTCCTGAATGCCACTGGGCACGGAATACCGATGTAATAATCACTTAATGCGATATACTGTATAGTGGGCTGCTTATTTCTAGAAAAATGTTTAAAGTCAGGTTCAACTAACGCTTGCGTGATCTCAATTTCCCTGTCGACGCGGTAGTTAAAGTTCCACACGACATCATGCTCCTTTAAAACACCCTCTGGCAATATGATAGTGGGTTTAATAAACTCATCAGTCTCACTGCGACTGTACGCATCGTCTATTGCCTGGTCAATTGTTGCAGCACTGTAGTCGGCTTTCCCAAGCGCCAACATATTGAAGGCTTTTTCCACTCGCTCCCACCGATGGTCCCTATCCATTGCCCAGTACCGACCCATAATGCTCGCTATTCTACCGATACCTACCGACCGCAGGCGTTCAACATAATACTTGACCATCTTCGGTGAAGTATCACGCCCATCCGAAAGAACGTGGACAAAAATCTTGTCGTCTGGAACTCCGTGCTTTTTCGCCATCCGCAGGAGCACATGGCATGTTTCGTCGTATGAATGTACGCCTTTGTCAGAAAGCAATCCCATGATATGAAGCCGACCGTCATGGCTCTTGATTTGCTGCAGAGAGTCAAGATAAGCCCGATTCTCTGCGATCGTTCCATCCTGCGTCGCACGTTTAATTTGATTTTGTGGGAGAAGTACATTTCGACCTGCACCAATGATCAGATGGCCGATTTCCGATGACCCTTGATGTCCGGGGGTGAGTCCGACAAATTCACCTGCAGCACCGATAATCGTATTCGGATACGTTTTCAGAAGATGATCAGTGTTGGGTGTTTCGGCAAGGAATATCGCATTATGTTCGTTTTCGGTGCCGACGCCCCAACCGTCCATAATAATGAGGACTAATGGGCGTTGTGTGTTCATGAGTCGTGAGTAGTTAACCGCCAGTAGCTAGTTGCCCTATGGGTAGTTTCTCAATGTATCTCGGTAATTCCCGCAACGAAGAAATAGTACTATCCGCTAGTCGACGCTGGATAGGGAGGGTATATGACGTTTTCAGTACTACACAGGTCATTCGGGCCCGCTTAGCCGCCTGAACGCCAGCAAGGGAATCTTCGATAACGAGGCATTCGGAAGGTTTCACTTTGAGCCTTTTTGCAGCCCGGAGAAAAATATAGGGATTCGGTTTCGCGATGCGCACTTCATCACCCGCGAGGATATAGTCGAAGTATTTTCTCATTTTGAGCTTCTTCAATTCAACCTCCACGACTGCCCTCGGTGAGGAAGAGACGAGCGCGAGCGCGTATTTCCCGTATACTTTTTTTATAGTTTGCAGGGCGTAGGGTATCTGACGGAGGTGGCGTCTCATGAGCTTAAGGATTACACCCATACGTTCGCGATGAATCTTTGCGAGTGAATCTTTGATTTTAAAATACCGCTTCACAAAAAGCTCGGCCTGATGAACGTCTCGCCCCTTCATATAACGTGAGGTGAGGTAGTCGAAGTTTTCTGGCAAGCTCACACCTCTTTCCTTGAGATGGGTAGATGTCATCCGTTCCCATAGAGGTTCTGAGTCAGCCAGTACACCATCAAGATCGAAAATGACGGCTCGCACCGCACGAGTGTTTCTAGAAATCTTTGTAGAGGTAATCCTCGTAGATTTTCTTGGTTTTATCATAGATTGTTGCCTGGAAGTCTTTTGAGATGAGTGCGTCATACTTTGGAGTAGTAATGCCCGAATAGTGGACCATTATATCCAAGTATAAGATGCACCGTTCCTTGTTTTCCCCATTGCTATATCCTCGCAACTTTGCGTCAGTTCCCGACTTACGGACTTGCACAAACATGCCATTAAACGCAATATAGGTTGCGTCCCCGGTAAATAGGACGTCACTTAATGATGAGAAGTCGAGATCAGGCATTGCTTCGCTGAGAATTTCTTTTACATCGTCGATAGTAATGCGCTTTTCACGCAAAGCAAGAGCAATTCCCAGGTAATAGAGGTCGATGGCATCACGTTTCTTTTCTCCTGCCGCCTTTGCTGCGAGTAGTATGCGCGGGTCCGGCTCACTTTCATTGTAATACGTGATATCAGCCCGATGATAAAATCTATATCTGGCTTTGCACTCTGTAAAGATTTCCTGGAGGTATTCCGCCATTGTCTTTTTCTCCAGGTACAAATGAGCCGCTAGCGCGGCGGCAACCACCGAGGCTTCACCAGCGCTTTTCTCCCTCATCATGAGCGCTTTTCTCCCCCCTTTGCTGGTGATGGGATCTTCGGGGCCGATCACCATGCCGCCACTTTCCTCGCCTGCGAAAACTACGCGTGGGTCTTTCCCAATCGGAACGTCGTTACGCCAGATGTCATCCACTGCCACGGGCTGGTCGGGATTTGCAAAAAACTTTTTCTCTATTTTTTTTAATACTGCCGCTATCTCCTTGATGCCCACCGGAGTGTACAGCACGGGTACCCCGTGTGTTTCCGCCCACTCGCTCCATACGCGAGAAGAGGGTGTCGTCGTAATCATGATTCGTCCGTGGTCATTCCACTTGCCCGCTTGCTTCAACTGCTTCATATGAAAGTCCATTATCATGAGAAAGCAATATGTCGGGTGGTAAATCGATACAATTTTTAACTCGTCAATGCGGATATAGTTAATACCCAGCTCGTCCATCAGTGCGACGTTTGACGCAGGTTCTATCTGGCCAAGCACAAGCCTATCGCCGTCTGGGTCGGTGATGAGCACCACGTAACCGATTGGCTTGTCTTTGAGGGTTAGCTCATACCCCATGGTTTCGACAACCTCCATCAGACAGGCATCGCATGAAAGGTCAAAAAATTCTTCTGACCCGGTATTCGGGTTCACACGGCGCGTTTTTCCTACTCCATGGAAGAAAGGATCTTCTGTCTGATTATTCCATTCAAATGCATCAATGATACCGAAAGTCTTCAAAAGCGGAACCATCGTATTATACATACATCCACCAACCGTTTCATACATGAGGCGCATCCCTTGTGAGATTGCATCCTGCGTGAGACGGATATTCTCGTTGTTGGCTATACCGTTTCGGAGATAATCAGCATACACTTCAATGACATCGATGTCCTGGATGGTGAACGGATTGTCCCGAGCAGCCAGCACTATTTGATAACCGTGCGTGGATGTTTTCGCCTGATTTATGATTTCCTCAATTTTAGCTATAAAGGCGAGTGACATTTCGGGAACGAATTGACTCCCCTGGGCATCAAGGTCCTTTGTTGCCGTTTTGCTGCTTATCGCATGACTCGACGTAACAAATTCACCTCCGTCATAGTCAAACATGAAAATGAGAAATGAAATCAGCCAGACGGCGGTTGTCTGGTTGCCCGGTGTTTGATGCGTATAAATCCCGTTGGCAGCGTGAATCCGCGAAATCAGCTCAATATATTCTTGGGTGTTATATCTCACCTCACCGGATACTGCCTTGTGAATTTCGCGGTTTTTGATCAATTCCTTTAGTACGAGACTTTTGCCTAGTGTTGCGAGGGCTACCCCTATCTGGTTAATAGGGAATCGGTGATCCCAATAATACAATACATTCTGGGGTCCTCGGATCCCACCGGTGGAATGTTCCGCTTCCTTCTTATAATTTGCCAGCCATGCCTCAAGTTCCAGGGATTTTACCAGTTCTTTTGTTAATGTAAACGCGATACGACCGTCGTCTTTCAAGTCGAATATTTTTCCTCGCTTGATCTCATCGGGAGTGATCGCCTCGATACGCGATTTGTACTCTTTCTTCAGTGTTTCAATGTAGGTAGTGCGTTCTTTGATGGTTGAGATATTTTCCTTCATAAAAAGTAACTATTACTAGGAGTTACGTGTTGTTACTATACAATAAAATATTCTCTCAATTCTTCAGACAGGGGATCTTCTTGCGTATTTTTTTCATTTATTCGATTTTTAAGACTGGCCTTACTTCTGCTCGATGGAAGCGGATTTTTATCACCAGTGCTCCAACACCGAATAGCACTGAGCTGATTGAAAAAATCCATCCAATATAGGGCAGCAGACTGGCCAGAACGATCAACGTTGTTCCAAGCAGCATGCTCCACAGTGGCAAACCTTCAGTTTTTCGAAACTTAGCTATTATAAAATTTCCCAGCATAGCTCCAGTCACTATCCGCGAACCGTACATCACGACGAAGTACAATGTTATTAAAATGAACCCGGTAGGAATGCCGACTATCGAGAGAAAAAGAAGAATTGCCACGATCGGGGTAAGTAGGATCGCCAGCAATCCATACGCAATCGTGTGCCATGGTCGTCGTCGTGCGTCTTCACCAATAGCGATGAGTTGACTCGGGAAAAGCGACACAAGTAAGACACCGACGAAGAGCAGTCCGAACCAGCTCAAAAGTTTCACCATGAAACCGAAGGAACTCATGAGAGCTTTAACGTCCTTGATGTTTTTCGTGGGGAGGTGGTGCGTGGTAGCTCCCAGTACTTCAGCGCCTTTTCGAGTTATAATCTCTTTTTCTGCTGTATATGTGAGATCACCCTCTATGGCTGCTGTCGGTTGAAGGGTGATTACACTTACTGCGTCAGTTGTGAGAGTAGCATTCCCGAGTATCGTACCCGTGACAGTCATATTCCCGCCGTATCCGAGCACGTTGCCATGCACAGTTCCCTGAATATCTGTAGCTGATGCAGCACTCGTCATGCTCCAACCAATATCAGCGTTCGAGGCAATCATGATGTTATTTCCCGCCACTGACACATTTCTCGCGACCATACCCCCAATATCTATTGATTGGCCAAGTGCGCGCACGCTCCCACCCACTGTACCGTTGAGCGTTACGTCACTCGCAAGCACGAGTATGTCACCCGCCACATGGCCGCTCACACGAACTGTCTGGGCTATCGCTATGAGGTCGCCATTGACTGTGCCATCCACAGTCACCGTGCTTCCGTAGGCGAAAAGATTTTCATCTATTGTCTCGTCAGCGGCTACAAATACCGTGTCCTGGCTTTTTGTGACGCCGAAGGCCACGAGTGGGATGCTGATGAGAATCAGTACGAGAATAAATATCTTTTTCATATACAAGCACGATAGCAGTTTTTAGATCATTTTTCAACCCCGTTAGGAAATGTTCATAAAGATTTAGCGAATTATTCCAGAATTCTAGCATCGAGAACCATTACTACCGTGGAACAACGTCGGGTACATTTTCTAACGAGGTCAAGTGTGTTTTCAAGGCGTCGTTCAGCCGAAGAAAGGGTCATCGTGATATACTACCGACATATGCGCGAGCGAACTATATATCCAGAGGGCCTTCATGGTCAGCCCGAATCAAATTCAGCTCCAACTTTTTTAGACGGATTGCGTCCAGGAGATACTATCCTCCAGCGCACTGCCGGAAATGAACGCGTGAATCAGCGGCTTTGGGTTGCCGACGTTTCTGATTGGGACGTGATAGATATGGCAGTACGAAAAAAAATCGTACACCTTCATGGGATTCTCGAAGGGCCGAGTAAAGGTGATATGACCGTGCAGGTCGTGAAAGACTTCGCTACAGGCAGCGTCTGGGTGGAAGACGAGCAGGGAGTTCGCATCCCGGAGTTTGACGGGGACATCGAGATACTTTCGCCACACGATACCGCCCCTCCTCCGAGCGCTACACGGCCGAGAAATCAAGAAGAGATGCGTGCACTCCTGGAGGATCGGGAATTACACAAAACGACCGTCCCCGTATTCGATGAGTCCGGACGGCCGCTCGGGGAAATTGATTACGCCGTTGATGGGGATCGAATCGACGTCATCGCTGTTCGTACCGTCCCATCAGAAAATGTCGAACAGACGGCCGAGAAGCCCAAGGAGCACATCTACCTTACGAATGAGCAGGGCAATGTCATCCCAGAACGCGCTACCCGCGCCGAGGCCCGCGCCTCAGACAAGCGCTATTTGGTAGTAACGACACTGATATTCCATGGCGCCGAAGTATTGCTCCAACACCGCTCATCCGAAAAAGAAATCGACGCAGGACGGATATCGTCCTCGGCACACGGCGTGGCGAAGGAAGTATTTACTGACCAGGGAAAGAAACGGGTAAACAACACGGACATCGCCGCAACAGTGAATTCAGCGCTTGAAACGAACGAAGAACTGCGCCACGGTGCGGCACCCTTCAGCATACAGGTGTGGCCTGGTACGAAAGACGAGCTTTTCGCGTATGCGGAAAAAAGTCAGATTAACGATCCTAACACAGTCTATATGGTTCCCGAAGCACTCATCGGTTCCGGCGGGTATCCACTCGGTTCAACAGATGCGAAACGTACCCGCGCGATTTCCACTGGGTTCATATTCAGCCAGGACGCGCCAGAAATACACATCGATCCAGCTGAACTGTCAGCCACTGAGTGGAAACGGCCGTCAACATTCGTCGACGATTCGCAGATGACACAAGACTTACAGGCGTGTGTTGATACTCTCACTAGCCAGCATATACGGGATACGCAGGAGAGCGGTGTTCTTGGGGCGCACCTAGCAAGGAAAGCGCTGACGGAATTAATTTCTGGAAAAAGGGGACTGCCACGACAATTGTGACTGCGCTCAATTGGGTTTTGATGCGATCGTGATAATATTGCGTTTGACTCGTTTTCCCAGAGTATTCAAAGCCCCAGTGCTCGCATGCACGCCTTCGACGGAGAACCCTGCCGACTCGAGCAGGACGCGAAGCTCTAGTTCGGAGAAAGAATGGTAGTACCTGTAGATAGTTGTATCGCCCATACTCCATTTCCAAGTGATGACAAAGTCAGCATCGTCTAGGCCTTGGAAGAGTTCTGGATGATCTATCCGAAGTTTATCTCGTTTTTTTATGTATCGAGATTGGGAGGCTAGCTCCCAATTAGTCATCAACAGAAGCCCACCGGGCTTCAGCACGCGAAACATTTCCCGGAGCGCTTGGAGCTGGTATTCGGATGAGGGTATATGATGGAGCGAGGCGATGCAGAAAACGCGGTCGAAGACTCTATTGTCCAGAGGTAACTCACGGAGATCCGCTTTAATGAATGTGGCGCTGATACCTGGAAGCGACTTCGCGTACTCCGAAGCTGCTTTAATAAACGTTGCATTTTCATCGACGCCGGTATACACGACCTTGTGTTTTTCGAGGAGTTTCAGTAACCTACCATTTGCGCATCCGAGATCGAGTACGGCCAGATTATCCGCTATATACGGCCCGAAATAATGTTGCTCTTCCCATAGCTCCGTCCGGCTGTCGGTGAATGCTTGGGCGATGGCCTCGTAGTCGGCGCGCGTTTTTTCCAAAATTCTATCAGCAGTTTTCGTATCCATGACGCATCAAATTACAAAGGAATTAATCCGCGACCTCCACCAATCCCGCCCCCAGACTATTGAGGATTTGAACCAGCTCAAGCGCGACCTGGCGAAACGCTACGGGACCGGAATTATTTCCCATACTACCTTGTTAGGGACGTATCGGCAATTTTTGGCTGATGAAAAGCAGGAGGCAAATGAAGACTTGTTGGGTTTGTTGAAGCGCAGAGCGATTCGCACGTTATCCGGCGTAGCTCCGATTACTGTGCTGACCAAGCCCTATCCGTGCCCCGGGCGGTGCGTGTATTGCCCGACGGAGCGTAACATGCCGAAGAGCTACATAGCGTCCGAACCCGCAGCCCAGCGCGCACTCCAGAACAAGTTCGACCCGTATGACCAGGTGCGCAACCGTATTGACCAGCTGGAGATGAACGGACACGTTGCTGACAAAATTGAACTCATCGTTCTCGGTGGCACGTGGTCATTTTATGAAAAAGACTACCAGGAATGGTTTATTAAGCGCTGTTTCGAAGCGGCAAACGAAGTTAATTCCGAAACGCTGGGAGAAGCTCAAACGATTAATGAGACCGCCGAGCATCGTATCATTGGCGTGACATTAGAGACCCGGCCGGATTACATTACAGAAGAAGAGCTGTGGCGGATGCGCTTACTTGGTTGTACGCATGTGCAGATTGGCGTTCAATCTCTCGATCAAGCGATTCTCGATTTAATCAAACGCGACGACACCGTTGAAGGAATGGCAAAAGCTACGAAGCTCCTAAAAGAGTTCGGTTTCAAGTTTACGTATCATATTATGCCCGGCCTTCCGGGAGCAACGCCGGAGAAGGATTTTGAAACGTTCCATATGCTGTTCAGCGATGAACGATTCCAGCCGGACATGCTGAAAATTTATCCGACTGTTGTTGTTCAAAGCTCAGTTATGTACCAGTGGTGGAAAGCGGGAAAGTACAAGCCGTACAATGAAGAAACCCTGCGGAGTTTATTGATCAAGATAAAAAAAATAATTCCGCCGTATGTACGCATTAATCGACTGATTCGTGATATTCCTGGCAACGATATCATCGATGGCAACTTGGTCACAAATTTGCGCCAAGAATTGCAGCGGGAAGGTGTTTCCTGCCAATGCATCCGATGCCGCGAGGCAAAAGGCCAGAAGGTGAAGTTAGAAGACGCCGAATTGGTTGATCGGACATATGCGTCATCCGGCGGTACGGAACATTTCATCAGCTTCGAAAGTCCTGACCGCAAAACGATTTATGCTTTCGTGCGGTTGTATTTACCAGGCAATTCGAAACAGGCGTTCGTACGCGAACTCCATACCTATGGCGAGATGATCCCCGTGGGTTCAGAAAAAAAAGCCGTCCAACACACCGGATTTGGCAAACGACTGATGGCAGAGACGGAAAAGGTTGCCGAAGCAAATGGTTTCAAAAAACTGGCCGTCATCGCCGGTATCGGGGTGAAAGAGTATTATCGGAAACTTGGTTATAGGGATGAGAATACATACGTGGTGAAAACGCTGGAAAAGTAAGTTGTTAATTTACATTACGAGCGCGGGTGTCTCTGCCCGCGATCGTACGGGGTCTATACATTGGTTGCACAGCATATTATTTTGGCACAGCCACCACATACATCGTATCTTCTTCGGTCAGCTTTGTCTTCTGCGCTCGCAGTTCGTGGCGCTCCAAGCCCTTTTCGCCTCTCGTGTACACATCGAGCGTTTTGTCGGTGTAATCAGTGTACGGCTCCATGATGAAAGAAAAGTCTCTCAACTCGGGTGGTATGGATTCCTGTTCGGTGAGCGCTTCCTCGCGCGTGGCAAACTTTTTTATGTCCCACCCAGACCTGTCGCCGGTTGCGAGCTGAACAAGACGGTCAATCTTAGGCTTAAAAGGAGTATCTTTCCATACAATCTGGAACCCTTTGATCCCCATCCATAGCCCAAAGTCATTGTAGATGCCAACAAGTTCAGGGCGTAATGTCCGGTCATCTTCAATACCAGCCATCCTGTCGAGCTTGGGAGCTAAGCGTACCACCTGCAATTTTGCATTATCGGCTAACATATCCTCTTCTGATCGGTAGTACCTCTGCATCATTTCGGCGCGGGTTTCGAGCAGATCTTGCCATTTTTCAGTACTTTTCACGATCAGTCCGCCGGTCTCGGGATCTAGGCCTTCGATGTCGGCGATCATACCTGCTCCTGAATCAGGGTATTTGGGATTCCCATACATCGCGGTATCAATTGTAGTATATGACAATGTATCCATAACTTTTTGCAATTGGCCGAACCGGCCTTGCTCTTGGATCGTATCGACGATTTGCGATTCGTCCAACTGATGTTTTTTCAGGAACTCCTGCGTTTCAGGTTCCTTAAGTCTCCCGATAGCTCGTTGTTCATGGTCCGACACGCCGTTTTTTACCATGAAATCATCCCCTGTGTGCGCCAAGGCTGAGTGGCCGGAATCATGGAACCATGCGGTAGCCACGCCGTTTTTTATCGCCACGGTATTTTCACCGAGCCGGGAGAGGACCGCTTTCACGTAAAAACCGATAAGCTTGGAATGCTGGTACCGGTTATGGCTGAAAGCAGGCATCGAATCTCTACCGACGCGTGGGTCGACGGTAAAGTCATCCCTGAGAAATCCGGGATCCATGACTCCCGACGTTTGCCACAACAAACGCAGGCGGTCGACCTGGTCAAGCTTCACGATGTCTTTTTCCATCGCGGCAAGTTCCCGTGAAACCTCGCGGATGCGCTCTATTTCTACCGGCGGCAATACTTGAGCGAGTTCTTTGAGAAGTCCCTCCTCATCTATATCCGCGTACTTTATCGCTTGTTCCTTGAGACCTTCGGGCCAGTATTTGGGGATTTTTGGCTGTTCAAAATCGCCCAGTCCCTCCGGTGGCCCAGCGCCATGTTCTCGATTCATATATACCTAGGATTTCATGGATGAAAGGGAGTGTAAAGATGAATGTCAAAAATGACCGCTTTGAGCATGGAGGTATTGTAACATATGGCGTGATTTCTTTTTGTATAAAAAAACTACCGATCATTTCTACAACTAGGAACCATTATCGATATTTTTACACTATTCCAACGCGCAGCGAAGCATCATNCATGAGCCCTGATGCTCACATTGTTTGTATGACCAAATAGGTCCCGGATAGCTATTTGGAGATCCTTGTCCGTATCATTTTCCACGTAGACTTTTTGGCCGATGCATACACGGCCGGGGTTAACACTGAAGATATCGCCTGCCGCTCTGATGTAGACGGTAACATCACTTGTCGAACTTCCGAGAGGACTATGGAAACATCCGGACAGTAAAAGCACACCCCCAACTATAGCAGTGATTGTGATGGCTTTCTGATAATTCTTCATCGTTCCACCCCCTTTCGTGTGGGGTTGAATCTATGGCGCAAATGTATACCTAATAAAGCTTATAGTCAAATATACATATGATTGACATACGCTTACATTGCGCTACTATATAAAACGCTATGGCAATTATCGTAGTTTCTGGGCCGGTCATCATAGAAAAAGGCAAAGTGCTCCTGAATAAGCACGGGGATACGACTTTTTGGAAGTTCCCGGGTGGGAGGATTGAGGATTTTACTGAGCTGTCTCTAGATGAGCACGCAAAGCGGGAAGTCATGGAAGAAATGGGCATAGGCATCGATATTGTACGGTCTTTGAGCACTCTTATGACGAAAAAGGGCGAAGACGTGGTGATATTGGTACATTTCCTTGCGAATCGGATAGGTGAGGTATTCCCTGGTTCGGACATCAGGGAGTGGAAATGGCTGCCGATCAAGAGTCTGCCTGACGATTGTGCACCGAATATCAAGCCGATTATCGAGGAGTGTAAGCGTTTAAAGATAAAGTAAGACATATGAGCGTAGAAAGCGGACCACAACCAGATATCGTGTCGAAAAGAACACCTCTTGAGATAATTCAGAGCGCAACATCTTTCGAAGAGCTTTGCCGTCTTATAACTGAACATGAAATATCGATACCCTCGTCGGCCGTATTTATGACGCCAGAAATGCTTGTAGGAAGGTTACAAGGCGTGAAGAGGGGAGATAGTTTAGATCTGCTGCCGAGATCCGATGGGTTGCGGGATAAGGCCGCCGAGTTGTTGCAGGGACAGGAGAGACCCGAAAGGGCTGCTAACCCGCCAGCATAAGAGGTGTGTGACGGCATGATCTGAGGACGTAGAATATAAAGACAACGCATGATGGTTTTGCGTTGCTGTTTTTTGTTTATCGGCGATTGGGTACGGCGCAACGCCGGGATTCTTCCCCCGTCATTCGACGGGGTAAGAAGAACAACGACTGGGTAAGGGCCAGATGACAACCTACATTAATTAACCTACACTATTACTATGATGCTTCAGAAATCGGACAACGAAGTATATACAATAATCCAGCACGAGCTTGAGAGACAGCGGCATGTTTTGGAAATGATCCCGTCGGAGAACTTCACGAGCGTGGCAGTGATGGAAGCGCTTGGGACCGTACTGACCAATAAGTATTCAGAAGGCTACGCGGGCAGGCGATACTACGGAGGTAACCAGTTCATCGATGACGTAGAAACGCTTGCCATCGAGCGAGCAAAAAAATTGTTCAGTGTCGAACATGCGAATGTCCAGCCGTACTCGGGCTCACCGGCAAATCAGGCCGTGTACTTCGCGTTACTCAACCCCGGCGATACGGTGCTCGGCATGGAGCTGGCCATGGGAGGACATCTAACTCACGGATACAAGTTAAACTTTTCGGGAAAATATTTTAAGGCTGTATCGTACGGAGTTGATAAGACTACACACCGCATTGACTACGATGACGTACGGGAAATAGCGAGGCGAGAAAAACCAAAGATGATTATCGCCGGTGCCACCGCATATCCGCGCGAATTTGATTTTAAAAAGTTTGCCGAGATAGCCAGCGAGGTTAACGCGTACTTCCTTGCCGACATTTCTCACGTCACTGGTTTAATTATCGCTGGCGTACACCAGTCGCCGTTCGAACATGCTGACGTCGTGATGACCACCACGCACAAGACGCTCCGTGGCCCAAGGGGTGCCATGCTGCTAGTTCCAAAGAAGGCAGACCGCCTCCATGACATCTACCATCCGGCGTCAAAGAAAGATTTAGCCCAACTGATCGACAGTGCCATTATTCCCGGCTTGCAGGGCGGGCCGCACAATCATCAGACGGCGGCCATTGCCGTGGCAATGAAAGAAGCCATGGAACCGTCGTTCAAAGAGTACGGCCGTCAGGTGGTGAAAAATGCCAAAGTATTGGCTGATTCGCTGATTTCGGGCGGTTTGTAGTTGATTACCGGTGGCACCGATAACCATCTTATTCTTGCTGACGTGACTAAGTACGGGGTCAGCGGCAAGCAGGCGGAAGAATTACTCGACAGCGTCGGGATTACAGTGAACAAGAACCTCATACCGTTTGATACCCGCAAGCCGCTTGACCCTTCAGGCATACGTTTAGGCACGCCGGCACTCACCACGCGAGGTTTCAACGAAGACGAGATGAAACGCATTGGCGGTCTAATTACTGATATTCTAAAAAACCCCGATAACAGTTCTGCCCACGAAACGGTGCGCAAGGAGGTTAGGGCTATGACTGACGCGCATTCGCTGTATCCTGAACTATGAAGCTAATAGACGGGAAAAAGCTCGCTAGGACTATCCGGAAAAAAATAACTGCCAACATCGCAGGAATGTTCCATGTGCCGGGACTCGCCATCATTCTCGTCGGAGATGATCCGGCATCACATACCTACGTCGGGTTAAAAGAAGAAGCTGCGGCAGAGGTTGGTGTGCATTTTGAAAAATTTTTGTATCCCGCTGACATCGAGCAGTCAGCGGTGGTACGACGCATTGAAGAATTAAACACGCGCGAGGATATCCATGGCATCGTAGTTCAGTTGCCATTGCCGGCTGGATTGGATACCGACGCGATCATTGAGACCATAACGCCAGAAAAAGACGTCGACGGCTTCCATCCAGTGAACAAAAAAATGATTCAGGAGGGGAATGTGCGCATGGCTCCGGCGCTCGTGAAAAGCATCCTCGAGTTGATTTCGTCTACCGGATTTTCTTACGATCATGCGCACGCAGCCATTCTCGCAAATAGCGGGACGTTCGCCGATCCACTGTCCATGTTTCTTTCTAAGCGTGAAATGGACGTTTCGATTATTCTTCCGCCATTTACCGACTACCAAACTAAGACACGCGACGCCGATCTCGTAATAGTCGCCATAGGCCGGTCTGGATTCCTGAAAGGTGATGTGGTGAAAGAGGGCGCCGTACTGATAGACGTCGGTTTTAATCACACGGCGGAAGGGGTTACTGGAGACATAGATGCCGAGTCCGTCGGGCATGTTACCGGCTGGCTCACTCCTGTGCCGGGAGGCGTTGGGCCTATGACGGTAGCGATGCTTCTAGCGAATACGGTTGAAGCGTGTAAGCTCCAAATAACATGAAAAAACAATACCGCTACTGCCCGATATGTGCTACAAAGTTCGTTCTCAGGCAGCTATATGACGAGAAACAGCTGGTATGTCCGAAATGCGGCTATATTTTCTGGCAAAACGCCAAGCCGGCAGTCTGCGGTTTCATTATCCGAGGGAACACTATACTTTTGGTACGTCGAGCGGTTCCTCCGGCCACCGGGACCTGGGACGTACCCGGAGGATTTGTGAAAGAACATGAACATCCGGAAAAAGCGATGGTGCGCGAATTACAGGAAGAGCTCGGCGTCAGAGCTACTGTAAAAGGTTTCTTTGGATTCTATATGGATCTCTACGGGGGGCACAACGGACCGACGAGTGCCGTGCTGAATATTTACTATCTTGTTTCTTTGCCTCCATCAGCCCGTCTCCAGCCTACAGATGATATTTCCGACGCGCGCTGGTTTTCACTTTCTCGTCTGCCGAAACATATTAGTTTCAAGCATATTCATGAAGCGATTAGAGATTGGAAGCGGGGGAAGAAAGAATAACTAAAAAACGCCCCACCACGATCTACTCCTTGTCATTCCGAACTTGTTTCAGAATATAAGCATTATTGCTGCAGACAAGCGAGATCCTGAATCAAGTTCAGGATGACAAGAAGAGAGGTGGGGCGTTTTTTAAAATCGTATTAAAGCGTTCCGGTGCCGTTCGGGTTGTAACCGTTCAACACTTCCGTGCCATCATTGAATCCGTCGCCATCAGTGTCAGCGACATTCGGATTTGTTCCGTAACTTGTCTCTTGTTGATTTGTTAACCCGTCGTTATCCGGATCCGCCGATACATTGCTATTTGAGAGTACGCCAGAGCCGTTCGGGTTAAACCCGTTATCAACTTCGACGCCATCCTTGAATCCGTCACCGTCTGTGTCGGGGTTATTAGGATTCGTTCCGTAGATCGCTTCCCTGGCATCTGTCAGCCCGTCATTGTCACGGTCGAGACTGGCTGTATTGGTAATGGCGTTCGTATTGACGGTATTGGTGTTCAGGTTACCCGTGTTCGTATTGAAGTTTGTGGTGTTAGTATTCAGAATATTGGCATTCAACTGGTTCGTATTCACTTGGTTTGTATTCCCGGAAGCGTTTGTATTGCCAAACAGCGAATTTTCAATGCCTGTGTTTGTGTTGCCGGTATTCGTGTTGAAGTTGCCGTTAAATGTGTTGGTCGGTGCATTGATTGAGTTCGTCAGGAAATTGGTCGGAGGAACGTTCGTGTTCACCGTATTTGTCGTCTGGTTGGTCTGGTTGGATGTCGCGTTGTTTGACTTATTCATGTTATTCAGAACGACTGCAGCTGCCGCGACGAGCACCGCTACCACGAATAGTATAATAACTATAACGATGATTTTCTTCTTTCCTCCTCCAGCCGGCTCCATCAAAGGCACACCCCCCATTGTTTGGGGAGGGGTCGGGACTTGTCCGAGTGATTGCATAACGTCCTCTTGCGAGGGTGCCACATTCGGGGCTCCACCGACCTTAGGTCGCCAGGGACCCCAATCTTTCGGGGGTTGTGCTGTTGCCATTGGCTGTACCGGGGCAGCTGGCGGAGCGTATGGTTGCTGTGGAAAACGGGAGGCTAGCGGCTGTGGGGGAGTCGGCATGCTCGGTGGCGGGATCATTGGTTCTTGGGGCTGGCGAGGCTGGACGTTTTCAAACATATGAGGTATGTATTACGGAATTGAATAATGATAGTATACAATAAATACGAAGGGTTGAGAAGGTCGAAGTTAGCCTAGAGCCAAGAGTTTAGGACTGTAAGCCAGACGGGATAGACCTCAGCAATATAGTATTTCACATATGTCATTTTCTATAGGGATTGTCGGACTGCCAAATGTCGGGAAATCAACACTTTTTAAAGCACTGACAAAACGTCAGGTGGACGCGTCTAATTTTCCATTTTGCACTATAGACCCGAATGTCGGCAATGTTGCCGTGCCCGATGATCGGTTGCAGAAACTTACCGATGTGTATCAATCGAAAAAAGTTGTTTCTACAATAGTCGAATTTGTCGATATTGCTGGGTTGGTCAAGGATGCCCACAAGGGCGAAGGTTTGGGCAATGCTTTTTTGTCACACATTCGATCAGTGGATGCCATTTGCTAGGTTGTGCGCAAATTCTCCGACCCGAACGTCGTCCATGTAGCCGGCGCCGTGAATCCTTCAGAGGACCAGCAGACAATTAACTTGGAGCTCACTTTTGCCGATTTAGCGTTGATTGAAAAACGGAGAGCGGACGTCGAAGCAAAGGCGCGCAGCGGCGATGCGGAATCGGCCGTACAATTGAAAATTTTTCAAAAAGCACGAGCGGCACTTGACGCTGGCACGTTGCTTTCACGGATTACCTGGACGGAAGATGAAGGCGCCCTGCTCCGCCCGATGCAGCTGCTTACTATGAAACCCATGCTGTACGTTTTAAACGTCGATGAGGGAGAGGCGACGAAAGAAACGTCCGGCTACCTACCTATTAGCGCAAAGATTGAAGCAGAACTTTCAGAAATGCCCCCGGAAGAAGCGCAGGAATACCTCATCTCCATGGGTTTGTCGTCGACGGGACTTGATAGATTAATTGTCGCGTCATACAAGCTGCTGGGTCTTATCACCTTTTTCACCGCCGGCCCGAAGGAAGCTCACGCGTGGACACTAAAAAATGGTGCCACGGCTCCTGAAGCTGCCGGTGTCGTCCATTCCGATTTCCAGAAAGGTTTTATCCGCGCTGAAATAGCCAGATGGCAGGATATCGTCGAGCTTGGAGGCGAAACGGGAGCCAAGGCAAAAGGTAAGGTTCGGACCGAGGGCAAAGACTACATCATGCAGGACGGCGACGTCGCGTACTTCTTGGCATCTGCCTAATAAGGGCTGTATACTAAAGTAACATAGTACCGTATACAACACGCCTCACTCATTGTGCGAAGGGAGGATTATCTTTTTGGCTAGATCATCCAGCAACAGAGACCACAATTGGGGTGGCTTATGGCGCAGGCTGTTACGCCGTATGACAACACCCCCATCATCTCAACGGCCAGTTTTTGGCGGAAAGGTAGATACGTATGTTCCCGCGACGGCACTTCATCGAAACGTCAAAACAGGTTGAGAAAGGTCTCGCAACCACGTCCGGGCTCTATGCCTGATTGGAGGTGATCCTATCTATCACAGGGCTGACCCCCCTGTCCTTCCGGGTCAGGCATGACCGATCCGGACTGTACATCTTCGAAAGGGGTGATGCATTTTCGCTAAGTATACGTATGAGCTGATCTGGCTGCGCCGGATCAGCTTTTTCTTCTCAACTTTACGATATATCGTCCCACCCGCTGATCTGGACGGGAGTATTCGAGTCCATGTGTGTTTTGTATTGAAAGCTGTTGTGCGTCTGCCTGCTGAATGATTTCAACAACTTCGCAAGGCGAGTTGCTAATAATGCGGTCAAGATTGAGTGCGGCAGAGACATTTTTCATTTGAAACAAGGGAAACGCGACGACAGCGGTGCCGCGAGATGTGAGAATTCGCGCTATAGTATCGAGAGACTCATGGTAGAGATTTCGCAGTTCGAGAAAAATTCGGTTTAGTCTGTTCGGATCTGCAAACCGTCCGAGCGGCGGTCCGAGATACGTTTCGGTCACTATCACATCGACCGCGTTGTGTTCGATTGCCTTTTCCAATTTCTGTATGCTCACATGAATGACACGGACATTGTTCTTCGGAGAAAACCAGGAAAGATTTTTGATCGTAGCCGCGACGGCACCTCCATCTATGTCAGCACCAATGAGTTTTTCATATCCCATCCGCATCGCTTCCTGGAGGATCGTCCCCGACCCGCAAAAAGGATCGAGCAGGGTTGCGTCGAGTGGCGCACCTGACAGGTTGATCATCATTTGAGCGAGCTTAGGAGGCAGCATGCCTGACCGGGCATTGCGCACCGGACGGCCGTAGTCGCGGCGGCTATACTCATCAATGTCCTGGATTGAAACGGTTGATCCAACGTAGCATACGTTGTCGTGTACGATGATGATGATTTCCGCGCCGAGCTGTAGTATATTATTTTTTATCACTGCGGCACTCGACAGCACTCCCGACTGATCGAACAGGAAACGGGAAGGGTACTCTGATTCCGCTAAGTTCTTTTTCGTTTCGAACCCCAACCTTCGCATCTGGCTAAACAGCTTACGAGAAATGTCACCGTACAGGCTTACGCCGAAAATAATTTTACGCTCGCTTTGGGCAAAGTAAGTTGATAGTAAATGATTTAACTCGAATATCGGGCCAATATTTTCTGGGCGGCTCGTTTCCCGGATTTCGACTATTTTAATGGTCCCGCCGAGGCGATCCTGAAGCTTCACTACCTCGATTGGCTTATCAGTTTCCACAACAAAAAAGCTTTTTGAAAGGGCGAGCGGGTGAAAATCAACCAGCGCCCGCAATTCGGCAAGCGACAGCGCGGGGTGAGTACCGGGGATGAAAGCATATTTGATCATAGAGATAGCATGCCAGCAAGTTGGCAAGCCCGCAAGCCATCCAAGGATTTACAAAACACCCGGTTAAGACTAAGGTAGTATAACGGTAATCACCTACGTATATGAATAGAGAATCCGGGGCGATGGTAGAAGGAATTGATCCTGCCACTTTATCCCAACAACCAGAGATATCTGATACCAAGCCTGATACGACCCGGGACAGCAAATCCGTACAAGTGGAACTGGAACGGATCGAACGTGAAGAAATTCCCCATGTAATGCAAATAGTTGAGCAGCTCAGATATGTACTCGGCTTAGCGTTGGAGATCGAGCGGGTCACTGAAGCCGGTCAGGAGCATGGAAAAATCATATTGGGGAAGCAGTATGAAGAGGGGGTGGCGAGGGTAGCCACTATCGTAGAATCACGTCCATCAGCCAACGGAAGCGAGTCCGACATACTCCATAATCTGCATACGTATAGGGACAAACACGGTACTCCCGAGCTCCATCTGCAGGATATTCGCAACTGCCAGGCGCGTTTGAGCACGCTGCGTTCACGGGCAGAAACTCTCAGACAACAGGTTGGTGGAAATTGAACCACCAAGGAGGGCTTGCCATCTTCTTTTCCTTGTGGTAATTTAATAACCGATACAGAGTGAGTAAGACTCATCAAGACAGTCTCTTTTTTTATCCTTTTTTACCTAAGGTTAGCTACAAAAATGCTTCAACATTACGAAATGCTTTTCCTGCTTTCCGGCCGCAAGGCCCAGGATGAGCTCGAGAAAGAAGTCCAGGAGGTTTTTGCGATCCTGGAAAAAGCTGGAGCCGCCATTACGAAAAAAGAGGTTTTTGCCAAACAACGGCTCGCGTACCGAATAAAAAAAGAAGATCAGGGCGTGTACATCCTGAGCGAATTCGATCTGGAAACGGCCAAAAAACCCGCACTGGATGCGGAGCTCCGCCACGTGCCGGTTCTTTTGCGGCACCAAATTCTCGTGAAGGCAGTGAAGTCCCCCGAGCGGATGGAAGAGGAACGTCTCTTGCGCGAACGTGTAGCATCGAAGCGCGTGTCTCAAGCACAGCGCGTGAAGGAAGAGGAGCGTACGCAGACTGTGCGTGAGGAAAAAGCAGTTGAGGAGAAAAAGAAGGAGAAGATTGATATCGAAGAACTCGACAAGAAACTCGAGGAAATCCTCGAAGATCCAGTCTTAAAACAATAATCCTATGGCCATTGATCTTAATAAAGTCATGCTCATCGGCAATGTGACGAGGGATCCAGAATCTCGCACGACCCCGACGGGAATTAATGTGGTATCTCTTGGTGTTGCGACAAACTTCGTTTGGAAAGACCAGCAAGGCCAGCAGCAGCGCAGAGCCGAATTCCACAACATTGTCGTCTGGCGGAAACTTGCTGACATCGTCACCCAATACGTAAAAAAGGGCAGCAGGATTTACATTGAAGGCCGTCTTCAGACCCGTTCGTGGGACGATCAAAGCGGTCAGAAGCGCTATAAGACCGAAATAGTCGCCGACAACGTAATCTTACTCGATAAAAAAGGCGACACCCCCGCTTCCCCGGCTCCAAGCGCAGAAACTCAAGCAGCACCAGGGCAGGAGCAGGAGATTAATGTCGAAGATATCCCGTTTTAACCTATGCCGCGACAACAGCAGCAGCGACAACCCATCGAACGTCCAACCGCATGCCATTTTTGTATAAATGCCATCTCCGATATTGACTACAAAGAGTCGCGCATGCTTCGCAAGTTTACCTCTTCCTACGGAAAAATTCTTCCTCGTCGGAAAACAAGTGTCTGCGCCAAGCATCAGCGGAAGCTCGCCCGGGCTGTGAAGCACGCCCGCATGATGGCACTTCTGCCTTTTACTACGCGATAGCAGAGCACATAGCGAATAGCTGATAGCATATAGCCCGGACAAGAAAGTGTCGGGGCGGGGATTCAAACTTCTATGGCAACAACCAGCGATATCAGACTCGGCTTCTACCTCGTCCACAGTGGTGAACCATATGTCGTTTTTGCCACAGATTTCATGAAGAAGGCCCAGAGCAAAGGAATGCTTCGGACGAGCATTCGTAATTTGCTGAATGGCAACGTCTTGAAAGTAACCTACAGGAGCGGTGAACAAATCGAAGAAGCCGATATCACCCACAGTAAGGCGACGTATCTCTATGAGGACGGTACCCAGTTTCATTTTATGGATGCGAAAAGCTACGAACAGTTTTTCCTGCCCGCTGCATCAATTGGCGATCAGAAAGATTTCCTGATGGAAAATCAGGAGGTGGATGTAGTTCAGTTCAACGGTTCACCGATCACTATTGAACTGCCGAAAAAGATCGTACTAGAAGTGATCGAAACCGAACCGGCTGTCAGGGGGGATACGGCCCAGGGCACTGTTACCAAGCCGGCAAAGATGTCTACAGGAGCAGAGGTTGCTGTACCGCTGTTCGTGAAGACGGGAGACAAAATACGTATCAATACCGAAACGAGGGAATACGTTGAAAGAGCCTAGGCCGAAAACCTAGAGCTTAGAACAAAGAGCCAGAAAAATAGACGCGCCGAGGTAGGATAATGCGGGTTTGACGAGGTCAAACTCGGAGTGTTAAGGTTGCATAAAAGTGTCCATATATGTCCTTTTTCACTCAGGGGGTCCCATGAACATCACGCGTTTTTCTGTCTATGGGTTACTGTGCTTCTACGCGCTTATCCCGCAGGATGCACGTGGAGTACAGCCTGACAGTGGGCTTCAGTGCGAGTTCGGAGCGTACGTTATCGTGGGTTCGATCGAAGTCCTCTTACCGCAGTACATCGTTATTGATACTGCCGCTGCGCATGATTCAGCGGGGAATGCGTTCCAGGTCATCGCAGTGACCTCCGATACGATGTACTATGGTGCTGCTGCCACTCACAGCTTCGACAACGTGAGGATGAACCTCATTTCTATCCGACGAGATGAGGGCAACCTCGTACTTCCCCGAAACGTCGTGGTCATCGAAAACTTCGACCCATCATGGGAGGGGTTTCAGGAATCGATCAAGGTGACGGTCCGAGAATTCCTCCAACCTGACCAGTACTTCGAGTTTTTTCAGCAGAGCTTTCGGGCTCACATGCGGGTCGCGGACGGAAATGGCCGGTGACAGCCACGTCAGGTAACAAAAAAACGAGAGGATGGCAGACCCGTCCTCTTTTTCTTATTCCTACAACAATCCCACCTTCTCCTTCACTTCCTTGAGGGTTGCTCGAGCTATCGTTTGGGCATGCGCACTGCCTTCGCGAAGAATGTCGAGCACTTTATCAGGATGTTTCTCCAAATCCGCGCGGCGATTCCGAAAGTCTGCGAAATGGCTTGAAATATCTTCCGCGAGCGTCGCTTTCACCTCCGCATAGCGGATGGTTTTTTTGTGGTATGTGGTTTCAAACTTTTCGCGGGTCTCAACTTTCGAAAAAAGATTCAATAGTTGAAAAAGGTTAGCCACGCCTGGGCGTTTCGGCTCTTTGCCGTCATTACCCGTGTCGGTAACCGCAGATGCGAGTTTCTTTTTGATTATCTCCGGAGAATCGTTTAACGCTATGTAGTGGTTTGGCCCTTTTGATTTGGACATTTTCACCGTCGGATCCACGAGACTCATGATCCGGGCGCCGGGACCAGAAATCATCTTCGGTTCCGGGAATGTTTCTCCATACCTGCTGTTGAACGTACGAGCGATCTCGCGTGTCAACTCAATGTGTGCCGTCTGATCTTCACCCACCGGTACGACTACCGCTTTGTACAGCAGGATGTCCACCGCCATAAGGACGGGGTAGTCGAGGAGGCCCATGTTGATGTTTTTTGCGAACTGCTGGGATTTGTCTTTATACGTTGGCACCCGTTCGAGCCATGATACGGGCGTGAGCGTGTTAAAAATCCACGCGAGGTATGTATGTTCCGGGACCCATGACTGAACCATCAATGTTGATTTCTGAGGGTCGATGCCGGATGCGAGGTAGTCCATCGCTGTTTCAAGGACGTTTTTCTTGAGTGCTTCCGGCGCCAGCCCTTCCGTCATTGCATGGAGGTCATACATGCCAAAAACACACTCGTACTGTTCCTGAAGCTGCAGCCAATTCTTGATGGCTCCGAGGTAATTGCCGATGTGGAGTTGGCCCGAAGGCTGCATGCCGGATACGAGACGTTTCATATGAGGTTATGGTATCACACTCTATACTTCAATGACGACAGGCATCACCACCCCGTACCATGTTGTCAGACTCCAGCTACGGGGCGAGTTGCGGTGTTATTTTCGGTAGGGTTGCCGACACCTGTCGGTTGGTATTTACACCTCTATCACAACTGGCATGACCATAGGTCGGCGTTCCGTTTTCGAAAAAAGGAATTGGCCTATCTGGTCCCTGATGATGTTCTTGATGTACATCTCATCAGCTTTTGCTTGGGGTTTCTGGTCTGTTAGAATTTTCTTCACTTTTTTCTTTACCTGATCGACAAGCAGCCTGCTATGTTTCATGTAAATGAACCCGCGAGAGATAATATCCGGTTCCCCAATAATAGTACCCGTTTCGTCGTCTATCGTGACGATGATAACGAACATGCCGTCGCCGGCGAGCTGCTGCCGGTCGCGCAGAACGACATTGGAAACATCGCCAATGCCGAGGCCGTCTACGAATACATAATCTGACGGAACCTTTTTTGGAAGCACCCGTGGATGGCCAGCGCCGATTTCCAGTACTGACCCATTATCCAACACAAAAATGTTTTCTTTTGGAAACCCACGCCTCATAACCAGCTTCGCAGCTTCTTTATGGAAATAGTGGTTACCGTAAACAGGCAGGAAGTAGGTGGGCCTTATTTGGCTTACCACTTCTAAAATATCTTCAGGATTGCTATGACCGCCCGAATGCACATCCATAATATCGCTATGCACTACATTGTCGGAAAGGCGGTAGAGGTTGTCCTTCAATCGTTGAATGCTTCGCTCGTTGCCCGGAATGACCGAAGAAGAAAAAACGATGGTATCGTTCTTCTTAATTTTAATGAAACGGTGGCTGCCGTTAATAATCCGTGAAAGTACGGCATTTGACTCACCTTGAGCACCGGTGCAAACGACAATGATCCGATTTTCCGGGAATTGGTGAATTTTGTCTATGCCGATCAATGCCTCCCTTTTTATTTTTATATATCCAAGCTGCTGGGCAACTTGTACGTTCATACGCATGCTATATCCGTCGAGAGCGACTTTTTTCCCGATTTCCTGGGCGTATTCCAAAACATGCTTAATACGCTCGATCTGTGATGAGAATGTTCCTATGATGATACGTCCCGGCGCATCACTGATCAACTGGTGGAGGTTTTCGTACATCACTTTTTCCGGCACGCGTCTCCCGCGAGCCACGGCGCCCAAACTTTCTAACATCAGTATCGTCGGTTTTCTAAGTTGGGAGAGGTGGTGGTATGTGACCGGAGCTCTGCCGACGGGGTCTTTCTCATATGTCCAATCGCCTGGGTGAATCACCGTGCCATTGGGTGTTTCTAAAATGACACCTACGGCGTCCATGATGGAGTGATCAACCGGGAAAAACTTTACGATGAATTGTCCGAAGAAAAAGATGTCCTGGACTGATTTTACCGTGATAGCCTTCAGGCGGCCGGCAGTACCTTTCTTATAGTCTTCCTGGCGGTTTTTAAGCAACGCAAGAGTAAGTGGCCGTCCAACAATTGTGGGATTACCCAGCTTTTCTAATAGAATCGGTGCAGCTCCGATGTGATCGAGATGACCATGGGTAAAAACGACTGCGCGGATGTTCTTTTCCCTGCCATGTAGGTAGTTGATATTCGGAATGATGTAGTCGATACCGGGCATGTCTTCTTCGGGAAATTGAACGCCCATATCAATAATCACGATATCGTTGCCATACTCAAAGATAGTCATGTTGCGGCCCACTTCTTCCTGGCCCCCGATCGGGATGATGCGCAACACGTTTCCGCCCTGTTTTGCCGGTGAATAATATTTTCTTTTTTTTGATTCAGTCATATTGGTTAATTAATGTTGTTGATGTCGCGCGGGGACCCCGCTTTAGCGGGGCCACAGCCTTGCGGCTACATGGTCCTGCCACCGCCTCCGGCGGGATCCCGCCTTCATTTGATATATATATTGTGGCGGGAAAACCATGCGTGCCACGCCTACCTTGCCGCCTCATATCGTTTCTTTTCAAATGCCCTGGGGGAGAGTGCCTACCGGCAGGGGCAGGTCTGCCAATTCCTCCGGGGCTGGACAGCCCGTCTCGCCTTGCGTGAAGCAAAGCAGTTTACTTCACTTATAGGCTCGTCCCACCGCGGCGTATTTACTAAGGGTTGAGACCATTGAGTTATTTCCACTCCCTGCGGGTTTTTATATACCAATTCGTTATTCCGTTGAAACGGTCCGCGGGCACCGTGATACGCGTCGCCACGACGCCTTTTACTTTTTCGTCTATTGCATACGTATAACTCGGAGTATAGAGAAAGATAGCGGGAAGATCATCTATCAGGAGATTCTGAAATTCAACGTATTTTGCCGAACGTTCGTCGGCGTTGTTAATTTTTCGAGCTTCTTCAAGAAGTTTGTCCGCTTGCTTATTGAAATAGCTGGCGAGGTTTAATCCTTCACCCAGCGACTGAGATGAATGCCAGAAAGGAAAAGGGTCAGGGTCAAAGCCGATAAGTTCACCGTAGAGAAGCGCTTCGTATTTTTTTGGACGCAAGATTTCTCGCTCGAACTGGCTTGGTTCGATAATAACTACCTCAACCCCTACCTGTATTTGCTCCCAATACTGCTTCAGCAGCTCTGCAGTTTTCACGTACTCTGGCTGGTCGACGGTGGTCAGGGTAAATCGCAATTCTCTACTGCCCTTTTTTCTCACCGTCTCGCCTTCCAGGAATGCCCACCCGCTATCGTCGAGCACTTTTCGCGCAGCCGCCGTATCGAAGTCATATTTTTTGATGTCCTTATGAAACCCCACAAATCCCTGGGGAATCGGACCATCGGCTATAGTACCGTCTCCGCCTAACGCTTGTGACAGAATCTCCTTTTTGTTGACGGCACGAGCGAGGGCTTCACGAATTGACTTGTCTTTGAGAAGTTCATTTTTTTGATAAAAGAAGACAGCAGTGTACTGAGGAAGCAGGAGCGCTTTAAAGTTTACATCTCTCTCGTTGATAAGTTCAGATTTCAAATTTCTTGGTACAAAACTTACATTATCTACTTTTCTGCTTTTTGCCGCTTCCATAGCTGTCTCAAAATCTGGAAAAATACGAAACGTAATTTTAGGTATAAAAGGTTTTCCTCCGAAATAGTAAGGGTTGGGAACAATCGTATATGTTCTGATATCACCAGCACGGTTTTTCTGTAGCGAGTCGAACATGTAAGGACCGGAGCCTACTGGGCGCGTATTATATTCTGCAAGTCGTAGATTTGAGGGTAGTACATCACCCCAAATGTGCGTGGGTAGGATGCCGAATGTTAGTGTGGTAAGGAACGGGGCGAACGGCTCATTGAGGGTGAAGCGCACCGTCAGATCGTCGAGACGCTCAATGGTAACGCCACGCAGGCTAGGTGAAAGGGGGCTCAACACAGCAGTATCCTGGATGGTTTCGACGGTAAAAAGTACATCGTCGCTAGTGAGCGGTTCACCGTCACTCCATCTCAAGCCTGACCTCAATTTCAAGGTGTAGCTTTTTTGGTCCTCACTGATTTCAAACTGTTCTGCGAGATCAGGAACTATTTCCTGCTGTTCATTAAACCGTAAAAGGCCGCTGTATATTAATCGAGTTAAGTCCGTATCTGTGTCGTTCGTCTGCGCAAGAACTGGATTGATGTACTGCGGTTGTCCTATGAGAGCTTCCACGAGTTCACCGCCGTAGTCCGGCAGGATTTCAACATTTCTCTCATAAAAACGGATACCCACGAAAACCAACGCTATCATAATAAGCCCTACGAGGCAGCGGAGAGCGAGGCGTTCTCGAGGATTGAGATATTTTGGAAGGTAGTGGAGCTGGGCATACGAGGGGAAACGGGATTTCGCCAGGGAAAAGACTATTTTTTTTTCAACTTCCCCCTGTCCGCCGAGGAGTGTGTGATGTTCCTTTCGTGTGAATAGTCCTGTGATGCGATTCGGTAGAGAGAATCGTTTCACAATGAGAGAAAGAATGTAAGCGGGCGGGTCACTAGACTGACTAAATAAAAAGGATATTAACAATGGCCAGGCCCATGAACAAAATGCTCAAAACGATAGTACTGATGAACAGCATGCGTTCCAAGCCGCGTCGTGTCGTGTAGACGTTACCGTCCCCGCCACCGCCACCGAAGATTGAACCCGCATCAGCCCCTTTGTTTTGCAAGAGAATCGTGATTGTTAGCAATGCTGCTAATCCAAACTGGATCCCGTTTACAATTGTTTCCATAATATATGTTACCTAGTGCTTCCTTGGCATTCACGATGTGCGCGTCTGAATAGCACAAAATGCCAAAAATAGCGTAGCTCTACCCTATCAGAAGAGGCGTTCCTTGTCAATGTAGATAGTAAATTGGCGAATTGCCGAATTAACGAATTACGAATTAGTATTGTGACTAGTTTACGCTATTTTTTCGGTCGACGCGATTTCATCAGCGTTTGAATGGCAAAAACACTTTTGCCCGACACCCGCATGCGGGGTCTGCGTTTTTGTTCGCGCCGCACCGCGCGTTTCTCTATCGTATGTTCTATGTTTTCCATGCGGTGATTCATATGAGTTGCTTCACTTTTTTCGCTTTGGCTGCACCGATGACGCTCGCAAGCTCGGATTCTCCAGCCGACCGTATGCCTTCGAGCGATCCAAACGCTTTCAGAAGTTTCGAACGGATTTTCGGTCCGACGCCAGGGAGACTATCAAGGGTGGAGGCGATCACAGATTGCACATGACGCTTCCGGTAGTAACCGATTGCAAACCGATGAGCCTCGTCGCGTATTCGTTGTACGAGGTGATATGCGGGCGTGCCGACTGATAAACGAAGTGCTGTTGATTTTCCCGGCAGAAAAAGTTCTTCCTCTCTTTTCGCTAGCGCTACGATCGCTATTTCTGCGATTCGTGTGCCGAGTCGTTTCGTTACCACTGATAGCTGTCCTTTTCCGCCGTCGAGGATGATAAGATTGGGAGATTTCCAGCCGGGATGCTTTGTTCCGCTGAAGCGTCTGTCAAGCACTTCAGCCATCATAGCTGGATCATTTGATCCTGAGACAGTTTTAATTTTGAACTTGCGGTACTCTTTTTTTGCCGGCTCGCCCCGTTCGAATACCACCATGGAGCCGACCGCCGAGGTTCCGGAGATGTTCGAGATGTCGTAGCCCTCGATGCGGATAAACGGAGATCGGGAATTGGAAATTGGTGATTCAGAAAATCTATCCTCGGAAATAAAAGCTATATCCTGTATGTGCTGCAAGGCGAATATCTGCCGCCGCATCCGCTCCGCGTTGGGGAGCGAAATCGGCAAGTAGACAGTTTTGACGTGTTCCGGAGAAGTGGGGTAATACTGTTCGAGAAAGCTGCTCACGACTGTTCTGTCAGTTTCACCGCTCGTATTGGTAAGGGCGAAGTCCTGCTTGCCTATCAATTTGCCCTCGCGGACGTACAAGACCGAAATGACCGCGTAATCGTTTTTTCTCGCGAGGCCGAGGAGGTCGTACGTTTCCGGGTTCGGAGAAATTACCTGCTGACGTTCTAACATACGCTTCATCCCTTCGAGGTTATCTCGATACGTCGCTGCCGTCTCGAAATGTTCCGACTCAGCCGCCCTGCGCATGCGTTTCTCGAGTACATCTGTGATGTCCGAGAACTTCCCTTTCAAGAAGGCGATGATGTATTCAATGTTGTCCGCATAGGCACGCTCGTCTTGAGGACCAAAAAGTTCCGGATATCGCTCAGTGAGCCGTGCAAGATTGTTTGTCGAGGGAGGCTTCTCAAAGTTTCGGTGGGGGAAAAGCCGCTTCAGAGTTCGTAGGGTATACCGGACATACCCCGCTGATGTGTACGGACCGAAATATTTCGCGCCCTCTCTTAAGATGGTTCGCGTTGCAAACACACGGGGGAACGGTTCATTAACAGTAATCTTAATGTAAAGGAATCGCTTATCGTCTTTTAAATCGATGTTGTACGGTGGCTGGTGACGCTTGATAAGCGTCGCTTCGAGGAGGAGCGCCTCATTTTCTGTCGATGTCACGATAGTTTCGATCTGCACAATCTCACGCACCATACGTTGTTTGGAGACAGACAGTGAAGCGCGTTTCTGAAAATACGAACGAACACGGTTTATTAGAATCCGCGCTTTGCCAATATAGAGAGTCTTTCCCGTTGCGTTTTTATACAGGTAAACTCCCGGTTTGGCTGGAAGGTGGGTTATGTCGGGTGAAGGCATGAAACAAAGCGATTATATCACGGAAATAAGGGGTTTTCTATGAAAGCGGGCTCGGTCCTTGACCCCGCTGTCATGGGGATGTATACTGCCTCTCGCGTTTTTAGCAGTTGAATTGTTATATTTCATGCCTACTAAAGAACCAGTCATTCGGGTGAAAGGTGCGCGGGTGCACAATTTAAAAAATATCAGTGTCGATATTCCTAGGAACAAACTTGTCGTACTGACGGGGTTGTCCGGATCCGGAAAATCGTCTTTGGCTTTCGATACGATTTACGCAGAAGGCCAGAGAAGGTATGTCGAATCGCTTTCCGCTTATGCGAGGCAGTTCTTGGGCTTGATGGATAAACCGGATGTGGATGCGATCGAGGGATTGTCGCCAGCAATATCTATTGATCAAAAATCAACGTCGCATAACCCACGTTCGACGGTCGGCACCGTGACAGAGATTTATGATTATTTGCGGTTGCTTTTCGCACACGTCGGTCATCCGCATTGTCCGAATTGCGGCAGGGAAGTTACACGCCAAACAATTGAGCAAATCCGCGATCAGGTCATCAAAGCAGGTAGTGGGTCGAATATCATCATTCTCGCTCCGCTTATTAAAGATAAAAAGGGAGAGCATAGGGCTGTGTTAGAAAAAGTCCGAAAAGCAGGTTATGTCCGGATCCGTTTCGATGGAACTCTCTATACTGTTGAAGAGGCGGAGAATATTGATGTTGAAAAACAAAAGAAGCACACACTCGAAGTCGTCGTTGACCGTCTCGCAATTGATGATCATCTCGATCGCCAGCGGCTCCATGATTCACTGGAGTCTGCTTTGGATCTCGGAGACGGTATTATTTCAATTCATGTCGTTGACTCTCAGAAAGATATTCCGTTCAGCCAGAATTTTGCCTGCCCGGATTGTGGCATTAGCTTGCCTGCGATGGAGCCCAGGAATTTTTCCTTTAATAGTCCGCATGGCGCCTGTGAAGATTGCACTGGGTTAGGAACCCGTCTAGAGGTTGATTCTGTCCTGGTGATTCCGAATCCGAAGCTCACAATCGCTGAAGGAGCTATCAGGCCCTGGTCGCGAACGAGCTCGAATCAAGGGTGGTATTTCACGATACTTAAAGCGGTGGCGAAGGAATACGGTTTTTCACTTGATCAGCCCGTAGATGAGCTTTCGAAGAAACATATAGACATTATTCTCAATGGCACCGGACCGAAGCGATATAATGTTGACTACGAATCTGAGCGATTTTCCGGGGACGTAAACATGGTTTATGAAGGAGTCGTACCGAACCTCATGCGCCGGTACAAAGAGACTGAATCAGATTACATCCGTTCGGAAATCGAACGGTATATGCGAGTTCTTCTCTGCCCAAGCTGTGATGGGAAGCGATTGAAAAAAGAGATGTTGGCCGTTACGGTTGCCGACAGATCAATTGCCAAGGTTACGACCATGACCGTGGAGGATGCAAAAGTATTTTTCCGGCAGTTGGCCGAAGGGAACATCTTTACCCAGCGCGAACAAACTATTGCGAAGTCGATTTTGAAAGAAATCCGCGCCCGCCTCGAATTCTTAAGCAATGTTGGACTGGATTATATGACGCTTGATCGGCCGTCAGCCACGCTGTCCGGCGGTGAAGCGCAGCGCATTCGATTAGCGACGCAGATTGGCTCATCGCTTGTTGGCGTTATTTACATACTCGATGAACCGTCCATCGGCCTGCATCAGCGCGATAATGCCAAATTGATTAAAACTTTGAAAGATTTGCGTGACTTGGGGAATTCAGTCCTCGTAGTCGAGCATGATGAGGAAACTATTTTATCAGCTGATGAAGTGATCGATATCGGTCCCGGAGCCGGAGGCCATGGCGGTGAAATTATTGCCCAAGGCACCCCACAACAGATTATGCGGAATTCGAGATCACTGACGGGAAAATACCTGGCGCGAAAAGAAGAGATCAAAGCCCCGAAGCAGTATCGAAAAGGAAATGAAAAAAAACTCGTTATTGAAGGTGCGAAAGAGTTCAATCTGAAAAATATCACCGTTGAAATCCCGCTTGGAAAGTTTGTCTGCTTCACTGGTGTGTCAGGTTCAGGCAAATCAACGCTGATGACCGAGATTCTCGCAAAAGCCCTGGCGCAGAAGTTCTATAATGCGAAAGAGCTGCCAGGCAAACACAAGGCGATCCATGGCGCTGAACATCTCGATAAAGTAATAAATATTGATCAGTCGCCGATCGGACGCACGCCACGATCGAATCCGGCAACCTATACGGGAGTATTCACCTACATTCGCGATCTCTTCACCCAACTGCCGGAAGCGAAGATTCGCGGCTACGGCCCGGGGAGGTTCAGCTTCAATGTCGTTGGTGGCCGATGCGAGGCGTGCCAGGGCGACGGGTTAGTAAAAATTGAGATGAATTTCCTTCCCGACGTGTATGTCGAATGCCAGGAATGTAAGGGCAAGCGATATTCAGAGCCGATTCTCGAGATACATTACCGCGGAAAAAATATTGCCGACGTGCTCGACATGACGGTTGAGGAAGCGTCCAGCTTCTTCGCTCACCAGCCAGTCATTGCCAATAAGTTGAAAACTATCCATGAAGTAGGGTTGGGATATATTCATCTCGGCCAATCAGCGACGACGCTCTCCGGCGGCGAAGCGCAACGCGTAAAATTAGCCACGGAACTATCGCGTCGTGCGACTGGAAAGACGCTCTATATACTCGATGAGCCGACGACAGGATTACACTTCGATGACGTACGCAGATTGCTCCACGTCCTGAATCAGCTGGTGGAAAAGGGGAATACCATATTGGTTATCGAGCATAATTTGGATGTTATTAAATGCGCAGACTGGGTCATCGATCTCGGGCCGGAAGGCGGCAACAAAGGCGGTGAAGTTGTAGCCACCGGCACTCCACGCGATTTAACCAAAGTTAAAAAGAGTTTTACCGGGCAGTATTTGAAGAAAGCATTTGTTAGTTAATGGATATCGTGTGAAGGCGTTAGATCCTTTGTTTTTTGCTACTCGAAAACGTATACTGTCTCTATGGTGAACACGGAAACCACTTCAACACTTGAGCAGGCGATTATGCGCACCCTGGTGTATTTCGATGTTTTTGATTTTCCACTTACAACGATGGAACTGTGGCGTTGGCTGTATTTACCTGGTGCACGAGAGCCAGTATCATTTTCAAATGTTGAAAGTGCGTTACGGGAGAGTGAATACGTGCGTTCACGCATTGAGTTCGCTCAAGGGTACTGGTGTATTCGAGGGCGGTCACACATTGTCGGGATCCGCCAATCACATTATCGCGTTTCACTCAAGCACTATCGGAAGGCACAGCGGTTTTCCCGCCTACTCCACTATATTCCATTTGTCAGGATGATGGCTGTCTGCAATAAGCTCGGATACTGGAACAACGCGCCGAAGAGCGATATTGACCTCTTCTTCATCGTCGCACGCGGGAGATTGTGGCTTGCCAGGCTCATGATTACAGTACTTGCCCAACTTCTTGGCGTACGGCGGCATGGAGCAGCTATTGCTAATCGTTTTTGTCTGAGTTTTTATACGACGACGGATCGATTGTCGATCGCCGATATTGCCAAGCATCCATCTGATCCATACTTCACGTATTGGACGGCCCAACTATTTCCGCTCTTCGGCGTAGGGTGGCACGCGCAGTGGCATGCGGCAAATTCTTGGATAAAGCGTTTTTTACCGAATGTTATTCAGACAACTCCCCATGCGTCCCCTATATCTTACCCGCATGCACTGAAGGTTCAACGTATGCTCGAAAAATTGATCGACGGTATGTTAGGTCGTGTGCTCGAAAGCTGGAGCCGTGTATGGCAGATACGGCATATCAAAAGTCACCTCGGGAGCAGACTCTGGGATAATTCAACCGATGTGATCGCAAATGACACAATGTTAAAATTCCATGAGACTGACAAGCGGGACTTTTTTAGGAAGCAATTTGAAGAACGATGCAAACAAGTATTATCACCAATGTTCGAAGAATCACGCAATGGTTGATGCCAGTGCTGATTATCGCCTTGCCCTTTCAGACGCAATTGATTCTGAAGGAAGGGGTTATTAAGGGTGAGACCTGGCAGTACGGCACTATAGGTATTTTTGCTTTCGACATACTTGTTATTCTTTGGGCCGCGATTTTCCTCGTTACACAGAGGAGAGTATATGGAGTTTCGAATACCATATGGCTGGTCACCGGCGCACTTTGGGCTACGGCCTTTTTTTCCGTTTGGTTTTCGTCGAATCGATTAATCAGCTGGTACCACGTCGGTATGCTTGCAGTCGGCATATGTGTGATGTGGCTGTTTGTCGGATGGAAACCGCGTATTCGTGAACTCGGCATAGCATTCGCTATCAGCGGCGTTATCCAATCCATTCTCGGAATTATGCAGGTGCTGATGCAGAAAGTGTTTTCCTCTACCGTGCTTGGTATGGCCGCGCATACGCCGGAGGCTATCGGGGCAGCAGTAGTCGGAACAACTGAAGGGCGTTTCCTGCGGGCATACGGTTCATTCCCTCATCCAAATACACTGGCGGGTTTTCTGGTTATTTGTTTGTTGCTGAGCATCGGATGGTACCTGCGAGCGTCTGCACGATGGGAGCGCATGTGCGCTCTTGCTGCGCAGGGAATTATTTCGGCAGGGATTGTGTCCACCTTTAGTAGGTCGGCATGGGCAATTGCGGCTGCCACAGTACTCTTCAGTGGAATCATGATTGTGCGTTACTACCCGTCATTACGGCGGCATATTATTTTTTCACTGATCAGTATCGGATTTGCCGCGTCTGCCTTCGGTGCACTTTTTTACCCGCTCGTACTCACTCGCGTCTTCGGAGGCACTCGCCTGCAATTACAGCCGGTGCATAACACATACCTACTTGTTGCGGCGGAAGTAAGTGTCTTTGGACTCGTATTTCTTCTTTTATTGCTTTTTGAACTTTTTAAAGAGGGCATCATGCGCACCATATCCCTGCCGCTTGGTTCTTCGTTGGCGTTGGGGGTTTTACTCGCAGTTCTTATCACGGGGTTATTCGATCACTACTACTGGAGTCTCCACGGCGGCATCGTTGTGTTTTGGGCTTCGATCGGGGCTGCCCTATGTCTGCTATATGGTGGCGAGAAGCCTACTGGGGATGTGGATAAGTAGATCCCTTGACGCTATTTTGTCCTTATTTTATTATACAAATCACTCACTACTTAGCACTCTGAACTTTCGAGTGCTAAGTTTACGAGAACTAACTACTAATATCTAAGCAAAACGTATGAAACTCAAACCTTTGGGAGATCGGATCGTCGTGAAACCTTCCACCGAAGAAGAGGTCACGAAGTCCGGTATCGTGCTCCCCGACACAGTCGAGAAAGAAAAGAAAGAAGAGGGAGAAGTTGTGGCCGTCGGTAGTGGCGAGAAAATCAATAAGCTCAACCTCAAGGTTGGGGATGTTGTCATTTTCTCAAAGTACGGTGGCGACGAAGTCACTGTTGAGGAAATTGAATACAAGGTGCTGAAGGACGAAGACGTACTCGCAGTTCTCGAGAAATAATTTATTTTGATAAAGGAAACCTATGGCTAAACAAATTCTATTCCACGATAAAGTACGAGGCATGATTAAACGCGGCGTCGACAAACTCGCCGATACAGTGAAAGTCACCCTCGGACCTCGTGGCCGCAATGTCATTCTCGACAAGGGATTCGGGTCCCCGACTATTACGAATGACGGCGTCACGATTGCTAAGGAGATTGAACTTGAAGACAAATTTGAAAACGTCGGCGCCCAGCTCGTTCAGGAAGTGGCGTCGAAAACAAACGATGTTGCTGGAGATGGTACGACTACTGCGGCAGTCTTGGCGCAGAGCATGATCCAGGAAGGTTTTCGAAACATCACCGCAGGCGCGAATTCAGTCATGGTGCGCCATGGGATTGAAAAAGCAGTAAAAGCTGTCGTGCAGGAACTGCAGAGCATGTCCAAGCCGGTGAAGTCCAATGAGGAGATCGCGCAAGTCGGCACTATTTCTGCGCAGGATCCTGAGATTGGGAAACTCATTGCTGAGGTCATGGAAAAAGTTGGAAAAGACGGCGTCGTCACCGTTGAAGAATCCCAAACGTTTGGGCTGACAAAGGAAGTAGTCGAAGGCATGCAGTTCGACAAAGGGTATGTATCTCCCTACATGATTACCAACGCCGAGCGCATGGAAGCAGAGCTGAAGGATGTGCACATACTCATTACTGACAAAAAAGTTTCTACTATAGCAGAAATACTCCCAATCCTAGAAAAGCTCGCACAATCAGGAACCAAGGAATTGGTATTAATCGCTGATGAAGTTGAAGGGGAAGCGCTTGCTACATTCGTAGTCAATAAGCTCCGCGGCACATTTACTGTTTTGGCTGTCAAAGCACCTGGTTTCGGTGACCGCAGGAAAGAAATGCTCCAAGATATCGCGGTTCTAGCGGGCGGTAAGGTTGTTTCCGAGGATATGGGTTTGAAACTGGAGAATATCGACATAGAGACACTCGGGCGCAGTCGCCGCGTCATCGCCACGAAAGAGACCACGACGATTGTCGGTGGACATGGAGATCAGGGTGAGATTAAGGATCGCGTGAACCAGATCAAAAAAGAAATTGAGACCTCCACGTCTGATTTTGATAAAGAAAAGTTGCAGGAACGGCTCGGCAAACTTGCCGGCGGAGTGGCTGTCATCAAGGTTGGTGCAGCGACAGAGACTGAAATGAAAGAAAAGAAGATGCGCATCGAGGATGCACTACATGCAACGCGTGCCGCAGTTGAAGAAGGCATCGTTCCGGGAGGCGGCGTCGCGTATCTCCGGGCTGCGAAGACGCTTGATCAACTGAAAGTGATAGGCGATGAGCGCGTCGGGATCAATATCGTGATGCGTTCGCTCGAAGAGCCTATCCGCCAGATAGCGCAGAACGCAGGCCAGGAAGCATCAGTCATTGTTGACACGGTAAAAAAGAATTCAGGCGCCTTTGGCTATAATGCCGCAACAGGCGAATTTGAAGATCTCGTCGCTGCGGGCATCGTCGATCCGACTAAAGTGGCGCGTTCAGCGATTGAGAACGCCGCATCCATCGCGAGTCTCTTGATTACTACCGAAGCTGTCGTTACCGACATCCCGGAAAAGAAAGATGATATGCAGGGTGGCATGCCTTCCGGCATGGGTGGTATGGGCGGGATGGATATGGGTATGTAGGTTAATTGGCGAATTACGGATTGCGCATTAACGAATTGATATATTGGAAGCGTCCGCTGATGAGGCGGGCGCTTTTGGGAATCGTAATTGTTCGCGCACCTTAGAAAAGGTGCGCTGTGTTTATACAACAAAGAGCACCCTTTCCAGGGTGCGAAACGTAACAAATAAGAAAACGCAGGGTCGGGGAGGACCCTGCGGAGTTCGTGCGATTGTTGAGGTAACTGGCTCGATCATCCCATAGGGACGATGTTAGTTGACAGGATGAGCGCGATGCCCATGAATTCCCAGATGAACGCTGTCATGGCAAGCCTGTGCATAGACGAAGAAATAAACGCAACGTAGTGCAACAAGAGTGCAAACACCAGCCAGGTTGGGAGTTCGACCATAGAAAACTTCTTGCCAAGCAGGATGGTGAGAGCGACAGTAATGACGGCACTCGTGGCGATGGTTTCGCTACCATCCATCACAAGCCGTTTTACAAGGGCAGAACTTTCCATTTGGTCTTTACTGTTTTCTCGGATGAGAAAGAGCCAGTACGTCAAGACCATCAGGAGGATTGGTGTCCATGAGAACCGTGTCCCACTGGCTATCCACCCAATGAGTACCGGCGTCGTGCAGACAAGGGCGACCATCGAGTTGAGAGGACCGTTCGTACCTCTCCGAGCCGTATAGAGGACTATCAGGCCCCCAGCGGATGCGGTTGCCACCGTACATGAAATCGGTAGGTAATGTGCGGAGAGGTAGAAACTTCCCAGAAATGCGATGAACGCCTTGATACCCCAAAAGTATGGCAGCTGAATACCGACGAAGTCATGCACGTGTCGCGTGTACGGCTGTGAATGGTTCTGAAATGCCGTGTGGTAAAAACTGCAGGCCAGAACAAGTAGTGCCATTGCCACCGCGGCGATTTGAACGGTAACGGTTGGTATCAGATTTCCCGTGGCAACCGCAGCGGAGACGATGACTCCGGCAGCGGCGGTGGCGCATGCGACAGGCCGAAAGATGGTAAAGAACGTTCTCGACATTCCGAGTAACATTTGTAGCGTTTTCACGTCGTCTCCTCCTTATATGAGCGGTTTCGGTTTTATGCCACCTTATCGCAGCGTAAGTGCATTGTCAATAAGAAAACACCCCGCTTGCGTGAAGCGGGGGTTGTAGAACGAGGTTCATTGAACTTTCTTCAGCTAAGTGCGCCGACTGCCACCTCGACGCTTTCGTAGTTGAAGAGCTTTCGAGGTGCTTGAGCGGACTCGAGGAACTGTTTGATGCGATCGTTCGCATTGCAGAGAACAAGGTTTCCACCTACGCCTTGGGCACGCAACAGTGCTCCGAGAATGATCGCGAACCCATGTGGATTTAAGTGACCAACGTCGGCCACGTCCAAGACGAAGTGACGGAGATTAGTTCCGGAACACTCGTCGATTACCGGATTGAGCAGTTCCCCTGTGTCGTCACCAAGGTGAGTGGTCCTAGCGAACTTGATGACCGCCACTCGGCCCCGTATTTCCGATGTCGGTTTGTTCATGTGTACCGCCTTCCTTAGGCGGTTAATGACCCATTGCCGTTTGTTTTCTGACCTCAAATCACTTTATCTACTATTGTGTGGTGTGTCAATTAAGTTGTTTAATAGTGTGTTTTTTACTATACTGAGTTACATGACGCAGTCTTTAGGGGACAATTTGCCTATCATGCAAGGCATGCCAGAGGTTGATGATACGGTTGGAGGCGAGCATCTTTCATTCTACTGGCTGAGCACATGGGTTCCGCTCATATTGCTCATTGCCGGAGAGATTGTGCTTGTCTATATTGGCCTGCCCGTGTACGTGACCCGTATTATTGAAGCGGTATTTTTCACCATTGCTGCATTGTTGGTATTCCGCACTCGAAAAAAAATATTGACCGCCTCATATGCCGCTGCCTATGTAGGATTTATTGTGGGGATCGTTATCGTAGTCTTCGAGCTATTTACCGATCCGCATATGTGGCGCTGGTTTAATCTCATTGCACGACCGCTATGGATGGCGGCGGCCGGGTTTATCGTGGGAGGGATCGCTGCCTTTACGATTAAGCGACTAAACTCCTCACGTTCTTTGAACACTCCTTCGTATCCATTATCATCATTGAAAGGAGGTGATACACATGGATGAGCAAAAAATGCCGCAACAGGAGCAGCTTACTTCGGAACGCAAACTTATGGCGGCCCTTTCCTATGTCTGGGGAATCAGCCTTATTATGTTGATATTGAAAAAAGATGATCCCTATATCCGTTTCCACGCACGACAGGGATTTGTCATTTTTCTCTTGTGGTTTTTGGTGTTTATCTGGTTTATCGCGCTGTTTGTCTGGGCCGTCATCGTCCTTCTCTCACTTCTTGGATTTTTCAAAGCGTTATCCGGAGAACGCTACCGCATTCCGATCATCGCCGATATTGCAGAGAAAGTTGTCCAGAAACTTAACCTCTAACCACGAACCCCTTGCATACATTGGTTACACCCATTGCAGGGGGTTTTTTTGGGTTGCCCCCCCGTTAGAAAATTTTCTTAATACTTTCTTGACAGTCTCTGCGTTACTGGTGCAGAGAAACGCTTGCCTTGCATGGACGCTTGAAAAAATTTTCTAACAGGGTTGCTAGAAACTGATTTTTTTGTTATACTTTATTTCACAGACTGTAATTTTTTATCCAAAAAACCCACATGTCCACACCATCCCGAAGCAAACGTTTTATTCTATGGTTCCGTGAATTAGGTATCCGTGATGTTCCTCTCGTAGGGGGTAAGAACGCGTCGCTCGGGGAAATGTACCAAAAGCTTGTCGGGAAGGGTGTAAGTATTCCGAACGGCTTTGCCATTACGGCACACGCCTATTTTTATCTTTTGGAAAAAGCCGGTATCCGGGATGATATTAAACGCGTCCTGAAAGATTTGAATACCCACGATATTAGAAACTTGCAAGCCCACGGAAAAAAAGTCCGTGAGTTGATCATGAGTACGACCTTCCCGAAGGATCTTGAGAACTTGATCGTCGAGAATTACCGCAAACTTGAGAAACAGTACGGGAAGGGTGTCGATGTTGCTGTCCGTTCGTCAGCCACTGCAGAAGATTTGCCCGATGCGTCATTTGCAGGCCAACAGGAAACGTATTTGAATATTCGTGGGCCCAAAGCGTTACTTGAAGCGTGTAAAAAATGTTTTGCTTCACTCTTTACCGATCGGGCAGTAAGCTATCGTGTAGATAAGCACTTCGATCATTTTTCCATCGGACTGTCTATAGGGGTGCAAAAGATGGTGCGGTCTGACAAAGGCGCTTCCGGCGTCATGTTTTCAATTGACACCGAATCGGGGCATAAAGACATGGTCCTCATTAATGCATCGTACGGTCTCGGAGAAAATATCGTGCAGGGCGCAGTCAGTCCAGACGAATATTATATTCACAAGCCAACCCTGAAAAAAGGTTTTAATTCTATCGTGTCGAAAGCGCTCGGTACGAAGAAGATTAAGATGATTTATTCTACTGGCGCTAAGCCGACGGTAAATATTTCAGTCAAAGATGCCGACCGCCGCCGCTTCTGTATCACTGATAAAGAAGCACTGAAACTTGCAAAATGGGCGTGTATTATTGAAGACCACTATACGAAAGAAGCCGGACACTTCAAACCCATGGATATGGAATGGGCGAAGGACGGTGTGACAGGGCAATTGTTTATCGTCCAGGCCCGTCCGGAAACCGTAGTATCACAACGTGATGCCAGCGTACTCGAACATTACACCCTGGTAAAGAAAGGCAAACCGCTCGCGTCGGGCTCTCCCGTCGGAGCAAAGATCGGCGTCGGGCGCGCGAACGTCATTAAGGATGTTAAGCAGATTTTACAGTTCAAAAAAGGCGATGTACTCATCACTAAGATGACTGATCCGGACTGGGAGCCGATCATGAAAATCGCCTCAGCTATCGTTACCGATGAGGGCGGCCGGACATCGCATGCGGCTATCGTGAGCCGTGAGCTCGGTATTCCCGCGATTGTCGGCGCTGAAGATGCCACGAAGCGCATTCCACACGGCAAAGACATCACCGTCAGCTGTTCGGAAGGCGATATAGGGTATGTCTACGCCGGAAGGTTGCCTTTCAAAGTGAAGAAAACCAGCCTAAAAAATCTTCACCGTCCGAAAAAAACCAAGATCAAGATGATTTTTGGCACACCGGAACTCGCGTTCCAAACATCTCATATTCCTAATGACGGTGTCGGACTGGCTCGTGAAGAATTCATCATCAATTCGTATATCAAGGTTCACCCGATGGCGCTCGTGAAGTATCCACATTTGAAGGACAGGGCAGCTATTAAAGAGATCGACGCCCTCACGACCGGATATCAAGACAAGAAACAATACTACGTCGATAAGCTCTCATATGGCATTGCCACCATTGCAGCGGCGTTTTATCCCCGTGAAGTAATTGTCCGACTCGCTGATTTTCGTTCAAATGAATACGCGGAACTGATTGGCGGAAAAGAGTTCGAGCCTGATGAGCGCAATCCCATGATCGGTTGGAGAGGCGCTTCCCGTTATTACGATCCAAAGTATCGACCCGCGTTTGATCTCGAATGCAAAGCGTTGAAACGTGTCCGCGATGAAATGGGGTTAGTCAACGTGAAGGTGATGGTACCATTCTGCCGTACCGTGGAAGAAGGGAAAAAGGTTATTCAAGTAATGGCATTGAACGGCTTGAAACAACACGTCAACGGTTTAGAAGTGTATGTCATGTGCGAAATCCCATCGAATGTCGTGCTTGCCGATCAATTTAGCAAAGTCTTCGACGGATTCTCTATTGGTTCGAACGATTTAACACAGCTTACCCTCGGACTGGACCGTGATTCGGGAATCGTCGCTCACGTTGGAAATGAGAACAATGAAGCGGTGAAACGACTCGTACAGCAGGTTATTCGCACTGCGAAAAAATACCACCGCCACATCGGTATTTGTGGACAGGCGCCGTCCGACTTTCCCGACTTCGCGAAATTCCTCCTGAAGCACGGCATTGATTCGATCTCATTGAATCCGGATGTAATTATTGAAACGACCATGGCGTTAGCGCGTGCTGAGAAAAAGACGTAACGCACTGGCTGCATGTTACCAAACCATATGCGGCGCATAAAAATCATTCCAACGGTACTAGTCGTTGGTGTAGTGCTTATTTCAGCCATTTTCCTTTTTTCAACCGTCAATGCAAAAAGCCCGCCTTTACTAGAGGGGGCGCGACTTATCGAACCTTCTGCAGGCAGCGTGATTAGTGGTGCCGTACCTTTCGAAGCTGACCTCGCGGATGGATCTCCCGATGATGATACCGTAGTCGCATTTACCATTTACCGTAAACTTGGCGGCGCTCCAGAGGAGGGCCGTTTTTGTTTTTTATCTCCGACAGCGACTCATGTGAGTGGAACCGATCGATGGCGCGTTGACAGTGTTGATACAACGAAAGTAACAGGCAACTGTTCTTCGTCACTTGTTGGGTGGGGAACGGTATTCGTACCAGAGGATGGGACCTATCGTTTTGGTTTATGGGTGGATGGGACTGAATATGTAACTGAACAAGAAATCACCGTTGAAAATGGCGTTATCACTCCTGAGGAGCCTACGGTGAATCGCAATACGAATACCGACACCAATCAGAATAGTAATAGTGGTACGAATAACAGCAACACCAACTTGAATACTGGTAATATAAATACGAACAGTGGTGGAAATGTGAACACAAACCAAAACACGAATACACCGGTGAATTCTGGCGGGCTGGCAACCAACGCAAATACGAACACTGGGGCTACTAACAATACAAATAGTCAGCCGCCTGAAAACTCCCAACTTCCAGAGGAGCAAAGTCCCTCGATTTCTTTTCTCAAGCCGTCTTCTGGTGCGACGGTAAGTGAGAATGTTGAAGTGGCGGTAGCGGTGGATAATGCACCAAACATCCAAGAGGTAGTCTACTCAGTGTACAGTCGGAGTGTGTGGTACACGATTGGACGCGCTTCGGCATCCGGAACTATGTGGTCGCTCTCATGGGACACGAGGGCACTACCTGATGGTGTCGTATATGGGGTGATGCGCGCGTATCTGACTGATGGGAGAATATACGCATCGGAAATCAGGCAGTTTACCATCGCTAACAGTGGGGCTGAACCGACTAATGAAAATGAAAATACGAATGTGTCGCCGCCTGGCAGCTCAAATACTAATATTCCGCCAGACGGGACTGACGGAGTATCAGGTCCTCCCGTTCCGGACACAGACAACGACGGCATCTCAGATGAAGAAGAAATTATACGTGGTACTGATCCCCATGTTCCTGGAGTCATTGTACGGCGAGGCCGGACGTTTACACTTCTTCCCGCTTCGCAGCCGATCTCGAGTGGGGATACGGATGATACCATTCGTGTCGTAAAGGTGATCGGCCCTGGTATTGTCACTGATAACGATTCTGAGGAGATACAAGAGCAGTATATATTCAGCGGCGTAGGATTACCCTTAGACTACCTTTCACTGTTTGTCTACAGCGACAATCCTTTTGTCGCCCCTGTGCAAGTAAACGGCATTGGCACGTGGATAACACCGTTAAACGTTCAATTGGAAACGGGTGAACATACTGCGTATGTCGCTGTCGTTAATAACAAAGGAAAGGTGGTACGTAAAAGTCAGCCGTTCGCGTTTACAGTAGATCCCGATGCGCTGAAACGTTCTCAAAAAAAAGAAATTCCCTGGCTGTGGATCGGTATCGGTGCTGCAGTCCTTGCAGGGTTGGTGACAGGCGGTTTTTTCTTCATGAGAAAAGCGGAGAAGGGCGTGAAGGGAGAGTAGTCAGAAGCGGGAGAGCATTGAGCTTAGCGCAAAGAGTCAGAATTTTCTCGCAAGACTTGATATCTTTGGCAAGCCAGCAAGTCGGCGAGCCGACTCTAATCACTTAGAGCGTACTCTTTCTAGAGTGAGATCCGTTTTCGTTCTCGAAAAAAAAGGAGGGGCGAACCGTGAAGGCTCGCCCCGTGTCCATGTGGTGGAGTCCAACCCATGCCTCATTGGAATTGAGGAGGGCAATTACGAGGGCCCCACCCCGGGCCTATCGCAAACCCTCAGCAGGTCGAAACAAAAGGTGTCCGAGGTTGCGACCGTGACGGTGCATCCCGAGGTTTCGAGATGCAGTACAGTGTAGGGGATGACCGCCACAGATGGCCCGGGAGAGGTAGATCTACCAGACAGACTTTTCTGAAAGAGCATACCGACCTCCTGGGTGTTGAGACCGAGATTTATATAAGTGTTCTATACCCCCACCGAACGAATGTCAAGGGGCGCTTTTCTTTTTCAAAAACGGCCGCTATGGTATAGTGTCCGTTATCATGGAGAGGTCGCATACCACCGCTTCTAGCGGGGCCCCGCAAAATGCGGTGGGTGGACGAGTGCGCTTGCTTGGCTACCGCCTCCGGCGGGGTCCCGCAAGAGGCGGGAGAGCAGAGTAATCTGAAAAGGTATGTACACGGTCTATATTATTCAGAGTCAAAAGACATTACATTATTACATCGGGGTTACCCGGGAAATCAATCAACGTATGCGCCATCACAACAGCGGGGCGAATCGGTCCACAAAAGGAAAAGGACCTTGGAGGTTGGTTTATCGAGAGGTATGTCAGGATAAACAATCTGCGTGGCGAAGCTTTTAAGAAGCTAATATTGAAATAATTCCCTGCCCATGGCGGAGAGGTCGCATAGTGGCCGAGTGCGCTTGCTTGGAAAGCAAGTGTCTACGAAAGTGGACCGCGAGTTCGAATCTCGCCCTCTCCGCCATGAGCAGTTCACCGCCTCCGGCGGGAAAAAGCAACTGTCCGCGAAAGTGGACCGCGAGTTCGAATCTCCTCCCTTCCGCCAGTTAGGAAAGTATATAATATAGCAATAACTAAGGGAGAATAAGAATATGTTTATTACGATTACAACCAGTAAAGTTACGGCCGAACAGGCTGGGCAGGTTGAGGATTTCCTCAAAGAGTTCTTGCCGAGGATGAAACAGCAACTGGGCGTTAATGCAATTTATCATTACTCCAGGCCAGACAAAGGCGATGAAAGCACGGTTGTTATTTGGGAAAGTCCCGAAGCAGTGAAAGCCTATCGGGAAAGCGATTTGATCAAGGAAGCAGTGGCCTACGAGCAAAAACTTGGTCTTCAGGAAATGACAACGAGAGAAGGTTACCCAGTAATTTTTAGCACAAACAAGAAAGAGTAATTCCAACTGAACTATTAACAAGTTCACCGCCCGCGAAAAACTTGAAATCATTCTTTCCGCTCCGGTTCCCGCCTACACTTCGTTTCGGTCGGACAGGCAAGGCGGGTGAATGAGGGGAATTCCGCCCGCCTCGCCCAGTCAGTTCGGTTCGGATATTTTCAAACAGACACCGCCACGCATGGTTGTTTATATGTGGTAAGATAAAATATATGTTTCTCCACGCCAACCTCAATCCAACGCCGGCAAAGAAAGTAGTATACCTATGCTCCTCAGTCATCCTGGGCATTCTATTAAGCTTAATCGCCCACGCGGTGGTTGAGTCGTTATATATAAGTTCGGCACTCGACCGTAACGCTAGCATCATTTGGTACACAGCTTTTGGCGGATTGAAAGGAGCGTGCGCCCTGCATCCGGCGATCCAATGGTCGCTGTTGATTGGTGGCGCTGTGGGCGGATATTTCTTAGGGAAGTTTTGGTGGCGGCTGGTGTATATCGATCGTCGCTGGAGCAAAGACAAAGTTGAGCCAGCTCCCACTCAGAAACAGTAGGACCGATGTTTTTCAGAGAACATAGGGAACGCATTCTGCGGAAAGAGCTCCTTCTAGAGGCCGTCGTTTTTGCGTTGGCAGTTACTCTGATAACAACTCTCGACAAACAGGTCATCGTATTAACCATCTTGCTCATCCTTCTTTCCGTCGTAGCGAATCGTCTGTGGCATCAGAAACATGATATTATTTTCTATTGTACCGGTGCTATCCTCGGCCCGATCGTCGAGATTATCTGTACGGCCAACGGTGTGTGGCGCTACGAACATCCGACATTTCTGAATGTTCCTCTGTGGGTGCCGTTTGCATGGGGCATCATGGCCGTGATGGTTACGAGGATCGCGGAGACGTTTGTGAAAATCGAGAAGCGGTAGTAGTGGAAGAAGAGCTCTAACTTTCCGGGATCAGCGTTTTTATATGGAAAAATATTTTTGGAGTTGACCCTTCGATTCCTCAGGGTCTCCGAAGACTTGACAAATTTTCTGGCCACGTTCTACATATTGGACTATCCTGAACGAGGACAATGTTCTTCATGGTAAGAATATAGTAAAACATTGCATGGAGGTGTGGCATGTCAGAAGACGCCCACGAATTGCCAGTCCCATTTCCTCAGGTGAAGGATTCACGACCGGGGGAGACACCACCGATATGTTCTATGTGCAATGACACAGGGTTCTGCATTATTGACGGAAGTCAGTGTATCTGTGTCTTGTATGGGCATTCGAAGGTGTGATAGCGGCAACCAGCATGATATGGAGGCCGCTTTTTCCTTTTTCCTTATTTTTCGCAAAGCTGCGGATATACCTTTTCCGTGTAAGGACGAAAGGCGCTTTCACGGACTTGACATATTGCAGAACTGAGTGGTAGGGTAGTGGGTGCCTTCCTGACAACCAACGACATTTTCTATGAATCACGCAGGAAGAATTAGCATGAACAGCGAGTCGCTTCGGAGCCGCTTCCCGGAGGTCTATAAGGAATTTTTCGCGAAATGTTCGACCGTGGTGTCCGCCCCAGGGTCGTTTTTTTGGTCAGCCGGCTTAGCGGTCATTTACGGCGGCATCGGCGTGATTGAAAAGATTCCACTACGCGTATATGTCGGTATTGAGCGCGATCATGATACGACATTGCGGTTTGGCGATTATATCAGCTACATCCCTCATCAGCAGCAGTTCGAGAATTTCAGCCACAATAAAGTGTACGAAGAAAAACTTCTCCAACTACTTGATGACGTTTGTCGAGGCCTTCCGAACACCGTCGGTGGGAAAATTCATATACTCTCTGAAGTGCCACGAGGCGCTGGACTCAATCAGTCCGGTGCTTCTAATATGGGCATCAGCGTTCTTCTGGCATTAGAGTCTGGCATGACCGACCGCGAACATATTGAGAAGCAGGTCAGTACGAAAACGCCCGAACTGCAAAAGGATCCAGTATTCGACAAAATATTCCGTACTTCGTGGAAACTGGAAGCCTGTGCTCATGCGGACGTCGGGAGCGGAGGGGGCACCTATGCAGCGTTCGTTGCTTCGGCTTCGCCAATTCTTTTTTATTCCGAGCGCCGCCAGGGGACCTTCAGTGAGCATCCGTATGCACGGTATCCGTCGAACGTGGAAGGCCATTATGAGATGTTTGATACCATAGAATACGCCGGTTATCGCCTGAAGGACCTTTTTGGGTGGCGCGGCGAGCCCGTGTGGCCGATAGACTACGGCCTAATCTACTTGGGTCAACAAAAACATTCGGGAATCTTTCTCGGACCGATGCGCATCATCAAAAAATCACTGGACCGCCTGGAAGACTTCGTTGTGGAGCATATGAAAGAATTTCCCTCCTCTTCCCGGGATGTTGATCCGGCGTTTTATTTCATGACGCAGGCAAACAACCACCGCGGATTCTGGGAAAAGAGCATCAACTTTCTCCTGATTCTTTCTGTGAAAGCTATTGACGACCTCAAAAAGTTGGTTGAAAATGGTACGGCGGAAGCGCTCAATGAATTTGTTGACACAGTCGATTTGCAAGAGCAGGTAATGAAGTTTTTTACAAAGGGTATCACGCAGTCAGACGAAGTCGGGTTCCTGAGCCGCATCCGGGATATCATTTCAAACAAAGCTACGAACGGCCTTCGGAGCATTAAATTTCTTCCTGACAGGGCTGACGCAGGCGGCGACCTGCTCTTCGTCGCGCCGCAGGGGTACCTCCAAGATCACATAGAGGAGTTTCAGACGTTACTTCGCACACATGTCAGCCCGCTGATACGCATCGATTATATGTCCTGGATTGACGGCATCGAGACTGGCGGCGTCCATGTGGAACAGAATCTCACCATGAAGCAATTTTCAGACTTCATCAGCCACGGGACCTTGCATGTCGCTGAATGGAAAAGCGAGTCTCTCCCCACTCATCGCGTATATTCAGTAGAAGCATTCGAAGAATCGAAGATGCACATGGACCTTTTGCTTGATGAGCTGGAGCATAAAATTCTCGTCAACGGCCGCCCGCTAACGTCAAAGGATATTAAATCAGCAAAAGCAACCATTGAGATCCTCAAGGTACTTCTCGAAAATCTCGGCGAAGACGTGCCTGCGATGCAGTTGCCAGAGTCAGCGTATATCGAGCGGAACGAAATGCAAAGTAAGATTATATCGCCGCTTGCGACCTCCTTTAAGCGTATCACGGGTAAACACTTGCCACTCTCCTTGCATGGCGGTCTGCGCAAGAATTTTGCCATGAAACTGGATAAATCAGATTTGACGATAGGAGTTTTGGAGAGGAAGGAGTAAGAAAAAAACAATTTTTACGCACCTTGGACTTGCCCGCCGGCAGGCGGGGAAGGTGTGTTTTGGATATATTTGGAAACATCAGCAAGAGTACTCTCTCGAGGGTGAAAGGTTTTGTATATATCATTTCCGTAGTTTTCGCGTCGGTGGACAGATACGGTGAAGCTAAGAAAAAGGAGGAACTACCCATGAATACTGTCCTTTCTGACACCGTTTCCGACACTACTGTCGGGACCGAACAAGCGGATCCATCTCCTGCTCAACCCGCAGTCCAGAGCGTCCTCGAAGGATCGCACTGGAGGGGTGGCGCAGACCTGGCGCCCGGATGTTAGCGAAAAACCAATTCGCTATGCCGAAAGCTCCTGGCACAGCCGGGGGCTTTTTCTTTTTCCATGGGCTTTCTTCCATTTCTGTATCTTTCGCGATAGTGAAGATTTACCATGCAAACACAAGCAGAAAAGCAATAACGGACGTTGACAACCTAGCACACAAGGAGGTATTCGCATGCAGATGTCGATTCGTACGTAATGGGGGGGGCACAGTTCACTATCAAGGCATACATGCACGCCAACCAGTCAGGAGTAAAGCATGAGAACGATCCTCGTTCTATCGATCTGCGCGGTGTTCTGCGCAGGACTGTTCGTCGGTTGTGGAGAAGAAAACCCTTTTATAGACCAGGCGAATGTTACTGCACCTGTTGATTCCATGTCAGCAGGTGTGAACGCTGCGGCCAGCCCAAATACACAGCTTCAAGCGACGTCAGCTGGCATTGCCATGCAGCTGCTCAGTTTGAAGATCAATGGCCTGTCGCAAAATGTCGCGACAGCGATGCCCGCGGTAAAAATCCGTCAGGGCGATCGTGTCGAACTTCGCATCACATTCAATGACGCGGGCGGACAGACGGCCATGTATGCAATTGATGCACTTGGCGCAATCTGTTCGTACATCGCACTTCCCCAATACGCGAGCGGTCCACAAACAATTACCTACACCACCCAATCAACCGGCACAGGTGTCCTACACATCAGGTTCCTACTCGGAGAATCCAACTTCATCGTGCGATTCTTCGTTGACGGTCCGACATGGACGAATGCAGATGTAGAAGGCTTGAAAGGGCCGATCGAGCAAGCACTGGCAGCCGAAGGGATGCCCGGAACTGTTCTATCGGTAAAAATCATGAATTCGAATGATCCAACCAAGCCACTTGGCACGTATCATCCACCTTCAACTCCGGGGTTTGTCAATGTGAGCTCTGTAAGCGACGTTAACGAATCGAATTGCGAAGCAATTCTTTTCGGTGCTCAGATGGAACAGGGGAATCTTCCTTGGACCAACGGAGGCTCAACGATCACGAATCCACCCTCTCTCTATGCGTACCCTCAAGGCGTCATTGATCGTGCCAGGCAGATTTGCCAGGAGAAACGCAAGCACTCGACCGACTTTCTCACCAACGTCATAAGTGCCATTGAAGAAGATGCCAAGGACGTGGTACATGTCGGCGCATATATTGTCGTCGGTGGTGCCTGTATCGCAGCCCCGGAACTGGTTGTGCCCTGTGCGGTGCTAGTCGTGATGGCCAAAGCCGATGCTGCAGCTGTTGTCACCCAAGCAGCGGCACAAACAGTGATCAACGCCCACTACCAGAAACTCGGCTGGACACCGGAATACCGTGACCTGGTCTTGAAGGCGACTACCCTCAGTACGATCTTTGGGCCTAAGTCGAAAATCCCGAATTTTTGGGATCGTCGTTTGGCAGAAGAATCGAAACACGCCTCTGCGGCCAAGATGGTCAAGGATTACTGGGGTAAGGCCAAGCATGTTGTAACTGGCTTGGAGGTAACGAATGTAACTATCGTCAATGGTTTCATTGTCGGTGATTTCATCGACGATGATGTGTCGATAGCCATTCCCATTCCGAACCCTACGCCTCAGCAGAACAGTTCGCCGAACGCCTGCTTTACAGTGACGCCGCAGAACCCGACAACGTCAGACCTCGTTAAACTTTCCAGCTGTGCATCTGACTTCGAAACTCCCGTGCCCGACCTCCAGGTTCGCTGGCAGTTCAATGGTTCCTGGACTGCGTGGTCGGTCAACAAGTCGGTTGACTGGCAGTGGCAGACTCCCGGTACCTACACAGTCATCATGGAGGTACGTGATGGTGGAGGTCTTATTTCACAGGCCTCGAAGTCAATCATCGTTACCGCACCGCCAAACACTGCACCAACGGCGTGCTTCACCTACACGCCACAGGCGGTGACCACGGCTACGACGATTACCTTGTACTCCAGCTGTTCATCCGACAGGGAGACGGTGTCGAGTTCACTCCAGGTCCGTTGGAGTATTGATGGAATCTGGTATCCGTGGACAACGACGAAAACACGGACGAAGCTTTGGACGACGGCAGGAACGAAGACGGTCATCCTACAAGTGAGAGATACCGGTGGGCTTATCTCTCAAACGACTAAGACCATTACGGTGACCACTGCCCCAGTTCCCAAAGCATACATCACCGTGTGCCCGGGAACTGGCACGACAGGACAGCCAGTTTCTGCCACGTTCACCGCTGAAAATGCGCAGCAGATCCGTGTGACGTGGGGAGATCAGTCTTCTCCTCAGACCTTCACGTTTTCCGGACAGGCAATCAGGGTCGATCACACGTTCATAGCTGCGAATTTCTACACCATCAACTGTTCGGCGTATGGCAGTGGAGTGTGGAGCTCGGGAGTTTCCTGCCTGGTGAATATCACCAATCCCGTCGTGAACACACCTCCAATACCATGTCTCGCCGTCACTCCCCAGAGCGCCAGCGGTACGACGTCGACAATGTTCTTGTTTGACGCGCAGTGTTCGTCGGACCAGCAGACGCCGGCTACTGCGCTTCTCGTTCGTTTCTTCATCAACGGCGCATGGACATCCTTCACCACATCAAAAGGACTGTCTACGACATGGCCTGTGCCCGGTACCTACACGGTCATCGTCGAGGTGAAAGACCAGGGAGGTCTGACGGCTCAGACGAGCAAGACTGTGACCGTCAGCAATGCCTTCACGCCGATGGCAATTCTGAACACTTCGATCCCTGGAGGCAACCTACTGTCGGACTACTCCGTGATAATTACTGGTAGCGGCGGTACGAACGGGTATGGCTACGGTTGGTCGATCAGCAGCACGCCTCCGGGCATGACATTCAGAAGCAATGCTGACCGTACGGCTACGCTTTCCGGGGTTCCTGGCGCACAGGGAAACTATACGTTCACCGTAACTGTTACGGACATGGGCACTCCGACAAATACAGCGAGCAAGACATTCACGCTCGTCGTGGGTCCAGCGATCAACCGCCCGCCGGTCTTGAATCTCACGAGCAGTACGGCCAGCGGAGTTATCGGCTCTCCTGTTACGGTGCCGTGGAATCTTTCTGACGCGGAAACGCCGTTCAGCCAGCTCTGGGTGGCGATGGACTGGCAGAATAACGGTATAGTCACCTATGTTCAAGGGAAGTCGAGTGCCAGCTGTGCATATCCCGCGGCCAGCACGTATGATGCCCGTTTCACGGCATGGGATGGCACTGATTGGTCGCCAACCCAAATCTGCAGAATCACCGTGACCAGTGGGTGTTCCAACATGCCCACGCTCCTCGACCCGACCAACAACCAGACAGTCAGTCTGAGCGCGGGCTTCACGTTCTCGTGGACGAAAGTCTGCGAGTCGGTCGGGGAGTACAACCTCTACGTCATGACGGCGCCGAATTCATCTGGCGCGTACGTTTTTGCGGATAGGATCAGCCCGACCTGGACTTCACTGCGGTATTGGGGAACCGGCTTACAACCAAACACCACGTACTACTGGTGTTTGCAGATGGGGAGTTACTACGGAGCGCCCCTAACGCCATTTGGCACATTCAGAACGGCTCCGTAAATAGCACAAAAAACCACGCACATTTCACCGGCAGAAGGATCCCCCTTCTGCCGTTTTCTTATTTCCTCTCAAGGATTGACAAAACGCGCCCGTCATGGTAGCATTGCCGGTTGTTCATTTTACAAATCACGGCTA
>Ga0075987_106_pt1 | contig 61637 bp, 62 predicted proteins | sample RifGroA2_FD_68035 | JGI IMG/M metagenome (GOLD analysis project Ga0075987, IMG submission 68035) | Parcubacteria bacterium GW2011_GWA2_48_9
GGGAGTAGTCAGATGGGTAAAGGCAAACGGGTCAACGTAGAATTCATTTCAGCGAACCCTACTGGGCCTCTTACACTCGGCAATGGGCGCGGGGCATTTATGGGTGATGCGCTTTCGAGCGTGCTCCAGAGAGCCGGGTACGCGGTGACGAGGGAATACTACGTCAACGACATGGGCAATCAGGTAAATATTCTCGCCGAATCCGTATTGAGACGTTATTGGCAGTCACAGGGTATTCAAATGGAATATCCGGAGTACTGCTATCAAGGCCAGTATATAGAGGAAATTGCCCGTTCATTGTACCTACCGAATTATAAACTCGGCAATAATTCGCTGGTTGAAATCAGAGATAAAATTAAGGGACGTATCTTAAAAAAGATGCTCGCGGACATCCAACGATTTGTGAAGCGCAGACTCGGTATCACTTATGGTAAGTGGTTTTCCGAGAAGACGCTGTACACATCAAAGAAAGTCGATCGTATGCTCGATATCCTCCGGTCGCTTGAGCTGATCTACGAACAAGACGGTGCTGTCTGGCTGCGCACGCAGAACTTCGGCGACGAAAAAGACCGCGTCCTCATACGTTCTAATGGCGACGCGACGTATTTTCTTCCCGACATAGCATACCATCATGACAAACTCACCAAAAGGAAGTTTCATAAGGTTATAAACTTCATCGGGGCTGACCATGCCGGGTATGCGCCGCGCATGTATGCGGCAATGAAGGCACTCGGGCATGAGGGAAAACTGACGCTCATTGTTTTCCAGCTCGTCAGGCTGTTGTCAGGCGGACAGGAAGTCCGTATGTCGAAACGCCGCGGCACGTTCGTGACGCTGGAAGAGTTGATCGATGACGTGGGCGTAGACGCGGCTCGGTACTTTTTCCTTATGCATGCGTTCACAACCCACATGGATTTCGACTTGGATCTCGCAAAGAAAAAAAGCCAAGAGAATCCCGTCTATTATGTTCAATATGCCCATGCACGAATTTGTAGTATACTTAGGAAGGCGAAGAAATTAACGAGTTCACGGATTAACGGATTAACGGATTCGCATTCAAGCTCACAACGATTGATGGTCAAATTACTCCAGTGGCCGGAGCTGATCGAAGACGTTGCCAGGATGCACGCGACGCAGAAGCTTCCCACGTATGCCCACGAGCTTGCCACGATCTTTCACGATTTCTATACGAATGTACGGGTGATTGATGGTGAATCTATTCAGTCTGAACCCTATGCCCTGGTGCAGGCGACGAAGATAGTGCTCGCGGACGTTCTCGGGGTCATGGGCATTTCGGCACCAGAGAAGATGTGATTGGCGAATTGCGCATTAAAGAATTAATGAATTAACTTTTACTGAAAATCAATCCGCAATTCGATAATCCGTTAATTCGCAAATTGAAAATGAAAATCGGCATCGATTGCAGAACAATCCTGAATCCTTCATCCGGCGAACGGGCCGGGGTGGGGCATTATACATACCACTTAGTAAAGAACCTCATCACTATAGACAAAAAGAACCAGTATGTGTTGTTTTTCGATTACCGAATGCGTGATACGAATGAGTTCCGCAAGAAAAATGTAGTAATCCGACATTTTCCGTTCTCCAAGTATAAGGCGTTTCTTCCGTTCACGTATACGCACATGCTGATGTCCGCGTACCTTTTGAAATACGGATTGGACCTCTATCATTCGCCGATTACTTCGCTACCACTTACCTACCCGCGCAAAGAAGTCGTCACTGTGCACGATCTGGCTATTTATAAGAACCCCGCATGGTTTCCTTCGCAGATTTTTTCTACGAAACTTCTTGTTCCCCAGAGTCTCCGAAAAGCAAATGCAATCATCGCCGTTTCCCAAAGTACGAAAAAAGACTTGCAGGACCTTTTTAATGTTCCATCAGCCAAGGTTTCGGTCATTTACGAAGGTGTCAGTACCCAACGAATCAAGCTGAAAAGCCGAAAAGATGATATCAGACGGTTCAAGCTCGGTGACAAGTTTATTTTGTTCGTCGGTACCCTGGAGCCGCGGAAGAACCTCGGTACGCTGCTTCGTGCATATAAAAAACTCATCACCTGGGACAAAAAATTCAGCGCGTACCCGTTAGCCATTGCTGGCCATAAATCGTATAAGTCTGAGGATGTGTTTAAAGAAGTCAATGAACTGAAGCTTGGGAAAGCGGTGCGGTTTCTCGATTACGTTACCACGAACGAGAAGTTTGACTTGATGAAGAAGGCGGCCTGTTTTATCAACCCGTCGAGTTACGAAGGATTTGGACTGACACTTGTGGAAGCCATGGCGCTCGGGTGTCCAGTCATTGCCAGCAACGTCTCCTCAATGCCCGAAATTGTGGGAAAAGCAGGGGTGCTTATCAATCCCGAGCATGAGTATGAGATTGCGGCAGCACTGCGGAAGGTGCTGACCGACGCGCGCTTGAGAGAACGTCTTAAAAAGGCCGGTCCGAAGCAGTCCGCGCAGTTCTCATGGGAAAAGTGCGCGCGGGAGACACTCGCGGTCTACGAGAAGGTGGGGAGGAAGAAGCAAAAGAGCTGAGAGCTTAGAGCAAAGAGCCAGTCAGTCCCGACGTAAAGTCGGGATCCCGGTTCCGCTATGGCGGACATCGGGACAAGCCGGCACGTCGGCAAGCCTGTATTTTTAATGTCGTTGCGAGGAGCCTTGGCATAGCCAGGGATGACGCGGCCATCTCAGTTAGAGCAATTATCGAATTGACGAATTTCGAATTGTGGATTGGTTTGTTGGCGGAATTAAACGTACCCGGTTCCAAGGCTGCTTTCAACTATAGCCAGAGTATATTGGAACGCTGTTGTCAAAAATAACTTTCTAAAACAGCCGCGATGCGACGAAGAAGGTGAGGCCGCCGACGAGAGCGGCGCCGGGGATTGTCAGAAGCCACGCCCAAACTATTTTTACGGTAACATCCCAGTGTACGGACCTAAGCCGTTTAGACGCGCCGACTCCCGAGATGGCGCCAGTGATGACGTGTGTGGTACTGACCGGCACACCGAGGTGTGTGGCGAGAAAAATGCTCGCGGCACTAGCCGTCTCAGCACTGAAACCGTCGATGGGACGCAGTTTAGTTATTTTCTGGCCCATCGTTTTGACTATCCGCCACCCGCCGGAAAGGGTTCCGAGCGCTATTGCTGTATGCGCGCTTAGAACGACCCAGAGGGGGACATGGAAACTTTTCAGAAGACCGGCTGACACCAGTAGCGTGGTAATAATACCCATGGTCTTTTGCGCGTCGTTGCCCCCGTGGCCGAGACTGTAGAGCGCGGCGGAAACCAGCTGCATACGGCGGGACCATTTGGAAATCAATTGCGGATGTTGCTTATGGACGCACCACGTTGTGATGACAGATAAAGCCAGCCCGAGTAGCATTCCGATGGTTGGGGCCAAAATAATGAAGATAAGGGTCTTCGTCCAGCCGCTAAGGATGATGACGCCGAGCCCACCTTTTATCACTGCGGCGCCTGCAAACCCTCCGATGAGCGCGTGTGAAGAACTAGTAGGAAGCCCAAGATACCAGGTAAAAAGATTCCAACAGATCGCGCCGATCAGCCCGGCGAAGATAACGAGCGGCGTCACAATAGTAATGTCGATCATGCCTTTGCCTATGGTGGCCGCCACCGCAGTGCCAAAAATGAGAAAAGCGACAAAATTAAAAAAAGCGGCCCAGAGTACTGCTTGCCGCGGAGTAAGTACACGCGTGGAAACTACTGTGGCGATTGAGTTTGCTGCGTCGTGGAGCCCATTAGTAAAATCAAACGCGAGTGCAATGAAGATGATAATGACAACAAATACCAGACTCACATGTAGGAAATGTTACGTTGATTTAACAATAATGCTTTCAATCACGTTTGCGACGTCCTCGCACCGATCGGAAGCGGTTTCTAACCGGCTGTAGATTTCTTTCAGTTTAATTAGTTCTTTCACCTGTTCAACGTCTCGAGCCTTCTCAAAGAGTGCAGCGATAGCTGTTTGACAGATTACATCAGCTTGATTTTCTAGAGTATTAATTTTTTCGCAAAATGTATGGGCGTGTTCCAGCGACTTTAGGCGCAGGATAGCCTCATATATTTGCTGGACAGCTTCATGGATTATCACAACGAGTTGTTTGAGTTCGGGAGTCGGACTCTGGATAGAAAAATAGTGTAGTCGGCTCGCTACTCCTTCGATACAATCGAGGACATCATCGAGTCCGCTAGCGAGTTCGTGAATATCCTCCCGTTCAAAAGGAGTGATGAATGTATCGCGCAGTTTCGTAAAAATATCATGGGTAATATTGTCTCCCGTGTGCTCGATATGCTCTATCTTCCGGTACTTTTGTTCGACGTCAGTATAATTATCCACTAAGCCATTGAGTGCTTCAACACCATCCCTTACGTTTTTTGCCTGCAAAATAAATAACTCAAAAAACTTCTCCTCCTTCGGCAGCAGACTAAACTTCATAAAATTTCATAATCAGTTATGATACTTGCTTACCTTCTTTATACCAGTTACCGTCAGTTTCGTCAAAGCTTCCCTAAATGTTTTTGCCTTGTCATTCATGCATTTATCAGATATACTGACATCACTTTTATCGCATATGCAGGAAGAGAAAAGAGAGAATACGCTCATACCGAATTTTCCTAAGCTTGAGGAGGAAGTGTTAGCGTTTTGGGAAAAAGAAAAGGTATTTGAAAAAACACTCGAGCAGACCAAGAAAGGAAAGAAATTTGTCTTCTTCGAAGGGCCGCCGACGGCGAACGGCAAGCCCGGCATCCACCACGTTCTCGCCCGCGCGTTTAAAGACGTAGTTTTGCGGTATAAGACAATGCGCGGCTATTACGTCGAACGGAAAGCCGGCTGGGACACGCATGGGCTACCGGTGGAATTGCAGGTTGAAAAGGCACTGAACATTTCAGGAAAGCCCGACATCGAAAAGTACGGCGTCGACAAGTTTAACCAGATGTGCAAAGAGAGTGTGTGGAAGTACCAGAAGGAGTGGGAGGGCATGACCCGCCGGATCGGCTTTTGGTTGGATATGAATCATCCGTACGTTACCTACAAAAATGAGTATATTGAATCACTGTGGTGGATTATCAAACAGATTTGGGATAAGAAACTGCTTTATAAGGGCCACAAAGTAGTACCACATTGTCCGCGATGTGGCACGGCGCTATCGAGCCATGAAGTTGCACAGGGGTATAGGGATGTCACGGAAGATTCTGTGTACGTAAAGTTTAAGGTGGAAGGAGAAAAAAACACATATATTCTTTCGTGGACGACGACCCCGTGGACCTTGCCTGGCAATGTGGCGCTGGCGGTTGGAAAAGACATTGCGTATGTGAAAATTAAGGTTGGTAATGAATCATATATAATTGCTAAAGATAGAACTGGTTCCGTAATTAAGTTACCACTTGGAAAGACACTTACCTCAAATAGGTCAGTAGAGGGGAGCATAGAAATACAACAAGTATATTCAGGTAAAGATCTAGTGGGCCTTAAATACGAACCGCTGTTTGATGTCAAACCTCTTCAAACCGAGAAGTCATATCAGGTATATGAGGCCGATTTTGTTAATACAGAAGAAGGTACGGGTATCGTCCATACAGCAGTGATGTATGGAGAAGACGACTATCAGCTCGGCGAGAGGGTTGGCTTGCCGAAATACCATACAGTCGATGAAAACGGGCATTTCACGAAGGACGTTCCGCATTGGGCAGGGAAATACGTGAAAGACAAAGTTGTTGAAAAGGGTATTATAGCTGATCTTGAAAAACAAGGTTTATTGCTCAAAAAAGAAACTCATACACACTCATATCCACACTGTTGGAGGTGTGATACACCGCTTCTGTACTACGCGAAAGACTCATGGTTCATAAACATGAGTAGTCTTCGCGAGAAACTCATGAAAAATAATGAAGACATCAACTGGGTCCCAGCACATATCAAACATGGCCGATTCGGTGAATGGCTGAATGAAGTAAAAGACTGGGCATTTTCTCGGGAACGGTTTTGGGGTACGCCGCTGCCGATATGGGAATCAGCTGACGGCGACCGGATCTGTATAGGTTCATTCGAGGAACTTCGCAAACTGGCTAAGGACCCGACAAAGGTTGGGGAGTCATTTGACCCGCATCGACCGTTCGTGGATGACATTATTCTCACCAAAGACGCTAAGGAGTACCGACGCGTGAAAGAAGTGATTGATGTATGGTTTGACTCCGGCTCCATGCCGTTTGCCCAATGGCACTATCCGTTTGAAAATAAAGAGCGCATTGACGATAATGTTAATTTCCCCGCCGCGTATATTTCGGAAGCTATAGATCAAACGCGCGGATGGTTTTACACACTACTCGCCGTTTCCACTCTTCTCGGTAGAGGAACTCCGTACAAAAACGTGATATGTCTCGGCCATATCCTCGACGCGCGGGGCCAGAAGATGTCAAAGTCGCGGGGCAACGTCGTCGATCCTTTCGAAATGATTGCTAAATACGGAGCCGACACGCTTCGTTGGCATTTCTTTACCATGAACCAACCCGGCGATACGAAACTGTTTGATGAAAAAAATCTCTCTGATGTGGTCAAAAAGAACTGGATGATTCTCTGGAACGTCTTATCATTCTGGAAAATGTACGCATCCTCAGAACGGCATGTCGATGATGAATCGAAAATGCCTAAAGCCAAGCACGTACTTGATCGTTGGATCGCTGCCAAACTTCATGTGCTTGTCGTCAACGTCAGTGAGCGCTTAGATGCATTTGCCATCACTGAGGCAGGGAGAGCGATCAGCGAATTTATCGATGATTTGTCGACATGGTATTTACGGCGTTCCCGGTCCCGCTTCAAGCATCCGAGTGAGGACCAAACGCAGGCGCTTGCAACCCTCCAACACGCCCTCCAAACGGTCGCCCAATTGCTTGCCCCATTTGCCCCTTTCTTCGCAGATACACTGTATCGCGAAGTGACAGGATCGAAAACCAGTGTACATATGACAGATTGGCCCGTAGCGGTTGAGAGCTCGAAGGATGACGAAGTTATCCGCGATATGGATGTAGCGCGCAAGATTGTTATGCTGGGTCATTCGCTTCGGAAAGAACAAAGTCTCAAAGTTCGTCAGCCGCTCGAGCAGTGCATCATTGTTGGCGGGAAACTTCCTGATGCATACGAGGAGCTTATCGCTGATGAACTTAATGTCAGGGAGGTAACCTTCGCGAACCGCATTCCGACTAATCCCGAATTTGCATTCAAAGAATCCGGTGGCGTAACGGTGGCACTCGATACTACGCTTACCGATGAACTTCGCCATGAAGGCATGGTGAGGGAGATAGTAAGGAAGATTAATGCCAAGCGAAAAGAGCAGGGGCTGACAGTGAATGATCGCATAGTGATACGGTATGCGGCTACCAGCGACGAACTCCGCCAACTAATGGAGTTCTTTTCCGACAGAATAGCGAAGGATACATTGGCGTCAAAAGTCGAAGTAGCGGAGGTTTCAGCAGGATCTGACCGCTTAGTATTCCCGAGCGGTGAGCTGCATTTTGCGATCACCAACTAATCTCTAGGATACGTCCGATGTCTACATTCCATACGGAAGGCGTGGTGCTTTCGCACGCTCAAACAACGGGGACGGATAGGATTGTTACTCTCTACACTGTGCGCATGGGGAAATTGCGTGTACGTCTTCGGGGGGGGCTCAAGAGCGCGAGCAAACTATCGGGTTCATTCGAGCCCTTCACGGCAGGTACGTTTTTCTTCGCCCACGGACGTGGTGGCGTTACGGCGATCGGTGCCGATGTTGTATCTACTCACAAAATACTTAAGCGTGACCTCGCGCGGATTGCATCAGCCAGTGTGTGCGCCGAAGTAGTTGTCGGGCTGACGCACGAGCATCATGCTGATCCACGTATCTTTGAGCTTATCATATCAGCATGCGGGGTATTAAATAGAACAAGTGTTGCGCCAATTACAGTCTCATTGGTGCCAGTCTGGTTTCTCTGGAACGCCCTCAAGCTTCTCGGAACTGGTTTCGAAGAGCAATCCTGTGTTCGTTGCCGAAAACGTCTGACGCCCACTTCACTCGGCATTAGTTTTTCGCTTGGTGGGATGCTCTGTGGACCGTGTCGGTCCCAGGTGCACGATGCTCTCTCACTCTCGACTGAGGCAGTAAAAACTATCCGATTTACTCTGAATTCCAACGCCAGTACCCTCGCCCGGCTCCGTCTTCCACAGCGAGCACTGAGGGAGTTGATGAGTTTATCCGAGAACATGTACGCGTACCAGTCGGAAAGGGCGTCCACGGCATTTATTTTTTTTCGTGCCTTTCAAGCATGAGATGGTACGCTACGGCGTTAATTTGGTATACTACGAGTATATGAAGAAGCAAGACGATACATCTCCACCGGCTTCATCAGAAGAAACAGTCGCAGATAAGAAAGAAACGAGAAAACTGCCGGTACAGTCTATCCCGAGCGATAATTCACCCGCAAACCCCCCAAAAGCGAAGTTTTCCGTAAAACGTATTGCGGAGATTTATGCAGATGGGGGAAAGCCTCCCGACATGTCGAAAATCATCCGGAAAGACCCTCTTAGGAAAAAGAAGGTTTTTCTCATCATTATTTTTATCCTCATAGTTCTGTTTGCTACTTCACTCGCCGGACTCCATTTTTTCAATGAAAGCCAGAATCAGTTCTCCGGAGACCGGGTCGAATTGGCTGTCCAAGGATCTGAGCAGGTGGCTTCTGGTGAGGAAATCGAACTTCGTGTCGTGATAAAAAACGGTGAACACATTACGCTCACGGGCGGGGAACTTACCGTGTTGTACCCAGCCAACTTTCGCCTGAGCGAAAGTGAACCTGAACCACTTGTTGACCGAACTAATGTATGGGGCGTAGACGACCTCTTTAGCGGGGACGAGACAGCCATAGTACTTCACGGTTCCGTGATAGGGGAGGTTGGTGATGATAAGTTGTTCGCGTTTACGTATAGCTATGTGCCTGAAAGCTTAGGCACCGACTTTGAAGAGTCTGTGAACTTTACTATGACTATCACATCTTCAATTATCAATCTCGATGTTGAAGCGCCTATTCGTGTAGGGGTCGGTAAGGAAACTACGTTTATTATTACATATCGGAATGAGTCAAAGGAGCCGCTTGAACGCGTTCGCATAGTCGCGACGTATCCAGAAGGGTTCTCTGTGATCGGGAGCACTCCCGAAGCGGATGAAGGAGCAAATACTTGGGAGATTGCAAAATTAGATAGTGATCAGGAAGGTACCATCACCGTTCGCGGCACGTTAAGCGGCCTGGGCGGAGAAACCAAGGAACTGAAAGTCCAGATCGGCATTATAGAAGGAGACGCTACCTTCAGGCTGCAAGTTGAGAGTACGTCGCTCATCCTTTTGTTGAAACCGGAGTTATCGCTGACGCTGTCTGTGGACGGTAGCGAGGCGGGTGGCATCTCCTCACTTGGAGACTTGCTGTCGTATACCGTTGCCTATGTCAATAATGGTGATGTGGAAGTGAGGGATGTTACGATTACCCTCACGCTTTCTTCAGACGTTCTCGATTGGGACAAATTTATAGATCCCCAGAATGGTAATCGTAACGGGGCGACGATCACATGGACAAAAGACCAGGTACAGGCCTTAGAGTCGGTCAAGGCGGGTGACGGCAGTGAATTTACCTTTTCCGTTCCCGTACATGAGGATCCTTTTGAAGTACAGGAAATGAAAAAGAATCTTTCCGTGACTGCAAACGCGCGGGCTACCTCGACGAAAGTTACCGATCTCGAAGGCCAAAGTTTCGAGACTGACAGCAACACTACCGTCACAAAGATAGCGACAGATCTCACGTTTCACTCCCAAGCCCGCTATTATTCAGATGAATCGTTGCAGGTCGGGTATGGTCCACTGCCGCCAGTCGTTGGTGAAAAAACTACTTACCGTGTTTACTGGAATCTTTCTAATACGACGAACGAAATATCCGACGTCGTTGTGTCTACGACACTGCCCGAGACTATCATATGGACAGGGACGACATCGGTATCGGCTGGTGATCAACTACTGTACGATAAAAAGAAACATACCGTTACGTGGAATGTAAATCGCATCCCCGTAGGCGCCGGGACGCTTTTTGCTGAGCTTGAAGCGTATTTCGACGTTGCGGTTAACCCCGTGTCGGCAGATGTCGGTGACATCCTTGTTTTAAATGAAACCAGCACTGCGAAAGGAACCGATTCCTATACAGAGGAAGAACTTTCTATTACCAATGAGCTTCTGACTACTGACCTGGAGTCAGATCCTCAGGCAAAAGGCAAAGGCATCGTCACAGAGGCCACGGAGTAAATTTTTTCACATCTGCAAGCATCTTGCTCTTTGCGGAGTTTTTTGATACTGTGACGTCGTTTTCAAACAGAGATCATTCAACCATCAAGCCCTGGAGGCTGCAATGCCGGAACTCATTCCGCTCAGTCCGATAGCACGGATGTTCGGCGTCAGTGAAGTAGGTCTCACAGACACGGAGTATACAGTGATATCAGTCCCATCAGCCGATGTCGCGAACTGCATGGGTCGAGTGAGCGGCGGGTACCTCGCCATGATTCTCGATGACACGATGTCACGGCACCTTACGAAAGTGTTGGGTCTGCACGTCGCCTTCACCATCACACTGACTGTTCAGTTTCCAGATGGGGCGGCTGTGGGTGACACGCTCATGGTGACGACAAGAGTCGTGCGTACGGGCAACAAAGTTTCCTTCATGGAAGGAACGGTGAGGTGCGGTTCGAGAACTCTCACCACCGCGACAGCGAGCTTCGGCAACGCTGTGCCACGTTCTCGGCTTGAGATATGAGCATGGAAGTGCGATTTACCATCGCATTCTTTGGAGCCCCGTACATTGCGTTATGGGGCTCTTTTCTTACTATCATTGACACAGTACGTGGAGCTGGTACCCTGTAACGCACCTGCAATACCAGGTCCTCGTTCTTTCTCACATCTTGCAGTCTTCCTGCAAAAAATGACCGTGGCTATGCTCACCTTTGGTTCCGAATCTCATCCACTGAGCGCGCGGCAACTGACTATCCACGCCGCATAGCCACGGTCTTTGTTTTTGTTTGACATACGCGCAGTGACTTGGTACTGTTGGACAATTGCTAACAGAAATACAGACAATAGCTCATCACAATCGGGGAGGGACTCATGAGGAGATTTCTGCAGTTGGTGGTTGTCTGCTGCATTGCGTGGCAGGCGGGAAATGCGCTCGGACAAGACAGTACGACGAACGAGCAACGGGTGTTCGATAATATCAGGCTAACCTCGGGGTTCAAGTCGCTTGACCTGATGGTCGGTGACGGTTCCCGGGGTGATTACTCGGCAGCGAAGTTGGAGCTGGACGCGGGTTCGCAGCGCACCACTCTGTACAGTTTTACACTCACATCCACGAACTACGGCGATGCTGACATCTTGGGCCTTGATGCAATAGCGCGCGCCATATCACTCGGATTTACTGTTCCAGCATTTCCAACACTGACATTCCGAGGAGTCTACAATAACTGGATCGAGTATCCCTCGTCGGAAGCAGTAGATGCATACGGCTTTTACGGCGATTTCGTGCCCGATACCGTATGGCGTGTGGAATTCGGGACAGAGCAGTTCTTCAATCAAGCTCCCGAACTTTACTACACGACTGTATTTCGTTCGATGTCGGACTCGTCACTGTTCAGCAAGTTCGCGGCTGGAGTATCGAATCGGTACAACCAACAGCAAGCCGAGCATCAGTTCGAGAGCCGGTTCATGATGGGTGGCATTGTCCGACTTGCACTTGATACTCAATTCACGGTACTTATTGCCAGTGCTGTCAGCGGACGCCTCGATCCCATTTCCTGGAATTCAGACGACCGGGCAGTGAATGTCGGTTTGGCGATACCTATCGCGTTTGAGGATCATCGTCCATGGGCACCAAGTACCTATATGAGTTACCGTACGCGCCCTGGCAGCCGCAACGTGCTCATCTTCGGCGGTCTTGGCGGAAAAGCAGTTAATACCTTCGTGGTGGACGCGCTTTTCCGGTCCGGATTCCAAGCCTTGTTGATTCCCACCAGGGTGGTGAACAATCGTACATTCAACATCGCCGTGCTGAAGAGTCACGCATCGGAGTTTGGTCGGCTCGCATGGGAGATCGCGTGGTATCAGTTTGACATTACAGAATCGATATCCGCAACCGCATTTGAAGCAGGTGCCTACTTCACGGTCCAGAACTGGTCTCCACTAGGTTTGCGGCAACCCTTCATCGGGTATGCGAACTCGTACGAAGATCAGATCTACTTCGACTACGGGACCTACCAGTTACGGAGCGCTGGGCATACCCAGCATGTTGTGGAGCTTGGCGGCCGTTTCCGTATCGGTATTCCAGCTCGACGTGGATTCGAGAGGGGGTACTGTCGTATCGGCGTTTCAACGCTGTTCGGTTCCAGCGGCAAGTATGAAGGAACCATGCTCGAACTGACGGGCTGGTTCTAGTCATCTGTAGGAGGTTTGCAGTAACGGCGAGACCAGCGGTCTCGCCTTTTCTTATGCATTGACAATGAGGTGTTTTCGTGGTAGGTTGAGGTGCTCTTTATTTTGCAGTACGAATAGGAATCACTCCCGGACATAGGAATGTCCAGAATGCTCTTCAGCTGTAAGGGGTGTCCTATGAGAACGTCGGTGCCGCGGATTCCCGTGATTTTCGTCTCCGGACGAGATGATATCGGAAATCCCAGCGCAGTTCGCGAACAGATTCAGACAGCGACGCCATCTGCTGTCGCTGTGGTTAAGCCGGTCTCCCAACTCGTGAAATTTTGCGAGGAGGCGATCGTTCCAGACTTGGTGGTCTTCACCAATCTGAATAATGAGGGGGTCGAAACGATCCCCATCATTATGCGGCTTCGCGAACTCGGTATCCAGGTGGTCGTCATGGTGAGCTCGCTCACCGAGAAGGCAGCCAGGAGCATTGGCGGTGTCCATACCATCCGGAAGCCAGCGCCATGGCGGTCGCTCATTGAAACCGTCATTCGTGCGCTTCCGGCTACTGCGTAGCACTTTCCCTCCGTTTTGCGAGCCGCTGTCACCCTCTGACGGCGGCTCTTCTCTATGGGAAAAATTACGTTTGCACGCTTTTCAAAATGTTGCTACACTTTTTGAGGCGACCTATTTATTATCAAATAAGGAAATGTTATGGCCGACCAATCCATGTCCCAACCACAAGAACTGACGAAGAAACAGAGGAAAGAAATGCGCAGAGAAGAACGGAGAAATGAGGAACAAAACGTGCGACGGAGTTCTATCAGAAAGAAGTATTTCGGATGGGGCGGGATCAGCATTGGGATCGCCCTCCTCATTGTATGGGCTGTTTTGAGTTCCGGGGGCAGTAATGGTACGAATAGTGCGCTTGCTCCAGATAATGATCCCTTTAAAGGCATCGCTGATGCCCAAGTCGTATTGACCGAATATTCGGATTTTCAGTGTCCAGCGTGTAAATCAGCCTTGCCTATTGTTCAGCAAGTTATCGACACGTACGCCGATCGAATCAAAATTACCTACAATAACTTTCCTCTCTCTTCAATTCACCAGAATTCAGATGAAGCAGCTAAGGCGGGGGAGTGTGCGTTTGACCAGAATAAATTCTGGGAATACCACGACATGCTCTACGACCGCCAAGACCTCTGGGCAAATATGTCTGATCCACAGGAAACCTTTACCAACTATGCGCAGGAAGTCGGAATGGATACTGGTGTTTTTAACACTTGCTACGACGGTTCCGATGCGAAAGATCGGGTCGAATATGACAAGCGAGAGGGCAATACTCGAGGGATCAACTCTACCCCAACCTTTATGGTTGATGATGAAGTTGTGCGCAGTGTCCGGAGTTTTGCAGATCTGCAGGAAGTAATCGATGCGGCACTGGGAAACACCAATCAATCGGTAACGAAATAAACTCAGTAGGTATTACTGTGTTGATTTACACAAATGAAAGATAGGAGCGTACTAGTCCTTATAAACTAATTCTTTTATGATACCCATGTTTATCACTACGCGAAAAGCTCGACATGAAGATAGCCAAGCAATTGCACACTTGCTGTATGCGCATTATTCGTTTTCATCTGAACAGGAAGCCAATGAAACCTTTCAGCGGGAATATGCGCTTCATTACCACTTTCGCGTGGCTGAATCCGAAGGGAGGATTGTGGGTATTGTTAGTTGGCGGATGCACGGTTTAATGAAGCATGGGATTATTAAATTAAAACGGGCGGCTGTATCATTAGAAGCGCAGCAATGGGAAGATGTGCTTGAAGTTCTTTTCGATGCAGCGCTAGCGGACGCAGATTGGTATTATCGGACCCACGGTACCGCTCTTCGGAAAGTGTATACGGTGATTCCGAAGAACCACGATCCGATGCATGTATTTTTGCAAGAAAAAGGAATGGAGCTTGAGGCCGTACTCAGGGATCATTACTACCAGGGACGCGATGAATACCTGTATTCTTTATTTTTGAATCAGCCGCAAAATTTCAAAGCGCTTCTCTCATCCACAGGAGCGTAGAATCACGCACATTCGGAACAGTTTTTTTGCACTTGGTATTTCCAGGAGTGCCACGACTATGAGAGTTGTGGCATATTTTGACTTTTTGCCCCAAAAATGCTAGAATTAATGTGATAAAAATGAAAAGTATGTCAAATAGTGTTGCCTGGGCAGCGACAAAATACATTCTGATCGAGGTGCTTCTTGATGTCGTGTACTTTCCCGTATGGTGGTATACGAAAGGAGTGGTGAAGCTCGGCCGATATTGCATCGCAAGTCTCGCAATGAGAGCCAGAAACCTTTCGCTGGGTATTTGGCTGAAAAACATGTTCACGCCGATGTTCGGTCAGTACGACTGGCAGGGGAGACTGATCAGTTTTATGATGCGCGTCGTGATGCTCGTATATAAGTTTATTGCGTTCGGCGTATGGGCAATTATTGTCACGCTCCTCTTCGTGTTTTGGCTGGTCGTGCCGGTTGCAGCGGGATGGTACGCGCTTTATCAAATGGTGAATCTTCCGTTACCATTCTTACCTAGTTAGCTCATGGAACAGCAAACAGCACAATCATACGCCCCCTTTTCGTGCCCGGTGTGCAAGGGTACTGGCATAGAGGGATCGCGACAATGCTCGGCGTGTAAAGGCTTGGGCGAATTTGCCTGGGTAGCAGGGGACACGTTATTTTGGGGCAGAACTATCAACCGACTCCGTCTCGTCGAGGAAAAGATGGAGCGAGGGGTACGAATGGGCATCAATGCTACTCTTATCTTTTTAGGACTCGTTGGGATTGTTTTTGCGATTCTTGACGCACTGCAAGCCATCCAGGATGGGCTGCAAGTGTGGGAATTTTTAAAAGAGCGCAATGGCTACATGTTCATTTTCGCGTTGAGCTTACTGACAGATTTGTATGCCTACTCACGACTAGACAGGGACGCCACATTTATTGAACGCGTCCGCCGCCGTTCATTTGATCTCGACACCACGACAGCAGGACCGGACGAGTTATTCCGTGCCTGGGAGAGTGATGCTGGTGGTAAGCAGGTAGATGTTTCTGACGCATTCGACAGGGTTACCATTGAGGCTGTAGAAAAATCGTGGCTGCTTGCCCAACGACTCGGGCAAACAGTAATGCCGCTTCACGTGTTCGGGATCCTCACTAGTTACGACGAGGTGCAGGTCATGCTCGCCCGACTTAATGGCCCCTTAAAAACGGTGACAGAAAAAACTGCCCGGAGCATTCAGGGTCTTCCGCCGAAATCACCGCAAGGTCCTGATGTTTCACGAGACTTGAAGCAGGCGCTTCTCGGTGCCTATCGTGAAGCGTATCTTGGACGCCACCGGAAAGTCGGCATCGTTCAGCTTTTTTCAGCAATTGTCCAACAGGGAGGCACCGTGGAGGAGATTCTCTATGACCTCGAGATCGAAAAACAGCAGGTAATTAACGTTGCCGAATGGCTGAATATCCATGCACTGCGAGCCGAGCAACTTCGCATGTGGCGGAGGCGAGCGATGAGCAAACCATCTGGGGCGGTGAACCGAGCCTATACGTCACTGGCCACCCAGCTCTTGGATCGGTTTAGCCATGATTTGACTCATCTCACACTCCAAGGTGCTGTACCGATAGCCGTAGGTCGCGAAAAGGAGCTCGATGAAATGTTTCGCGTTATTGAAAGTGGGCGAGGCAACCCGTTGCTCGTCGGAAATCCCGGCGTCGGTAAACAAAGTGTCATCGAGGCGCTCGCAGGACTCATGGTTTCAGAAGAAGTACCTGAGGTTTTGCAGGATAAGCGTCTCATATCACTGTCTGTCGCTTCGTTAGTCGGAAGCTCCGGTAGACAGGGTGAGTTGGAGTCGCGAATGATCCAGCTCATAAATGAAGTGGTACGCGCTGGGAATGTCGTACTGGTTGTAGACAATATCCAAAACATGGTCGGTGTGTCAACTGAAGGCGCCCAAAATCTCGACATTGCAGATATCTTTGCACAAGCGCTTGAAAAACGTCTCTTTATCTGTGTTGCGACGACTTCACCGCAGGACTATCGACGGTACGTTGAGCCATCCAGCAGCTTAATGCGCGTGTTTCAGCGAATAAATGTTGAAGAACCTGATGAAAATCAGACGATACGCATTTTAGAGAGCAAAGCAGGCGGGGTGGAATACAAGCACTCTGTGTATTTTTCTTACCGTGCGCTCGAACAAGTCGTCCGTCTTACTAACCGCTACATCCATGACAGATACCAACCAAGCAAGGCATTAGCAATTCTCGAAGAGACTGCCGTGTATGTCCATAAGAAAAAGGGGCAAAGAAGCCTCGTAACGGGGGATGACGTTGCCGAAGTCGTTTCATCGCGAACGAATGTACCAGTGACGCGCGTCACGGAAAAAGAAAGCGAGAAGCTTATGAACCTCGAACAACAGATTCACGAACGTGTGATTGGCCAAGACGAAGCGGTGAAAGCAGTAGCAACTGCGTTACGCAGAGCCCGCACCGAACTCCGAGACATCAAGCGTCCTATCGCCAACCTTCTGTTTCTCGGTCCGACAGGCGTCGGAAAAACAGAGCTCGCTAAAACAGTTGCTGAAGCATATTATGGCTCGGAGAACACCATGATTCGCCTCGACATGTCGGAGTATCAAGAACCATCGAGTATTAACCGCTTAATAGGTGCGCCACCGGGGTATGCAAGTGAGGGTGAAGGCGGGTATCTGACGAACGCGATCCGCACGCAGCCGTTCTCACTACTCTTGCTCGATGAGTTAGAGAAAGCTCATCCCGATATTTTAAATATCTTCTTGCAGGTAATGGATGATGGACGACTCACTGATACTATGGGCAGGACGATTGATTTTACTAATACGATTATCATCGCGACATCGAATGCCGGTTCGATCCTTATTCAAGAGGGGATTCGAAGACAACTACCGCTCGAACAGATTAAGCAGGCGCTGATCAATACAGAGCTCAACAAGTATTTTCGTCCGGAGTTTTTGAACCGGTTCGATAATGTCGTAGTTTTCAAGCCACTCGCGTTCGAGGAAATCGTTCAGGTGGCGGCTTTGCTGCTCAAACAAGTATCCCAGCGCCTGAGTTCAAAAGGCATCACGCTTCAGGCGTCGCGGGAGGCCGTCGAGGAACTAGCTCGTACCGGTTTCGATCCGGTGTTCGGTGCACGGCCTCTCCGCCGCGCGATCCAAGAACACGTCGATAATGCGCTGGCGAGTTTTCTGCTCCAGGGAAAGATAGGCCGACGCGACATTGCCATACCCACATGTAGTGGCAGAGCTTGCTCTGCAAGGTACGAAGTGCAGAGCAAATAGCAAATGGTCTATGGCATTGAATCTCACAGCCTCTAAGAAACCCCAACCTATGGCGAAAACCATGGATGTCCAGGTGAAGGAGGATGTTGCGCTGCAACACAAAGTAGCGCTCCTGACAGTCATGCTGTCGGCGTTTCTTATCGGCATGGCAATTGCCGTTACTTTGATGTCTGAGGAACCTGCACAGATAGAGGTCCCTCGAGTCACCGCTGCAGCTGTTTCCTCCTCACTTGAAACCCGGTATGGGGGAACATGGGCTGTTGAGCTAGATGAGGAAAAGGGTATCCCGAATAATATCGTTGTGCCGGCACTCAAGGTTGGCGCATATTCGAGCGCAAAAAGCGATGAGACTATTACGAAAGACAATGCCATTGACATTGCAAAAGAGTTTATCAGAAGTTCTACCGACATTCTAAAGGTAAATGCCGACAACCTCATTGAATCAAGAGTGTGGGATGACACGCTGTCGACTGATAAAAATCAGCGATTCATTATTGCCCATATGCAACAAACGTATCAGGGCGTACCGGTAGAAAACGCCGTAGTATCAGCGATGTTTCACAATAATGAACTGGTGAGTTATAACAGCTCCTGGTATCCGGGTGTTTCTGCATCTGTGGCTCCGAGGGTTACTGCCGAGCAAGCCTTTGCCGCGGCGAAAAGAAGCGAGTTAGCGCTCTACACTGACGAGACAGTAGCCCCCAAGGAAGAAGACATGAAGTTGGCTTCATCGACATTAGTCATCATGCCGATTGTTGGCGAAAGCGAGTACGCTTATAAGCTGGCTTGGAAGCTGAACTTTCAGGATATTATCGCGCCTACGTTAGCACTAACGTATTATATTGACGCCACTTCAGCGGCAGTGATATTTCGCGAAAACAGTGTTTTTACCGATTCATTTCGCGGATATATCGAAGGTGGAATGTACCCGCTTAATCCGACTGCTGGACGGGAAGAAAACCTCTATTTTGATAGATTTGTGGTTAAAGCGTATCAGCAAGATGGGGCTGGTGAGTTTACCGCAGTGGCAGATGATGATGGGTATTACTACATGGACGGCCTGCCCAGCACTACGAATTACTTAGTGAGGTACAGCTTTGATAATGTCGGAGTACAAAGCGGCACACTTATTTATGGACCATCAGGAAATGGAGAGGCACCTCAACGTTCTTTTGTGATGACACCCCGTCAATATAATTTGGACTGGGATACCGAAGACCCTACGTACCAGCGTGAGGCATCAAACGTCTACTATCATCTCAGGCAGATTAAGGATTTCTTCAATCAGGGCCCGCCATATGGCATTCCTGGCCCAGGTTTAGATTTGTTCGTGAGTGCATTTTTAGCTGATAACAACACTGTCTGTAATGCTAAAGCTTTTGGCGCATCGATTACTTTCTCGCGTCAGTTTGGGGACTGCGAAGCCACCACCCTTGGGTCCGACATTATCTACCACGAATTTGTTCACTTGATCACGGCAACGTTGTATGCATCAAACCAGCTGAATTCAGATGGTGAAGAGGCGAGTGTCAAGGAAGCATACTCTGATTACTGGGGCGCAACTATTACAGGTAATTCACAACATGGCGAAGTTATTTTTCCTGAATATTTAGTTCGTGACCTAAAGAATTCGCTTTCTTATCTAAATGACATGGATGGCGAGTACCATGAAGTTTCTCAAATACTAAGCGGCGCGCTTTGGGATTTTCGGACTAACATGGGCGGAATAGATCCGGTTAGCTTTGAAGAGGGAGTTCGCAAAGCAGACGAACATGTTATTCTGGCAATGAAGATGCTTCCGAGGAGTTTTGAGGAAGTCATGCAGGATATTATGATTGCCGATGATGATTTTGGCGGCATTTATGATGGGACGCCGCACATGCAGCAAATCTGCGATGCGTTTAATCTCAATCACGGTATTTGGTACCCTGCCTGTAACACATTGGTGCCAGGCGTAGCTACGCTTGGCTTTAATGAATTTGGCATACCGGCTGAAGGAACCTTTATGTCAAGCTCTCCCACACTGTTTCCGATGATTGGAAGCGCTAGGGCTCCGGATGCAAACACGACATTCGAAAGCTACAACATCACCTATCGCAAGCTCAACCAGCCTTATTGGGATGGTGCGGCAGTTGCTCTCCAAAATGGCGGCATTCAGCAAGTGGATGCGGCACAGCTTGGAACATTGGACCAAAGCCAGCTCACTCCGGGATGCTTTTATGAGGCGCAAATGGATGTCCAGACATCTGCCGGGGTCACCTCGACGAACGTCGTGTTCCAGAAGCTTGGCGGTACCCAGCCGACCATGCCGCGCATGGTGTGTGTCTACCGTACTGGAATGCAAGGCGAGGATAATGACGCGTGCGAAGTGATCGCGCTAGTGACCGATCCTAAACCGAGTTTTTACAGCATGTCCGCCTCTGATTGGCGACGTGGAAGAAATTGGGCGATTGTCTCTGGAGCGGCAGGACGCAGTCAGATTTCGGCGCGCTACTATGGCATGTGCGATCCTGATGGCGCAGACGGCAGCTGCGCCGATGATTGCTGGAATATTACAGGAACGAACGGTAACGCCATAGGCGGTAATAACGGATGGGACAATGTATTTTGCAAAGCCGGCAGTGGGTGCTCTCCTGTGTCTTTTTCCGGCTGCCCGTCGGAAGACAGTGCATGTATCCAGAACGCTGTTGAAACTTTGGAATCCGTCTATCATAAGGTCGTGTACCTCCACTGGGCGGCGGGTAGAAGCCGCGAATACAAGGACTGTTCTGATGACAACGAATTCCAGGTATACGCAGCATTGAATAATAGCCTTGTTCCGTGGCGAACCGGACAGTGTTCATATCCGAGGTGTGAGAAGATCTTTTACGGCGATGTCTTGGATGGATTCGAAACTTTTGGTCGTTATGAAGCCCCTCTCATTTTCCGTGAACCCCACCCAGAGATGAGTACGCCTGTTGACTTTATTCCCGAAGCCCGTGTTTTTGAAACCCCGGCTACAAAATGCGCCACCTGCGGTTGTTCCTTCGATTCGCCGTACTGCAACACCTCCGCCGACGTCTGCGAGCAAAAGTGCTGGGATGGACAGCCATTCAATACCTGTAAGCCAGTTACAGTGAATGGTGCTTCTGCAGCCAGCTACTGCAAGTTAGAAGATTTTAACACGTATCATACGAAGTATGCCTGTGGTTCCCTCTGTCCCGGCGTGCAATGTCCGACAATTACTAGTAACTTTGGGACGCCGATCAAGCTTTTCTGTAATACGAGCATCGGCTACTGTGTGAAGTGCAATTCCCACGCTGATTGCAATGATAATTCCAGTTGTACGAACGATATCTGCACAAATCCTGGCCAGCTTAACTCCTCATGTTCACATACATCCGCGGTTGCGAATGATTGTCCGGCTGGCCAGCAATGCGGATTGAGTCCGTCCGGATGCTATTCCTGCGGCGGATGCCCTATCGGACAGATGTGTAGCAGTAGTGTTTGCGTGCGAGATCCGAGCTACGTATGTAATCCGCTCAAGCAAAACTGCGAGAACATTCGCGGAGCTACCCCGCCGGTCGATTAATTCCGGGCAAGCGGCAGGTAAGTGAAGTGAAGCGCTGGTTTGGGTTGGTGACGCCCCCATTGACAGGGAGGGGGGTGATCTGTTAGGCTATCGTGAAATACAAAGCAGGAAACGAATCGCACACTCAAAAGGAGCGAAGCAAACATGAAGACCCTGGTGTTCTTTCTTTTACTCCTCGTGGCCTTCAGTATCATGGCCACAAATGCCCAAGCTGTTACTGAAGGGCAAAGCGGAGAAGCTGACACTACTGCCGTTCCGTCATCATGTACTGGCGGAGGGAGTCTCGACACCTTGCTTTCAGAAAGGAAATTCCACCTTCTGAATAAGCTGGCGTACTGTGTCCGGATTCTTGAGGAATTTCGGTGGGGGCAACATGTGTATCCGCCTATCGAAGTGCCAACGAACTGGCTGATCGCCAGTAAAACACCTCTGAACGAGATGGCGCTCACTGACTCATCGGGTATCCCTTGGTCATTAGGTTACTGGATATGCCCAGAATCGGCCAAGTGGTACGTTGTTTGCGCGTTTGACGGAAACGGTTGTATCTTCGCAACGGCGGACAATCTTGTTGAGCGACAAAAGAAATGACCAACTTCTACCACGAAGGTGATCAGACGGACAGTTCACTGTCCGCCTTTTCTTATAGGGAAAGCGGGCCAGGGAAATTTAACTACATAAAAAAACAGCGGCAGATGAACCGGCTGAATGTTTTTTATCTTTAATTAATAACGCCTACTCCCTCGAAGAGAAAGATGATGATGGCCCAGGAGAGCATGATGACTACCATACCGATCATAGCCCACTTTAAGATGTCCTTTCCTTTTTGTATGCGCTGTTCATTGCCCGCCGACGTCATCCACATGATCCCGCCGAACATCACCATCGTGACTGCGAGAAGACCAAGGAATCCCAGGCCGTATTGCAACACTCTGATACCAAGACTTTCCGGATTGGTGTCGGGCAGATTGAGGGCGTGCTGATAATTGCGTCCTGGATCAAAGGTGATCGCATTGGTGGGGTCGAACAAGGCAAAAGAAAGGATCAGCAAAATAAGTAAACTTAACAGGACACTGAATATTCTGAACCGTTTTTCGTGTTTGGACATAGAATATTCCTAGTATAGAGGACCACGAGAGGTTGGTCAATTTCCCGTTTTCTTACGAATGTGCGAATGTGTACGAATGTACGAATTGAATACGTATAAAGCGCGTATTCGTATATTAGTAGGATTCGTAAATTCGTAAGGTAAAAGGTTGACAGCAGCAGTAGAGAAGACTACGATACGACAGGATAAAAAGAAAGAATGCTGTTTTCCATGGCCAATAACAAAGGAGCCTGTCGTGATACATCCGGAAGAAAGGGTAGGAAACGGTACCGTACGTACCGTACAATATTCATTGCAAGATGGTTTGCACAGGACTCGTGTGCGTGGCGGGTTATATCGCGGCGACCTCTGTGTCGGCCTTACACGCGAACATCGGGGCCGGATCTTTATACCGTACTGGGCAAATACCTTGGTACATGCTGCCCGTGAGCAAGGCATCATCGGCGTATTCGATCCAGAGTTACTCATCCATCAAGTGTTTACGAGTGTCTACCACGCCCGTCGGTATACGTATCACTTGTTGGAGGAACAGTACGGCGTGACATTCGTGCACGGTGAGAAAGCACGGATCATTCGCGCAAAGCAAGCGCTCGAAGAGCTCAACCTTACCGCCATTGGTTTACGGACTGGGAATGCAGCTCAGCTTGCGAAGACATTTCGCGATCGCGCTGGCTTCATCATTCAAGAGATCGGTCCCACGCCGCGCAATGATCTCAAGCGTCAAGCAGTTAACTATGTAGTCAATCTTGGCACTGTCGTGGATCGCTTGGGGCGAGTCAATGCAAGTGCAAAGATGGCGATCTCCGTCGCGGCCATGAATCGGCTCAAAGGGAGAATGGTTGACATTCGCTGTATTGAGCCGAAGATACTTGCTCGGCGTCAGACGATTGAAACATTGATCGAGGAAATGGAGGTGTACCTCGAAGGCATCATGAACTTCATTTCCCTCCTGATGCAGATGAGCAACCTCGAAGCCTTTTTTCGAGACAACGTGAGCTTGCGCTCGACGGTACGTGGCCAGTTGGGATTTTATATCCAACACATCGAACTGTTTGACATCGCGCCGTTTGACCAGACGTCGCGGTATATCGCCGAGGAGTTCGGAGAAGCACGCGAATTGATCGGCAAAGGTTCGTATGGGCACGCTGTCACCTTACTCATGCGGAGCTGGAACTCACTCAAGCTTCGTAAGATCCGCACGGAGATCGAGCACGCAATTCTCGAGATCACCTTCTTGCTCTTCGGCAAACCTGTGTCAGTCAACTTAACGAAGTCGCGCACAATTTCTGAGTCACTCATCGACATCCACGATCGTCTTCTCGACGTTGATGAGCGGGGATTCAGACAGCGCGTTGTCGAAGATGCAGCGAATAAGGTGCTGGTTGCCCAACAATTAATTAGCGCTGGGAGCGTTGACGAAGTGAAAGCCGGAAAGGACGCTCTGAAGGCGGCGGCGGACCTTCTCTAAAACATCGTTCATCGAGTATCAATGGAACGCTTCGGACATGTACCGGAGCGTTTTTTCCTATCGGAAGGTGCTTCAGCTTGGCAGATCTTTTTGCGTATTGACAAATTTGATTTCTTGACGTAGGATAGTCCAATTACATCGTTCGTTTTCAATCGGAGGTTGTGATGCGAGACATTCTTGGACCATTCGTCTTTTGGGGCTACGTACTGCTGATTGCCGTGACGCGCGATCTGGATATCTTCATCGCCGTGACTATCATACTTGTCCTCTCGGTCATGACGATTAGGACAAAGCCTAGGAACCCGGAGCTTGTCAGGGACTTTTTGCGGCAACTACTGTCGTGAACAGTGGGGAGGGGGAATATGGGAACAAAGTACTTCATAGTCAGTCTGGTCACTGGTACCGTCATCTCGGTGTTTATCGGGTGGCTGACTGGAAACTGGTTTTGGTTCTGGCTTCCCGAAGTATTCTTTTTCATCGCCAGCTGCCTAATTGGCGCTGTTCGCTGGTACTACTGCAAGTACGAACTTGATCGCCGACCTGACGACGATGATTAACGGCCCGCCACACGTTGTTGGGTCTTTTCTTGTTGGTTGGAAAAATTATTAAAGTGTTAACACATTAATACATTTAAAAATACCAGAGAGACTGATTGACAATCTTGCGCGGGGTTGTTAACGTTTTGTAATCCTTTCGTACATTTGACATTCAAAGTATTACCGCCAATAACGGCGATAGCCCAACTTGAGGGCACAACGTCATGTTTTGCGGAGGTTTCACATGACCAAGGCAGAGAAGTTCTGGATGATTTTCATCATCGGGGTGATTGTCACAGTCATCGCAGGGTTCGCTACCGAACGGTGGTGGGGAGCCATCCTCACGTTCGGCCTGTTGACCGTGATTGCCGCCATACTCGCTGCGACATCCCACGAGTACAATTACAGCAGCGCGGGCTGGGCCACCCTTTGGATCGGTCTGATCGTCATGTTTGTCGGTGGTCTGTTCACCAAGATGCTGTTCGTATGGGTGGCTTGCGGCATTGGCGCCATCGTTTATGGTCTCATGGTCGGTTGGATCATGCCGGTAGAGTCAGAACGTGTTTCCCAACGACGGCTTGGCATCCACAAATAGTGCTAATCCGATCGTCGACTTGTTTTCCCGGCCCCCTCACTATGAGTGTGGGTCGGTTTTCTTTTGTCCATCTGTTTGTAAAAAACTGAAAAAGTTAGTATAATGAATCCACTTTATATGCCAGAAACCACTGTCATGGACAAGTTAATCTCCCTCGCCAAGAGACGAGGATTTATTTTCCCGTCCGGTGAACTCTATGGCGGTTTACAGGGCTTTTGGGACTTCGGCCCGCTCGGGGTTGAGTTAAAAAACAACATCAAACGATCGTGGTGGAAGCGGTTCGTGCAGGAGCGGGGGGACGTCGTTGGGTTAGATGCGGCAATTGTTACCAATCCGAAAGTATGGGAAAAGAGCGGGCACGTCGAAGGATTTGCTGATGAGTTAGTTGAATGCAAAAAATGCCATCATAGGTTTAAAGCCGATGACATAGCAAATAGCGAATCGCACATGGCGAATGGTAGGAAGTGTCCAGATTGTGGAGGGGAACTTACGCAGTCGCGGAAGTTTAACACGATGTTTAAAACGTTTGTCGGGCCGGTGGAGGACTCCTCGAGCGTGGCCTATATGCGCCCTGAAACAGCGCAGAATATTTTTGTGAATTTCGACACCATCCGGCAATCCATGCGGTTGAAAATCCCGTTCGGGATTGCCCAGATCGGCAAAGCATTCCGGAACGAGATAACCCCGGGGAACTTTATTTTCCGCTCGAGAGAGTTCGAGCAGATGGAGATTGAATATTTTGTACATCCGAAAGATGACGAAAAGTGGTTTGAAGCATGGGTGGCGGCGAGCCACACATGGTTTACTGATATGGGGTTGAAGGCTGACAACTTGAGAAAGTATGAGCAGAAAAAAGAAGAGCTCGCGCATTACGCCAAACGGACAATTGATATTGAGTATAAGTTTCCTTTCGAGAAAGGTTGGGCAGAGTTGATGGGCATCGCGAACCGTACCGATTATGACTTGAAAGCTCATGGGTTGAAATACCGTGACGAAGTGTCTACTGAGGAATTCATACCGTATGTAATTGAACCGTCGGCCGGTGTCGACCGCGCAGCGCTAGCGTTCTTGCTGGATGCCTATCAAGAGGTTGAAGGCGGACGGACTACCACGACGGAGAGTAATAAGGAAAAAGAAATCGTATTGCGACTACACAAAGAGTTAGCACCAGTAAAGGTGGCCGTACTGCCGCTTTCGAAGAAAGAACAGCTCTCATCAGTGGCAAAAGACATTGCCTCGTCGCTCCGCAATAAGTTTGTCACCATGTACGACGAAATCGCTTCCATCGGACGCCGCTACCGCCGCCAGGACGAGATAGGCACGCCATTTTGCGTGACGGTCGATTTCGATTCGCTCGAGGACAAAAAGGTGACCGTCCGGGACCGCGATACGATGAAGCAAGATCGCATCCCCATAGCTGAGTTAGAAGATTATTTAACGGAACAACTACGAACATGATTCGATTCCAGCAAACACGCATGCCAAACGGTTTGCGCGTTGTTTTAGTTCCACTTCATGAGACACAGGCAGTGACATCCTTATTGCTAGTTCAAGTTGGCTCGCGATATGAGACGCGCAAGCTCAACGGCATGTCGCACTTCATCGAACATTTGATGTTCAAAGGTACGGAGAAACGGCCCTCAACACTGGATATTTCCCGTATCTTAGACGGCGTTGGTGCTGATTATAACGCGTTCACGTCGAAGGACCATACAGGGTACTATATCAAGTCGAACCACGAGCATCTCGAAATGTCGCTCGACATCCTTTCAGATATGGTGTTCCATTCGCGGTTCGCGCAGGAAGAGATCGAACGCGAGCGCGGAGTTATCGTAGAGGAAATCAACATGTACGAGGATAACCCGATAATGTTTACGGAGGATTTATTTGAAGAGACCATGTTTGGTGATACACCACTTGGGTGGAAAATTGCCGGTCCGCGCGAAAATATCCGGTCCGTCACTCGTCAGGAATTGTTGACACTGCGCGAACACTACCACGTCCCGTCAAATATGATCCTCGTGCTGTCCGGCCGGTTGCCAGGAAACGCCACGAAGCTTATCTCAAAATATTTCAGCATTCCACGCGTAAAAAAGAACGGTAAATCGTACACTGGTTTTACGCCGCACCAGTTGAGACCACTCATCTCGGTCCATTATAAGGATACCCACCAAGTTCAACTCGCGCTTGGGGTGAGGGGGTATGAGTACCTGCACCCAAAACTCTATGCGCTTCACCTGCTCTCCGTTATTCTCGGCGGCACCATGAGTTCGCGCTTATTCATCTCTATACGCGAGCGACAAGGACTGTGTTATTTCATCCGTTCGAGTGCAAATGCCTATGAAGATACAGGAACCTTCATGATCCAGGCGGGGCTGGACCGCACAAGAATCAAGGAAGCGATCAGGGCTATTATTACCGAACTGGACAAGGTGTTGAAGAAGGGGATCAAAGCTGAAGAATTGACACGAGCAAAACAATATATGCGAGGCAAGCTTATCTTAAGCCTCGAAGATTCAGAGAATATCGCTTCGTGGGCGTCAAAGCAGTTGATGTTCCATAAAAAAATACTTACCCCCGAACAGCAATTGAAAAAAATCCAGCGGATTACCGCAGCGGATATCCACGCTGTCGCGAAGGATATTTTTCAGGACAAACGATTGTCCATGGCTCTCATAGGCCCTTACCGCCATCCCGAAGAATTTTCGAAACTGTTGAGATTCCCGTAAAGGGTATATACTCATTTTATGGAGGAGCAACGCCCCCAACAGCCCATCACAGTTAATATTTCCTCACTGACAATCGTTAAGATTTTGATTGTTGGCATGCTTTTGTGGTTTTTTTACCTTATCCGCGATGTTGTCCTCATCCTGCTTGTGTCAGTCATCTTGGCTTCCGCATTTAATCCATGGATCAACTGGCTGAAGCTACGGCGTATCCCACGCGTCGTCGGCGTACTGGTCATTTATCTTCTCGTATTTGGAATTTTCACTGCGGCGGTGGGGTTACTCATTCCCCCTATAGCTGACCAGCTCTCGCAGATAGGCAACAATTTTCCTGAATATTACAATCGCATCACGTCCGATTTCCAGAACTTTAAGGATTTCTCGATTTCCAGCGGCGTCCTAGGGAACGTAGAAAAAGCAATCGAATCGCTTCAAGTAAACATCGCCCAGACCACCAAGGGCATTTTTTCGTCCTTCATCAGCATTTTTGGGGGTTTCTTTGCCTTTATTGGCGTGGTAGTTATTACGTTCTACATGCTGATAGAAGAAAATGCCGTGAAACGGTTCATCCGGATTATTTCACCTGAAAAGTATCAACCCTACTTGAGTCAATTCGCGAACCGCATGCAGGAAAAAATCAGCCAATGGTTACGCGGACAACTTATCTTGTCGTTGATTATCGGCGTCATGTCCTATATCGGCTTGTTAATATTGGGCGTTGAGTATCCGTTAGTACTTGCTCTCTGGGCGGGCCTGACTGAGTTTATTCCGTACCTTGGGCCGTTTATTGGTGCGATACCGGCGGTATTTATTGCTTTTAACGGTAGTCCGGTGACAGCATTGCTCGTGGTTGCTCTCTATACGCTCATCCAACAGCTTGAGAATAATTTCCTCGTGCCGCGCGTAATGTCGAAAGCGGTCGGCTTAAATCCTTTAATTGTCATCATCGTCATGCTAGTGGGCGCAAAGATTGCCGGCTTGGTTGGCATCTTGCTCGCAGTGCCGGTAACACTCATTATTGAAATTTTCCTCCGAGATTTCATGCAAGGCCAAGGGCAGGAGGACCGGCGGCTAGGGGCATAGGAAAAGGCCGTAACACTCGAGTGAGGCTACGGCACGGAGTCGTGAATATTGGGTGGGGAAACGTGTGAAAACCTTCCCCCATTTTTTGGTTTCTTGCCCTTCTTGTTGCAGCTCGGGATGTTGGCTTGTACCACACCCCTGTTGAATCTCCTGAGTGCATCTTCAATCGATTCCCCGGGCTGTATCTGAATCGAAACATTGGCGACTCTCATCCGTTACCTCGCTTTTCAGTACCCCTTGTCCCACCAGGGACGCGTGTCGAACGCAGAAATCGTCGCTATCAACGGACGCTCCTTTGGCCGTTTCTTGGGCCTGAGTAGTCCTCTTTCTTTCATCATGCGGCGCATCACCTTAAGGTGCTTTTTTCGACGCAATTCTGATTTTGATACAAAGTACTTTCTGCGCTTCATCTCTCCTATGAGTCCCGTTTTGTCGCAGGCCTTTCGAAACCGCCGAAGCGCATGTTCAAATGGTTCATCGTCATGCACGCGTACTCCCACATTCATGGCCATAGGCCCTCCCACGCAAAAGTTCATTTTTCTTGAGTACGTCACTATAAACCCGTGTATATTTACTGTCAAACGCCGTTCCTGTAGGATCATTGTATGGGCACGCTTTTCATCGTTGCTACGCCGATAGGCAATCTCGAAGATATTACGTTTCGAGCGCTTCGGGTATTGAAGGAAGTTGACGTCATTTTGTGCGAGGATACACGCCAGACGCAGAAGCTACTTATTCATTTTCAGTTCCAAAAACGCATGATCAGCTACCACCAACATTCGAGTGAGGAACGAACACAGGAAATAATCGATATGTTACGCGAGGGAAAGCAGGTAGCATTAGTGAGTGATAGCGGCACGCCTGGACTCTCCGACCCGGGAGGACGGCTTGTTCGCAGAGTGCGCGAAGAACTTGGCGCAGAGGTGGTCATCACGCCAGTTCCGGGACCATCTGCTTTGACTGCGGCGGCCTCAGTTGCCGGTCTGCCCGTTTCAGATTTTCTCTTTCTTGGGTTTATTCCGCATAAGAACGGCCGTCAAACGCTTTTTCGAAAAATCGGAGAAAGCGAACGCACGGTAGTCTTTTATGAATCTCCCCATCGGATTTTAAAAGCCATGCAGCAGCTGGAGGAAAATTGTGACCCCGACAGGCAAGTAGTCATATGTCGCGAGCTAACTAAGAAGTTTGAAACAATCGTTGCGGGGACGCTGTCCGAAGTCGCCGGAAAAATCCGATCTGAACAGCCACGGGGGGAGTATGTGGTATTAATTGAGGGAAAAAGATAGCGACAACTTCCATCGTTTGTGTTCCGTTTTATTGGGTGTATGCTAGAAATAGTGCAAACTGATCGTTCACATACACCCTGCTCTGCGAGCGAGGCTCGCCAGGGCGGCCACGGAAAGGGGATGCCATGCAGTCCGCAACATTCGCGTATTCACCATACGGCGCATTTGAGCTGAAAAGCTCGTATCAGCGCCTCATGGCTTATGCCACGCTGTTTGCCGCGCTCATCGCTACGGCGCCGGTCATCGGTTTCAATCTCTACCAATCCTTGAAGGCGGCAGAAGAGATTGTGCCGCCAACCATCATCGTTATCGATGGGACAGTGAATATCCCACCGCCCCCATCTATCACGCGCACCACGCCCCACCCGCGTGTAAATATTCCAGACCTCGCTTTACCTGCGATCGGCATCCCGACTCCTGTGCCGGATGCGGAGGTGACTGAAGAGGTTCGGTTTGCAACCCGCGAGGAGCTGGCCGATCTCACGACGCCGGTCGGAGAGGATAACCTCTTTGCCGGTGCAGATTCAATTGTCATCAACGCTGGTCAAGAGGAGTACTTTCCCGGGGCAAACGAGTTTGTCTCCGCGGAAGAACAGCCCGTACGCATTGAATGTACCGCTCAACCAGTTTACCCGGAGATGGCGCGATTGACTAGGGTCAACGGATCCGTATGGGTCAAGGCGTTAGTCGACAAATACGGGAAGGTGCGCGACGTGGTAATCGCGAAACCATCCGGATCCTCCGTTGGGTTTGAAGAGGCGGCTATTGCGGCGGCAAAAACCTGCATATACAAACCCGCCATTCAAAATGGCAACTCCGTCGCCATCTGGGTGACGTATGAGGTGAAGTTTTCCCTCGGTAGGTAACTTTGTTCATTGTGGCTGTCATATCCGACACGATCGAGCTGAGCTCGACGAGTCGGATTTTTCTTGTTTGAAAAAGGGAGCAGAGAGAGTATACTTAAATAAATATGTCCGAAAAGTTCTACATAACGACTCCCATATACTACGTTAACGACAAACCTCACATCGGCCACGCGTATACGACGATTGCGGCTGATGTTTTGGCGCGGTTTCACCGGTCCAAGCATCACGATGTACTTTTTCTCACTGGGACAGACGAACACGGCGACAAGGTGGCCGAGAGCGCGAAGAAGCAGGGGATGAAGATTGACGAATTTGTCGATAAGTACGCTGGAGAATTTGAGAATACGTTCAAAAACCTCAATATCCAGCATGATATCTTCATGCGGACGACGATGCCTGAGCACGATGCGTCTGTGCAGATATTCATGCAGAAGCTCAAAGACGCCGATGCACTTTACGAAGGCGAATATCGAGGGCTCTATTGCCGGGGCTGTGAAGATTTCTATATGGAAAAGGATCTCGTGGACGGGAAATGCCCGGTACATAATGTAGCACCAGAGATCGTGAAAGAGAAAAACTGGTTTTTCAAGCTCGAATCGTATTTACCGCAAGTCAAGAAATTAATTGAAGAGGGGAAAATAATTATTGAACCGGCATCACGAAAAAACGAGGTACTCGGCCTTTTTAAGCAAGGTTTGAAGGATTTTTCAGTTACCCGGGAGCGAGTGAAGTGGGGACTGAATTTTCCCGGCAGTGACCAGAAAATATACGTATGGGTTGAAGCGTTACAGAACTACATATCAGCTATCGGTTATGGCCGCGATGACATGAAGTTTAAGAAATGGTGGCCGGCTGATGTTCATCTCATGGCTAAAGATATTATCAAATTCCACGCGGTATACTGGCCAGCCATGCTTATCGCTGCGGGAGAGGAACCACCGAAGAAAATCTTCGCCCACGGCTTTTTTAGCCTCGACGGCAAGAAAATGTCTAAATCACTCGGCAACGTGATCGATCCGAACGAGTTAGTTAAAAAGTTTGGCGCTGACGCGACGCGATATCTGTTACTATCGCAATTTCCATTCGGGCAAGACGGCGATATTAAAGAATCAAAGTTTGTAGAGCAGTATAATGCCGATTTAGCTAATGGATTAGGCAACCTTGTATCCCGCACAGCAAATCTTATTGAAAAAAACAATCTTGAAATGCGCATCGAGCAGTCGGGCGACGGCCACCATGAGCTGGTCGAACAGACGATTTCCGAGATGCGATTCGATGACGCATTGAAGCTCATTCGACAGAAAATTTCTGATGCAAATAAATACCTGGATGAACGGCATCCATGGAAGATGACTGATGCTACGGCCATATCCGAAGTGATGACCCTCTTAGTCCGTGATATACTGAGTATTGCCCGGGCGCTCAAACCGTTTATGCCCGGGACATCTGAACGGATCGTGACACAATTCACAGCCGCGAAGATACTGAAAGGTACGCCTTTGTTTCCGAGAATTGTTGAGCAAGCCGGCAAGTCTGCACGCCCGTAAGACCATTTGGTATTAGCCATTCGCCCTAAGCTCTTCTATGCCTACATTCGACCTCATTCTTCTCGCTCTCTTTCTCTATTTTATCTTCAGTGGCTTTTGGTTCGGCCTTGTACATACCGTCGGTGTGCTTATCGGAATTGTTGTCGGTGTGCTTGCCGCTGGCACGTTCCATGAAGCCCTAGGGAATTTTCTACAATTTTTGTTTGTGAAAGGGGATGTTGCAAATTCAGCCTCATTTATCATCGTCTTTATAGTAGTAAACCAGCTGGTGGGGTTCATTTTTCAGAGGTTGGACAAGGCGTTTAAACTTGCCACGATTATTCCCTTTTTGGGGCCGATTAACCGGATCGCCGGCGCCGTTCTCGGAATTGTGGTTGGCGTGCTGGTTGTCGGAACTATACTGACAGTCGCTAGCATCTACCCCTTCTCAGAGGGATTTGCCTCAGCTGTAGAGTCGTCTAGGCTTGCGGACATGTTTATCTCCGGAGCGAGCATTCTTACGGCCCTGTTTCCACAAAACTTACGAAGTTTACTAGGTTCCTAGTAGCCATTATTTATGCTGATAGACACACACTGTCATCTCAATTTTAGCGCATTCAAAGACGACATCGGTGACGTGATCAAACGGACGATCGATGGAGGGATGCGTGTGATTAATGTAGGTTCGCAGAACACTACAAGTGAGCGTGCAGTCAAACTGGCGAAAGAATACCCCGGGAAACTCTTTGCCGCCGTTGCACTTCACCCAATCCACCTCCACTCCACGTTCGTTGATGAGGATGAAGTTGCCATCCCTTTTCAGACGCGCGCGGAGGAGTTTGATCCCGACTTCTACGGCAAGCTTGCGCAGGAGAAAGAGACTGTCGCCATAGGAGAATGTGGTCTGGACTATTTCCATGTTCCACAAGACGTGGACGAACAGTCATTCAAGAAAAAGCAGAAAGAAGTATTTCTGGAGCACATCGAACTTGCCGAGAAACACCATCTACCGATGATTCTACATTGCCGCTCGATGAAAAGTGACCCGGCGGCAGCCTATATGGAATTACTTGATGTTCTCCAACACACTGGATTTACCCGTGGAGTTCTGCACTGCTTTAGTTCGACACTCAACGTCGCGAAGGCGTTCATCAACGCCGGTTTCATGGTTTCATTCACGGGTATCGTAACATTTCCGAATGCAAAGGAGGTTCATGAAGCAGCGAAGTGGATACCTCTCGACCGTCTTATGGTTGAAACAGATGCGCCGTATTTGGCTCCACAGCAGGTTCGGGGTAAGAGGAATGAGCCGCTCTATGTTCGTTATATCGCGGAGAAAGTTGCCGAGTTAAAGGGCGTCCCTCTCGAGGATGTTGAGAAACAGACGACAGAGAATGCCGAAAGGTTTTTTGGGCTAGAGTAAATTTGTCCGATCGCACCCACAGAGAGGTGCGCTCTACGTTATTAACATAGCGCAGGCCGCCGTGCCTGCGATGCGTTGCAAATAAAAAAGAGAGCCACCAAGTACATAGTACTCGTGGCGAATAAAGGGGGGAAAGAGCGGATTGGGGAGAGAAGGAGCGAAGGAGGGAGGGATTGGGGGTGTGGAAAAGTGAGGAAGAACAGTGAAGGTATTGATGATAGTCTACACGCAATTTCTTCCCTAAACAATAGTACCCTGTGGATAACTCGCCAACTTTTGCTTTTTAGGCATTTTTTCGATAAAATAAGCATATGGATATTCTAGTCGTCATCTTAGTGGTCATCACACTTATTGGCATTTGCCTGGTGTTTTTTACTTTGCGAAGGAAAGAAGGGACGGATCCGTCGGCACAGAAGGAATTGCACGAAAAGATGGTCCGACTCGAAGAACGCATCGGACAATTAAATGAGAAGTCGAGTGAGCAAACACGCGTGCTGGATCAAAAGCTCGGTGAATCCACCCGCGCTATCCAACAACAGTTCGGGCAATCAGCGAAGATTATACAGGACGTCACTGAACGGTTAACAAAGTTGGATGAAACGAACAGGCAAGTGGTCAATTTTGCAGACCAGTTGCAGAACCTACAGGATATCCTGAAGAATCCCAAACAACGCGGCGTGTTGGGTGAATATTTTCTCGAGGAGACACTCAAGAACGTTCTGCCACCGAATTCGTACAAAATGCAGTACAAGTTCAACGACGGTGAGATTGTTGACGCCGTGGTATTCGTAGAAGAAAAAATCATCCCTGTCGACTCAAAGTTCTCACTCGAGAATTATGAACGCATTTTAAATGAACGTGACGAATCGGCGAGAGCAGAGCTGGAAAAACAGTTCAAGCTTGATTTAAAGAATCGCATAGATGAAACGGCGAAGTATGTGAGGCCCGAAGAAAACACGATGGACTTCGCGTTTATGTTTATCCCGTCAGAAGCCATCTACTATGACCTGTTGGTAAACAAAGTCGGTGCCGTACAAGTTAACACACGGGACCTCATTGAATACGCGTTCAAAGAAAAGCATGTTATTATAGTTTCGCCGACAAGCTTCCTCGCGTATCTTCAGACGGTTTTGCAGGGGTTACGCGCTCTTCAAATAGAAAAGTCGGCGAAAGAGATTCGCAAGAATGTCGAGCAGCTCGGCAAACACATTGCAAGCTATGATGCGTTTATGCAAAAGCTGGGCCAGCACCTCGGCACGACGGTCAATACCTATAATACGGCATACAAAGAATTCAAAAAAGTTGATAAAGACGTTTTGAGAATTGCCGAAACCGGCGGTGACATCGAACCAATGGAATTAGAAAAACCTAAGGAAGAATAATATGACAACACCCGTCTACATCGAACACGGTACGCCGCCCAAGGAAACACCGCCGCCGACACCCCCGAATACGGCGCCGTACTTCGTTTTTTTCCTGGGCATCGTGGGGTATGCCATGACAATTTTCGGGCTTCTGGTGTTACGCGGCCAGTTCCAACTCGGCACCGAATTGAGCGACAACGTGAATTATGGATTTTATTTGGTTTTCTTCGGGTCATCGACAATTGTAGCAGGGGTAGTGAGGAACCTCTACGTGAAATCAGTCCACTTTGCCATTACTCAAGCTATTATTCTTTTTGTGTTATTTCTCGTTGTTGTGGTGTTTGCTTGAAGCATATAAACGTACCTGTTTTCCAGTATTGAAGGATTATACATGTTAGTAGTTAAAAACCTTACCAAGCGATTCGGCGATATTGTTGCTGTTGACAGTATTTCATTCGAAGCGCATGAGGGTGAGATTTTCGGTTTACTCGGGCCCAATGGCGCCGGGAAGACTACCACGATCAGGGTTATTGCCACCGTACTGGAGGCGACCGGCGGCACTGCTGAAGTTGCCGGGTTTGATATTAGGAAGAACCCGGAGGATGTCCGTAGGAATATTGGTGTACTAACTGCAGATATCGGCCTGTACGACCGCTTTACGGCACGTGAGAATTTGCGTTACTTTGGTGAACTCTATGGGTTAGGAGGAGAAAAGCTCGAGAAGCGCATTGACGAGTTGATCCACGTTCTTGATATGGGTCGGTTTGCGGATCGTCGGGCGGGTAAATTTTCCACCGGCATGAAACAGAAAGTAGCCATCGCGCGCTCGATAGTGCATGACCCGAAGGTGATTATCTTCGACGAACCGACTGCGGGGCTGGACGTTCTCGCATCACAGACGGTGGTGCGATTCATGAAAAATGCTCGCGAGATGGGCAAGCTCGTCGTGTTATCGACGCACAACATGCATGATGCAGAGAAGCTCAGTGACCATGTAGCAATTCTCCACCGCAGCAAGCTTGTCACTACTGGGTCGGTGAGCGAAGTATTGCAACGGGCCGGTGCTGCCAACCTCGAGGACGCATTTATAAAAATTGTGGGAGATGACGAGGCAAAAAGCACCGAACGTGCCCGTGAACTTGAGCAACTCGCAAAAGCGGGTAAGAAGAAATGACATGAAGGAAATTTATACAGTTTGGAAAAAAGAATTACTCGACAATTTACGCGACCGCAGGACGCTGTTGACGGCAGTTCTGATGCCAATCGTGCTCATGCCCGTCATTCTCATTGGGACATTCAAACTCCAGGAGTACACTATCAAACGGGCTGAAGAAAAGGTTATCACCATCGCAGTGGATTCGAAGCAGTCTGCACCGACGTTGATCTCATACCTTGAATCGCAGGACAAGCTTCAATTAAGCGAAGTGCCGCCTGACATATTCGAGTCGAAAATTGACGACGGGTCGCTGAACATCTACTTAGGCATTCCTGAAACGTTTGAAAGTGACTTTTCCGCCGAAAAGCCGGTGGAAATCAAGGTGTACCATAAGAGTTCAAATGTTGATTCTTCTTCTGCATCACAGCGGGTGATGGTAATGCTTCAGGTATTTAATCAGCAGTCGGCGGCGCAGCGGCTCGGAACGAAAGGCATACCACCGGAGGCGCTCATGAGCATTATTCCGACTCCAGAAGACACAGCCACCACCCAAGAACGCGGAGGGTTTTTCATTGGATTTCTTCTGCCTATGTTTCTCGTTATATTTGCCATCACTGGCGGTATGTATATCGCTATCGACGTTTCGGCAGGGGAAAAGGAACGGAAAACGCTCGAAGCGCTATTATTCGTTCCAGTTTCAAGGTTTAAACTAGTGATGGGTAAGTATTTAGCCGTTGCCACTACTTCGACAGTCACCATTATTCTGTCACTCGGATCGCTCTATACTGCTTTCAAAGCATTCCCGCCGTCTGGCTTGCTTGGCGACGAAGTTGTCATCGATTTGAGCATAGGCGCTATTGGAATCATGCTGCTCGTTGGAATTATTCTCGCAATTATGTTCGCAGGCATGCTGCTCTCCGTGGCTATTTTTGCTAAGAGCTATAAAGAAGCCCAAAATTACATATCACCGTTTTATTTGGTTGCTATCTTTCCCATCGCTATCGTAAACTCAATTCCCGACTTTAAGCCAACAGAACCACTATTCATCGTGCCTGGCGTCAATGCCGTATTCGTTGTTAAAGAACTTTTGCTGGGCGTCTTTGATGTCACCCACATACTTATTACGATTGGTTCGCTCCTGTTCTTTGCTGTCACAGCAATTGTTATTGCCACCAAGATCTACTCAAAAGAAGGAATACTATTTCGGGACTAGGAAAATAGTGGTATTCTGCTCTAGATACATCCTTGACGCCATTCCATCATGGGCATATTCTTTTTGGAGAAGTAAAAACAAACCCAGAAAGGATCCTTTCCATGAGTGTTCACGATGTTCACGCGAATTCACACATAGGCTCTCTCGGAGGCTTATCCATGCCTAAGGTTGTCGGAATACCTGAGCTCACACGAATGCTGTGTGACGCCATCACCTCGTCAGGAACGAGGGAGGTTGGGAGTACCATTGAACTCGATTTACTGCCCCTCACGGGGACAAGCGCGTTACAACCCCTCGATCGTGATGAGCGGGAGGTAGACAAGATCTGCACGAAGCTTGCCGAAGACCATCTGAAGTGCGGCGCTTTGCCTCCCGTGGTTTCCGGGATCATTGTGAATAGTTTCGCTGCCGGGAATCCTGGTTGCCTCGTTGCCGATCTCGTTCGCGAGGTCCACAAGGCATTGGTTCAGGGGGGAGTAATACTCGCCCCTGAAGTCATCGAAGTGTAGCCCGTTGCACGATCCGTTCTTTAGCCCCTGGTTTTTCCCGGGGCTTCTTCTTTATTAAAACAAATTCGCTAATGTTAGCTAAAAAGTAAAAACATGCCCCCTTGGTGAATCAGGGGGTCTTGATTTATAATAAGATTTGTATTAGTATGTCAGCCAACTTGGGTAATAATGCGCTTGACGACTATGTTAGAAAATGGCCAAAACGTACCCTGGTGGGAGCCGGCGCTCAAGCTGTTCGGGGAGGTAACCGGTCTCATAGCCGCCCCCATCGTGATAGCGCTCTACGTGGGGCGCTGGCTCGATGAAAGATTTGACACAGACCCGATCTTTTTCATAGGCATTACGGCCATGGCAATGATTTTATCCACTATTGCTATCGTCCGCATCTCAACTCGCTATATGAAGGAAATGGAAAAGAATGACAAGAAAAACAATGGAAACACAACAAGTAACAAATGAAGAAATTCTCCAAGCCGAACAGGAATTGTTTGGCGGCGAATCAGCTTCCACGGAGGTTCAGGAAACAGCCACCGGAGAAGTAAGCCATGAAGTCACCCTCTTTGCCGAACCGGTATTTTCGATCGGAGGGTTTACAGTAACTAATTCACTACTCAACTCATGGATTGTTGTAGCCGCGCTCATCGTTCTCGCTATGGTACTCCGGAAGAAGTTGCGTACGATTCCGTCTAAGTTCCAGGGGACAGTTGAAATGATCATAGATGGTGCGTTGGGGCTAGCTGATTCGGTCACCGGAGACCGGAAAAAAACGCTTAAAATATTTCCCGTTGTTTTTATCATCTTCCTTTTTATTCTGCTTAATAACTGGCTTGGCATGCTTCCAGGGATTGGATCAATCGGCTATGTGACACTTGAAGAAGGCCATCAGGTATTTATTCCATATTTTCGGGGTGCGACTGCCGATTTCAATACCACTCTGGCACTCGCCCTGCTATCGGTCATTGCTTCAAACGTTTTTGGCATTATAGTGATCGGTGGCTGGAAGTATCTCAATAAGTTCATTAATATAAAAGCGCTCGTTGAAGTGCCAGGAAAACTCAAATCAAATCCAGCTATCGTGTTTGTTAATCCGATTAAATTCTTTGTCGGACTGATTGAAATTGTCGGGGAAGTGGCAAAAATTGCTTCACTGTCTTTTCGGCTTTTCGGCAATATATTCGCCGGGGAAGTGTTGCTTGCCTCTATCGCCGTCATTTTTGCCTTTGCATTGCCCATACCCTTCCTTTTCCTGGAGATTATAGTAGGATTAATACAGGCATTAATTTTCGCGATGCTGACGCTTGTGTACTTTACGGTTGCTTCCACGGCAGAGGAACATTAATGAGTCGTTTATAAGTGCTTATTATTAATGGGGTCGATTCGGCGACGTTAAACAATCCTCATCACGTCGTATCCGGACGGTTCCACAAAAGGTCGCATATGGATATCGCAGTACTCGCAAAAGCATTCGCCATCGCCATCGGTGGCATCGCCCCGGCGATAGCAATCGGCAAAATCGGCTCAAAAGCAATGGAGTCGATTGGCCGCAACCCGGAGGCCGCAGGTAAGATTCTGGTCCCCATGCTGCTCGCAGCAGCGTTTGCTGAAGCCATCGCCATTTACGCGCTGGTTATCGCCTTCGGCATTAAATAGTCGTGTTTCAGGCGGGGCCGTTCCGCGGTCGCGGGACGAGCCTCGAAGTAAAACGAGTATTCTATGGACGAATTTATCCAAACATTTCATGTCGACTGGAAACTGTTGGTCGCACAGCTGATCAATTTCTCTGTAGTATTGTTTGTTGTGTGGCGGTTTGCTCTCAAGCCGCTAATGAAGACGATGGCAGACCGTTCCCAGAAGATTGAAAAGAGCCTCGAAGACGCCAAGCGGATTGAACGTGAGTTAACTGGTGCGGAAAAAACACGCGAAGAAAAACTCTTACAAGCGCGTAAGGATGCGCAAGATATCATCGATGGTGCCGCAAAGGAGGCAGAACGTATTAAATCGGAAAAAATAGACGAGACAAAGCGGGAAGCCGCTGATGTAGTTGAAAAGGCAAAAATGCAGATAGCCTCCGAGAAAGAAAAGATGGTAGCTGAAGCACGGAAAGAAGTCGGAGGGTTAGTGATAGCTGCTACAGAGAAAATTGTCAGAAAGAAGCTTGATGACAAGGCTGACCACGCCCTGGTCGAAGAGGTTGTTACGTCAATGAAATAATATGCGTAAGATTACGCCGCGCCAATACGCCGTAGCACTGCTAGATGCGTATCACGAGACTCCGGAATCACGTCGAAATGAGGTGCTCAAGCATTTTCTGTCATTGGTAAAAAAACACCGTCGTTGGAAGAAAATCAATCAAATTATATCAGCGTTACGTGAAATTTCGAATCAGCGCGAAGGTAAAGTAGCTATTCGGCTCATATCAGCACGGCCATTGGCTGCTGAAACTACTCATGCGCTTGAACGTCAGCTTACCGGTATTCTCAACGCGCAAGCAGTCATGAGTCACGAAACTGATACGACGCTCATCGGCGGTGCGAAAATGCTCGTCGGCGATACGCTGGTTGACGGGACGGTGAAACACTCATTAGAAAAACTTCAATCATCATTTTAATACGCAAGAATTCGTATGACGCATGACCACATTGTCGAGCATCTCAAAAAACAGATCCAGCAATTTCAGGCTGAAGCGACTGTCGAAAAAGTAGGCACTGTCGTCGAAGTCGGAGACGGCATAGCGCGCATATCTGGGCTTTCCGATGTGATGGCGTCAGAAATGTTACTGTTTCCAAGGGGTATCTACGGAGTTGCCTTAAACTTGGAAGAAGACACGGTAGGAGCAATGATTTTGGGCGATTATTTAGAAATTAAAGAAGGCGATACGGTTAAAAGCACTGGCCGCATACTCGAAGTACCCGTCGGTGAGGAAATAGTCGGGCGCGTAGTCAACCCACTCGGTCAGGCAATAGACGGCAAAGGTGACATTTCAACAAAAAAGTTTTATCCAGTTGAAAAAATTGCGCCCCGCGTTATTACCCGAGAAGGCGTCAATGCACCGATTCAGACAGGTATTAAGGCGATTGATTCAATGATTCCGATTGGCCGCGGACAGCGCGAGCTGATCATCGGCGACAGGCAGACGGGCAAAACTGCTTTGGCGATTGACACGATCATCAACCAGAAAGGGGAGAACGTCATTTGCATTTACGTTGCGATAGGTCAAAAGGAGTCAAAGGTGGCGCGCCTGGTTACGGAACTGGAAGAACGCGGTGCAATGAAACATACGATTGTTGTCCTGGCATCAGCGTCCGACCCTGCATCGTTAACGTTTGTCGCCCCGTATGCAGGATGTGCGATGGGGGAATATTTCATGGACAAAGGTAAGGACGTTCTGGTCATTTACGACGACCTTTCGAAGCACGCGTGGGCTTACCGCCAAATATCGTTGTTACTTCGTCGGCCGCCGGGACGTGAAGCGTATCCGGGTGACATATTTTATCTCCATTCACGATTACTCGAACGTGCTGCGAAAATGAGCAAGGAATACGGTGGTGGGAGTCTAACAGCATTGCCTATTATTGAAACGCAGGCTGGTGATATTTCAGCGTATATTCCAACAAACGTCATCTCGATCACTGATGGGCAGATTTTTCTCGAATCGGATCTTTTCTACCAGGGCATCCGTCCTGCGTTGAACGTCGGGCTGTCAGTTTCCCGTGTCGGCTCAAAAGCCCAAATTAAAGCTATGAAGCAAGTCGCTGGAAAGCTACGGCTCGACGCGGCCCAGTATCGTGAGCTTGCCGCATTTGCCCAGTTCGGTTCTGATCTCGACGAGACGACCCGGAAACAGTTGGAGCGCGGAAAACGGGTCCAAGAAATTCTCAAGCAAGATCAGTATGTCCCGATGCCGGTGGCGGAACAGGTCGCAATTATTTACGCTGTTGTCAGTGGCTTTTTGGACGATATTCCCGTGGATCGCGTAAGTGAATTTGAAATGAAATTCCTAGAGTATCTTCGGACCAGCAGGAAGCAGGTACTCGATGAGATCGTGAAGGGTAAGGAGTTGACCGAAAAGGTTGAATCTGGCTTGAAAGCAGCTATTGAAGAACATAAAACAATTGGCGGTTATACAAGCCAGTAGATCTACGTAGTTTGTAATCCTATGCCAGCAGTTACACGCATCATCAAACGCCGAATCCGTTCCATCACCAACACACGAAAAATCACGAAAGCGATGGAGTTGGTCGCTGCCACGAAAATGCGGCGGGCAGTAAATCAGGTCTTGGAAACACGATCATATGCAAATCGTGCGTGGGACGTGGTAAAAGACCTTGCCGAACGCACCGATCCGATCCAGCATCCGCTTCTCCGGTCCCGCGAATCAGTGAAGCGTATCGCGGTCGTTATTATGTCTTCGAATAGAGGATTATGCGGAGGTTTTAACAGAGAAATTGTCGAAAAAAGCATTTCCTATATCAAGGGCGCGCACCAGCGTTATGGCGAGGTAGCGGTAGAGGTCATCCTTCTCGGGAAACGGGCTACGGAAATTGCTACTAAATTCGGGTATCCTATCGTCGCAGAATTTCAGAAAGCTGATGTGGCGAACGGAATTGCCGATATTTCTGCAGCGGCACGAATGGTCATCCAGGATTTCACAAGCGGGAAATATGACCTCGTAACAATACTCTACACCGATTATTTTTCTGCGCTCAAGCAAACGCCACACGCATGGCAGCTCCTTCCTATACAGTATCCGGACAATGAACTGGGTATGACAAAATCTGCTGAAGAAGCAAAAGCACGAGATACATCGTATGAGTACCTCTTTGAACCCTCGGCTGATGAAGTCCTTGAGCAGATGTTGTATCGTCTTATTGAAATACAAATCTACCAAGCACTGTTAGAAACAAACGCGTCAGAACATTCCGCCCGGATGATGTCGATGAGGAACGCGTCGGATGCTGCGAAGGACATGATTGAAGATTTAACACTAACTTTTAACCGTGCGCGCCAGGCAAGCATCACGTCAGAAATTGCCGATATAGCTGGTGGCAAGGCGGCGTTAGAATAAGTACCATTGTTTTTATAAACCTATGCAAGAAGGAAAAGTTACCCAAGTCATCGGTCCGGTCGTCGACGTCTCGTTCGAAGGGGATATGCCTGATATTTTTCATGCGCTTGAGATAGCAATGCAAAAAGACAAGCTTATCCTCGAGGTCCAGCAGCATCTCGGCTCCGGTAGCGTGCGCACTGTGGCCATGTCCTCAACGGACGGACTACGACGCGGCGCAAAAGTAGTAAATACCAACAAGCCAATATCAGTCCCAGTGGGTAAGGAAACTCTCGGTCGTATGCTCAACGTCATTGGTGAGCCGATTGACAATAAACCAGCTGTGCAGTCAAAGAAGACCTATCCCATTCACCGTCCCGCTCCGAAATTCGTGGATCAGTCGACAAAGACTGAAGTATTCGAAACAGGCATTAAGGTGATCGACCTCATCTGCCCCATAATTAAAGGGGGGAAAGTCGGTCTCTTCGGTGGCGCTGGTGTAGGCAAAACAGTTGTCATCCAGGAGCTGATCCGCAATATTGCCGAAGAACACGGCGGCTTCTCAGTATTCGCCGGTGTCGGTGAACGCACCCGTGAAGGCAACGATTTATACCATGAAATGGCTGAGTCGGGTGTTCTCAAAAAAACATCTTTGGTATTCGGCCAAATGAATGAACCTCCCGGTGCTCGCGCGCGCGTCGGATTGACCGGTCTTGCGATGGCAGAATACTTCCGTGATGAGGAAAAACAAGATGTGTTACTGTTTATCGACAACATTTTTCGCTTCACGCAAGCTGGTTCTGAGGTGTCAGCACTCTTGGGGCGCATTCCGTCGGCAGTGGGGTATCAGCCCACGCTCGCGACTGAGATGGGTGAGCTTCAAGAACGAATAACGTCGACTAAGCAGGGATCCATCACCTCCGTTCAAGCGATCTATGTCCCTGCTGACGACTTGACTGACCCGGCACCGGCAACGACATTTTCACATCTTGATTCCACCGTCGTATTGTCACGCGGCCTTGCCGAACTTGCCATTTACCCCGCAGTCGATCCGCTCGATTCCACATCGACGATTCTCGATCCCCATGTTGTCGGGGAGGAACACTACCGCGTCGCCCGCGAAGTGCAAAAAGTACTTCAGCGCTATAAAGATTTACAGGACATCATTGCAATTCTCGGCATCGAGGAACTTTCAGATGAAGACAAGGTGACAGTTGCGCGAGCCCGCAAGATCCAGCGTTTTCTTTCCCAGCCGTTTTTCGTCGCTGAAAGTTTCACTGGATCACCCGGTCAGTATGTGCCTCTGAAAGAGACGGTCAAGGCATTTCGCGAGATTCTCGATGGTAAGCACGACGACAAGCCCGAGCAGGCATTTTACATGAAAGGCGGCATTGAGCAGGTGAAGTAACTTTTTTAACCTGTCATTCTTAGGAGTCTGACGACGAAGAATCTCCGTTATTGACCACCGAGATCCTTCACTCCGCTCAGGATGACAAAAGAGTATGAGTAAAATCAACCTAGAGATCACCACTCCCGAACGCGTCATCCTCAAAGACGAGGTTGATGAATTAGTTCTGCCTACCCCCAACGGGGAGATTGGCATTCTTCCGCACCATATTCCCGTCGTGTCCCTCTTGGCTCCCGGTGAGATCCGCATAACCAAAGGCGGTAGCGTAACAAACATGGCCGTGTCAGGCGGTTTTATTGAAGTGCAGCCCGATAAAGTCATTGTCCTTGCAGACACTGCCGAGCGAGCCGAGGAAATTGACGAACAACGGGCCGAAGAAGCCAGACAGCGTGCGCAGAAATTGCTACAAGAAAAGCGGCTTGATCAGGAGCAGTTTACCGCCCTTTCCGTGAAAATTGAGAAGGAGCTCGCAAGGCTGAAGGTAGTTCGCCGCAGGAGAAGGGAACCCCGTATTAGTCCATAAAATCCTCACTAAGTCCAACTATGTTGAAGTTTATGCTGTTTTTTATGTTGCGAAAAGACGTCCTCGCTGACCCCGTTAGAAAATATTCCAAACGTTTTATCTAATTAATTTTTTTTTTGCCCTTTTAAAATCTAAGGCATTCGAGACCGCTTGGTGTACATTTCCTAACGGGGTTGACTTTTTGCATATTCAAGAGTATGCTAGCCCGTAAGAAAAAAAGGAGGGTAAAACGTACAGTATTATTCAATGGCCGTTAACGCTCGTAAAACGGCTCGTCAACTGGGGTAATGGAAACAGCCCCTATGACACACACGAGTACGTCCCTGGAATGAAGTGCCCGCGGTGCCACAGCGGTGTGGAATTGATAGAAGATCTTGCATACTACCGAGGAATGTACCACTGCCCGCATTGTGGGTACCACTTCCGGGTTGAGTTCATTCAGCCCATTGGTAAAAAGCCGACCAGCCCCGTAGCGTAGCAACGCGGGGCTGTCTTCTTTTATAACGCATACGCCACTACAAATATTGACGAGTCAGCTCGGGCATGGTACATCACTTATAGAATTAAAACTGTTCCGAGACGGCCAATACTAAAAGGAGCTCCTCATGCCTACAGTTACCTGCAGGGAGTGCAAGAAACCCATCAACGTTGCTAAATCCGATATGCCAGTCGGGAACCACAAGAGCATCAGTACGGGAGTGGAGCCTTGCCCGGGTTCCGTCGACAACGGGTTTTGCACCGACCTAGAAATCGAGCAGGATGATTCGACCTCCTCGGATGATTAGGCGGGGTCTCTGCACACGGGCGGCGCTTCTCTTTCGAGGAGGCCGCCTTGTCTTTTATCTCACTTTTCCAAAAACGTAAGTATCTTTGAACGCTCCATCTTTCAGGACATTTTTCCTGTGCCGTCCTTCAGTGAGGAATCCGTTTCTGAGCAAGACTTTCTGTGATGCGAGATTGTTCGTAAGGGTAAAAGCAAAGATTCTGCGAAGACCCAGTCGAGTGAATGCGTAGCGTACGATTTCTTTGACCGCCCGTTTCATGACGCCCTGGCGGCGGTGTTCTCTCGCTAGCCAATAGCCAATTTCCGCTTTGTGGCCGTAGATGATTTTATTAATGCCGATGCCTCCCACGACCTCATTGTCGATCACAATCGCCCATTGAATAAACGAAGGGCGTTTTTTTCTGCGTTCTCGCATTTGCTTTCGTACCCATGAAACTGCGTGGTGGCGTTTATATGGATAGGGGATGTGCTGTGTGAAGCGCACGTTGCTCGGGTCGTTGATATTTTTTGCGAGTGACGGTACGTCAGACAGCCGATGGGGGCGGAGGATAAATTTTTTCATTTTGATAATCATAGTGAGTGTAAGTATAGCATGAACGAATCGGCGCATTATACATATGACCCACGCGCCGTCAATCATCTACGGTGGTATACTGTAAAGGTAACAACACAAACAGAGTACCCACGCGGAGGAACTATGGCGGAACAAATATTTACCCCAACCTATGAGGTTGGCACGAAACTCGCAGTTACCCTTCCGGACAACGGGGGCGTCATCGAGCGAGTCGTGCTCAATGTCTTTCAGAATGACAGTGGCGCTGAGGTGATCGGACTTCGGGACAGCATACACACGCTCGTTCGCGGGCAAAGTGAGACTGTCTGGCAGATTCATCGAAACTGCCGTCCCGTTGGCGAGGGGCAGGTTGCGGTTGTATAGCGAACTTGATTGTTTTTGCGGGCGTCTCATGCGGGACGCCTTCTTCTTTGTTTGGAAACCCATATCACGTGGACAGATACCTCGCCGACAGAGCCCATTTTATGGTACAATCTTGACGTGAACGTCTTGAGAATTTAAATCTGCAGCCCCGCTGGCGCGGGATTGCTCGAGGGAAGAAAGCCCAGTTGCTGACCTATGCCGCTGATTGTCTATGAACATTTTTGAGAATTTAAATCCGCAACAAAAAAAAGCCATTACCTACAGTGACGGCCCGTTATTGATAGTTGCCGGTGCGGGAACAGGGAAAACCACCGTCATTACCCAGCGTGTTGCATGGTTGATTCGCGAAAAGAAGGCCAATCCTGATGAAATCTTAGCGATTACATTTACTGATAAAGCCGCAGGTGAGCTGGAAGAACGCATAGACCAGCTGATGCCCTATGGGTATGTGGACTTGTGGATTTCAACGTTTCACGCACTTGGTTGAGTTGTTAGACAAAGTGGGCCAGTGGCAGTTCATCCGCCAGCACCTTTTCGAATTTGAACTTGACTATTGGCGGCCCCTCGGGAACCCGACGCGATTCATCTACGCGCTCGCGACGCATTTTTCCCGGCTCAAGGATGAGAATATCTTCCCGCAAGAGTATCTCGACTATGTCGGAAGGATTTCGAAAGGGAAAACAGGCACTGATGTCGAGGAAGTCGCGAAAATTTCAGAACTCGCGAACGCGTATCAAACGTACGAGGAATTGAAAACGAAAGAGGGCTATCTTGATTTCGGCGACCTCATCACGATGCCCATCAAACTGTTTACCAAGCGCCAGAAGATCCTTGAGAAATACCGTGCAAAGTTCAAATACATCCTTGTCGACGAGTTCCAAGACACGAATTGGGCCCAGTATGTGCTGATAAAAATGCTCGCTGCACCGAGGAATAATCTCACCGTCGTTGGCGATGACGACCAGTCGATTTACAAATTTCGCGGCGCCGCAATATCAAATATTCTTGAATACAAAAAAGATTTCCCGAATGCGGCTGAGGTCGTCATGACGGAAAACTATCGGTCGAAGCAGAACATCCTTGATCGCGCGTACGACTTTATCCAGCTGAACAATCCAAACCGCCTCGAAGCGCGGCTAGTGAAAGCAACCGGGCTCATAGGAAGTGAGCTTGAAAGCAAAGTGATAAAGAAACTTACCAGCACGAATAAGGGTAAGGGGATTTTCGAGCACATACATGTAAAGAGTCTGGAAGATGAAGTGTTAGGTGTGGTAAAGAAGATGGTGGAATTGAAGAAAAAGCATACCAAACTCTCATGGAATGACTTCGCAGTTCTCGTCCGAGCTAATGACGCTGCGACGCCTTTTATGAATTCACTGGCGTACCATAACATCCCGTATCAGTATGTCGCTTCGCGCGGCCTTTTTTCGAAGCCAGAGGTAATGGACCTCATTTCATACTTAAAACTGTTAGATAATTATCACGAATCCGGCGCGCTCTTTCGCGTCTTGTCAATGGCGGTCTATGAATTCCGGCTCATGGATATTATGCGGCTCATGGAATTTGCCCGAAGGAAGAACATCTCATTGTTTGAAACACTCATGAAAGTGCGTTCTATTTCGAATCTGGACCCTCAAACTATCGAGAAAGTTATCAAGTTCATGGAGACGATGAAGAAACATGCCGAAGCTACAAAAACACAGAACGTTGCGCAGGTTCTTTATCAATTTATGAACGATTCCGGTCTCATGAAGCAGTATACGAGGAACGTGAACCGTGAAAAGGCGGAGAAAATTCTTAATATCCGTGAGTTTTTTTCGTATGTCACAGAATTTGAGCACCGCGAGGACGACGCCTCGGTGAAACGCTTTGTTGAACAGCTTGATTTGGCCATCGAATCAGGCGAAGAGGGCAGCCTTGCTGGCCTGTCAGAAGAGGGCCCCGAAGCAGTTAAAATAATGACTATTCACGCAGCAAAGGGTCTCGAATTTACCTATGTATTCCTTGTCAATCTTGTTGATAAACGTTTTCCGACCATTGAACGAAAAGATCCTATCGAGATTCCCGATGGGCTGATCAAGGAGACTATTCCTGAAGGGGATGTCCATTTGGAAGAGGAGCGCCGTTTATTTTATGTCGGTGTCACGCGAGCGAAAGACGGCGTGTTCTTTACTTCCGCTGATGACTACGGTGGTGCAAGGAAAAAGAAACTGTCTCGTTTTCTGCATGAGATAGGTTTTGGAGAACCGGCAAGAAAAACAACTATTCCCAAACAAGCTTCATTGCTCGACGATCGGTTTCAAGACCCGCTTGGTGCGAAGCTGAAAAAAGAAGCACCTTCGTTCGAAGAACTCCTTCCGCATAAATTTAGCTTCACCCAGCTTAAAGCTTTTGAAACATGCCCGTACCAGTACCGATTCGCACATATTTTAAAAGTGCCCGTGAGAGGTAAAGGGGTGTTCAGCTTCGGCAAGTCGATTCATCAGACTATGAAAGACTTTTACACGCTTGTGCAAAAACGTTTAAAGCCCGACTTATTTACTCAAGAAAATGCGGAAACGAGACCAGTAGTCTCGCTGAAAGAATTCATGGACCTTTTTGAGAAAAACTGGATTGACGAGTGGTATGATTCGGCGGCCCATATGGCAGAGCGGAAAACGCAAGGAAAAAAGTTTCTTGAAGAGTTTTATGGAAAACACGCGAATTCACTTACCTCGCCGAAATTTCTCGAACAACCCTTTAACATTAAGATAGGGGAATATACTTTGAAAGGTGTCATCGACAGGGTTGATGTACTAGAAAGGAAGAAGGGTGGCGACAGTGTTGAAATAATCGATTACAAAACCGGACGCGTGCCAAAAAGTAAACGTGATGCTGATTTGGAGCAACTGTTGATTTACGCTATTGCTTCAAAGGAAGTTTTCGGCGACGAACCAAAGAAAATGACCTACTATTTTCTTGATGATAATCAGGAATTTTCTTTTGAACCGAATGACGCAGAAATACGTAAAGTCAAAGAGAGAATCCGAGGGACTATCGATATGATCAAGACAAGTGATTTCAAGCCCACACCCTCTGTCCATGTGTGTAAGAATTGCGATTTTAAAGATATTTGTGAATACCGCGTACTGTCATGACCATTCACCATATTAGCGCCCTACTTTCTAAGAGTATTCGACAGGCCGGGATCGAGCCGCAGATTCGCGGTGCACGGGTCATCGAGCAATTTCATGAGATAGTACTGGAAATAATGGGTGAGGCTATTGCGAAAAAAGTGAATGCCCAATACATCAAGAACGGAACGCTTACTGTCGCAGTGTTTAGCTCTGTCGTCGGCCAGGAGCTAAAGCTCCGCGAGCGCGAGATCTTACAAAGGATAAACGGCAGTTCGAAGAACCCGACAATCGAGCGTCTGCGCTTCCTGGTGTAAAGACGACACGCCTAGCTGGAAACGCGCTGGTACACCCATTTTTATGGGCTTTTTTAATATTCCAGAAATTTGCGTGAGGGGCTAAAATTTGGTATGATTGACTTACATAGTAGGTTTATTTTTGGCATGTAGTATGGCGCTAAAACACTATCTGATGCTGATGGCCCTGGGAACAGTTTTTTGTTGGGCTGCATGGGTGCTTGTGATTCGAAATATCAATCCAGACGAGGCTGGTGCCATCGGACTCATATCGTTTTATGCGAGCCTGTTTCTCGCACTCCTCGGGACGCTTTCACTTCTCGGTTTTTTCGTGCGTGTATGGTTTTCGAAGACTGCCGCTGTATTTCGCTTTCTCGGGGTGTCATTCCGTCAAGCAGTGTGGTTCGGGCTGCTCATTGTTATTGCCTTGTTGCTACAAGCAAACCGATATCTCACCTGGTGGAATGCGCTTCTACTGATTATTTTCATGACGTTGCTTGAATTTCTCCTTTTGAGCAGAAAACAACCCACTCATACGCAACTCCATGATCGAGAAGCTTAAGAACATTGTTGACAAAGCCAAGGCTGATATCGGGAAAGCGCATACCCGAGAAGAGCTTTTACAAGTTCAACAGCGCTATCTCGGCAGGAAAGGTGAACTTCCAATATTGCTCCACAAACTCTCCAGCCTTCCTGAGCGAGAACGTCCCGAAGCAGGGCAAAAAGCCAATGAGGCGAAGCAAACACTTCTTCGAGCTATTGAGGAGCAGCATGCACTTGTCGGTGAAAAAAATGAGAAACCGGCAGAAGAAATCGATGTCACCTGGCCCGGGGACGAGATGCCACGAGGCCACCTCCACCCTATCACACAGTTCCTCCGGCGCGTAAAAGGCATTTTTTACTCGATGGGTTTCGAAATATTGGACGGGCCCGAAGTTGAACTGCAGAAATATAACTTCGATTTATTAAACATTCCGAAAGATCATCCTGCCCGCGACGTATGGGATACTTTTTTTGTTCGTGGTTCAAAAGAGGATTTAGTCCTTCGGACGCATACCAGCCCCGTTCAGGTGCGCGCGATGGAAAAGCGGAAACCGCCAGTACGAATTATCGTGCCTGGGCGCGTGTTTCGCCATGAAGCGACTGACGCATCTCATGAGGCGGAATTTTATCAATGCGAAGGTTTGGTTGTTGATAAAGGGATTCGTGTCACCGATTTAATCGGCACATTGAAAATGTTTCTACAGGAAACGTTCGAAAAAAAAGTGCGTATCCGCGTACGGCCCGAGTTTTATCCTTTTGTCGAGCCAGGTATCGATATCGATATGTCCTGCTTGTTGTGCGGCGGCAAAGGATGTCCTGCGTGTAAGCAGTCCGGATGGATGGAAATGGTAGGCTCGGGCATGGTGCATCCGAAAGTGCTAAAAAATATGGGGGTTGATCCCCAGGTATATTCAGGGTTCGCGTTCGGGCTCGGCATCGACCGGCTAATGATGTTATATTACGGAGTCGATGACGTGCGACTGTCATATTCGGGTGATTTGAGATTTTTAGAGCAATTCTAAACGTTCTCATGAAACTCTCCCTCAATTGGCTCAAAGATTTCATACAGATCAAAGAAACGCCGGAGAAACTGGCCGAACGGTTTACGTTAGCCGGTATTGAAGTGGAAAAGATTGAACATCTCGGAGAAGGTCTCGATACCATTATCGTCGGGGAGATAAAAACCATCGTGAAGCATCCTGCGGCTGACAAGCTCCAGATTGCCAAGGTACACGTTGGCAAGGGAAAAATATTGAGTATAGTGTGCGGTGCGCCAAACATTAAGGTCGGACAGAAGGTTCCAACTGCGCTTGTTGGTACGAAGCTACCTAATGGCATGGTCATCGAACACCGGCCGATTCGCGGCATTGATTCAGAGGGCATGCTTTGCGCAGAAGACGAGCTAGGGCTCGGTGATGACCACGGTGGTATTGTTATCCTGCCTCATGATGCTACGGTGGGTGAAAAGTACACCAAAGCTGCTGCATTACACGATGTCGTATTCGATCTGGCGCTCACTCCTCAGCGAGCCGATTTATTTTCAGTATATGGTCTTGCGCGGGAGCTTTCCGCCCTGACCGGTGTGTCGCTTCGTTCTTCCAGCTATAGTAAGCCCCGTGGAGATAGCAAACCGCCAGTTACTGTGCACGTTGTTGATCGTTCATTATGTCCACGCTACATTGCGAAAGTAATCACCGACATCAAACACACTCCTACCCCCCAATGGATGAAAAGCCGTTTGAAGGCTAGCGGCGTGCGACCGATTAATCTCATCGTCGATGTAACTAACTATGTGATGATCGAGACGGGTCAGCCGCTGCATGCATTCGATTTTAATAAGCTGTCCGGAGGGAAGAAAAACGTTTCAGTCCATATACGCCGCGCAGGAAAAGGGGAGACTCTGATAACACTTGATAATAAGGAGAGACGCTTAGACGGGTCTATGCTTGTTATCGCTGACTCAAAGCGAGCCGTTGCCATAGCTGGCGTTATGGGAGGAAGGGACACCGAAGTAGACGGTCGCACATCGAATGTCGTTATCGAATCAGCTATTTTTAACCCAGCGTCAGTTCGGAAAACATCCCAGCGCTTAGGTCTGCGTTCTGAGGCATCAATGAGATTCGAAAAGGGGATCGCCTGGGATTTGCCAGTACGTGCGTCAGAGCGAGTGGCAGAACTTTTGGTGCAGGTTGGCAATGGTAGAGCTACCAGAATTACTGAATCGGCAGGGAAGCCGCCCAAGCCAATCATCACCATTCTTCCCATCAACGATATCGCACGTATTCTCGGTGTACGTATTTCCCCGGCAGAAATGAAAAAATCTCTCGAACGGCTTGGCTGCACGGTAACAATGAGTCCCGATACCCTCAAAGTTACACCACCCCTATGGAGATTCGATTTGGAGATCGGAGCTGATGTTATCGAGGAAATCGGTAGGATGCGCGGGTTTAACTCTTTTCCCGCGACGAAAATTATTGTCGCCGTTGAGCCTGCTCCGATTAATTCCTCGGACACGTGGTCTGAACAGACGCGCGATATACTCGTCGGGCTTGGTTTTTCCGAAGTGCTCATGTATTCGTTTTATGGCACGAAAGATTTCGAGCCATTCGGATCCCATAGTGTCGACCACTATGAAGTGGCGAACCCAATTGATTCTTCGCAGCAGTATCTTCGCACTTCACTATTTCCGAAACTTATCCAGTCAGCGGGGAAGAATTTTCATACCCGCGAGCGTGTCGAACTTTTCGAAATCGGCAAAGTTTTTCACAAATCGTCAGGTGTGTTGCCACATGAACAGACAATGGTTGCGGCGGCATCTTTGTCAAAAACGCAGCCGTTTTATAGACTCAAAGGTGCATGTATGAAATGGTTCACGGCCCTAGGCGTGAAACAGCAAGAAGTCGTATTTTCGAAGGTACAGAAAACGTACGCGCGTGCAGCGGCGTCCATTGCCATCCGCGGGAAACAGGTAGGAGAGATCGTCCTTCTGAACGATCGCACACTTACTACATGTAAGATTCGCGGTGAGGCCGCCGCCATCGAATTATCACTTGATGAGTGTATGAAGTTCTTTTCCCAACGTGGTTCATTTAAAGTTCTGACGCCATTTCCCGCAGTTGAACGGGATCTGTCGTTTATCATACCTCACGAGACTTCCTATGCGACTATCGAGTCGCTCATTCGCGGAGCAGATCCATTAATCATAAACGTACGCGGTTTTGACAGGTACCCCGTTGAAGATAAGAAAAGTATAGCTATACATATTGTCATACAATCTGCAGAGCGGACGCTGACCTCCAGCGAAGTTGATGCAGTGATGCAAAAGGTTGAAAACATACTTACCCATTCATTCGATGTTACGATAAGAAAAGCGGGGTAAATGGGTATGCTCTTTAACATTATTCTCCTTTGCATTGGCTTGCTACTTCTCTATTGGGGCGGTAGTACGCTCATACAGAGCGCACGTAGGACGGCTGGACTTCTGGGCGTATCGGCACTCGTTATTAGCCTGACAGTTGTTGCCTTTTCAACATCAGCTCCCGAACTACTCGTAAGCGTCATGGCATCTTTTCAGGGTGAATCCGGAATTGCCCTTGGTAACGTCATCGGCAGCAACATAGCCAACGTCGGACTTATCCTCGGACTTGCGCTCCTCATTTGGCCCATCAAGTCGGATGAGAAAGTTCTGCGCAAAGAATATCCGCTCCTCATTATTGTGAGCGTTCTCCTTCTTCTTTTTTCACTTGATATGCGTTTAGAGCGCTGGGAAGGATACCTTATGTTACTGCTTTTTCTTCTCTATGTGGTATACTATATATGGACGTCAGAGAAATCAATTGGTGAGAAAATCAAAGGAGTCTTGCCCAAGGATACCCCTGATTTTCGGAAAAAGGTTATTAACGGTATCGTATTCATCTGCCTGTCTGGGGCGGCGCTTATACTCGGTTCAAAACTATTAGTGGATAGTTCGGTCGAGATAGCCCGTGCGGTCGGGGTAAGCGAGTTGGTGATCGGTCTTTCTATTGTCGCCATCGGTACGTCGCTCCCTGAGTTAGCTACGGTCATCACCGCTTCACTGAAACACGACGAGAAAGTCACTCTCGGGACTATCCTCGGCAGTAATATCTTCAATATCCTTCTCATTCTGTCAATCGCGATCATTATCCGGCCGATCACGATACCCGCATCTTTTCTCAGGTTTGACGTACTAATGATGGTTCTTTTCTCACTTGCTGTATATCCCATACTGCCTAAGCAAATTCGCACGACCCGTTTTTTCGGAGTGATATTCCTCGTTTGGTATGGAACATATATTGCTGTTAAATTCATAGTTTAGCTTATGCCCCCAAAGAAAAAACCTGCAACCCCAACGAAACCCCAGGAAGAGAAAAATGAATATACCGCCAAACAAATTGTCGTTTTGGAGGGCTTGGCGCCTGTTCGGAAACGGCCGGGAATGTACATCGGCAATACGGCTTCGGAAGGATTGCATCACCTCGTCTGGGAAGTTGTAGACAACTCTATAGACGAGGCAATGGCCGGATACTGCAAAAACATTGTGGTCACGCTTTTGCCCGAATATAAGGTGTCAGTTGCCGACGATGGACGAGGTATCCCAGTTGAAAAGCACAAACAGACGAGAAAGTCCGCACTGGAAACTGTGATGACCACCTTGCACGCTGGCGGGAAGTTTGGCACGGGCGGCTACAAAGTTTCCGGCGGCTTACATGGCGTAGGGCTTTCGGTAGTGAATGCGCTTTCCGAACACGTAACTGCTGAAGTTCACCGAGACGGCGGGACGTGGCAGATAGATTTCGAACGCGGGAAACCTTTGAAAAAAGTCAGCCGCACTGGTAGCGCGAAGGACACAGGTACCATTATCACCTTCAAACCTGATCCCCAGATTTTTACCGTCCTGGACTACGACATCAGTATTATCCGCGACCACCTTCGTCAGCAGGCATACCTGACAAAAGGTGTCACAATCCGTCTCGTCGATACGCGTGCTGCAAAGAAAAAGGAGGACGCCCTCACCTATACGTTCTATTTCGAGGGCGGTGTGGCGTCATATGTTCAGCATTTGAACTATAACAAGGAGCCAAAGCACGAGACTACTTTTTATGCGGAAAAAGAAGTGAATGGTGTGTTGGTCGAAGTGGCACTCCGTTATACGACTGAGTACAAGGAAACGCTCTATACTTTTGCAAATAACATCTATACTGTCGAAGGCGGCATGCATCTCATAGGGTTTCGAACGGCGCTTACTCGCGCACTGAATTCCTACGCTCGTAAACAGGAGTTGTTGAAAGAAAAAGAGGACAATCTTTCTGGAGAAGACGTCAGGGAAGGTTTGACTGCCGTCGTCAGCGTCAAATTAAAAAATCCGCAGTTCGAAGGCCAGACAAAGGCCAAGCTAGGAAACGTAGAAGCCAAGTCTGCCGTTGATCAGGTTACCTCTGATAGCCTGTTGACGTATCTTGAAGAACACCCACGTGATGCCGAAGCCATCATTGGCAAATGCGTTCTCGCTCAGCGCGCCCGTATCGCCGCTCGAACGGCGAGAGACACAGTCTTACGAAAGGGTGCCCTCGAAGGATTTATGCTTCCTGGGAAGCTTGCAGACTGTTCTACACGGGATCCGAAACGTTCCGAACTATTCATTGTCGAAGGTGATTCCGCCGGTGGGTCGGCTAAGCAGGGCCGTGATCGCAATTTTCAAGCCATCCTTCCCCTTCGAGGAAAGATACTTAATGTTGAGCGGGCGCGACTCGATAAAATGCTTGCGAATAACGAGATTAAGTCACTTATTATTGCGATGGGCACCAATATCGGTGAACAGTTTGACATGACGAAGCTTCGGTATGATCGGATTGTGATCATGACAGATGCTGATGTGGACGGTGCGCATATCCGCACGCTCTTACTCACTTTGTTCTATCGCTACTTTAGACAGCTGATTCTTGAGGGGCATCTGTATATTGCCGAACCGCCGTTGTATCGGTTACAGGTTGGTAAGGAAATTCGCTATGTCTATGATGCTGAGGAGCTTGAGAACGCTCAGAAAGAGCTCGTCGTCGAAATGAAGAAAGGAAAACAGAAGCCGAAAAAGCAAGTTTCTGAACCGCCCGATGTTGAAGGGATATTGGAGATGGTTGAAACATCCTCGGTGTCTATTCAACGGTATAAAGGGCTGGGTGAAATGAATCCTCACCAGCTTTGGGAGACCACGATGGATCCGAGTAGACGACAGATGAGCCAGGTCACCATTGACGATGCCGAGAAAGCTGATCAAGTCTTCGATGTGCTTATGGGCGATGAAGTAGCTCCCCGAAAAAAATTCATACACCTGCGAGCCAAGGAAGTGAAGAACCTGGATATCTAAGGGTGGTCATTTGACCCCGTGAGAAAATTTTTATAAAAACTTTTTCTTATATTATAGGTTCAACTACACAGTAACCATGCTTAGCAGCGACAGTGATCTGTAAATTTTCTAACGGGGTTGACAAGGTAGATGGGGTTGCTTTATTATGTGGATAGAACCCCGCGAGGGGCTTTTTAGGACCATCAATTTTCATTATGGCATTCAATATAGCCCAATATATTAGAGAATCACGGGATGAACTTCGCAAAGTACTCTGGCCTTCGCGCAAAGAGACCTTACGACACACCCTGTTGGTGATTGGCGTCTCGCTCGGAGTGGCCATATTTCTTGGCATTGCGGATTTTCTTCTCAATTTCGCGGTAGCCCGGTTTCTCGCGTAAATTCTTTCGCACACTATGCCTAAGCAGACATTAAAGCAGGGAAGAAAGTGGTATGTCCTTCACACCTACTCTGGGTATGAAGAAAATGTGTCGCGTAATCTTCGGCAGCGCATTGAGTCAATGGACATGCAAGACAGAATATTCAGCGTATTGATTCCGACTGAGAATAAGATTAAGATAAGAAATGGCAAGCGCCGCATAGTCACTGAAAAAATATTCCCCGGGTATGTGCTAGTCGAAATGATAGTCACGGATGACTCGTGGTACGTTGTGCGAAATACGCCGAATGTCACCGGCTTTGTTGGTTCTGGTACGACGCCGACCCCTATTTCAGAAGACGAAGTCAAGGAAATTCAGCGACGCATGGGCATTGAAGAACCGAAGTACAAAATCGACGTCACTGTCGGCACACCAGTCAAGATTACAGACGGGCCATTCAAAGAATTCGAAGGAAAAGTTAGTGAAATTGACGAGGCTCGCGGTAAGGTAAAGGTGTTGGTGTCGATGTTCGGCCGTGAAACTCCTGTCGAGCTCGACTTTCTCCAAGTAAAAAAGATATAATTATGGCTGAAAAAAAGATAAAAGCATTAGTCAAACTGCAGCTAGCTGCAGGGAAAGCAACCCCGGCGCCGCCTGTCGGACCCGCACTCGGACAGCATGGGATTAACATGCAGGATTTTTGTACGAAGTTTAACGCACAGACAAAGGATAAACACGGCGATATCGTGCCTGTAGTGATCACTATCTTTGAAGACAGGACGTTTACCTTTATCATGAAGACGCCACCTGCCGCGGAGCTTTTAAAAAAGGCTGCTGGCATCGAAAAGGGAACGAACAATCCATTGACTACGAAAGTCGGCTCGGTAACTCGTCAGCAAATAAAGGAGATAGCTGAGAAAAAAATGCCCGACCTCAACGCAAAAAACATCGAAGGCGCAATGCGCATCATTGAAGGCACTGCGCGTAGTTTAGGATTAACCGTTAAGGAATAATCATATGTCAGAATCATTTCTTCCGTTCATTTCGTTCCTCATCCCCATCGGTGGACTCGCGCTGATCGCCTTCGCCGTTGCCGCTGTCATTGAAGGAAAAACTAGCCATGAAAGGGGATCGGTCATCCGGAACATATATTTTTATTTGACCTCGGTAGTTACGTTATCATTAGTTGTAGGGTCCGTCATATTCTTAGTGAACATGGCCCTGGTCTCATGGGTTTTTACGAATGCTGATTCAAATATTGCATCTAAGGTTGGCCCTCCACCATCACTCTATCTTTCAGTGTCAAGTAAGCCCATTGATCAGCCCACTGCGCTCACCTGCTCCGGGGATTGCGAACTCACTGATGCGGACAAGGAGTCTCTGTGATGCCATCGCAGCACTCTCATTTCTTATTGTCGCCCTGCCTTTTTTCCTGATTCACTTCCGCACGGTACAGAAGGATGCGCGGTCGCTGTCTTCGGATGAGCGTGGGATGATCCGTCCGACCTACTTCTACTTCGTCTCCCTTACTTCACTGTTGATGGTGGTTGTTGCTGGGGGCATTCTGATCAATTTGGGTTTGCGCACGTGGGTATTTCCAGCTGTGCAACAGGCAGAACGCGTCAGTCGCAGTAGTTCGATTGCTTTCCCCGTTGGATCCATGGAGTCAATAGGTGCTGACAGTGTAGTGAACTGCGCCGAGAAGTGCGATTTGTCCGATGATACTGTCGCGCTGTCGAAGGAATGGAAAGACGATTATCAAACATGGCAGAACGGCACCTACGACTCTGCAGACACGACACAGCGCGATGCAGCTCTCGCTATCCCATTCGTACTACTCGGTATTCCGCTTTTCTGGTACCACTGGAAGGTGACGAGGACTGAATCAAAATCCCAAATAACTCCCGAAAAGACTTAATCACTTATTTTGTGGGACCCCGCGAAGCGGGGGCTTGCACCACGAAACACTATGCGATCAAAACGTTTTAGGGAAGCAGAAAAACTTATCGACAGCTCAAAGAAGTATTCTATTGACGAGGCTGTTGATTTGGTCAAGAAAACATCAAACGTAAAGTTTGACGCGGCCGTCGAACTTCACTGTCGTTTGGGCATTGAGCCGACAAAAGCCGACCAAGTGGTCCGAGGGACTGTCACCTTACCCCATGGCACTGGGAAAAAGAAAAAAATAGCTGTCTTCGCTGAAGGGAAAGATGCCGAAGCCGCAAAGAAAGCTGGCGCAGATGTTGTCGGAGGAGCCGAACTCATCAAGGAAATAAAGCAAAAAGGCGGAGCTGACTTCGAAGTTGCTGTCGCCCATCCTTCAATGATGAAACACCTCGGGCAAATTGCTAAGATACTTGGTCCCAAAGGGCTAATGCCGAACCCAAAAAGTGAAACCGTTGCTTCAGATGTTGCAAAAGCGGTGAAAGAGCTCCAAGGGGGAAAGTTGACATTCCGCAATGATGAGACCGGGAACATCCATCAAATTATTGGAAAGGTGTCATTTGATCCGAAAAACTTGGCCGCTAATCTGACGGCATTTCTCGAAGCGCTGAAAAAAGCCAAGCCCCAGGGTGTTAAAGGAACCTATCTCCTAACTGCGACTGTGTGTTCGTCAATGGGGCCGAGTATCCGACTCGCATTGTAATAATCACCCTATGCCAAAACGATCGAATTATATCTCATGGGATGAATGCTTCATGCGGATGGCGCATGTCATTGCGGAGCGTTCAAAAGACCCGAGCACGCAGGGAGGCGCCGTGATTGTCAATCTTTCAAAAATCATTGTTGGCATCGGTTATAACGGTTTCCCGCGTGGATTGAACGACGACGAGTTTCCATGGGAGCGTCAGGGTGACTTTCTCGACACGAAATATGCCTACGTCGTCCATGCTGAGGAAAATGCCATCTACAATGCTAACGCTCGAACTGACGATTGCATTATTTATACAACACTTTTCCCATGCAATGAATGCGCCAAAACACTGATTCAGAACGGGATCAAACAAGTGGTGTATGAAAGTGATAAATACCATGATGAGGACATCTGGAAAGCGTCGAGGCGGATGCTTGACGCGGCTGGCATCGCGTACCGTCAATACTCGTCAGAGTGGGCGAAAAAATAATTTCTCAGGCCCCCTATGATTATTGGGCTGACGGGTCTTCCCGCCGCCGGCAAAGGAACCATCGTTAAGTACCTCGTTGAAAAGTACCAGGCGAGGCAGATTCGGTTTTCCGACCCACTACGCGACATGATACACCGTGTATACCAGGAACAGACCAGGGAAAGTATGTCGCATTTCGGAACGTTTGTACGAAAGGAATTTGGCGAGGATATTCTCGTGAAAACGCTTTTGCACGACATCGAAAAGATGGAGGGCAGCCTCTTTGTACTGGATGGGATGCGTTTTTTGAATGAATTTGATACGCTCTCACGGGAAGCCGAATTCAGCATGTGGGCGGTAGATACCGAGTTATCGAAGCGCTATGAACGCATCGTTAAACGCGGTGAAAACACCAGCGATAACACCCTCTCCCGTGAACAGTTCGAGAAACAACACGAGCTCCCAACCGAAGTCCATATACCCACCCTGATGGACAAAGCGCACGCGCGTATCAATAACAACGGAACTTTTGAGCAGCTGTACGCACAGGTAGACCTGCTCATGAAAGGAATGGCCAGATGAGGTTGGAGATAAAAAAACTCTTTCCCGATGTAAAGCTGCCGTCGTATTCGCATGACCAGGATGCGGCGTTTGACGTGTATTCAAACGAAGACTATACACTCAAACCCGGCGAGCGCCATCATTTCGGCCTCGGGTTTTCAGCTGAATTTGACGTTGGTTATGGTTGTTTCATATGGGACCGTGGCGGGCTGGCTTCCAAAAAAGGCGTCACATCCGCGAAAGGGATTACTCCCGCGAATGGACGCCTTTGTCCTTTTC